>Ga0115554_1001933_pt1 | contig 14544 bp, 9 predicted proteins | sample COGITO_mtgs_1104_3_FD_87283 | JGI IMG/M metagenome (GOLD analysis project Ga0115554, IMG submission 87283) | Pelagic marine microbial communities from North Sea - COGITO_mtgs_110404 | ecosystem: Environmental > Aquatic > Marine > Epipelagic | place: Germany:Helgoland, sampling site Kabeltonne... | reverse complement strand
TGTTATGTACTTGCCTAAAGACGCAAGCACGATTTATTTTACCAGCATCAAAGGTGAGGAAGGCAGTGGCAGCGACCTATACACAGCCGAACGAAACCACAAAGGATGGTCGAGTCCAAAGGCGATTGCTAGCTTGAATACCGACCTCGACGAGGGATTCCCCTTTATGCACCCAGATGGGAATACACTTTATTTTTCTTCTAAGGGTCACAATTCACTTGGTGGATATGATGTCTTCAAAAGTGAGTACAACACCACAACAGGCAAATTTGAAAAGCCTGTTAATATGGACTTCGCCATCAACACTCCTGATGACGACTTTCTCTTTATTTCCGATGCGGATCAGAAGACGGCTTATTTCTCCTCCAAACGAAGCAGTAAGCAAGGAGAAGTCCATGTATACAAGATCAACATGAAACGTGTTGCCTTGGATGTAGCCATCATCACGGGGATCTTTGAGTCAAAGTCGACCAAGAAGGCCAAGATTGATGTTAAGGATGTTGAGCGTGGTGTTCAGATTGGGTCGTGGGAAACGGATGGTACGAGCGGAAAGTATTTGATTGAACTTCCGCAAACCGGTAAATTCCAGTTTCTAGTAGACTACGAAGGAAGTCAGGTAACGCATTCTGGAATTGTAGAGTTGAAGAACCAAGATCCTTTTTCGCCTTTGTTTCAAGAAATGAAGATTGAAAATCAAGGGACGGTTGACGAGAAGCTGATCATTAAAAACATGATCGATATTGAAATCTCGGATGATGACCCAGTGATTGCGGATATCTTCAAGAAGAGAGCACAACTGGACGTAACGCCACAGGATAAGGTAGATAGAGCCCAGAAAGCAGAGCCCGTCCTAGCATCAAATACGAGCGATCGTCCGAAATTGGAGATTGTTAATGAGGGAAAGAAGCCAGTTGGTGGAGCTGAAGCTGCCGACAACGCAGAGGCACTGGCAGAAGCGTCGGCAGGAACCACAACTAAGAATTCAGGATCCACCGAAAATGGGGCGACGGACTCAGAGTCATCCGAAATTGGAGCGAAGTCGTCTTCAACTGGCAGTGTACCGCCCGGAAGCATTTCTCCTACGGGGCGCTTAAAATTTGAATTGACGAGCCTTCCGGCGACAAAAGACGAAATCATTGAAGTTTCCTTCAACAATGCGAAGTCCTTAGAGAAAGACGCTCAAATTTTGGAACTTGAAAGTGAGGTGGCTAAAAACATTGCCAAGAATAAACGTAGGGAGTCTGGATATAAGTCGAAAGAGGCCGCCAACCTTCTTGCATCCATCGATACCAACATTACCTCGCCCACTAACCTCAAAACCCAAGATCGAGTGAAACGCCTCGATCGTCAATCTGAGCTTCTCTTAGACGAGGCTCGAACTGCAGAACAATTGGCTGAAAAACTGAACGACCGTGCTTATCAGAAGAGAAGTGGAGTTGCAATTGCGACGAGTTATGCGAACCAAATTCAAAACTCCATTGACGAGAACAATACAGAGTCCAGCTTGGCAAAACTGAAAGAGCTTCAGAATTATGTTGAAGAGCAAAAACAAGAGAAATCTTCAATCGATTATTCCGAAGAGGACGTCGAAGAAAAATTGAAAGCCAAACAAACGACCTACAAAAATCAACGGCAATATGCCGATCGTTTGAAGGATGAGGTGTTTGCAAAAGAAAAGACTTTGCTTACAGCAAAAGCAGGTTCTAAGAATGCCGAGACTTTGTCGAAAGAAATAGAAAGTGACCGCGAGGCAGCGCGCCAGGCCGACGCAAGGGCTAAAAGTACGGGAAGGGAAGTTGAGACTCTAGCAAGAGAGCTTGCGGTGATCACGGAAATTATCGACAACGTTCAAAGTTCGCAACCCATTCGGGCTTTGGCGAGTGAGACTCCTGACGCTACTATCCTACCGAAGGTTGTTGACGTAGAAGATGTGCTGACCGCCGTTGCCGAAGATGAGACCTTGGAGAGCTACGAAGAGGTGGCAGATGAGGCTGCGACCCCCGAATTTACAGAAGATGGTTTGCACATTGTTGAGCAAAACAGCGTTTCCAGTCATTCAGCATCTGAGGTTCGGGCAGAAGGCAGTGTTGGCAGAGAACACAACTATGCGCATACGGATTTTGAAGCCCCCAGCGGAAGTCGCTTCAACACCGATCACCTTATGGAGCAATTGACATCTCCAGAAGATCAAAGTCTGATTAAAATAATGCGTTCAGGTTACCACAATGCTTACCAAAACGATTTCATGCACGTTGCAGAAGAGAGGGATGAGGTTAAGCGGGCTATGAAGATGAAAGTGCTCAATGAGGATTGGCTTGCCGATATGGATCGCGAGAGAAAATATCTCGACTCCGTAGAAACAGTCGATGATTCGCCGGAATTGTATGCTACCATTGAAGAACGCAAATCGAACCTCTACAAGCTGCACCAGATAAAGGAGCGAGAGCTCGAGAAGAATGTCAGTCAGCTCGATCGTTTGGCTGCTGAAGGAAATGTAGATCTCGTTGCTTTAGAGCAGGAAGTGAAGGAAAGTTACACTCCTGATCCAGTTCCTTATGTGGTCAACGCCACGGCCTCTCCAGACGAACAAAATGCGGCAGAATTGGCTTCTCAGACTAGAAATCAAAACCAAGCGGCGCCAGGAAATTCAAGTACTGCAAATGGCCAAGGTACTAGTGAGTCTGCAGGAAACAATGCACAAACTGAAGGCGCTAAGGGTACAGGCGGTTCGGGAAGTGACAATCAAAATGAAGCCTTCGAAAATGGGGAAAGTGCTTCACGGTTCGACGATACAGGAATCGAAAGTGGATCTACACAGTCGAGTCTTACACGCTCGAATTCTGAAGCTGGCGCAACTGCAAACTCTCAGCAAAACAATAAAGCTTCTAGCAGCAATCAATCCAGTGGTTCTTCTTCTCAAGAAATTGAAACTCTAGACGCACCTGATGTGGCCTCAATCACTGAGCTTGAAGCCGGACGATCATCAAGCGCTGGTCCTATTACGGGAGCTTCGGGAACTCGTCCTAGTGGAGCAGCCAATTCCATTTTTAATGAGGAATCGAAGTTCGAAGCCGAAAGCCCTGCTGGTCAGTTGATCCCAGAAGCCCAGAGCAAAACTCAAATTCAAGGAGTATCTCGCGACGTGAGAAATACACTTCAGAACAATCAAGGCAGTGCTCAAAGTGAATTGGAAAGTCTAGAAACAGAACTTGGAAATCTAAATACGGAATTGGCTACCACCAAGAAGAAGAAAAAACGTCGCGTGCTCGAAGCTCAAATTGTTGATGTAGAATCTCAAGTGAACAACCAACGCAAAATAGTAGATGCTTACGTCACTCAAATTGAGGCGCTCGATGAACTTACTACTGTTGATGCGAATTCGTTCAATAAGTCTGGGTCAACAGCTGCAGAGCTTTCTCCTGCTGACATGGCGAGCATGCAAGCGCAGGAGTTGGAGCAGATGGCTAAAGACACCTTACAATATGCTGAGGACTTAAAGGCTTTGGCGGAAAACACAAAGAAGAAGAAAGAGAAGAAACGTTTGATTGCCAAGGCTGAGGTGCTTACTGAAAAGGCTGAGCGCATGACTAAACAAGCCGAAGTCTCCAACATCGAAGCGGAGGAGCTTAGAGTAGTAGAAGCCAATGTGGTTGATGTGCGCAACAAGGTTCGCCTTGAAATCCCAGAAGTAAGTGAGGTTGTAAGTACCAATGACGCCCAAGAAATTGCAAACTCACCTGCTTACAAACGTTTTGACAATCGTGTTGCACTAGGGGAACGAAAAATTCAACAAGCGCAAGTGCTCTATGAGGATGTGAAAAAAGCTGAGGCAGAAGCCGTCATGATGGAGACAGAGCTTCAGGAGATGGAGAACTTGGCCAATGAGCAAGAAGATCCAGCTCAAAAAGAGGCACTTATGACTAAAGTCGAAAGTTTGCGAGAGCGCGCAGCTGAAAAGCGGGAAATTGCTGATCGAAAATTCAAGGAGGCAGAGGTTCTAGCGATTGAGGGTAATAAAGAACGAAATGCAGCCATTGCTGAGGTGCTAAAACTCAATGAAGTTGAGCGTCAGGGTATACTTGCCCTCGTTACTCAACAAAAAACAGGTACAGTGGCTTTGCCTTCTCAACAAGGATTTTCTAAAGACGATTTCTCTAAAATCGTTCAAGGCCAAATGGAAATCCCTGGTGTCTTAACCAGCGCCATCTACAAGAAAATCGACTTCAATGAATCTCTATACGGACCAGACAATCCGATTCCTGTAAACTCAAGTCTACCTGAGGGTGTGTGTTATGCCGTTCAAGTTGGGGCTTTCTTAAGACCAATATCTCAGGATGTGTTTAGAGGCTTCGCTCCAGTGCGAGGTGAAGACGGACCGAATGGTTTCACTCGGTATTCTGCAGGTATTTTCAAGAAAATTAATGAAGCGAATTTGGCCAAGAATGAAATTCGGGCCATTGGATATAAAGATGCATTTGTGGTTGCATATCGGGACGGAAACCGCATACCGGTCTTTGAGGCGAAGAAAATCCTTGAAGGGGAAGCACAAGGTCAAGCTTCAGAAGTTGCCAGCGCTGCTGCAAGTTCAACAGAGGGAACTTCAAGCACGAATTCAAATGGTGCTTCTGAAGAACTTCCAGAAAATGCACGTCTTTACAGTGGAGAAGATGTGAAGGGATTGTATTACACGGTTCAAGTTGGGGCTTACAGCAGAGAGGTTCCTCCTTCGGCGATGTTCAATCTGAGTCCGTTGGTAAGCCATCAAACTGGAGGCCTGGTGAAATACACTTCGGGCATTTATCAGGATATAGCTCCAGCAAGTGCCGCTAAAACACGTATACGTGACCTTGGAATTTCCGATGCCTTCGTGACAATCTATTACGGTGGAAATCGCGTGAGTCAAGCAGAAGCTGATCAATTGGTCGCCGAACAGGGGCCATCTGTATTCGCCAAAGAGGAAGGTCTTCAAAACCGAGTTCCGTCAAAATCAAATACGCCTCAAGTTTCTCCACCGGCCTCTAAACCAGCTCCTTCAGCGAATGCTGGTGGAATTGAATTTGTTGTTCAGGTTGGAGCATATGAGAGTGAAGTGCCTTTTGAAGACGCTCAAATAATTTTGGGAATAAGCAATTTAGGATTGGATGTAGTCATTGAAGGAAATATGACCAAATACATCGTTGGAGGTTACACCAGTTACCAAGAGGCCAACGACTTTAAAGAGAAAATAATCGCAGAAGGCTTAAAAGGAGCCTTCATCCTGGCCATGCAAAACGGAAAGCAAGTAGATTTGCAGCGCGCGATTCAATTAAGCGGAAACTAATGGGAACACAAACATTAGAACTTACAAGCGAAGAAGTACTGCTCGAAAAAGAGAAGTCCCTCATTTTGTACAACGACGAAGTGAACACCTTCGACTTTGTCATTGATTCCTTGATGAAAGTTTGTAAACACGAACCAGAGCAAGCCGAACAGTGTACTTTCATTGTTCACTTTAAAGGTAAGTGTGACGTTTCCTCTGGACCAGAAGACAAACTTCTGCAGATGTGTTCAGCCTTGCTGAATCGCGGCCTTACAGCCGAGATCGAATGAAAAAAACCTTTTTAATTCTAGCAGTAATCGTTTTAGAAAGCTGCTCAAGAGTCCCTATAACCAACCGTCGTCAATTGAACCTTCTCCCCGAAAAGGAGATGCTTTCAATGTCCTACCAACAGTACGATCAGTTTCTTGCAGAGAACAATGTTGTCGACAATGGAATTGGAGCTAAAACAGTCAATGCCGTTGGTACTAAGATGGCCGTTGCCGTCGCAACATTTTTAAAGGAGGTTGGAGAGTCTTCGCGCATCGAAGGCTACGAGTGGGAATTTAGACTTGTCGATGACCCAATGGTAAACGCTTGGTGTATGCCCGGTGGGAAGGTTGTTTTCTATACGGGGATTCTTCCAGTTTGTAAAGATGAAACCGGACTAGCAGTGGTTATGTCGCACGAAATAGCGCATGCCATTGGAAGGCACGGAAACGAGCGCATGAGCCAATCGATGGCGATTGAGATGGGCGGAATGGCATTGGGTACAGCCTTGGCAAAGGACTCAAGCATCACCTCAAATTTATTTCTGCAAGCCTATGGCATTGGCAGCACCCTCGGTGCTTTAAAGTTCAGCCGAAATCAGGAGTCGGAAGCAGATAAGATGGGTTTGGTTTTTATGGCCATAGCTGGTTACAATCCCGAACGCGCCGTTGAATTCTGGGAGCGAATGTCGCAGCAGGGCGGCTCTGCTGCCCCTGAGATACTGAGCACGCACCCAAGCGATGAAAGCAGAATAGCAGACATTAAAGCTTACCTTCCCGAGGCGATGAAGTATTACAAGCCATGACGATCACCGGTATTGTTCTTTTAATTGTTCTTGGAATTGTTCTCATTTTGGTCGAAATATTTTTTATTCCGGGCTTGGGATTCGTTGGAATTGTTGGTTTTCTTCTCATTCTTATTGGGATTTACTTCGGCTATCAAATCAGTATGATGCATGGACACATGACCTTAATAGGTGGTGCGATTGCCTCTGGAATTCTTGGATACTATGCCTTCAGGCCAGGAACCTGGACGAGAATGGGAGTGAAGTCGAGCATCAATTCAAGAAGTTCAAAAGACCTTTCTTTAGATTTCCATGTGGGTGAAGTAGGTATTTCAGAATCTAGATTGGCTCCGACTGGAAAGGCGCGTTTTGAAGCTGGGGTAACTGAAGTATCGAGCATGCAAGATTTTATAGACGAAGGGTCTAAGGTGGAAATCCTTAAAATTGAAAGAAATAAAGTCATTGTCAAACGAGTAGAAAATTAAAATATGGAACTCTCAATATTATTAGCTCCTAGTATGGGAGTGCTCATAGCAATTGGAGTAGCGGTTGTTATCGGACTTTACATTTTATTCTATTATGTTCCTGTAGGACTCTGGTTCTCGGCTTTACTTTCGAACGTTCGTGTTTCCCTCCTTCAGCTCGTTTTTATGAGATGGAGAAAAGTGCCACCTGCCATCATCGTGAAGGCAATGATCAATTCAACCAAAGCGGGATTGTCCTTAACCCGAGATGAGTTGGAAGCGCATTACTTGGCGGGAGGAAACGTAATCAATGTTGTGAATGCACTTATTTCGGCAGATAAGGCAAACATCCCCCTCGATTTTAATATGGCCACGGCGATTGACCTTGCTGGTCGCGATGTTTTTGAAGCGGTTCAAATGTCTGTAAACCCGAAAGTGATTGATACTCCTCCAGTAACTGCGGTTGCCAAGGATGGTATTCAGTTGATAGCAAAAGCACGTGTAACGGTTCGAGCCAACATCAAACAATTGGTTGGTGGTGCTGGTGAGGATACGGTTCTTGCTCGTGTTGGTGAAGGCGTTGTCTCTTCCATTGGTTCGGCTGATTCCCACAAAGCAGTTTTAGAGAATCCAGACTCCATCTCAAAAGTGGTTCTTGGAAGAGGTTTGGACTCAGGTACGGCATTTGAAATTCTATCCATCGACATTGCGGATGTTGATATTGGACGAAACATTGGTGCTGTTCTTCAAATAGATCAGGCCGAAGCAGATAAAAACATCGCCCAGGCTAAGGCTGAGGAGCGACGAGCTATGGCCGTTGCCCTCGAACAGGAAATGATTGCGAAGGCACAGGAGATGAAGGCTAAAGTAATCGAGGCAGAGGCGGAAATTCCTATGGCAATAGCCGAGTCCTTCAGAAGTGGAAACTTGGGTATCATGGATTACTACCGAATGAGGAACATCCAAGCCGATACCGGAATGCGCGAGTCCATTTCAAAACCTCCAGGTGAAGGTTCGACGACCTCCGCGCCGGATAGCAAGGAATGATTCGGTGATTTGAATTCAATCATTTGAAATTTCTACGCACCCTAACCGCAAGTGTTGCCCTCTTAAGCGCGCTCTCATGCCAAGCTCAAATCATTCTTGAGACGAATGTCCATGACTTCGGCATTCTCAAAGCTGGAGACCCATTCTTTGTCGATGTGGGCGTTCAAAATGCTTACGAAGAGGTAGTGTACATTTTGAGAGCAGAACAGTCGGAACGCACCGTAATTCAGTTTTCTGATAAGAAGCTCCTTCCAGGAAAAGAAGAATTCATTCGCATTCAATTCAATCCGAAAAAGACTGGAAAGTTTAATGAGCAAGTCATGGTGTACTTCAGCAAACTGCTGAGGCCTTTGCCCATTCAAATTCGAGGAGAAGTAGAATCCTTCACAAAGGAATACGATCCCGCTTGTCCGAATTTTGATGAGAAGCCAGGACGGAAAACCTTCGACATTCGATTTTTTGTTGGGGATGGATTGAATATGGAACCTGTCAAGAAAGCTAGGGTTCAGACCTTGAACCTTGAATCCCAGAAGGAAGAGGAGAGCAATTCCTTTGGTTTCGTGCATTTAATGTTGCCCGCAGGTAAATACCGCTGGCGCGTGCAGGCTGAGGGCTATGAAACACAAGTGGTAGAGAAGTATGTGAATCGCCTTCAAAATGAAGTGAATGTGTATTTGGAGCGTCAGGAAGGACACGTAATCGCGGACATAAAACATGCTGAAACGGATTCTTTGCGAAAGGAAGTGTTCAGGAGGATTCTTGATAAAGAAGAACAGAAAGAAGCGGTGATCATTCCGGACACGACAACAGAAGCAAAAACGGAGGCAAAAGAGCAGGGAAGACCCAAAGAGCCGTCCGCAGATACTGAACCACGTCAAGATTCTGAGTACCTACCATTGTCTCAGTTCAAGAAGAATAATCTTGTGTTCCTCATCGATGTTTCCGAATCAATGCGCTTATCTGGAAAGTTCCAGTTGCTGCGCAAGGCGCTTAAAAGCCTGATTGGAAGTATGCGCTCTGTGGATCAATTGGCCATTTTAACCTATTCCGACAGTGTCGAACTATTCATGAACATCAAAGCAAATTTGGACGTCAATAGAGCTCAAAAACAGATCGATGATCTCTTCGCTCATGGTAAAACGAATACCACAGCAGGGGTAGAGGAAGCCTATCGTTTGACCTTGGAGGGCTTAGTTGCAGACGGGAACAATCAAATATTCCTTACGAGCGACGGAGTCTATTCTAAAGAAGATACCGAGAAGACCATCTCCTACATTCGATCAAAATTTGGAACGGGAGTCAAACTCTCAACGATTGGGGTCAAGACTGAAAAAACGAATGCGTCTAAACTCAAGAAGATCGCGCGTTATGGTCAGGGTAAGTACCTCAGCATCGACGATGATGCATCGGCGGAAAGCGTATTGATTCGCGAAGTGAAGCGAAACAGTCGGCGCTAGCAGGGCGTTTTAGAATCCTTAACAATCGATAACAAAGGCTTTAACACAATTCCAGTGTGGCCTGCGATACATTTGGCCCATACCAATTCAAACATGTCATGAAAACATTCCACCAACTGCCACTTTATTTAATAGCATTTACATTCCTATTCGCAAACACCACCATAGCGCAGAAATCCGAGAAGGATTCTGAGGATAAAATCATCCGTATTGAAGTTGAAGTTATTGAAGACGGAAAAACGGAGAAAAAAGTTGAGGAGATCAACTTTGAAAATCTGAACCTCAATGAGCTTTTTGAAAGTTTAGAAATACTAAAAGACATCGACATTGATGTGAACTCCGAAGACGAGGAAATTGAGATCTACATTAAGCGCGGTAAAAGCGAAGAAGACGTAAAACACTATCACTTTAAGGTTCCCAAGGCGCCAGAAGAAAAGGGCGAAGAGCGCGCATTTATGGGCGTTTATGGAAAGGAAGTCTGGAAACAGTATACTACCGACGATGAAGAGTCGCAAGGCGATCTTGCTGAGAAAGAAGCTGAGTCTGGAAGCTATGTGAGCGGAATTGTTGAGGGTTCAGGTGCTGAAAAGGCAGGCTTGAAAAAGGGTGATGTAATTATTCGCTTCGACGATCAAGAAGTTCAGGACTTCAAAAGTCTTTCAACTTTAATAAAAGCCAACAAATCAGGAGATGTAGTTGACGTAGAATACGTGCGCGACGGGCAAAAGCAAAAAACCAAGGTTGAACTAGGAGCACAACAAATGAAGGTGCACAGTTACTCTCCAAATTGGGATCAACTCGGAAAGGACCTTGGCGAAGATATGGAAGGCCTTGAAGAGCAGATCGAAAAGCGCATGAAGCATGTGCAGATGATGTATTCTGGTGACGACAGGGCTTTCTTAGGCATTACGAATGGCAATTCAGAAAAAGGAGTGGAAATCGGCTCTGTAATTGAAGGTTCCACTGCTGAGAAGATGGGAATTCAAAAAGGCGATCAATTGAGGAAGATTGATGGGAATTCAATTGAAGATTTTGATGACGTTCTTGAAGCCCTTAAAGCGAAAGAAGTTGGAGATAAAGTTGCCGTTGAATTGTATCGAGACGGAAAGAAGTTGAATCTAGAAGGGGAGCTTGGAAGTCGCAAAGGCTACACCTCCAAAGGATTTAGTTGGATTTCAGACAATCAACAAGAAGATGTTATAGTGCGAATGAAGATTGAGGTCGCAGATCCTTCTACGAAAGATTTGAAGCAGCTCAAAGACAAAACAGGCGAGCCGATATCGATAGAGAATGATCTGGAGTTTAAAGCAATGGAATTTAAGCCCAACCCGACGAAAGGGCGTTTTGACTTGAAACTCGATTTGATCAAAAAAGGGGAGACGACCATCAGCTTGTACGATGTTCAAGGAAGAAAAATATTTGAGGAGATCATTAAGAACCTCGATTCGGTCTACGAGCAATCCTTCGACATTCGAAGTGAGCCATCTGGAATTTATTTCCTCAATGTGCGTCAAGGTGCACAGAGCATGACCAAGAAGATCATTAAAGAATAGTAAGAATCATATCCTTCAGTAGTGAGAGAGTCGTTTGTCCTTTGGATTGGCGGCTTTCTTATTTTTGGGGCATGCGCAACCTAGTTTTCATTCTCGGCCTCATCCTATGTTCTTGCAATACTGGTTTTCAAACTGCCGATCGTGAACGCATTTTGGAGCGATTGGAGGCACAAGTTGTATCGTGGAATGAAGGCGACTTGGATGGTTTTATGACGGCTTACCTCAAAACCGATTCACTGATGTTCGTAGGACGTGGTGGTTTGAATTACGGGCATGCGAAGACCCTTAAAAACTATAAGCGGAGCTACCCCAATCGGGAAGAAATGGGCCGACTTTCATTCGACATATTCGAATTAAAAGCTTTGGGGCAAAACAATGCCTTGGTCATAGGGGCGTGGCAACTCGACCGTGTAAAAGACACACTCTCAGGTTCGTTTAGCTTGAACTGGCACGAGTAGACGGAGATTGGGTCATCATAGCAGACCACTCTAGCTAAATGTCCATAGTCAATAGAGCTTCTCTGTGCCGATGCTCTATGAGTACCTTAAAAAGCTCGAGGTCGGGATTTTGCGAGAGCTCAAGTGCTTTCTCTACCGATAATCATGCGAGTTTAAATTCTCCCATACTGTATTGCGCATAGGCTGCTGCTAAGTAGGTGCCAAAATCTTCTGGATTTAAGACGTGCATGCGTTCTATGCCAGCCAATGCTTCATGGAAGTTTCGAGCTCTCAGGTTGCGTTCAATGCGCTCCTCGACTATCTGTACGAGGCTGTCTACATTGTCCATGGTATTTATCTGGAAAGCCAAGTGATCTATGCGTTGAAAGTTTTCTTGGCTGCTGTCAACGGGATAAAGATTTATGTACAGTGCTTCTGCTTCATGAAAAAAACCATCGCACGACTTCAGCATGTGTTCGATGGTGGTCAGGGAAAAGTGGTAAATCGCATTTCTTCCCGAATCTTGAGTGAAGAATTTCTGAATGTCTTTGCGATGCTCAGCTTCATACTTCTCGAGGCATTCACCTACTTTCAGGTCTAAACTTCCGATTTCAATCGCGTTGTAACAAGTGCAGATGTTACTGCTTGCGTGCTCGATGTCGAATTTTTGTTCTTTACACGATTGGGTGATCGTTAAGAGTAATCCGAGGACTGAAAGGTATATTAGATTGATTCGACGCATAAATGACAGCGGCTAAATGTAGCCGTTTTATTATCCGACGGTTCAAAAATTAAACGATGATAGACAGCGAAGCTTTGCGATGTGCGAAACCGACAAATACCTATGGTCCTGCACTTGACATTTTTCAGCTTACCTTAGCCTACTTTTGTTCGTATAGAAAGCTAAAACAATGAAAAAATTTTTACTCCCCATCGCTTGTTTGTTTTTCGGAAGTGCATCTGCGCAAACCGACTCCATTCCTAAAACGCCATTCCTCGAAGTTTTTACTAGTTCGACATGTGGACCTTGCAGGCCTGGAAACATTAGAATCAAAGAACTTTTTATAGACGATGAAGATTATGTGAATCGTTATGTGATGGTGAAATACCAGATGTCGTGGCCAGGTTCAGGTGATCCTTACTATACAACTGAGGCAGGTGGTCGCCGATCCTTTTACGGCATTAATTCTGTGCCGGCGATGTTCATCAATGGAGTGGCCATTGGTAACCCAAGCAATATGAACACAAGTGTCTACGACAGCGAGGTTCAAAAATATACTGGATTAAAAATCACTCCTAAACTCACTTGGTCCAATGGAGGAAAAACCTTGGATTACAACATCGACTTGGAAGCTCTAAGAGATGTTCCAGGTCCTGCCAATCGCTTTTGGATTTCGATCTTGGAACGGACAACCGTAAACAATGTCAAGTCAAATGGTGAGACTTCTTTTGAGTATGTAATGAAGAAGATGATTCCGAGTGCTGGTGAATTTATCGTTGGGGATTTACCTAAAGACACAGTTGTAAACCGCACAGGCACCTATACTTTCAATGGAAATTATCGCTTGCCAAGTAATTCGAGCGACGAGATTGATCATGCCATTGAGCACAGCGTAGAAAATTTTGAAAATTTGGAGGTTGTTGTATTCGTTCAGAACATCGATCGAAGCATGGTGAATTCTGCTTGGGGTTTTGACCCGGCGGATGAAACGGATACCTACCACCCGATGAATCCAAACAATCCACTTGGAGAGAATTACAATCCAGACCTTACTGGTTCTGAAGATTTGGAGGAGCTTCCAGCACGACTTTTAATTCCAAACCCAGCAAACAATCAAGTGCGCCTCAGTGGTATGGAAGGAGTTGAATTGACCTTGATAAATGTATTGGGTCAAAAGATTGAAAGTGGAGTAGGCGCTATTGATCTTTCTGAGGTAAACAACGGCCTCTACTTAGTTCAATGGACGTCCGGAGGTGAATCTTACAGCGAGCGTTTGATCGTTCGTCACTAAAAGCTTAAGACCATAAAGCATGGTCGAACTTATAGAAAAGGAAAAGCGAGCTTCGGCTCGCTTTTTTTGTTGGCACTTTCCTGATGGTGGCCAAAAAAAAGCCCAGACTTCGTGAGAAGCTGGGCCTTTTTCTTTTGTGTTGTATGGCTCTTAGAATTTTCTAACGGCTCTTACTCTAAAGTTTTGACTTCGCTGAGAAGCTTGTGTATTTCCAAAACCAAAGTTGTAGTGCCACGCAAAGTTGCTGAATTGCTCAGAAGATGACCAATACTCTCCTGAAGTGTTAAAGCCACCCAATGAACTCTGGTGTAGGTTGGTGTACATCAACAAAAGGGCATCTTTAGAAGGAAGTACCCAATCAGAGAAACCACCTAAAGTTAATGCTGCACATATGTCTGCTGCCTCGTTAGAGTTGCTGCAACCATTGTTTACAATCTTATTGGTGTTGGCTGCGCTTGAATCGGCAGACAAACTAGTGTTGAAGGTTGTTCCACTGCAACTCCATGGCGCAGAAGCGCTCTGGTCTGATGTTGCTGCTTCCCATCCACCGCCACTAGCGTCAAGATAGAAAACAAGTCCTCCACCAGGTCCAGTATCACCTAAAGCGTACTGAGAAGCTGTAGTGAACGATATCTCTGGGCCATAGCCAGTGAAGGTGCCATTGAAGGCATAAGAACGTACATAGTATGTTACACCAGCTGTAAGGTTGACCAAGCTTGAAGTGAAGCTTCCAAGTCCAGTACCATCAGCCGTAGAGTTGTTTAGAATTGTTGGGTTTGGACTCGTAGAGTAAACCACACCTCTTGCTTGAACAGGGGCACAACCATTGTCTAGAACTTCACCCCCACCGGTAGCATCGAAACGACCAATGTTTGTGATTGCAGTAGTTGTAAGAATTGGTGCACCGAAACAAGTTTGGACGACAACAAAAGGAGAGTTGAAGTCATTACAATCACCCTCTGAAATAACGGCTCTAAAATATTGAGGAACCGCATCCATCGCGTAGCTGATGCTCGTATTGGTTTCACCTGCGATGTCTGTCCAAGTTGACGCATCACTGGATTTTTGCCACTGAACACTGCCGCGCGCAGCATCGAGGTCGAGGTTTAAAGTATCACCTACAAGAAGTTTTACTGTATCTGTTTGGGCTTGCACACTTCCGAAGGCGAGTGCACAAAGCGCTGTTAAAGCTATTGCTATGTTTTTCATCTTCATCATTATTAG
>Ga0115554_1001928_pt1 | contig 14565 bp, 9 predicted proteins | sample COGITO_mtgs_1104_3_FD_87283 | JGI IMG/M metagenome (GOLD analysis project Ga0115554, IMG submission 87283) | Pelagic marine microbial communities from North Sea - COGITO_mtgs_110404 | ecosystem: Environmental > Aquatic > Marine > Epipelagic | place: Germany:Helgoland, sampling site Kabeltonne... | reverse complement strand
TCTCGGTGCTCTCAAAGTCACGGTGCATCATCATCATCTCTTCTTTCGCGTTTCGCAACTGCGCGCACCCGAAATCTTTTACCAGAGAAAACGCGTCTCCGATGAACCCGGAGATGAAATCGCTCATTGAATTTCGACCAAACTTAATTGAGATTACTTTCTTATTCGTATTCGTTTCTTCTGTGTCCTCCTCCTCCGCAAGTAAACTTTCAATCTTCCCTAACGAGAGTGGATTACAGCACGTGTCCCCCATCCCGTGGACTAAAACGATCAAAAGCTGCTTCTGTTGTTGTTCTTGCGCCCGAGAACAAATCGGAAGACAAAGAAGAAGACCAAGAAGAGCACAACAGAAACGCATTTTCATCTTCGTCATCATCATCAATATCGCCGCTCTTTTATTACGTGCGCCGCCGTTTCTTCCCATTGCGAGGAGTTTCACCGCACGGAGGATGACTTAATGAAAACCGAAGAACGAGAACGAGACTTTCGAGAAATGAGGGAGTTTTCGCATTTACTCGTCAAACATATAACGCACTCTTTATTCGATAACGTGTGAAGCATTTCTATACATTTTAAAGGGGGAAAAGCGCTTACATTTTCGCCATTTCTTAAGCGCAAATACTTACACACACGAACACTAAAGGAGACAATAACATGCGCGAAGAATACGAATAATATGAGAGAGGAACCGAGCAAAACCAAAGCAGCGGCAGAGAGCGGTGGTAGTCGCCGAATGTACCGACCAGAGCACTCGCCGGAGAAGAGATCTTCGTCGTTCTTGCGGTTGCACACCGTTGGGGACGAACGAGTGCTTTCCGAGACGAATTTTCAAGCAACCACGCGAGAACGTGAACAACAACGCTTTAATTCTTCTTTCGAAACTCGCGATGAAGAAAAAGAAAAAGAAGAACGCGCAGAGAGCGCGACGAGGAGAGCAGAAGCGTCTTCTTCGAACGCTATTCTCGAGCGATTCTTGAAGAAACTGGAGAGAGATTTTGGGGAAAAGAAGAACGGTGTATCAGGTGCCCAGTTCTTCGGTACGGAGCAACACCCTCAAAATCGTCTTCAAAATCAGAAAGAGACGACGGATGACGCGTTCCATTTGTTGCGAAAAACTTTGGAGGAATCCAAATCGTCTCTCGAGAACGAGAGAGTAGCGTACGCGTCAAATGTGTTGGAACTGGAAAGGGCGAAACGAGACGTAATTTCCCGGACGAAGGAAGCGATGGAGGAGGCGAAACGAACGAGAGAGATGGAAGATCGAGAAAACAAGACGAAAGAGAGAGGGATGCGCGAGGAAATAGATCGGTTGAAACGAACGGTGAGAGATTTTGAGAGGAAGAAAGAAAACGAAATAGAGGTAGTGGAGAGGCGATGCGTGGACGCGGTGAACCGAGCGAAAGAGAAAGAGCTGAAGATTGAAGAAGCGTGCAAGGAGAAGATGCGACGGATGAGCGAGGAGAAAATCAGGGACTTGGAAACGATGCAGATGAAACATAACATGGAAATGGAACACGTGCGATCGAAGCTTGGCGAAAAGAGCGAGGATGAATCGGAGATTAGGAAAAAAATGCGAGAGATGGAAAGCGAATTGGAGAAAGCGAGACGAGACGCGAGAAGAGCGAAAGAGGAGAAGGAAAGGTTGAGAGAACAAGCCGGAGTGGCGAGAAAAAAATTAGAAGAGTTGATGGAAACGATGAAAACGAGAGATACATCCCGAGATGCAGAAATTGAGCTGATTCGAGAGGAAAGCGGAAGACGCGAAGAAGAGTTTATGGAAACGGTGAAAACGAACGAATTGAAACGAGATCGAGAAGTTGCGGAACTTTTGGAGCGAAGCGAAAGAGATGCAAAGATGATCGCTCGGTTGGAAAAACGGGCACAAACTGCGGAGACGGCGTCTATTGCGGTGAAATTTTTGTGCGAAGAAGCGCAGAAATCCATAGAAGATAGCGAAATTGCTGCGGCGTACGCCGAGAGAAGAGCCGCGCGGCTCGCGAGTGGATTCGGCTCCTCCTCTTCCTCCTCGGACGTATCATCCTCAGATGATGACGATGATGATAATGAATACAACAATAAAGAGGAGAAGGAGAAAAGTAAAGTGAAGTTTAGAAAGCGAGCCGATGCGGCCAATCTTCGATTGGAGCGCTCGTTGCGAGATGCGAGAGCGACGTTGCGCGAGTGCATCGAACGCAAGAAAACCATGCTGTTAGAAACCGAGTACGACGATGTCAACGACGAAAACGATGCAGCGTCATACGAGGAAAAAAGGCGGGAAGTATTTGCATTCAACGTTGTGAAGGACGTCGCTGACATTCGCGTTTCTTTTCTCACGCGCGCGATTGCGAGCGTGCGATTGTCGCGCCGATGCGGCGCGCTCGAAGGTTTGATCGCTGGTCGAGCCGATCGAACCGTCGACGAGGACGAAGAAGAATATGGAAAAAATATTCGCAAAGATGATGACGAAGATAATTATCGCTCCATGAACAATACCATAAACACGATTGAGGAGGAGGAGGATGAAGATGATGACGATGACGATTTAGATTACGTCAGCTGGTAGTAAAATGTGTATGTAGTGTGCGAGGTATTTTTCATCTATGTAGATTAAAAACTGCTCTGCGCTTGTTGTTGTTGTTGATGTAATTTTTCTCTACGCACTCGCGTCGCTCTCGCGCTTTCGAGCAACGCCATCGCGCTCGCTTCAATATCCATCAGTTTTTCTTTCAACGCGTTTTGCTTAAACTCTCTGGATTCGCGCGTCGTCGGTACCGTCGAAGAAGAAGCGTCTTTCCTCGGCGTGGCGTACTGAGACGACGTTCTCGTCGCACTCCCTTTCATCTCGAGTTTAGCTTCGAGCGCGATGCATGCGTCGATGGTTTCTCGATACGAGCGATCTAAAGCTGAAAATCTACTGCTGCTACTATTATTTGTGTTAGTATTCTCGTCGCGACCATTCCTATTGTTCGTGTTATCGGCGCCAAAAAACGTGCCAGTCGCCTTTCTCGACATCGACTTGAATGTTGTGTTCGTCAATTTCAAATTTCTTGCGTTTTGCTCGAAGTCGACATCGAAATCCCATGAACTCGCGGTTGATTTAGGACTATTTCTTTCATCCTTTGCTGATGTTTTTTTCTTCAGTGGAGACATCGAAGCTGCGATAGCTGGCGTTCTGCTGGATTGCCACGCGCTTTTTGCCTTCATCTCCATCGCGCGTTGTCTCCAAACGCGAAAGGCTGCGCGCAATCGTCTCGCATCGTTTTCTTCAATAAACGCGGATTTTAGCGCCAACAGCACCCCGTTTCTCTTCGCGCTTTCCTCGCGCCATCTTTGAAACACCACACTCGAGACGCGTTCGAGAAAGTTTCGTCTCTGAAAACGTTTCGCGGCTTGAACGATGGCGATGCCTTCCGGCGTCCCGAAATGCGTCTCGGATTCGTCCGCAATCGCACGTTCCACGACTGCGCGTTTCATTTGCTCTATTCTAGTTTGCTTCAACATTTGCACGTGCGTGTTCCATGCCAATAAGCAGTCTCTTCTTAATTGCGTCTGTTGCTTTCGATATTTCTGCGCGATAAACTTCTCCGTCAGCGCCAATCGATTTCTACTGTCTTCGGCTGAGCGTTTCCAAGACATAAATACGGCTCGTAAAACTTTAGCACGATGCTTTTCCTCTCTTCGTAACGTAAACGACCGTCTTTTTTCCGTGAGTGCTTTCCAATTTGCAAACGGTTGCGCAAAATGTCGCTCGTAGTGCTTTTTCGTCTTTAACGTTCTCACCAACGTTTCGTCGCGTTTCTTTTCCGAAACGGCTAAGGTTCGCCACGCTCTGAATACCTCGCGCATTTTCGAACGTTCGCGAAACATGATCGCGCGGTCTAACTTACGTTCTTGACTCAACGCTTTACGGCGCGCGACCGTTTTTTTATGCCAAAACTGAAGCGTTTCCTTGAGTATTTTCGAATCATATTTTTGCATGGCGTCGTTTTCGAGCATTCGGAACCGTTTTTCCACGTCCGAAACCATCTTCCACTGTGAAAACGTTCGCTTTAGCAGTTCTGGTTTCACTTTCGTTTCAAAATGCACCTCAGCTTTCCTTGGATTCTCTACTCCTTGCGTTCGGGTTTCGTTTCGCCAAATATAAAACGCTTTGGCAACTTTCTTGGAGGACATGCGCGATATCGCTCGCGCCTGTAAGTTGGTAACAATCTTCGAACGCTTAGCGTACGTTCGCATCTGTTCGAACGCTTTCTCTTGCAACTGCGAGTTTCTAAAAGCAGCCGCTTTCCTCTCGTTACTTTTCCCTCTCTCATATTCTCTGACAAAAACGTCTTCAAAGATTCGTTTTTGCATCCGAAACCGTTTCGCTCGAATGTGATTTTCCAGACGGCGTTCCAACGCTCGATCCTTTTCCCGTTCCTCTCGACTCGTTTCCGTGGCTTCTTTCCACTCTCGAAACGCGCTCTCAATCACGCTTCTTCGTTTCTTGAGCAATAAAAACCGCAACGTTCGCTTCCATCGTTTCGCTTCCATCGTTTGTTCTCTCCATTTCGTAAAAAATTTCCGCGCTAACCGCTCCTTCTTTTCCTTCTCCATCGCTCCAACCGCGCGTTCGATCAACCTCTCCTTTCTCTCTTCGTACGTCTTCCTCCCTTGTTCCTCCTTCAACTTCAAAAGCGCAATCTCCGCTTCAAATTTCTGTTTCGTCTCCGCGTCTCGACTCGCGCGTTCCGTCGCCACTCTCAATTTCTCGTTTTCGTTCGCTTTCGTAAACTCCTCCAACTTTGCCTCGTGCGCGTTCGCTATCCGCGTCTCCTCTTCCTTCCATTGCTCTTTCTCTTTCTCAAATTGCTTTTGCAGTGCCTCCATCCGCTCGTTCAACTCTTTCACCTCTCTCTCCACATCTTTACTCTCTTCTCTCTCCTTCCTCTTCTCCCTCGCTTCCATCCGCCATCTCTCAAACATCTCTCGTTGCAACTTCATCGCTCGCCGACTCGTCGCCCGCGCCAACCGTTCCTTCAACCGTTTCCCGCTCATCCTTTCTTTCCTCCACCGATCGAACGCCGCTCTCAAATATCTCAGCCGTAACCCTTCCACTTTCGATTTCAATCGTTTATTCTGTATTTTCGTCCTTTCCACTTCTTCTCGCCACCTAGTAAAACACGCGCGTTGGTACCTCAGCGCTCGCCTGTGCAAGGAAAATTTCAACAGTTCCATCTGTTTCTTCTCCAAAACGATGTGTAACAGTTGCGTTTGCTTCTCGGTTTCCGCCTGGTGTCGCCAGATTTGGAAGGTCAATCGAAGTAAGCCCTCTTTGTTTTCCTCCTCTTCCTCGTCGTCGTCGTTTGAAGGTTTTTCGAGGACGATGTCATCTTTAGTACTCCTCGTCGTCCTCGTCATCATCGGCTCAACCAAACCGCTCTTTTGCCGACGATGTTTCCCCTGATGTAAAAGATGTCAATCCTCGCGCGCGTGTCTCGAACGTCGTATAAATTTTTCCGCCGAAAGAAAGTGCTACGAATACTACTACTACTACTGTTACTGCGCGATGATGATGATTCGTTTAACTTCTTCTTCTTCGTTATTACTTTGCATTCTGACGGTTGTATCTGTGAGGTGTTCAAAATGCATTTTTTCTCCCCACAAAATGGGGGGAGGAGGAGCAAAATTGAGTAAAAGGTACAACGCACACTAGAGGAAAAATGGTGTTTGCTTTCTTTCTCGCGTATGCGTTTTGTTTTTAATAACACGTGCTGCTGCTATACAAAATACAGGTTGCTTTGGCTTTTGGATGATGATCTTTCACATCATTTTTTACACCAAAGCGATAAAGTCGTCTCTGATATTTTCCAGCGCGATGAGAACCTCGTTGCGTCTTTGTAACGGGTTCGTGAACGGGTCGTTGTATTGCGCCAACTCGACGAACTCGTCGCCTCGGCGAGGGAGGAATTCTACCCCGTCGTTTATGGATTCTTCTCTTTTCATGGCTTCTCTCAACTTTTTTTCAGTCTCGTCCGTGATTTCTTTGTTCGCGATGCCGGAGAAGGACGCCACGGCGACGAGAAATCGTTCGCGGTCTTTCACCGCCACCGAACCGTCCACCGGCTTGATTGAATTCGAACTCTCTTCCACGACAAACTGCATCTTTTGATTCTTATTCGAAAACACCGGCGTCGTCATCTCCATCTTTTCGTTTTGCTCGTTCTTACCAAAAATGTAACCAGCTAAGCGGTTAAAAGCCTGCCCAGCTTCGCTATCTTCCATCTTCGCGCTCCCGGTGTTTGAGTTCACTGTCGTCTCGGCGACGAAAAATTTCTCGTATTCTCTCACCTCGAAATCGCGGTACCTCCTCAACGTCACGTACTTCGGCGTCTTCAAATTCTCCGGCGTCTTCGCAAAGTTAAACACCTGCTTTAAAACTTCCTGCACGGCTTCTGGACTCAAATACGTTTGGTTCTCGATGCTATCCCACGTGTCCACGTGTTTCACGCACTCGTGCGGAAACCTCTGGTCCATCTCCATGATGGATCTCCCGGTAAACGTCAGCTCGGGATTCCACAAGAACGGAAACGAAGGTAAGTACATCTTCATCGTCCATCGCGTCGTGATTTCAAAATCGTTCGTCTTTTCGATCGAATGCATCGTATATATTGGTTTGAACACGTTTTTCAACATCTGTATGTTGAAGTTGTACCCCGAGAAACTTTCGTATTTCGAGAGCGGATCCGTGAAGACGACATTTTCGGCGTATAACTTCGGATCGATCCCGCGATCGTCGAATAAGTGCGACAAGTCTTCCGTCAAATCTCGTTTCAGCTTTTGGAGCGTTTCCCCGGTCAACCCTTTACTCTCTTCTTCTTTTATCGTTTCTGTTGTTGTTGTTGTTTGTGCCGCTCCGTCGACGTCAACAGATGATGATGATGACGACGACGACGACGACGACGATTCAAACGACGATGCCGCCACGCGCTGACGATGAAAACGCACGAAAACGCTTCTACTACTTCTCCTCCCGCTTCTCCCATAACTGCTGCCACAACATCTCGACGCAGCCGACGAGTGTAACACCGAACAACGCATGGTTTCCAATGAAGAGATTTCGCAAACGATTTCCCTCACAACAACAACTTTCTTTGGTCGTCGTCGTCTAATGACAAGCAGCGCTGGCACGAACGAAGGCGGTCACTACGGGAGAGTGTTCTCGCTGAGCTTCAGTCCTCCTTTTCTCGACGACTTTAAAGAGGATGAAGAAGAAGAAGAAGTACACGCGCAGCAAAATCCCCTAACGGAGATGAGAACGACGAGGACGACACCAAAGAAGAAGAAGAAGAAGAAGAAAAGGAGACGAAAACGATTCTTAGCGACGAGCGGAGAGGACGATTGCGTGCGATTGTGGGTCGTCCACGCTTCTTCTTCTTCGGAGGAGGAGGAAGAACAAAGCGTCAAAGTGGAACCGAAACCGTTCGGGTTGAGCGTCCTGAGAGGACACTCCGACGCCGTGTTGAAGTGCGCTTTTGGCCTTTCGCGCGGCGCTTTCGATGACGATGATGATGACGATGAAAAGTGCTGCGAGAATAAGTCGTCGTTCGCGTTAGCGACGGGGTCGTCCAACGGCGAAGTGTTCGTTTGGCGAGTCGTGACTACCTCTGGTTCTGGTAAGAGCAAAAGCGGCAAAGGCGAGAACGGCGACCGGTTGATGGCGAAGTTTAACGCGAACAGAAAGAGAGCAGAATATGGGATTTCAAACGAGGACGACTTAGTCGAAGATGCTTTTGACGGAAAGGACGACGAGAAGGATAACGACAACAACGAAGTGTACGGGTTGAAATTTTTAGGCGGAAAGGATGAGTATTTAGTCATCGCCACGGACGCGGAGTTGATTGGCGTGGAAGTTACGCGGAGGAGTTTGAACGAAAAGAACGGGGGAGAATCATCGGTAGAGTTGAAGGAGATTGCTCGCACGCCGCTTGGATTCTCGTTGAACGAAAATGTCGGCGATGGCGGTGGTGGACAAGGTAAATTCGATATAGCGTACGCGTTTGCGATGGACGCGTACGCGACCAGGAGTCGGAGTCGCGTTGATACCGATACAATGGGAAATAAACACATTTTATCGGTTGGATATTCAAACGGGACCATGCGCATGTACTGTTTTGATGCTAAAGCGCGAGAGTTTTATCTCGTCGGGGAGAACGCGAGCGTGTTTGATGACAACAACGGCACAGGACGGAAGAACATGGCGTGCACGTCGTTAACTTTCGTGTACCCAGCCGTGGAAAACGAACTCGAGCAGTTCCCGAACGTTGTGATGTGTAATCGTTTTGGCGACCTCGTGATGTCGGACGCGAAAAATTGGATCGAAAGGAGCAAACCGAGGTTAAATGTGCAAACAGATTTCGCGTTGACGCACGCGGTGGCAGATGTTGGGAACGGGTTCGTCGCGTGTTGCGGACGCATGAAGGAACGTAACGTGAATGGAGTAGCTCTGTTTGACGCGTTCGATGTTCAAAGAGGGTCGATGTTCTTAAACGCGAGCGAGATGATGGGCGAGCACGCGTCCAAGTATCCTCTGTTGTGTGTGGGAGGTTTCGCGGAAGATGTTGAGGAGGAGGTGGAGGAGATGGTGGAGGATAGTACTAGACGAACTAGAATAACCGTAGTCGCTGCGGGCGGAATGCCCGCAAAATTAGTCAACGAGAATTTCTCGAATAGAAGCAACGCGAAGAGTTTAGGATTTAGCTTGGCGAAAATGAAAGTAGGAGGGAAAAGAGACGGGGAAGAAGAGAATACCAAGACTTCTCGAGTCTACGCTTGGGATTTCATCACATAAATACAACTTTGACATTACGCATAAATACAACTATTTGAACATTATTGGACTTATCGCGCTACTACTTTATCGAGCACTTCGCACTGTCGTCTAAAATCTACGAGCTCGTGGGCAGCCGCCCAACCGCCCGCAGCGACAGCTGGAAGACCCGGGCCAGGGAATCGGGAATCTCCCACTAACAATAAATTTTTCAAATTACTCTTGGCGGAAGTCACGGGAACCGCGGCCGCGGAGTCATCTCCGGATTCTTTTTTCTTTATCCACCCGGTGCCGCCGTACGTGCCTTGAGAATTTCCTCTTCGTAAAAAGCGCGCGTGCGTAAGAGGCGTTCCAACCATCTCAATTTCTGCGCGGCTTCTCAAATCCTCGACGGTGATATTATTCAACGCTTTCGCAACAGCTTGATATAACACTTCGCTTCGTTCTTTCTTCAATTTATTGTATTCTTCTGAGTTATATTTCACGTTCTTCCAACGCGCCAAAGGCTCGTTCCCGGGAGTGTAGGCGTGAATCACGTGTTTGCCTTCCGGCGCCATGGACGGATCTTTAATCGACGGTATCGAGACCAAGACGAGATTTTGCTCCGCGTCCACGCCTTTGTCCCAATCACCGACCCACACGTGGTGCATTTCCAGTGTTTCCGCAGCTGGTAAATTTGCGGCGTCAATGCCGAGGTGTAAATGCATGAACGATTGGCAAAATTCGACGTCGTCGTCGACTATTTTCCCGCTTTTAGTTGTTCTAGTCGTAGACGACGCTTCCCGCACGCTCTGGCGCCTCCCTTCCGCGCAATCTCTCAAAAGCGCCTCGGTATCCCAAATCGTCGCGTTTGAAATCACCGCTTTTCTCGCTCTTAAGATCTTCTTCTTCCCGTCTCTCGTTTTCGTGACAATCCCAGTCGCTTCTTCTTCTTCTCCGTCTTTCTTCTCCACTAAAATCTCTTCACAGTGAGTTCGCAAGCGCAAATCGCCGCCGTATTTTTCAAAACCTCTCACTAAGCAATCGACGAGCGCGCCGGATCCACCGATTGGAAACTCTAACGCAGCATTTGGAGCGTACCAGTCTGCAAACATGTACCCAATTTCTGCGCCCATCGTCGCTTTGGACGTCCCACCGGAAAGCAAGAAGCAGAGTAAATCCATGTAATCTCGAATAAACTTCGAGTTGATGTCGTTCTTATCCAGAAACGATTCGTAATCCGATAAAATCGCGTTCAAACTCGGCATCGATTGAAACAACCCCGGGATAAATCTCGCTAAAGTCCACGCCGCGTATGCGTCTGTTCTCACCGCGGCGGGTGGTAACGCCGCGCTCGCTTGCGCCAACGGTTCCATCTTCTCCTTCAATTTTCGCCAATCCGCGACTGCTTCGGCGTCGTAATATTTCTCTAAACATTCGATGAATTGATCGTTTCCTACTTCCGTGACGAACGTTGCCTCCGGAAAGTGCACTTTCCACGTGTTGTATCGAATACATTTCAACGGTTCGTCGATCGCGTGTAATATCTGCCCCAGCGGATTGCTCGTGGGAAACTGAGAGAGACCGGTGTATAAACTCGGTCCGGATTCGAACGTAAATCCATCTCTTTTCCACTCGTGCGCGGCACCTCCGGCGTGCTCGTGCGACTCAACGCAGCAGACTTTCAAGTCGTATTTCGCCAGTAACGCGGCAGCGGATAAGCCGCCGATGCCTGAACCGATTATCACCACGTCGAACGTTTCTTCTTCCATCGCATCATTGGATGATGACGTTTGCGCTTGCACGACTTCTGTTGTTCTCAAAAGACGACGACTTTGATGCGTGCGACGATGAAAAACTCGACCACGAGAAGAAGAAGAAGAAGAAGAAGAAGAAGAAGCGGTGGTGGTGGTGGTCATAGTGGTCATAGCGCATCGATGCGTGCAACAACACGACTCCGAAAACGACATGTGTGAGTATGAATACTACTACTACTAATGTTGTTTGTGCGCCCGAAAAGTGCAGAGCAAAAAGCTCTAGAGAAAAAAAAATGTGACACAAATACTTCTTCTACTCAACTAGAGAGAGTATCTGCGTCGTCATCATTTGAACAACGAGGAGACGTCGTCACCACCACCACCGGAGGAGGAGGAAGAAGAATTTGAGCCGAAGAGCGCGGAAGAAGGCGCTTTCTTCTTCTTCTTTTCCTTGGCGTTCCTTTTTTTCTTTTTGCTCTTCTTCCCGTCTTTGCTTTTTTTTCCGTCTTCTTCTTCTTCTTCTTTGGAAGAACGCGAGGCCGCGTACTCGGCTTTTACGCGGTGTCCGGTATCGCCGTCCTCGTCCTCGTCCTCGTCGTCTCCGAAAAGGCCTCGCAAGCGATCCGTTCTCGTCTTTTTCTTTTCCTTATTCTTCTTCTTTGGAGAAATGTTGGGCTCTTTATGAGCACCCCTAGCGCTCTTCTTTTTCTGCTTTGGCTTCTTCCCGAAAATACTCGCGTCTTCTTCGTCTTCGTCTTCGTCCTCCTTCTCTTCGCTACTCCTATTTCTATCGCTATCGCTACTGCTACTACTCGTTCGTATTCTTCCTTCCCCGAACAGCATCGAGGCAGGTTCGTCGGCGTCGGTATCACTACCGAGCCCGTCGCTCAATAAATCATCCTCTGAACTCACGGAAGAAATGCTGCTCTTTTTCTCCTCCTTCTTTGTCTTCTTCTTCTTTGTCTTCTTCTTCTCGTTCATTTTCTTCTTTTTCGTCGATTCCGCGAGGAGCAACACTTCCTTGGCGAACCGTTCGCGCATCTCCTCTATGGTTTCATCTTCCTTTATTTCCTTCTTCTTTGCCGCTCCCGCTGCTGCTTTTCGTTGATTTTGCATCAATTTCTCTCTTCTTCGTCTTCGCCTGCGCGCTTCAATACTTCTTCTGCCAACGGTATCCTCGTCGTCGATGTACGAATCCGCTTCGGCCTCTTCGGCCTCGCTTTCCTCCTCTTCGGCTGATGAAGAAGACACCGAAGACGATTCCGACGTCGACGTTTCGCTCGTCGTATCCTCATCGTCTTCGTCACCCGACGAATCGTCATCATCCGTGGACGAAATATACGGTCCAAACCTTTCCGGGTTCGGATTCACCGCATTCGCTAACCCTAACGTCGAATCCTGGTAAAACGAAGCCGTCCCGACGACGTGTGGCAACGGACGCCAAAACACGTTCCCGGTCAATTTCACGTCGCCGCGATGATTGTTCCCGAGCCATCGCTTTTCGGTTTTCTCAATCGCGCGCGCGAGAAGCTCGTTTCGTTCTCGTTTCTTCGCTTCGTTTCGTTCGTTTTTTCTGTCCTCTTTTTGTCGTCCTCGTGTTGTGTCATCTTCCTCGTTCAACGTCGAATCATCACCTACTGAAACGCCTCCTCCAACTGCTTCTTCTTCCTCTTCGTCTTCGTCGTCGTCCTCTTCTTCTTCGTCTTTGACTTTCCTTTCCACGCCAACGGAATTCCCAATTCTGCTCAGACCAATCTTACACGCGTTCAATCGCACGTTCACTTTTGAAGAGACCGCGATTAAGTGTTTCATTTTTAACTCCATCGTCTTCATCTTGCTGTTCTTCTTCGTGTTCTTCTCGGACTTCTTTGAATGATACTCATGGATGAAGATTTCTTCGCGCATCTTCTCGAGCAAATCGATTACACGCCAAAGGTGTTGTTGGTGTTGGTCTCCAAGTCCTCCGCCTCTGGTGAAGGACGACGACGACCATTGGTTCGTGTTATTATTAGTATTAGTATCACCAAAGTCTTTTTTGAGCGATTGGATGGAGGAGTTTATGGAGGAGGAGGAAGAGGAGGAAAGAGCGGTCATGTTTGAAGCAATTTGAAGAGAGCAAACGAACAGTTGTTTTTTCCCTTGCAAATCACTTTCTCTCTCTCGTACGACTCGCGGATAGGTTTGATCGAGACGATGCGATAATAAAAGGTATTACAAACGCGCCGCGTTATACATATACTTATTATTGTTATTGATTTACAACGTTTAAAATATCCTCTCCGTCGACAAACTCTTTAATCCTTTCCGCGACGCTATCGATTAATCTTTGCCTGGTTTCCACTCGCTTCCACCCGATGTGCGGGGTTAAGGTGACGTTGTCGTCGAAGACGTTCCCCGGGTTCCAAAGCAACGAGTCCTCGTCCGGAGGTTCTTTCGTTTGGACGTCTAAACACGCGCCGGCGATTTTCTTTTCCTTTAATATTTGGATCAAATCTTCCTCGTTACATATCGCCCCGCGAGCGGTGTTGATTAAATAACTCGTCGGTTTCATCAGCGATAACTTTTCGTAATCGAGCATACCTCGGGTGGCGTCGTTGAGTGGGCAGTGGACGCTCACAAAGTCGGATTCGGATAACAACTCTTCTAACGACTGATAGACGTCGTATAACTCTGTTTTCGCTTTTGCCGACCTCGAATACACGTACGGTTTCATTCGAAACGCTTTCGCTAATTCGCACACGCGTTTCCCGATCGTTCCGTTCCCGCCAATCAATCCTACTTTTTTACCTTCCAACTCGAAGTGCGGCAAGCCGCTAAAGTTCGTAAAGTGTGCGCGTTCGTTCCGCTCCAACATCTTTTGCTGTTTAATCATGCTCGCGGAGGAGTTTAATATGCTCGTGATGACTAAATGTGACATCGCCTCGGTTGAATATTCCGGCACGTTCGTCACGCGAATCCCTCGTTTCTTCGCTTTCTCGATATCGATGTTATTAAAACCAGTCCCGGCTTCGCATATTAACTTCACCGAAGTCGGGAGTAAATCGATATCGATTTCTATTTCTTTCGTGACTATGCAATTGTGACCTTTAGAGCGTTCGGCGACGACATCAGGCGAAGGGGAGGAATCTTGATGCGCGGTTAACGCGTTTATGTTCTTGTTCTCGTTTAAGTTGTTAGTATCTTCTCCTCCTGCTCCCGAGGACTTTGACAGCCCGAGCGCTTGGGAAAGCGAATGTAAATTCAACTTCCCATCGAAATCCAATCGCCCCGCGTTCACCACGCAGACGTTCGCAATCATCTTATTACTTCTCACGATCGCATTTTTAGCGGCAGAGGATGAGGACATTATATCTTCTTCTCTTTAACTTCTTCTTCTTTGTCGTCCAAGTAAGTCGTCGTTAGAGGTAAAGAGAAACAAAGAGAGATAAAAGCGTTGCTCGTAAAGAGAAGGGAGAGATAAAAAGTGACGAGGATCGTGTGATTTTGAGAGATGAAAAGAATGCGTCACAAGGGGACAAAACAGAGAGAAACAAAGAGAGAGAAGGAAAGCAAAAGAGAGAGAAGCAGGCACCCGAAACAAAACCACTTTTTTGGTTCAGATCTTTTTGAACGACTTTTTCCCTTCTTTTTAACTCCTTTCGAGTGTGTCAGAGAATAATTATATCTCTTCAAAATTATATCTCTTCATTAAAAGAACCGCACACCATCACGCGGGATATTAATAAACACACGCGCACCGCATAGCATCATCTCTCTCTCGAGCTTTGCGACGACGTGAACGAAAGTGTATCAGCACTCAAAAGAATATATCCCAAACACTCTCTGAATCATCGTCAGAGAGAGAAAAAGATCCTCTCCCTAATTTTTGACCGAAACCCACGAAAGTAAAGAACCAACGGAAGAAAAACTCCCAACGGAAGAAGAAGAAGAAGCACAAAAAGAATAAAAATGGCAGTCCGTTGGCTGGAACACCTCCACGCGCGAGAAACGCAGAAACGACGACGCTCGCGCGACGAAGAG
>Ga0115554_1001927_pt1 | contig 14569 bp, 7 predicted proteins | sample COGITO_mtgs_1104_3_FD_87283 | JGI IMG/M metagenome (GOLD analysis project Ga0115554, IMG submission 87283) | Pelagic marine microbial communities from North Sea - COGITO_mtgs_110404 | ecosystem: Environmental > Aquatic > Marine > Epipelagic | place: Germany:Helgoland, sampling site Kabeltonne... | reverse complement strand
ATAACAAAGAAAAAAGAAGAGGCGATTTACTCCCGCGAAATGCGGCGACGTACGGGGAAGAGCCGCCGCAACAACCGTCGCAATTTCGCGACAGGAAATCAGGAGGCGGCGGCAGAGGAGGCAGAGGACGAGGTTCGAACGGCAGAGGCGGCGGGAGAACGAGCGAGAACAAAGGAGGACGAGGAGGACGAGGAGGACGAGGAGGACGAGGACGAGGAAGAGGCGTAAGGAAATCTTCGGACGGGAAGTCGCATCTCGGGTCGTCGTTGGAGTACGTCGAGGACAAAGCGTTCCCGAGCGTGTACGACGAAAAGCCGAGAGGAGGAGGAGGAGGCGCGTCGTCGCAAGGAGAGTATAACGATGATTTAATCGACGATCCACCGATTAAAATTTTACCGTTAGGAGGGTTAGGCGAGATTGGTATGAATTGTATGCTCGTGGGCGTGAACGATAGGTACATTTTGTTGGACGCCGGGTTGATGTTTCCGGACCACGAGGAGCTCGGGATACAAAAAGTGTTACCGGACGTCAGTTTTTTGAAAAGATGGAGAGATAAGATTGAAGCGGTAGTGATTACGCACGGACACGAAGATCACATCGGGGCGTTGCCGTGGGCGATCCCTGCGCTCGATCCGAACACGCCGGTATACGCGGGTATTTTCACCATGCAACTCGTCTCAAGACGCATGCAAGAGTTTAACCTTTGGAATCCGGACCGGTTTAAAGTTATGGAAATGGGCCAACGGTTCATGGCGGGACCGTTCGAGATTGAAGCGGTGAGAGTGACGCACTCGATCCCGGATTGTTGCGGGTTGATTTTTAGGAGCGAACACGGGACGATTGTTCACACCGGAGATTGGAAAATTGACGAGGATCCCGTGGATAATCAAATCTTCGATCGAACGGCGTGGGAACAAGTCGGGAAGGAAGGGGTGACGCTGATGATGTCAGATTCGACGAACGTTTTGTCGCCGGGAAGGACGACGTCAGAGTCTGAGGTGAGGGAAGCGATCATGCAAAAAGTGGTTGGACATAAAGGACGGATTATATCGACCCAGTTCGCGTCAAATATACATCGATTGTACGGTATTCGCGACGCCGCGCAAGCGACGGGGAGATCTATCGCGTTTGTTGGACAATCTTTGAATACGTATTTGGAAGCGGCCAAGAAAGCTGGAATGGCACCGTTCGATCCAGAAAAGCTCGTTCCTGCCGAAGATATCGATTCGTACGACCCGTCGAAGCTGTTAATTGTAACCACCGGGTCGCAAGGTGAACCAAACGCTCAGTTGGCTCGCGCCGCGTGCGGCGCCTCCCCGTTACTCACCTTACGAAAAGAAGATTTGTTATTGTACTCGGCAAAAATGATTCCCGGCAACGAGAAAAAAGTCATGCGAATGATGAATTCAATAGCTAAAATCGGCCCAACCATCACCATGAAACGCGACGACGGATTACACTCCTCCGGTCACGCGCATCGGGAAGAGTTGGACGAAGTTTTGAAGCTCATCAAACCGGAACACTTCTTACCGGTTCACGGAGAATACGCGTTTTTGAAAGAACACGAACGGTTAGCCAGAGAAACCGGGGTTGTTCACACCTCAGTCATAGGAAACGGAACCTTACTCGGGGTCACGCCTTTGAAGAATAAGAAAGCGCACGGCACGTTGGGCAATTTCCATCGAATCGGATCGGCTCGATTACAAACGATGTTCAACGATGGTGGGAAAGGCTCGGGTACCGCGGAAGATTTAGCCATCGAAGAAAGAATGCGAATTGCCACCGAAGGCGTCGTCGTGGTTGATTTTGAAGTCATAGAAACCGCTGGACACGCGATGGACTCGAGAGCGCGAGTCACGAGCCGAGGAATGTGGACCGATAATGGACGCCTCTTGCGACACTTGAAAGAAGCCGCGGTGAACAGTTGCGCCGGGATGAATTACGACTCAAAACTCGCCGCGGTGGAAAGAACCGTCGCTCGGGCCATCCGCTACGCCTGTCGCTCCTACTGCAACAAAAAGCCAGACGTCATCGTCGTCGCGCATCGCTTGGCCTTGAAGAAAGGCAATGGCAAAGGAATATCATCTCCATCGAGCGACGACGATTCAGACGACGACGATGAAGATGACGACGAAGAATCGAGCGGGTTCTCGGACGAAGACGAACCTTTAAAAGAGGAGGAAGAGGAGGAGCAAAAACGGTACCGCAGACGCGTCAGTCGTCCGGAAGGCGTGCGACCTTTGCGAGGCGATTACAAAGGTCCCGGTGCGGGAGGAATTGGTCGAGAAAGGTACAGAGATAGCGGGTACGATTAATACTGAGACAGAGAGAAAGAGAGAGAAAGAGACACAGAGAGTAATTGACATTGCCTACTATTTATATATTCACATCTGAACGAAATTACACAAAAGCTGCCCTTTTCGCGTATCTCAAACCTAAGAATAATGTCGCGTTGTTGTTGCTTTGTGACGACTTTAACGACGACTTTATCAAAAGCGAGTCGTATTGGTCATCGCAAAAGAAGAAGACGAAGAAGAGGCCTACGCGCCGCTGTTGTTTCGTCTTCCGCGCGCGCAAAATCTCTCGGGGAAGAAGAAGACAAAGAAGAAGAAAACAGTTGGAACGGATTGGAATTGGACGACCACCTTAAGGAGGAAAAGAAGACAAACGAACAACACTACGCGTTCGTCGGGACGGAAAAACTGTACGGCCACGCGAACGTGTCGAAACTGGAGAATATACACGTAGTTATAATCGGTATCGGTGGCATCGGCTCTTGGTGCGCGGAAGCTTTAGCGCGAACATCGATTGGAGAGTTTACTTTAATTGATTTAGATTTCATCTGCGTGACGAATATCAACAGACAAACGATGGCGATGGAATCGACGGTGGGAGAATCGAAAGCTTTAGCGATGAAGAAAAGGATATTGGACCTGAATAAAGACGCAAAGGTGAATTGCGTCGAAGATTTCGTGAGTAAAGAAAACGTGGAAGAGATTTTAAAACCCCTAGTTGGTTGCGGCGAAGGACGGAAGGTTGAATACGTCGTCGATTGCACAGACAACGAACAAGATAAAGCGGCAATCATCGCGTATTGCGTGAAGCATAACGTGCCCGTGATGACCACCGGTGGTGCGGCTGGGATGACGAATTTTCCTCCGAGTGGCGTCGCGGTAGAAGATTTGCAAAAAGCGACGTTCAACCGATTGTTGGCGAGCGCAAGGAAGACGTTGCGGGACAAGTACGCGTTTCCGAGAGGCGTGAAGAAATTCCCCAACGGAAAGAGAATGAAGAGCGACGATGTGGTTGCTGGAGATGGTAAAAAAACAGAAACATTTAAAGAGAGGAAATTCAAGGTGATAGCGGTGTACGCGAAGGAGCTGAGCGAGAATTTCGCGGTGAAGAATAGTAATACTAGTAGTAGCGATAGTGACGGAGGCGTGCCGTCCGGAGGGAAGATTAATTGCACCGATGGAAGCTCGGGATCTGCGGCATTCGTAACTGGAGCGATAGGGTTAGCAGCGGCGAGTAAGGTAGTCGTGGATGTGCTTGCGAGAACGGATGCGCAGAGAGAGAAGATCGGTCAGCCGTTCAGGAGTGGATGGCAAAGTAAGGTGTGGACATCGTCCGACATAGGAGGAGGAGAAGATGCACACGCTCAGAAAGCAGATGAATCTACCGAGAACAAAACAGACAAAGCGAAAACGATACCAACGCCTATGGGCAACAAAATACAAGTGGACGACGAATCGCTTACGGAGTTTATTGGCGAGGACGTCCTTCACGATGCCTCGAAAGATAACCTCAACTTGAACGAGATTTTCGATGCGCATTGTCACTGGCACTTGCATAGCGACGACAGCGAAATTGAGGCGTTGGGTAAAGAAGTGTATAAAATGGCTTTAACGTGCACGCAACCCTCCGATTGGCAAAAAGCGCTCAAGATATCGAAGGAATTGAACTATCCCATTGCTTTAGGTGCCCATCCGTGGTGGATTCACGAAAACAAATCCACTTTTCATGCTTGGATCGAAGAACTCGAAACGCTCGCCTCGGCAACGCCACTATCTATAATCGGCGAGATTGGTTTAGATAAAATAGCAGTACCGCTCGACGGAGTTACACCTCCAGATTACCCGTTCCAACTCGAAGCGTTTACGAAGCAACTCGATCTCGCTCGAAAGCTTAACAAGCCCATAGCTGTGCACTGCGTGAAAGCGACGTCGGATATCCAAAGCGCGTTATTCGAATGCAAGAAAATGCCGCGCGCCGTATTGTTGCACTCGTACAGCGGCTCCTCGGAATGGATGCGACAACTGATCGGCATGAAGCTAAATAAAGGTGAACACGTGTATTTCGGGTTTTCATCGGTGGTAAACTTGCGAGGATGGAAGAAAACACTCGAAAACATACGAAAGTGCCCTGACGATCGCATCGTCGTCGAATCTGATTTGGTGAGTTGCGAAAACGTAGAAAACGAGTTGCGCAAAATCGTAGCGTTTATCGCGAAAGCAAAAGGCTGGTCGGTGAAGGAAACCGCGCGAATTACGAGAGAAAACGCCGATCGATTATACGGGTGCTTATGATGATAAAACTATAGCTCTTATATTATTTGCTCAATGCATTAAAAATATATATTCTGAACGTCGTTCTCGGAAAACGCCAACGCGCATCCGGGGCATTTTCTCTGCCTCGTCGCGATTCTCGTATCGATGCATTCCCTACAAAACATGTGAAAACACTTCGTAATCACGCACGCTTTATCTCTTTGCTTACACACATTGCATCCCATCATCGTTTTATACGCGTCGATTTCTTCTTGCAACGCCCCAGCACCGCCTTCTCGCGATAATCGGTCGCATTTTTTCTTCACGCCGGCGTTTTCAATTTTCAAATCGTCTCTTTCCTTTTCTAATTTTTTAATCTCTTTTTGTAACTTCGCCTCGTTCGAGCTCAACTGGTTGCATCGACTTTCGACGATACTTAACTGCGACTTGAGTTTCGTCAAATCCGTTTCCAATTGTTCAATTTTCAACTTATCGCTCGATCCGGCACCGGAAGCGCCGCGCGCCTCGGATTTCGCCGTCTCTAACTCTTTCGTCAACTTTTCCACATCCGCCTCTAACTTTTGCGCTTTCTCCGTCGCCGCTTTCGCTTCGACTTTATCTTTCTCGTTGCTCATTCTAACTTGTTCGTAATCGTCGTAATACTTTTTCGCCTCTCTTTGCGCCGCGGCGGCCTCTTTCTTCATTTTGTTCACTTCGTCTTCCTTGTCGGACAGCTTTTGTAAAATCGTTTCGCCGTATTCCGTCGCTTCGTCCGCCATCGAGGCTAAACCGCCGAGCTCCTCGGCTAACTGATCGAGCTCGTCCGATTTCTCTTTCGTTTCGTTTTCTAATCTTTCTCTGTTTTCTTTTTCTTGTTTCAATTCAGCCGTAACCGCGGCTAAATCTTTCTCCAACGTTTTCGATTTCGACGCCGCTTTCTTTTCCAGCGTAGCGACTTTCGCTTCGAGAGATTTGACTTGCGTTTCAAACGTCCGGTTTTGCTCTTTCGCCTCGTCGCGTTCCGTTCGCGCTTTCTTCAACTTTTCGTTTTCGTTCTTAAACGCTTCCATTTGCTGCTGAACAATTTTCAATAAAGCTTGCGCGGACTCTTCCGTATCTTTCCCTTTGCCTTTCTCCGCGCCAACCGCGTCGGAAATTTTCTTCTCCGCCTCGTCTCTTTCCTTATTCGCTCTTTCGAGGAAAGACTTCAACTCTCTCGAGTAATTCTCCGCCGCGTTCAGTTTCTCCTCTTGCGCTTGCGCGTCTCGATTCGCGATTTCCAACTTCAAATTCCTCGTTTTAACCTGGTCGTTCTCTCTCTTCGTTTGTTCGAGTTTCGTGTCGAATTTCGTAGATTCAGTTTTCAAAATCTCCAGCTGTTGCGATAACGCGGTATACAGAGGCGATTGGACAACTAAGGCTTCGCTGGCGCCATTTTTGCCTTGGTTCTTGATAGCTTTCAACTCCGATTCGATCTTTGCGTTCTTTTCGCGCATATCGGCGAGAAGCTTTTCGGACATTTTAAATCTCGCCACCGCTTCGCCTAAATCCGCTTTGAGTTGTCCGAGTTGTGTGCTATCGGTTTCCACGTTCTTCGTTGGGGCATTCGAAGACGGCGGCGTCGTCGCAGCAGCACCAGCAGCAGCTTTCTCGCTCGCTTTCATTTGCGCCTTGGCTCCGGCTAATTTTGCGTCTTCTTTCGTCGCTAACTTGATGCCCAAATCTTTATCGACCTCGCCCGGGTTGGCGCCTTCGTATTGCAAAATTTCAATTCTCCGTCTCAAATGCATCACGTCCAAACGTCTGGTTTCCAACAACTCCTCGTTCTCCTTCAACTTCTCCTCCATCTTTGCCTTCGTCGCTCTCAACGCGTTCGCGATTCGCTTCGCTCTCAACGCATCCGCGGCTAAGTAATCCGTTTTTTTCTCGTTCGCCGTCGCGTTCGGATTCTTCTTCGCCGCGATAACGGCGCTCGCAAATCGCTCCTTCGTCTTTGCCGCTCGACTTTTCAAGTCGGCTAAAAACTTTGCCTCCTCTGTCGCGTTCACCTCCTCGTCCTCGTCGCTTTCTTCCTCTCCCTCGTCCTCCATCGTCTCGTCTTCCCTCGTCGCGGTATCGCCGTCTCCATCCCCGCCGTCGCCGCGTTTCCTCTTCTTCTTCGCCCGCGGAGGGTTGAACTCCTTCTCAAACGCCGCTTCGTCTTCTTCGCTGACGTTCTTCAGCAAAAGTCTTCTGAACGCATCAAACCTCCTCGAATTGATATTTCTTTTCTGACTTTTATCATCGTCGTCGGTGATTGCAAAGTTTTGTTCTTCAAGAAGCGTCTCGAACGCCGATTGCAATTGGTTCCACTCGTCCGAAATCGCAATCACGGTTTTCTCGAATGCCTCTGATTTTCGCTTCTCTTTGAGAAGTTGACGCTCTAAATCCGAGACTTCTTTACGTCTCGCTTCGATCTGAAGAAAGAAAAAGAAAGAAAGAGAAAGATGTCAGCGCGCCGTAATTCTCCCCAAAATCATCATCATCATCCAATCAAACGCAATATACTACAAACAAAAACAATACAACACTACCATACGAATACGAATGCACGAGTACTACTACTACTAATAATAATAATAATAATACCTGTCCGTGCTGTTGTTTCTTTTGAAACTTCAGAAGCGAGCGCTCTTCGTTCGTGAACTCTTTCGCGTTGTTCATTTTAGAGAGAAAGAGCGGAAAATTTGTGGCGTTAAAGAAAGAAGATCTGTGTCTTCGAAAAAAAAAGAAAAAAAAGCATGCAGTCGAGAGAGAAGAGAGTGAAAAAACAAAAAAAATGAACAACGAGCTTCTTCGTGCATTGGTAAGGGGGTTTCGTCGAGTTGTTTAAAGTGTGCGTGTCATAAAATTGCCAATGGCGAAGAGAAAAAATTTTTTACATGTACTCGTCGTAGCGGCACAAAACATTTTCTCTCTCTCCGTCTGCTTCTTCCTCTCATCACTTTAGCGAGGAGAAACAAACGGAGTTTCATTCGGTGCATGCTAAGAAGGAACAACAGCGCGCGTTTCGTTTCTGTCGCTGCTGTCAAAGCTTCTGTTGTTTTTATCTCTTCCGTCGAAAAAGCAAAAGCAGGAGTACAACAACAGCCGTTTCTTTTTGCAACATCGTCGTCGTCGTCCGTAAAGTCTTTCGTGACGGCGCATCGTCGTCTTATAAGCGGATTCGTTTCGACGACGACACCCGGAACAACGACCGCGCGAAACAACAACAACAACAAGAACAACAACAACAACAATTTCCAAAGAAGAATGCGCTCAGAAGAAATTCCTTCAGTGCTCTTGCCACCATTAATTGGCTTCGACGAAGTCGTCGTCGAAGGCAAAGGGAAAGTCTTGCAACGAGAAAACGAGGTGTTTTATAACCGACCGCAAGTGGTCAATCGAGACTTATCGCTGGCAATCGTAAGAGAGTTTCAAAAGAGAAGGAAAGAAGAACACGAAAACGACACGGATCAGAAAACGAGACGAGGGAAAGGGATGTATAACAAAGTACCGCGAGAGAGCAAGATCATCGCGCATTTGGTGAGCGAGCGAGAGCGAGAGCACATGTTCGCGACGAAAGAGACGACGCGAGAACATCCGGCGACGACGACGAAGACGGAGGATGATGAAAAACAAAAAGAGTGGGTGGAAGTGAAACCAGGGACGTTTCGATGGCAAGTGGTTGGTGCGGAAGAGAAACGAGAAACGGCCGACGATGCTGCTGCTGCTGCTGCTGAACAACCGAAAGTAATAATAGAAGAAGAAGAAGATGAAGAGAAGAAAGAAAAACCGCCGTTAGAACCGATTACTATTTTAGAAGGCATGTGCGCGACTGGGCTGAGAGCGATTCGGTACGCCAGGGAACTGGACGATGTCAAGTGTATCGTCGCGAACGATTTAGATCCAACTGCCGCGTTAGCCGTGGAAAATAATAAAGAATACAACGCGCGAGAATCCGAAGAGGTGAAACGACGCGTGGACAAAATCGTAACCAACTGCGGCGACGTTCGCGTGGTTGCGTTGCAACACGAGAAGTGTTTCGACGTGGTCGATTTAGATCCGTACGGGACTCCATCGCAACAGTTAGAATCGGCGGTTTTAGCGCCCGTTGAAGGTGGTTTGTTATGCGTCACCGCGACAGACATGTCCGTTTTGTGCGGCAACAACGCCGAAGTTGGATGGACGAAATACGGGAGCTACCCTTTGAAAGCGAGATATTGCCACGAACAGTCGACGAGGATCTTGTTAGCGGCTATTCAATCTGCCGCGGTAAAGAATAGACGGTATATTGTTCCCGTGCTTTCTACGCAGATTGATTTCTACGCTCGCGTGTACGTCAGAGTGTACTCCTCGGCGGTCAACTGTAAAGCGGCGGCGTCTAATTTGTCGTACGTGTTCCAATGCGTCGGGTGCGATTCGTTCGAATTACAACCTTTAGGAAAAGTCGAAGAGAGGTCGCACGAACGAACTGGAAAAACGTACACGAAGTTTATTCCAGGAAAACTCTCCGCTGCGGTGGAACACAACGAACACGGCGATCGCAAGTGTCACAACTGCGGGTGGGGGATGAACGTTGGCGGGCCGATTTGGTCGGCGCCAGTGCACGATAAAGGTTGGGTCGAAAGCGTTCTCAAAGACGTCAAAGAGAGTTCGGATGAACGGTACCCAGGGAAAGAGAAAGTTAGAGCGTTACTGACGAACTGTTCGGAGGAGTTACCGGATACGCCGTTGCATTATTGCTTACACTCTATGGCCGGGACTTTAAAAATTACGCCGCCAACGCTGGCGCTGTTTCGATCGGCGATTATTAACGCCGGGTATAAAGTCAGCGGCGTACACTGTAATCAATTAGCCGTCAAAACCAACGCCCCGTCGAACGTTTTATGGGACATAATGAAGTGCTGGGAGCAAGAGCACCCGGCGCAAGAGGATTTCAAAAATGGCAAGTCTCCCGGCGCCTCGATTTTGAAGAAAGAACCGGTAGTAAAAGCAAAATGGACGCGAGTGAACGGGGCATTTAGTAAAGCGCAGATGGCTGGCGAGACGCGATTTCCAACCAACCCAGAGGAAAACTGGGGACCTAAAAACAGAGCAACGGGAGGGAGAAGTAACAAGAGAGAAATTTCGTCGTGCACCGCTCCAAACACCAAGAATTCTAGAAAACAAGCAAAGAAAAAATTTTAATCGAGCGACGATGAAGAAGACGAGTTGTAACGCGAACTTTTTTTATGTGCCCAAAAATAATACTTAGTATTCAAAAGATCTCGCGCAAGGCGTTTTGTAATTCGGCGATGAGTTCATCCGGATAATCGACGATGAGCCTATGCGGCGTACCCCAGTACTCTTTAGCGATTCCTGTTCCCTCAACGTCTTCGTCCGTGTACAAATTCGGGTCGACGCCTCGAATCCATTTCTTCGCGCACCTAAATTTGCCGTTGTTCGAGCACAATTCAGGCCAACGTTCAAAATCCATCGCGTGGTATCTCTTATCGTTTTTCGCGGCCACGCATAGCATTGGCGACTCCAATCGCTCGTTCAAGTCGTATTTCTCCGTCGTTACTTTGTAATCGTACGTTTCGACTTGAACGAAATCCGATCGAATGTTCGGTAAAATCCTCGTCTTCATATCCTCGGTCATCTCCGGATTAGATCCGTATCTTCTCTCGAACGCCTTCCAAAACAGTTTTGCATCTGTAATTTGCGCAATTCGCGGTGCTATGATATCTGGATCGTAATATTCCGAACACAAATGGTTCGGACGATTCCCGCAACACGCGACCAAGCTCGGATTCGCGCACGCGTCGTCTCTTTCGAGACGTCTCCCTAACTCAAACGCAATCCATGCGCCCAACGAAAAACCGAACAAAACGTACCTCTGCTTCGACAATTCCTTCGAAAACAGCGGCTTTAACTCCACCATCATCTCGTCCACCACCTCGTTCACGCTTTCCAAAGCCGTCTCGTTGTACCGACTGTTTCGTCCTTTCATCTCGATCGGTATCAATCTCACTCTCTTCTGCGTATTTTCTTTCAACAAGCACGTGGTCAAATGGTTCCATTTTTTTCCGTGATAACACCACGCGCCTAAACCTGCCTGAGGTATCATTATCAAATTGATCACGTTCTCGTCCTCGAGCGAAATGTCATCGACGTGTTCGCGAACGATGTACTTGGACTCCATGTTAGTGTTTTGTCTCTCTCTCTTTTTTTTCTGAAGAAAATCGGAGCGTTTTTTATTTTAATTTGTTGAAAATTTCTCTCGCATTTTTTGTCCTCAACCACCTCAAAAGAAATCATGGCGTGTCCTTTGCGACACTACCTGGGCTATTTCTACTGGCTCGCCGCGTTCGTCGGCGCGATTGCCGTGGTGTTCGGAATGAAAGATTCTCGACTTTACGATGTTTCTTCGGGTGGCAGCGACGAGAGCAGTTCGAAGACTGCAAAGAAGAAAAGGTAAAGAGAGAATTGGAAACATTGAAAGAAGGTTGATTGGTGGAGGGGAAAAGGCAAAGAGCAGACGTTTAGAGTGACTTAGGTATCATTAGCACGTAGCAGAATGTGATTTTTAATGTGATTTAGTAGTAGGATGTTTTTATATTGTCATTAAAGGTATAGCCCATTCTCTGTCTCTTCATTGTATTCCTTCTTTCTGTTTCTTTCTCTCTTTCTTTAACACCGCGCGACGCCATTTAGCCGTTTCTCTTCATCCAGCGATCGCATATATGGTATTAAGACGGGGCACCTAAGTGCGCGCACACTCTCAAAACGTCCGCGAAAACACCCCCTGCGGTGACTTCGGCGCCCGCCCCGGGGCCGCGAACCACCAACGGTCCCGCTTCCGTGTATCGCTTGGAGATGTACGAGATGATATTATCCGAACCTTTCAACTGCGCGAACGGATGATCTTTCGGGTACTCTTTCAATTGCACCGAGCCTTTCTTGTTCTCGACGTCGACGACGCCGACGAAAATGAGCTTGTTCCCGTTCGCTTCGGCGGCGGCCATTTTCGCCGCGATTTCGTGGTCGTAGTCCGGGAGCTTTTGCATGAACTCGTCCACGGATTCGACGTTTTGTAAAGGTTCCGGAACTAACGATTCGATCGGGATATCGCTCAATTCCAAGGATAAGCCGCACTCGCGCGCCAAAATCGTCACCTTTCTCGCCACGTCAACACCGGACAAATCATCTCTCGGATCCGGTTCCGTGTACCCGTTCGCTTTGGCCTCGGCGACGACGTCGGAGAATTTCTTATCCGGCGTTAACGTGTTGAAGATATAACTCAACGTCCCGGAGAAGATGCCTTGAATTAATTTGATGTCATCACCGGCGTCTTCTAACGATTTCACGGTGGAAATAATCGGTAAACCGGCGCCAACGGTGGCTTCGTAAAAGTAATGCGTGTACGAATCTCTTTGAATGTTTCTCAAGGACTTGTAATACTCGTACGGTCCCGAGTTGGCTTTCTTGTTCGGCGTGACGACGTGAATACCTCTGCTGAGCCATCCTTTGTATTGCAACGCGACGGCATCCGAAGCTGAGCAATCGATGATGACTTGATTCGGTGAGTTGGATTCTTCTACGTGATCGGTGAACTTTTCGAAATCCGCCGCTTCGTTTTCGTTGGAGTATTTATTCTCCCAGTCGTCCAAGTCGATGAAACCGCCGGTTTCGGCCAAGTGCATTTTGCTACCGCCGGAAATAGCGACGACGCGTAAATCGACGCCAAATTTATCCAATAAAGTTTGTTTTTGCTCTTGCATTTGCGCCAACAAGGTTTTGCCGACCAAGCCGGGACCGACGATCCCAACCGATAACGGAGTTCGCGAGGCGTAGAATCTTGAGTGCACGGCGTTGACGGCCTTGATGCAATCAGATTTCTTGATCACGACGGTAATGTTGTATTCACTCGCACCTTGGGAGATGGCGATGACGTTGACCGCGGCGGATGCCAAGGCGGTAAACAACATCGCCGAGACGCCCGGGACGTTCGCCATATTTTGACCAACCGCGGATAAGATGGAACAGTTGTTCAAAGCGATGACTCTCGAGACTCTCCCAGCGGCGATAGCCTTCTCGAATCGCTTGTTCAGCGCCTCCACGACTTTGTCGGCTTCGTTTTGGCGAACGGCGAAACAAATCGAGTGTTCCGAGGACGCTTGCGAAATCATGACCACGTTACAGTTGGCATCGCGAACGGTACTGAAAACCGCCGAGGCAAAACCTGGAACACCAACGAGACCGGTACCTTCCACGGTGATTAAGCACACGTCGTCGATGGTGGTAATACCTTTAATCAACTCGCCCGCGGTGGACACGCGACTACCAACATTTTTCGTGCCTTTTTTGGATTCGTCGGCTGGAATCTCGCATCTCGCCGCAATCAATGTCCCCGGTGCAGATTGATTGAAGTAGTTCCTGATGCAAATCGGAATTGAATATTTCATAGCCGGTAACGTCGTTCGCGGGTGCAAGACGTTCGCGCCAAAATACGCCAACTCCCACGCCTCATTGTAGGACAAGCGTTCCAAGCATACGGCGTCTTTCACGCGTCTCGGATCAGAGGAGTACACTCCATCGACGTCGGTCCAGATGGTGATATCGTCCGCGACGAGTAACGCGCCAAAGATGGTCGCGGAGTAATCGCTCCCGTTTCGTTTCAACGTCGTAGGAAACCCCTCCGGCGTAGACGCGATGAAACCGGTGCATACGACGATCGTATCTTTATCGAGGCTGCCTCTCATGTGCGTTAAATGATTCCACAAATCCAAGCGATAGTTAGACTTATCGTAATCCACGTCTACGCCTCCGTCTTCGGCTTCGGTCACTACCAATATTTCTCTGGCGTCGATCCAATACGATTTTCCTCCTTTACATCGAATCGCCGCGGCGGTCAATCGCGCCGTCCACAACTCCCCGTGACCAACCACAAAATCCGCAAACGTTTCCGTCGAGCACCCTACGATAGAAATCGCCTTCAACATCGACCCTAAATCTTCCAACTCTTTATTAAAAGATTCCATGTACTTATCGAATTCCTTCGGTATCGTCAACAAATCCGTCGCCGTCGTCGTGTGTTTCTCTCTCAACTTTTCCAACTCTTCCACGTAATCCCTCGATCTCGCCGCCGCCATCGTCGTCGCGTTTATCAAGCAATCCGTCACTTTCGGTTCCGATTTCGTGATCACCCCCATCGCGGATACCACCGCGAACGTTTGGTTCCCGTTTTTCGCGCTGTCGATGAGTAAGTCGCAGACGCCGGATATTCTCTCCGAGGAGCCGACGCACGTGCCACCGAATTTATGCACTTTCCACCCAGCTTCCGCACCTCTGGGGAAGGTGGTGACTTTCTCGTCCGGTAACGTATCCATAAAGGCTCGCACGTCCGCCGGTACCGCTCGCGAAAAGACGCGAAGACTTTTTTTATTCCCGCCGTTCCCTTTCTCTCGTTTCCTCGCATCGGACGATGATTTCGACGACGTTGAAGTCACCATCTTCCCGTGAGTATTCTTTCGCCACGACAGCGACGCCGTCGACGACGACGCGGACGACGACGCGCTCATAAAACGCATCATCATCATATATATATATATATACAAAAAGTAGTGTTTTTCTCCTCTCTCTCTCTCTCTTATATATCTCTGTGTTGGTATTTATCTTCTCATCGGAGGGACGAGCGAATGCAGAAATCTGGATGAGGGAAAACCTCAAGACGAGAAGAAAAGATAAAGTTGTGCCAGTTTTCGTCTCGTCCCAGGAAAAGGATTTTTGGCGGTCAATTAATACTACTTTTTACTCCCACATGTAAAGAAGGGGTTTTGAAAGAGCTTTTGCTTCTTTTGAGAGACGTGTCCTTTCTCTTCTGTCCAAAAAAAGAAAAAAAAACTCTGCAGAGTTTTCGTAACGAGAGAAGAGATCTCAAATCATCATCAACATGCCGCTTCTCCAACTCTCTTCTTTCGGGGCGAGACAGACGAGTTCCGAGTGCGCGTCCACTTCTT
>Ga0115554_1001921_pt1 | contig 14607 bp, 11 predicted proteins | sample COGITO_mtgs_1104_3_FD_87283 | JGI IMG/M metagenome (GOLD analysis project Ga0115554, IMG submission 87283) | Pelagic marine microbial communities from North Sea - COGITO_mtgs_110404 | ecosystem: Environmental > Aquatic > Marine > Epipelagic | place: Germany:Helgoland, sampling site Kabeltonne... | reverse complement strand
CATAACCCATACGTACCTGGGCACATATCCATATACTTCTGCTACAGTTCTTCCGAAGTTTCGTACGCTTTGAGCACAAGAGGGTCGTACACGGCGCTTTTGTGTATGACGAAAGACGTCTGGGCGAGCGCGTGGATGCGAACAGCCAAAGCGTCGAATTCTTCCGCAACGATCCCCGATCGACAGTTGTTCAAACGAGAAATCATAGGTTCACGTGCATTCTTACCGCCGAGAACTCTCGCAACGAGCGCTTCCCGCACGTTTTTTAGCAAAGCCTTCGAAATATCATCAGATGATTTTACCGGGGCGTTCTTTTCTTCCCGGGTGCCTTCGCCAATCAGTTTCAGCAGCATACGCTCGACGAGTGATATTGTGGATGTACTTTGCGAAGAACCAACTGTTCGAGCAACTTCTGTGGCGACGTCCTTGAGTTTGCTCGCGTCATCGCGCAGAATTGCGGAGACGCGTTTGTTTAAATCACGCTTCATCTCTGGCGTGACAGAGACGCCCGCCGGGAGCACCTGTTCGACCAAAGCGAGGCAAGCGCACGACAACAGGAGGCGCTGGAATGAATCCTGCGCTCGATGGATTCGCGCCGCATCAAAACGCAACGTTTCTGGTAACTCAGAGTGTTCATCTCGGTGACAAATTAGATCGACAAACATCAATCGAACCACACCTTCGCACGAACTGGCTCGAACGCCAGTCCAGTTTACGGGAACGCTTTCATCCTCTCCAGGGCGACTTCCTCTCGGTTCCTTCTTGGAATAGACGGATGTGTCTTTCAATCCCGCGCAAATCCTCTCTGGAATGTTATGAGTGTTCTTTGCGCTCGGCGCGGACGGTTGATTCTTCAAAACTTCTCGACCAAGACCGCTGGATTCGACCAACGGCGCCAGTTCGCAAGCACTCTTGAAAAGCCACTTCCTGGTATTAGGTAAGGCTTCATCACACGGAGTCGCGTCGAGGTTGTATAGTTGACTAAACGTATCTTGAATCCAAGATATGGCAGCATTGCTATCGGGCCCGCGCAAGAGACGACGCAGTTTCTCAACGGCGACGATGGTTTTCCCTCTGGAGATGTCCTCTTTGAGTTCGTTGGCCATATCCCATAAAAATTGGAGCGTGAGAACTATCGTCCCGGAATACGACGCGTTTTCTAACGCGCTCAACAAAGATTCGCGTTTTGTTTTCGAATGCGGTTCGCGTGCATCGCTACCGAGAGCGACTAGTAACGCGAACGAAGCGTCCAGAGTACTCTTTAAAAGTGATTTTAAGAGCGCTGTATCCTTTTGCGCAAAAATTATTCGCGAAAGCTCTCGTTCGTTCAACAATTCGAACGCGCGTTGTGTAGTCACATCGCTGCGCTTCCAGGACTCCGGCACGAGGGAGTGAATGAGAGCAACTAACTCGCGAATGTTCACCGACACGATGTTGTCTCCGCTGGACGCATCGAGCACCGGAGAATCTAATGTTTCTCGAATCAAGTCCCAGAACGCGTTTTTCGCGTGGATGTGTACCCGATGCTCGAGTCCAGCAACTGATGACACGGTTGTTGTGGTTGTATCCTTCGCGCTGTGGTCCAATACGGTGTCTTCTAACTGAAATGGTAGCCACGTGATGTCTGCGAGTAATTCTGCCATTATTGACATGCGCTGTAAGCGCTCGTTTTTTCCTTGCGCTAGATTTTTCTTCGCCTCTTCTTTCTCTCGCAATAATTGTTGCGAATGCTGAAAGCGCTGTTTGCGCCGTTCTTCAAACTTCTTTTCGGAGGCGTGTCCTTCGGATTCATGGAGCGAAGAATCTTTGGTTTCATCCAGCGAGTCCAACGCAGCCAGTCTTTCAGCTCTTACGCTCTCACGAGTCGCGCGTATGGCGTCGTCAAATCTTAAAACTCCAACGTCACCGCTAAGTTCTCTCACTTTCGTTCTCAAAAGCTCTCTATCAGAGCACGTTTGCTCGCGGATGGCGCGAATATCATCGATTGGCTCTTCTGCATTTGCTTGTGACGAAACTTCTCCGCATTTTCTCAGCATGGATGCCTCCATAGCTACGGCGATGCGGACTAACTCTGCTTCTAACGCAGTCGCGTCGTTCGTTTTCCAGATGCTGAAGGCCCGAACGTATTCGTCCCAGATTTGCGCAAACTGCACAACTAGTTCGTTAAACATGAGCGCGTTATTCGAGCCATTCTTGATCTGCTCAGAGGAAAATTCAATAGTTGCATCGATGGCTTTCACCAAACGCGCGGACGCGCTTCGAAGCTCCCGTACTTCGTACGGTTCATCATCCTCCGTGGCGTATTCTCCCGTTACCATTTCTGGGTGAGCGCACACCATATAAGCGCACATGAGGATACGAGTTGGAAATCTTGGGATAACAAAATCGCCCCAAGAATCGATACGAGGATTGCGGCATTGATGATGACACGCGATCTTCTTGGTCGCAGGAAACAGGAGTCGAAGATGTGATCGCGTCGCAATGCTCTGTTCCGCGCCGAGCGCGTCTAATCGAGAATCTAAGCGTTTCAACCAGAGCCGCATTCCGTCCAACACGTTCGCATCTTGCAGCAACGATACGAACTCGTCGTAGTTCGAACTTTTCTGCGCGATATCAAACGATAACTTCTCGGATATGCTTTTACCCAAAGCTTCTGTAGACGATCGACTCTCTGTATAAACTCTCCAGAGTCTCTGAACGCGTTCGACTCGGTGGAGGTGTTGTAAGCGCTCTAAAGCTTTTTCTGGAGATTGTTGCACTCCGCACTTGGCGCGAATTCCTTTGCGAAAGAGCACGTAGGATCGTTTCATAGCCGCGCTGCGTAGCTTCTCTTCTAACATTTGAGACTTCTGCAATATTTTCTCCTTGTTGAAGTTCTTTTGCGCTTTTACTACGTCTTCGTGACGGCAATTGAACGCGTTTGCTTTTTCGCGCTTACTTTGAACGCTGAGCGAATGTAACGCCTCGGCGCGGGCGAGTTTTTGCTCCAAACACTTATTTCTGTGCGCAGCACTCTCCTCGCTGTCGATGTTAGCGTTTTTTTCTTCTTTCTCGACGTTGGTACGTGCATCCTCCCATTCGTTAGAGTCAAAAAATAGACGTCTTTTCGGTTTTTGCGAATAACGCGTGGACGAAAAATTTTCATCGTTCTCATCCACGAGTTGTCTTGTCATCGATGTTGGACGTCCTCCATCCATTGGAGGCGAAGGAAAATTCTTCGAATTGGAATTCTTCTTCCTTCGCCGAGGAGGCGAGGACATGCTCGACGCTTTTTGCACCGTCCATTCAAGAAAAGCCTGGACGAATGAGAGAGATGAATGCACAGCGTTAATGTTTTATCCAAGAAGAAGAAGAAGAAGAAGAAGAAGAAGAAGAAGAAGAAGAAGAAGAATGAATTCAAGAACTCTTTACCTGTCGCTTCAATTGAGCTTTTGCTAACCGGTGCTCGAACGACTCTGACTTTCTCTGATGCTGCTGATTATGGTCTAATCGAGACTTCAGGCGATCTGGGAGTAGGAATTGAAAATCAGCCATCTTTCTCTTCCTCTTCGTTCTTTTTTAAAGGACTGACAAGACTTCGCGCGCGCGCGACCGAGAGAGAGAGAGAGAGAGAAGCAAAAGTGAGGAATTGAGAGGGAAGTAATGGATTTTTGCATTTTTCGATTTTCGCGGCAAATTCTCTTCTTATTTCTCAACCACCACACCCAATGTATTAACAGAGATGTCGTCCATACCCTCGCTCGCGTCCTTCTCCTCCCTAAACACAGGGAGCGACCGCTCCCGGACTGCGCGTGATTTCGTATCATCTTTTTCTCCTTCTTTAAAATCACAGAACAAAAAGACGACGACGACGACGACGACGACGATGCTGTTGAAGACGATGAAGAAGAAAACAGACGAGGACAAAGTTGAAAACAACAACAGAAGAGGGCAAAGAGAGCGAAGGAAGGTGCTCAAAGCCGAAAATTCGTCGCGAAGAGACTTCGTGTCGTGGATGACGCTGCTATTGGCTCACAGCAACGCCATGTTTCTTCAAACAGGACATAAAATATCAGCTTTTGCAGAGCAACAACAACAACAACAACAACAACAACAAACTTTCACGCAAAGGTTTCCGACGCTTTTCAAGCCTTTTCTCGGTGAAGGAACGAAGAAAACGATAAAGACGACGTTGGTAGAAGACAGATGCTGGGCCTTGGAACAGGCAATTGAATTAGGACCTCTAGAAACGCCTTTGCGGTGCGTTGTCGTTCGCTTATCTTCCGGCGACTTGTGGGTGCACAATCCGCTCGCGCCGACTGAGGAATTTTTCCAACTCGTCGAATCTTGCGCCGCGGATGGAGGTGAATATACACCATCGTCATCGTCCGCTTCTTCATCTTCTTCAGCTCGCGTAGCTTCGATAGTAGTACCGACATATGCTTTAGAACACAAAATATTTGCCCGAGATGCTCACGAAAGGTGGCCCGAGGCTGAAATATGGGTCGCTCCTGGCCAGTTTTCGTTCCCAGTCGAGAACGTCCCCAACGCGTACGTCTACGGCACAGAATCAAACGTGTTTGTTCTCTCGGAATCCAACGATGAAGCGCGAATGGCAACGAAACAGCCAGCATGGAAAGACGAAATCAACTACGAGACTCTCGATGTTGGTGCGTTTAACGTCGCGAATAAAAATATTCAAATAAAGGAGTGCGCATTTTTTGATGTCAAAACTGGCATGTTGATTGTCACCGACGCGCTCGCGAAGATTCCCTTGACGCCACCGGTCTTATCTTCGAAAGAAAAACTTCTCCTCGTCTCGAAACGATCGACGAAAGATCCTCAACCGGATGATACGCCGGAAAACGTTCTCGCGGGTTGGAAGAAAACAGCGCTGCTCGTATCTTTCTTCTTTCCAGAACACGAAGAATTGGTGTCGCCGAGTGAAGTCGTTTGGACCGACGGATGGGAAACGAATTTTGAGTCCATATCGAATCGTTTACTCGTACCTCCGGTCGTTCGGACGCTTCTGTATGCGCAAAACCCAAGAGCAGTTCGTAATTGGGTCGATCGCGTGAGCGAACGTTGGGGAGAATCTATAAAGAGCATCGTTCCGGCGCATTGGGATGCTCCCATCGATGCAAACGTGGATGAATTTAGAAACGCGTTTCGATTCCTCGAGGATGATCGCACAGATCCGTTTCTCGATGGAGATCTGAAGCGCGGATTAGCACCGATAGCAAAAGCAATTTTGAAATAGTCCAATAGTGATCGTTGTAGTAAATTCCAGGCGTGCCGGCCAGCGCGTGTAATAATTATATTCAGATGTTTTTTTTTTTAAATGCTGTACGAGTCGTACGTTTTTATTCCTCTGCTTCTCTTACTCACTCTCCTCGTTCCGCGTTGCCTAAATATGCCGGTTCACTAGGCGCATACTTCACCGTCTCTAAACCACCACTAGAATACTTTGTACTTAAGTCTGCCGTAGAAACCTTCTGGTCGGAGGCAAGTATTTCGTACGCGTCGATATATTTCCCAAACGGTTCCACGAACGTCTTCTTCGTGTGTTCTATTAAGCCATCCGTGCTCATCATTTTCTTCGCAAACTGCGTCGCGCGTTTGGAAATAGACGCGCATTCGTCCGGATTTTCCTTGGCCCAGTTCACCCGTTCTTCTAAGTTTGAAAGATCCTCGTCGAGAGGAATATAATGCACCCACGGCTGAATGTCGTCGTAGAACGAATCTCGCATCGGCGTTTCGTGATGAAACAGAACGCCAGGCATGCCAAGAAACCAAAGGGTAGATTTCCACGAAGTACCGCCTCCACCTCCAAAGTCCGCGAGATACTTGTAATTCGAGTAATCGCAAGCGTCCATCTCGTCAGAGGTGAAAAGATTGAATTTATCGTCGATGCAGGAAGATTGCGGCGCGTGTTCGTTTCTGTCCGTAAACTTTATGTCGAAACTCTCCGGATTCAACGACCCGAGTACGGCGGCGTACAATCGCGGTGGAACTCGCTTTTCCACCGTGCTCGCCGGCGACGAGTGCAACACGGCATCTATGATTGTAGACCGACTCGCGTGGCACAGCCCAAGTTGGTGCAAAAACTCAAATCCACTCCCAGTTCCGACACTTTCGTACTCTGAAAGATATCGCCAATCTGATCCTCTCCAAACCAATTTTGGAATGAGCGAGTTGTACTTATCTATTCTTGCCGCGTTGCTATCGTACGTTTCGATGTACATTCTATCTTCCGAGCATTGCGATGGTGACGAAAACCAGTCGCACTGAGCGTATTTATCTGGGTTATATGCGTGCGCGATGCACGGGGCGAGCGGCAACGTCGGCGCTTGTAATAATCCAGCTATCTTTGTTGGGTCCTTCGGTATCGTTCCAAAGGTGAATATTGGCGCCGGCATAGAGCCACATCCGCTACTCGACCCAGCGCACGGGTTCTGTGGGTAGTCTTGCGTCGCCCAACCCATATGGAACGGTTGGTTCTCAGCATTCGACGCGTCGAATCTATCGGCAAACTCAGTCGAAGCGACGGCGTATAAAAAGTCAACCGCGCCCGATGATCTGTCGTCCACATTCAACTCCTCGTCGACTTGTTTGAGAGTCCACATGGTGAACTCGTAATGCGGCGTCCAGCTTAGTATGTGCATTGGCATTCGCGGTTGTTCTGGAAGAAGCATCGTTCGCGAATCCAAAATATCTTTATACGATAAGGAACTCGGTATGTGATAACTGTTCCCACCAAGTTTTCCTTCTGCCTGTTTGTTTTTGTTTTTGTTATCATCCTTGTTGTTCACGACGTAATTCTTAATCTTATTGCCTTTCTTGTTACCGCCAACATTTGTTCGTCTCAGAGAGAAGAACGTCGTGAGAAGTTTGTTCGTCGTCGACGTCGACGACGATGAAGACGAGTTTTCAGCTGCCCCGGCGTGTTTCGTGTAGAAATGTGTTGGTGGAGGTAAAGACATCGCTCCGATCGTCACGGAAAGGAAAAGCAACGAAGCTAAAACGCTCATGCTAAAAACATTGTGCCACACCGCGTTTAAAAACGCATCCACGCCGAAGTAAGCGCTCCAGCTCGTGTACTTGTTGTTGAGTATCAAAGATTGCGATTCCGGCGAGTGCGTTTGGCTGTACCTCATTTTACTCTCTCTTTTGCCTCCGTCCTCTCTTCTGATTTCACTTTGTCTTCTTTTACTGTGATGATAAAATAATAGACGCGACTCTTTCACTTGGCGATCAGTGCGACGTTCTTCGTCTGTTCTTTCTCGGAAAGTTCTATCAAACGCAAAAGCGTGGCGTCCTGATTTAAAAGTAAAGAAAGAAGATTGCGTTTTTTTTTTGATATCAGAGAGAAAGGGTGTTACATGTTTTCTCTTGCTTTTGCTTGCAAAATAACGAGTGGAGAGTTCAAGAAGAGAAATTTGCCCGCACTCGCGCCACCGCGCGCGTTGTGTTTTATTATTTGAACACGCGCAGGAACACGAAGAAAATGGTAAACTTGGACGAGGAGAATCTCGCCACCACGAGCACCGATGATAATGGTACTCCCGCGACGACGACGACGACGACGACGATGATGACGAGAAAAGAAGAAGAAGGCAGTCGGGACCAACGAGAGAAACAGATGCGAGAGCGGTTGAAAGCGCAAGCGTATTTAGGTGAACAATATTTCCTTGCCGAACACAACCGGAGAAAAGACAACAAGAATTATAGCGATAATAACGATTGGTTCTCAACTGAAGACGAAACGTTCGTCGTCGCCACGAAAGCGTCCAATCCAAAATTCCCACCGAGCGCTTTCGCGCAGTTTTCAGAAAACGAAAACGTCGTGCAGAACAACGCGGGAGGACGACGACGAGATGAACACCAGCACCAGCACCAGCACCAACAAAAAATAACAACCACAGCGACGAAACATAAACAGTTGTACTTCTCTCCGCCGCAAAATTTGGAAGATATACAAGGAACCTTGCCCTCGCAGAACGGCGTCGCTTCGCACATGGTGTGCCAATGCGACGAGGCGAGTCAATACGTCACCATCAATCCAGATGCGCGCGGAAAGTGGGAAGGCGAAGGCGGGAGGAAACAGTACGCCCAGAGGTGTCCGGTTCACTTTCCTTTCGCGTGGACATGGAAAGGGGACGTGAACACTGGACCGATGAAAGGCGAGGCTTGGATGTCTGCCGCGCGGATGCGTGATCAACGCGCGAAGGAGGTTGCGTGGGAAGCGCGGGAGTTAGAGCGACGAAGACTCGCGCTTAGGAGTATTTACGATAGAGAAAACAAACATCACCCGATGAATTACGAACTAAAAACCGAGACCAATGAAGGACACGGCGAAGAAGATTTTGAAAAGTGGAAAGATAAGAAACACATGCAGCGAGAAAAACCTACCATGTTCACGAGAGTTGTGGACGCGTTGGAATCAATCGGTCACAATCTTTTCGGCGACGACGATGACGACGAGTATTACGACGACGACGACGATGAAGGAAGAACACGAAGAAGGAACAACGAAAAGATAGTTCGAGACGTACATAACGCGAGAGAATTTGCGCAGTTTGTCAGAGATGAGGGCGCTTTGAAGTACCTGTCGTCGAATTCGTCGTCACCTAGAAAAATTAGTGAAAAAGTAAACAAGAATCCAAATGGAATCGTCGACCGGTCCATGAAACAGCGGTTGCTCGACACCTCAAAAAGTTCCGTCAAATTCTCGCAGTTAAAAGGTGAACCCGGTTACGTCGTGTACGAAACAAATTTCAATTACTACGTAGTCACGCACGATGCGAGCTTGAGTAATTGGATTTACGCGAAACTCGATCGGACGAGTTCACGAATGCGAGTCGAAGAAGGCGGGCGGAAAAGAACGGAGGCAGAAATGAACGCGTTTTTTCGAGAGGTAAGAAAGAACGAAGGCACGGTAACTAAACTAAGCGCCGGTGCCGGTTTAGTCGTTTTCATTGAATTCGCCGGGCAAGAAGAAGGGTTGACGGTAGATTCTGTTGAAGTTGAAGACGCGTCAAAGAATCCGGAGGGTATTATTTTGCGCGATGAACTCAAATTTCGAGAAAAAATGCGGCGAATGCAAGAATTCAACTTGAATTACTTACACATTGAGCGTATGTATCCGGACAAGTGGGGTGCAAATGGAGCGCAGTTTGGCGTAAAGAAGGATTACGTCGTCTTCAGTGGTGCGGATAGCGTGCGAGTTCCGAGCAAAGCAAACGCCGAGCGGGCCGCCTTGATGAACATGCACCTAACGGTTGAAGCAGCTGATTTCGCAGAGGAATCTCGTTTACAAGCTAAAGATCGTGAAGACGTTTTTAAAGCGCGTCTTTTAATAAACGGTGGAGAAGTTCTCGATCGGTATTCGGGGAGTGGATCGAACCAAAAGTGGGTGTATAAAAATGGTCGAAAGTTGAAAAAAATAGCAAACGCAAAGCCAAAGCCACCGCCGTCGTATGGAAACAAAGATTTCAGGGGTAATGGTCCCGTTGTCGACTCAAAATCTTCGTCATCTAAGAACAGCGTAACGAACACGCTGATCGGATCGCTGGAGCAATCGTTGTTTGGTAAACAAATCGCCGACGAACTTTTAGAAGAAGACGACGAGCTCTCCTTCTGGGAAGGCACGCCCGTAGGTGTTCGGATTTTACCAGACTTTGTCGCGCACAGTTACATCAAACCTGGTGACGTTCGAAAAGTCAAGAGATTGAACATGCAAATCTATCGAACGAAACTTTTGTCCGAAACGGAATCGATTGCAAACTTTTTTGTGCCTCTTCTCGAGACGGTGTTGAAAGCGGTTTCGCCTCGGTTTCTGAAGATGAATAATAATAATAAGGATGAATACGTGAAGAAAGATGCCAACGCCGACGAAAACACCGCCGAAGCCGTCGAATACTTAGACGAGGACGACATTGATATCGTGCAAAAGTATCTGTACTCAGATTCAAGAATACCTTTGGGAACGCGATTGGTAAAGTTGCGTTTCCGAAGCTATTCCAGGCACGAAAGCGATCCGATTCGCGTTCAATGATGATGGTACAAATAGTTTTTTTACAAGTGATAGTAAATCCTTTAGTGATTGTGATAATAACCAAGCGCTCTTGAGTGATAGCAGCACTCGCATTTATTGTTTTCACCCTTCTGTTCGCTGACGTTGTCGCTTTTTGACGTATTCAGAATAGAGCGGAAGCGAATCGTAATTGAAAAAATCTTCCTCGTCCTCTTCTCCTTTTTCGTGCTGTTTTTGATTTTTGATGGATGAAAGCCTTTTGTTTACTTTTCGTCGTTGTAACTTGATACTGAGCTCGTCAACTTCCCGTCTTAAACGTCTATTCTCTTCCTCGGACGCGTGCACTTTATCCAACACGCGTTCGAGTTCCTCCGACCCGTGCGCACGCGCATTCTCGTCGTCGCTTTTTTGAAGATTTAATTTTGTGCCTTCACGACGATGGTGATGTATTTGCTCAAACCTGTGCCAGAAAGATTGCATTTCCGAGTCGAAAGAGATCTCATCGTGCCGCGGATGCGAATGACGTTCTGCAGACATGCTGTTATTCCCTTCTTCGTTTTCTTCTTCTTTTATCTCCTATCATTTTTATTATTATTAGTGCACGTTGTGTATTCTTCTTCTTCTTCTATTGAAAGTGTGACTTGTGAGTACGTAAATGACGCTTTTTCTTCTTCTTCTTCTTCTTTCTCCTTCTTCTTAAAATCAAAAGCTCCATACATAAAAATTTCGAGAAAGCAGATGATTTCCTCCCTCGTTCAAGGCTATGGAAGCGAGGACGAGGAGAGCGAATCAGACAAAGATAAGAAGGATGATAAAGAGAAGAAGACTCACAGAGAAAAAGAAGAAGAAGAAGAAGAAGACGATATTGGTAGGGAGCATCGACGACGACAACGTCAACGTCCACTCAGCGTTCCTTCCACGTTCGAAAGTAGCAGAAGAAGGAATTTTCACGAAAAGAAGAAGAAAAACGAAGAAATAAATACGGAGATACAAGCGCGCGTGGAGAAGTATTTAGAGGCGAAAAGAACGACTCGACTGAATATAAACAGTCAACTGAGAGAACCGAAAGGTTTCCGCAACCCTAACTTTCTTCAATCTGTCGTTGAACACTTTGGTGTGGAGCAAGATGGAAGTGAACTCCCAGGACGACGAGAACAAAAAAAGCAAGAAGAGGAAGAAGACTCGTACGAGAAAATAGCAGCGAGGCAAAGAGCCGAGGCGGAAGATAGAATTAGAAATAGAACAAATATAAGTTTCGTCCAGCAAAATGAGGAAAGTTTTGGAGGTCCAGATGCACAGGAGCTGATAGATAAGGCGAGAGAGCAAGCCCGAATGCTAAACGCGAGGATGGCCGCCAAAGGACAAAGGTGATGGTAAAATTGATGATGACGAAACTCTCTGCTTGCTTTAATCTTATTGATTGTACTTTAGTAGTATTGTTATTGCTGATTGTAGTATGTAGCTATTTACTCTCTAATGCTTCCTAGGTTGCTTTCGTTTCATCATCATCGTCTCTGACTTTTTCTTTTTCTTCTTCATCATCACCCGAGTCAACCAACGCGGTCCCTGGATGTTCGCCTTCTTGAGGAACCCACAAACCACTGTCAACCATTCTTCGCATGTAAAACTTAGCATCCTTCATAGAAAGGCCGTTGACGTATTCACGAAGCGCTTCAACGTCACCGGACTCAAAAGCTGTTTGCATTTCTTCCGGCAAGCTCTCGAAAACTTCAATCGGATTGAGGCCTCCTGGTCCTAACGGAGGATTTTCTATTTCTTCTACTCCTGTTTGGGTGGTCCCTTCCACTTTTTTCGCTTCTGCTTCTTCTTCCATTTTTTTCTTTTCCGCGCGTTCGATGAGCTTTTCGACGTAATCCATCTCGGCGAGCTCGTATTCGTGCAGAACTTTTTCGTCGTTTTCCAGTAAACGCACGAAAAACGGTTTGTATTGGTCCAACATAGTTCTTTTATTCGCCGTCGCAAAATCGGAAATAGATTTCAGCGCGAAACCGGCTTTGGCCGTACTAAGTACCTTGTCTCGACCAACAACGCCGTCCATTTCTTCATACAGAGCTTTGAGCAAGAGATATCCGAGCGCGTGTTCGCACACCAAGTACGCATGTTTCGAGAGATACGCCTCTATGCGGGCATATGGATTCTTATTTTGACTTTTCGTCTCTATGTCTCCGCCTTCCGCGAGCGTATCCAGCTCTTTCTCGTATTTTTCGCAATACGCCTCGTACGTCATTTTCTGCGCCTGAACATTTTCCGAAACTTCCGTTGGCATGCAATCCTTGCCGACGAGTGTTTTTGAAGTAGTGACTTTACACAATTCTTCTGCGCTAAACGTTCGTTTCTTCTTTTCAGCTTCAAGCTTTTCCTGGGTTTCTCGAAGCGTCGTTTCCAGATTTTCCAATTCGTCTCTCACGCTTTTCAACGCGTCCTCGTCGCCCGCGAATCTATCTTCGACGATGTCAATCTCCAGTGTTTTAATCCTCTTCTTCGTTTCTTTGATAGATTTCTCGTATTCTTCGATTTTCGCGTCAATATCAGACGCTTTATTCTGTTGACTTTCTCTCTTGATTCTTCGAAGAGTGTTCGCTTCGATAAATTGCGCGCCCGGGTGTAAGTCTTCGTCGTCGCTCAACTCGAGCTTATCCCACTTGGAATAATCAAAACCAGCCGGTGGCGCCATTTAATGGAATGGAATGGATTGGATTCGATCGAAAGGTCGTGCGCGTGTGTTGTATTTTGTGGTTGTGAGTGTGACGGAAGTATGACGCGAACGAAAAAGAAAAAGATTTCTTTTCGCGTGCTACTGTGACTGTGTATTTATGCGTTTTCGCGAATCCGAAGAGACTTTCTTTTTTCTTCGATAATTATATACAAGAGCTACTAGACAACAACAACAACAACAACAACAACAACAAACAAACTATAATAGCGGTACACTTCTACGCGACGATGACAACATCGATTAATCATCTGTCATTTCGACATCTTTCACCTCCTCCTCCGGTTTCCTCTGCAAGGCTTTAATTTTAGGAACGTCGCCGAACGGATTTTGCGAGGATTCGCTATTTTTAAGCGAGTTCCAAGTGGTCAAAGCCGCTAATGTCCTTCCGTACGTCGTCTCTAAACTCTCCTTATCCGCGTTTGAAAACTCCTCAAGTAAATCTTCGTCGGATGATAATCGAATCGTGCGCCTCGCACCCATGGTTTGCTTAGCTAAATCCGCCGTCGTCGGTATGTTGGTTAAAATGTGCTCCTTCACCTCTTCGCCTCCCGCGGTGTTTGAAATTCTATTCATTAAACATTCCACTCTCGCTTGCGCGCGAGCGATCATTTTAGACAGCACGGCGGTGTCATAAAACGGTTGTTTCGAGACGGAGACTAATATCGGCGAACGCAAGGCGACTCGAGAGAGTTTATCGTGCTTTTTCAGAATTTTCACCAAAGCGGTGAAGTTGATATTCGTCCAGTGTTCCATGAGGACCAACTCGCCGTGGAAGTTTGCCAACTGCACGCACAATTCCGCTTCGATCTCTAAGTTATTTGGCTCCACAGTCGTAGCATTTGCCATCATCTGTTGATGTTGTTGTTGTTGTTGATGTTGCTGCTGCTCATATTGTGAAGACGATACTTGCGTCGACGACGCCCTGCTGTTGTCGTTCGTGTGAGAAATATTCTTTTCATTCTCACCCTCGTCGTCGTTGGAAGGGTTGCCGACGATTTTGTTCGCGTTCTCAAAAATAAACAGTTTATCCTCGCCGACGATTTCGCTAAACATCACGTTCAATCTGCTCTCTTTCATCACCAACTCTTCCTCTTTGTTAATGAAGAACTCGTTGAATTTCATGACTTCCTGTTGTAACAATCGAATAAAATCTTTCTCGACTTCAGGACTGTCGTTTCCACTCGGAATCGATTTGAGCGTCTTCTTCAAAGCTTTGTATTGAAGAAATTTATCTCGAATATCCTCCGCGGTGTTGTTCACCACTGATTCGAGTTGATGACCAAACTTCATCTTCTCGTTCGTTCGTTCGTCAATCACGCGCGCCGCGCGATACTACTCGTCGTTGTATGGTAATAAGAACACTTCGAGAAGAGCGCGTGTTTAAACTCTGAGGCGCGAAAATGTTCTCTGAAATATTCCTTTTTTGTTGTTTTTGGAGGACAGACAGACACAGAGGACACTCCCAATCTTCAAGGTCTTGGCTTTTTTTTTTTTTTTGCAAAATCAAAAAATCAACTCCCCTCTTTCCTCGTTTCACACCTTTCCTCGTTCATAAAACTATTTCTCTTCACGCAAATACAAACCGCGATATGGTGGTCATCTCTGCCATCCTCGCGTCATCAACGTCGACGTCTTTTAGAGGAGGAGAAAGAGGAATAGGAGGAGAAGAAAGAAGATTGCATCGCTCAGCGACGACAGCTTCGAGACGGAGTTCGATTTCAAAGAGAATCGCGTCGTCGTCGTCGTCGTCGTCGTCATCCTCGTCTGCAAACATCAACATCATCAACAACAACAACAACAACAACGAGAAAGAAGACATATTCGAGGTCATATCGGAGAACTTGCCGTTTTTTAT
>Ga0115554_1001914_pt1 | contig 14645 bp, 8 predicted proteins | sample COGITO_mtgs_1104_3_FD_87283 | JGI IMG/M metagenome (GOLD analysis project Ga0115554, IMG submission 87283) | Pelagic marine microbial communities from North Sea - COGITO_mtgs_110404 | ecosystem: Environmental > Aquatic > Marine > Epipelagic | place: Germany:Helgoland, sampling site Kabeltonne... | reverse complement strand
CAACGATTTGATGTGATAATTCATATAAAATTGACTGGAGTTGAACAAAAACTGTCTCTCTTCATCCGTCAACGTCTCCCGACCTTTCACGTACTTCGTGTCTCTCATTTTGATCAAATTCTCTTCCGTCATCCTCACGTTCATCGTCACATCCAATCCAACCGCATAAATATCCACTCCGTGCGTCCCGTACAACTCATCCGCCGCCTCCGCGTCGGCGTACACGTTCGCCTCCGCCGCCGGATTGACGTTCCCGCTCACCGTATACGCGCCCCCTAGGTGCACCACCGAACGCAACATTTTCGGCAAATCCTCGTATTTTCGAAACGCGTTCACCACGTTCGTCGCCGTGGCTAAACATATGATCGTCACTTCTCCGGGATACGTTTTCGCCAAGTCGTACATTAATTTCGCGCTGCCTCCCGGGTACACCTCCACATCCTCCTTCGCCTCCAAAAGGTCCTCCTTATCCTTCTCGAAATCCCCGAACCCATCTTTCCCGTGCACAAAATCCGCGATGTGTTCCTTCTGTTTCCCATTCAATGCTTTCTTCGACCCTTCCGCGACGTACACGACGTCATCCTCGTCTCCCTTCTCATCCTCGCTTCCTTTTCGCGACCCGGACGACTTATATATCCTCAACAACTTTTTGCAATTCTCCGTCGCTTTTTCCGTTCTTACGTTCCCGAACGACGACGTCAACGCGAGCACTCGTAACTCCGGCGCGCACGATAAGGACATCAACACCGCAAACGCGTCGTCAATCCCCGGGTCGGTGTCGATGATCACTTTGATTGGACTCTTTCCTTGTTTTTTCGCGCGCGAGTCTGCTTTTGCCGGCGCGTTCGTCGTCATCTCGAGAGAGGCGTTTCTTGCCTTTTTATGGAGAAATTTGACCACGTTTGCCTCATAAAAGAGCGCTCTATTCGAGCTCTATTCTTGCACGCATCGGTCGTCCTCGCGCGAGCAAAACGCAGAAAATGAGAGGAGGAAAAGAGAAACTTTACTTTATTCTTCTTCTCCTCGTCTTTTTACTGCGCTTGAAGTCCTCCTTTTCCTCTCCTTTTCATTTTCGAGGGAACGTCCCGCACGTTTCGAATCTGGACTTTTTAACACCAAATGCGACGTCTACTTCGTCTTCATCTGTCCTCGCGGACGGGACTTTAACGCTCACGGGCGACCACGTGACGCCGTTTTTCAACGCGATCGAACCTCTCTCGCGAGCGAAACGGCTTAGTTTCTCCTGTTCGGTGTTTTTGTTCGACGACCGGGATAATTACGAGAACGGTGGGGCGTTGATTTCGAGGATGAGTTCTCCGGAGCATCCGGCGTTTGCGCTGACCATCGAACCGCCGTCATCATCATCAATTTCTGGAAAGGAAGGAGAAGACGAGGACGGGTCGAGAAGTTATGACGACGACGGGGTAAACGTTGCAGAGAAAGGGTCCGCGGTGTCGTTCGCGATGACGTTTCGGAAGACGCACGCGGTTCGCAAAGCGACTTCGTCTTCGTCGCCGGGCGAAGTGGTGGCGAGTTTCACGGTGAGCGGAAAGTCGAGGAGAAGATTGGTAGCGAATAGATGGCACCACGTGGCGTTAGTCGTCGGCGAAGACACGGTCGCGTTTTATTTAGATGGTTTCGTGGACGTGGAGTATAGGTTGCCGCCGAATGCAGGGTCGACGCAGAGAGGCGGGTTGTTTTTGTCGCCGCACGCGACGAATTCGAACTCCTTAGACGACGCTTTGTCAATTGGTGGGGAGAGCAGAGGAAGACGAAGGAGGAGGATGTCGACGTTGAAAGCGAGATTTGAACCGCCGAGTGGTTTGAAAGGGTTAGTGCACGGACCTAGATTAAGGATGGTGTTTGACGAGGACGAGGGCGAGGACGAAGAGGCGAGCGCCGAGGAGTGCGACTGCTACCACGAGGAGGAGGAGAAGGAGGAGGAGGAGGAGGAGGAGGAGGATGTCGAAGAGCAACGTTGCGACAGCAAAATAACAGAACCACAGACTTGTTACAGCGGTGACGACATCCCCCGCACCCGTCGAGGCGACAGAAAACAACACCAATCCCAAACGCGAATCGACGATCCAACTGCGTGGTATTACGAAGCGCAGTGGTCCAAATACGAAGCCAGACGCGTAGGATCGGGCGGCGCGGGAAATGAAGATCCGGACAATCTCTTTCTTTCTGGAAAAGTAGAAACGTCCGGGTTCGAGAGAGAAGCCATATTAGAATCTCGCAACTTGGAAATTTTAGAGATGATGTCGTTCGATCCAGAACCGATTCCACACGACGGGAGCGGAAATACCGAGGCGACGACGAGCACCCAACAAGAGGAGATGAAAGCGCTAAGAAGTGAAAGCGAGGAAGAAAAACCAGCGAATCCGGGAGTGTTGGGAGGAAAAAGCGACAAGAACGTTGAGAACGCCGAGACAGAAGCGACGGATGGAGATGATGTGACTTCGTCGTCCGAAGACGCCGCTGCCACGCTCGCGGCGACTTCGGTCTCGAGAGACCGCGAAGAGTATTTCAACTCGCTCAATACGAAAAAGAAATACGCCGAAGCAACTCGAAAGCTCGCGGACGAAAAACTCGCGCTCGCCTTGTCCAATTCTTGGAAACGGCAAGAGGAGATAAAGGTCATCAACAGGAATAAGTTATTGCGAGAAGCGTTAGATCTGTACCGATTAGCCGCCGCCGCTGGAAGCGACAAAGCGCGCAGAGCTGCGGCTACGTTGCTTTCGCACGAGTACGTCTACCGCGCCGGGGGTGGATTCGTATACAAAGGCCAGAATCCAATCGATACTAACAAGCTTAACGAAGTCACCTCTCGGGAGGAAAGCTCGTCTCGAGCGGCGTATCACAGATTACGAGGCGCGTACTTAGGTGACCCCGCGATGCGTCTATCTGTTGCCGTGGACGCCATGCGACGGAAAACCTGGGGTGAGAAATCATGTTTATTCGCTTCGCAATACCTGTTCCTCGCCGCCACGAAAGCGTACGAAGATTACAACAAACCATCCGGGCAAGTACGCATTGAAAAACAGCGATTGCACGATCGTTTGAAAGTAAATTTCGACCCACACGCCGCCGACGACGTAGTCGTCGCAGTGGACAGCGATATCGGGGCAGCCAACACGGCTGGTGTCGATCGACCGGACGAAAGGGCGTTATGGCTCATGAACAACGCGCAAGGCGGCGACGCGAACGCGATGGTACATTTGGCCAACGCGCATTATTGGGGGCATCGAGGTTTAGTGAGAAACTACGAAGCGGCGGCAAACATGTACCAGCAAGCGCACAACGCCGGGAACGTTCAAGGTACCGTTGGTCTTGCGAAATTAATGTTGAAAGGGGAAGGCGTTGGTAAAAATTTAACCCAAGCGATGGAGCTGTACGAGGAGGCTGCGGAAAAAGGTATCGCGGATGCGTACAACGGATTAGGATTTGCCGCATTTTACGGCTCAGAGGGTGAATTTGAAGCAAATAAAACGCTCGCTTTAACGTACTTTCGAAAAGCAGCCGCACTTGGCTCACCTGATGGCATGGTTAACGCCGGGTTAATGTTTCGAGGCGGTATTGGCGTCGAAGGCAACAAACCGAACACGTCGCTCGCATATACATACTTCCGTCGATGTGCGGACATGTTCCCTGAACACATCTCGTGTCAATACAATGCCGGGTCTCTGGAATTGAGCGATGTCACTAATCACAATCACCGGTTGGATCCCGAGGCAGGTCAAAGCGACTCTCGGTGCATGATGGCTGCCCGAAGATTGCGAAAAGTTGCCGAAACGAGTGCTTTTAATCAAATCGCGGAATCCGCTTTGAAAAGTTTTCAAGCGGGGAATTTTAGCGAGGCTCGATTCAAGTACGACGTCGCCAGCGATTACGGCGTCTCGTCTTCCACGCATAATTCAGTTTGGTTGTATGAAAAAGCGTTCCAGAAATCGAATAAAGAGAGCAAGCCGAACGCACTCGCCAATAAAATGCTCTTTGGTGGCGAAAGGAGAAGTCCTCGCGTCCCTCCGTTTGTGGCAAACTATCTGAAGCAAGCGTCCAAGAACAAAATAATGCGTGCAACGGGTGGGTTCATAGGCAGTCATGAACGTCTGCGGAGAGAATTCATCGCGGCGGCGAGGAAGCTAGCGCACGATCCATCGGCGACGACGAACGAACGAACGTGGGCGCACTTGAAATTAGGCGACGCGATGTACGAGTACTCCGCGGGGGAGCATCGAGATTTGGCGAAATTGGCGTACGATGAAGCCATCGATACGTGGAAAAGAGCGATGCAATATAGAAAGAAGAGGCGATTTATAAACGGAGACGGTGACGTGGAAGAGGAAACACAAACGAGAACTCCGAGGAGAATGTCAAAGCGTCAGTCGCGTTTGAGGCAAAAGAGCAGCGCTTTGATGAAACGTTTTTATAACGCGTTCCTTACGCAACAAGAGCAAGAGCATCAACCAGAAGAAGAACAACATCAGAACGGTATCGAAGACGAAGCGAAACTCGAAACGTACGAGAAAAAAGAACGCGAATGGACGCGCGAAGAGCGCGAACGGAAAGAACTCGAACGCGGTCGCCCGGATCGCGGACACGACGACGAAGACGAACTCGACCAAGAGGCTTTGCATGCCGGGGCGCTCGTCGCCAACGCTTTATACAATTCCGCGTGGCTCGTGCTCGAAGAGAGCATCTCGAGCGGCGATGGGAAAAAAGTGGACGAATCGCTCTCCTTAGTATCGGAAATGCTTTTCGATGCCATCGAGATTGGCGGTTGGCGAGCGTTCATAGGAGCTACGCCGCCTTTAGTCGCCGTCGAAGCCGCGAAAATCTACCGAGCGACCAAAAAAATCATTCAGCACGTATAGATAGTAATAGTCAATGTAATATATATATTGGTAGATTAGCATTAAGGCAATAATGTACGCTCAAATCAATACTGTCCGGGAACGTTGTTATCGAACTCGCCCGTGAACAACTCGTCGCCGGTTTTCAAATCTCTCCCAAACGGATCCCACGTCTTCTCCTTAATCAACGCGTTCCTAATGCTTTGCGTGTACCTCTGATCCTCAAACCCTTCTCTCCCATCACGCCTCAACGAATCCCTAATCGGTTGCATCTTCTCTTGCTCCCTTCTCATCTGCTTCCCATCGATCGTCAACCCGGCTTCCAAATCGGCGCTAAACGCGTCGTTCACGTCGGGCATCAAATACGCCACGCAGTCCTGTTTCCCTTGTAACTCCGCGTGCGCTTTCTTCTGCTTCTCCTTCAGCGCGCCCCATCTACCTTTATCGTCCATGCTCACTTTCGGTAACCGCGCGTCCGCTTCTTGCCGTTTAAAATACGCTTCTCTCAACATGTGCAGCGCTAAATCTCGCGAGCACTGATTCTTTTGGTCATTCACCCCCGCGAAGCGGTTCCCCGTCAAATCGCTCGTGTACACTTTCGTTATCCCGTCGCTAAACTTGCTCACGCCTCTTTCCTTCAAAACCGGAGAAGAAGGTGTAAACGCGATCGCCCCGATCGATAACACCACAATCGTGTACAACGCCAAGAGAGCGACGTTTCGAATCGTTTGAGAGTTGTTCGAATACGCGTCGAACATCAGATTATGGAAATCCGTCCCGTTCATTCCGGAATTGTTTTTGATGCGTTCTTCCTCTTCCTCTCGGAGAGATGACGCAGGTTTGCGCCCTTGGTACGCTTCCGCTATCGCCATGATGCAAACAAATAGCGCGTTTTTGGTTAGAACCCTTGGTCTTCTTCTTCTTCTTCTTCGTCGTCGTCGTCTTTTTTGTGCGCGTGTAAGTTGTGTGCGGAGGACGTACTTGTAACACAAAATTTGTGGCGTTTCAACACAAACACAAAGAGAGAGATTTTTTGGCAAAAAATGACGATCGTTTGATGAAAAAAAATGACAAAATTTCTCGTTTTCACTCCGTCTCTCCTTTTGAATACTTTTTTTTTACACATCGTCTCGTAATAAAAACACTCCTTCCTCTGCGTTAAAAAGCAGAGTCTTCTCTCTCTCTCTCTTGAATATCCACGTAAACTTTCAGCTTTTGGCGATTTGTGTGTGTGCGTGTGAAAGAGAGACGTTTTTCGTCGCGTTCGATATATAAACGCGCGTTTATATTTATATAAAGAAGAAGACTTTAAGAAAAAGACTATAAGAGTAGGAGTAAGAAGCGCGAAAAACAAATCGAAAATCAAAAATGAACGTCGACCGAGAAGAACCTCCTCGGCAACCTTTTGCAGCGGCGAGGATGCAAGCGGCAAAACAGGATGGCGGGGCATTCGTTCCGACGTTAAACGGCGGGTCGTTCGCGTCCACGCGCGTCCCGGTCGTGCCGTCGTTAAACGCGCGAGCGATTGGAGATTTGGTGAAAAACTGGAATCTGAACGCCCTCGCTCCGAGCGGCGTCAACGCTGGATCCGCGACGGCGACGAACAACGCGAAGAGACAAAAAAGCAATGGGGGTGGCGCGACGCAACAACAACAACGAGGGATGCACGCGATGGTGAAAGTTATCGACGGTGATTCGATGTTGGTGAACAGGTGTTTGAACGAACGCGGGCACGTGAAAACGTCGAACGAGGTGAACGTGGCGTTGATTTTGAAAGAGTTGCCGGCGCACGTGCAAGCGCTTTTGATGGCGAACGACGAGGAGGAGGCGAAGGAATGGCAACGGAGGACGATGTCGGTTGTGAGCGACTTGGAGAGGGAGGAGGAAGAGGAGAACGCGTTCGGTTTTGGAGAATATTTGATGAATAGTTTGGACGTTTTGAAGAGAGTCGTTTCGCTTCGGTCGTTGAGGAGCGTGAAGCATTATTTCGAGAAGATCGGGTACGATCCGACGCCGGCGGTTTTGAACGCGGTTTTGTGCGTGTTGAGGAGAATATCGATGATGGATACCAATTTTTTTTCAGAGAATAACGACAACGACAAAGACTCTAGTAATACTAGTCTCGAGTTGAAGTGTGGGATTATGAAGACGTGCGTTGACATCGTGACCGGAATGTGGGAACAGGATTTGGTCAAATGCGCGGCGGAGTTGGCCACGTATCCGGTTCCAACGACGATAGCGCAAAAAGAAAACAACAGAAATGGAAAAGAAACTTTTCACGAGGAAAATATGCTGATGGCGTTTTACGATGCGGCGTATGCGATGACGAGAGAAGTGTACGCGACCATCGACGACGAGAAGCGGAACATCAGCGAGACGGAGGAGTTTCGCGCATTTTTAGATACGTTTGCATCGTTTGCGTTTAGCACGGAGATTGTGGAGTACGCGCATCATTCTGGTGGGAAATTGGAAACGATGAGAATGGTTCGATTGGCGTTAGCGTTGCTACAATACGCGTCGAAGGAAAATAGCAACCTTGGCGACACCGAACTTTGGACGAGATTGTGGTACACCGCCAAAGGCGCGCAGTGTTTGAGAACGATTTGTACCGCAGATGTAGATAACGAAAGCGGAGAGACTTTGTACGACAAGTATTTGCACGATGTGGCGTTAGAAACATCAAACGATGTCGAGAAAGCAGCCAATGTAGTCGCTCGCGATTGCTTAAAACTCGCCACGGAGTGCGCGGCGTTAGCGTTTGCGCAAGCGTTGGACGCGGTGTATCCGAAATACAACGCGCCTGCATTTTTTGGAAGCTTCGGTATGAATGGGAACGGCGATTCGAAGAGATGGCGAGTGTTTGCGACTTTAGCGAGGTGTTGCGAAGTGCTTTGCGAAGACTCCGAGGTTAGAGATGCGGTTATATCCGCGCTCATCGTTCCGTTGGCAAAGTTTATGTCGAACGTCGTTCGCGGACGAAGCGGCGACGGGAGCAAGAAGATATTCCCGAAACCAGCGGGTACGTTCTTCGTCATATTCGAGGAGGTGCGCATTCGAGGAGGCACGCAAAAAGCGACCGAAACGGTAAAACTGGCGTGGATGTTCATCTACGGAACGATCGCATCCGCGCAAGCCGCACCTTTCATGAAATCCAAATCCTTTGGCAAAGAGTTCGCTCTCCTGCTGAAAGACACCTCCTCCGAAAATCCCGACATTCACGGCGGCGCACACACCGCCGAACACGTGCGCGATTTACTGAGCGAGTTGCACGATAACGTAAAATCTTTAGTCGGCACTGAAAACTCCAAGTTATTCGAAACCTTCTTGGCGGAGTTGTAGTAAAAGTATGATGTTTGATATCATCGCTAAGTAGTATGCGCTAAGCGTCTCATCTCAAATCGACTATCGGTCTATTCTTCAACCTCCCAAAGGTATCTCTCTTAAAGTTCGGTCCGAACAAATACGCGTACGTGCACCCTCCAACTAACCCGCCGAAATGTGCCCAGTTATCGACTCTCGCGCTCGTCGCGCCATACACCGCGTTAATCATTAAGCTCGTCCCTAACGCGTTCAACTGTTCCTCCGCGCCGCTCCCTAACACGTCTTTGTGTCTGTACAAATACACGGCGAACGCTCCGGCTAAGCCAAAGATCGCCCCGCTCGCTCCGACGGCTGGATATTTGCTCATCTTATAGCTCGCGATGTTCCCGCTCAGTGCGCTCAGAGTGAACGCGGCGTACGTGTGCGTTTTGCCGAATATCCGTTCCACCGCGCTTCCGATGGCGTTTACGCTGTACATATTGACGAAGAGGTGGACCAACCCGCCGTGTAAAAACGCAGACGTGACGAGTCTGTAATACTGCCCGTTCGAGACGTTTTCGTTGACTTTCGCGAACGCCGCGGTCGCTTTTTGTCGCGTTAAGAGTTGCAACGAGTACCCCGCGAGTAACGAGAGGAGAAGCGCGTCCGTGGCCTTACGTTTCGGGTCGTTCGTGAACGGTTCGTTCTTCGAGTTGTTGTTTCCGTTTCCGTCGTCGTTTCCAACGATGCCGACGGCGTTGGTGTGCCTCTCGCGCCGAATGGAATTCCGATTTGCGCCTTTTCCTCCTCTTTCTCCTCCTTTTCTTCTTCGACCGCGAGACGACGAGAAACCGATGGAGAGAAACGTCGTCGTCGCGCGCAAGGTAAACGTCCCCATATTGTGCGGAAATCGCGCACCTTTGGTCGTCGTCGCATTCGTCGACACGAAAGGTCGCATGGTTTGTGCAACTTCTAACTGTGCGGGCGAATTGGATAAAAAAGATATTCTCTCTGATGGAATCTCCATTTGTTGTCGCGTGCGCTTCACGACTCGCGGAACAACGTGATACCGCACAAAATGTTTGCGACGAGGACGGTTCCATCGTCCTCTCTTTGTTGTCGCGCCTTGTCTTCTTCATCGCGAAATCGTCGTTTTCATCTTCGACGCGAGATGACGACGACGACGATGATGCGCGAGCAGCGACCACGCGTTGTCCGTACGACTCAAGCGTCGAACGATGAAGACGCGTCGTCGTCGTCATCGATAAAAACGACTTCAAATCCAGCGTTGAAAGCGGCGTGGTTCGCGTCGGAACAGTTCGGGAAAGCGATTGGTGGTGGTAAGAGTAACTCTTCCGCGACTGTTCTTGAGAAGCAGGAAGAGAACGTGATGACGACGAGAGCGGAGACGATCGATTTGTTGGCGAAAGATTACGAGAAAAATTACTTCATAGGAGGCGAAAGCGAGATGAAAGCGTACTCGAGTTCGTGCGTTTTCGCGGACCCGTTCGTCTCGTTTACCGGGTTAGATCGATTTAAACAAAACGTAGGGAACTTAGGGACGTCTTTACGAGACGTGGAGTGTAAGGTGTTGAAAACGGTGGATAACGGGGTTGGGGGTGTTATTTTCTATTGGAAGTTTTCGGCGGTGGTTGACGCTTTGCCATGGCGACCGAAGTTAGCCGCGAGCGGGAACACGACGCACGTTTTAGACGATGCAAATAAAGTGGTGAAACACATCGAAGCGTGGGACGTGGACCCGTGGGTGGTTCTGAAGAAACTGTTAGTGCCGGCGTCGAAGTTACCGGAGAATAAGTGGGAGCTCGGGATGCTGGCGGTATCGCAGCGAGATGGCTTTGGCGCGTTGCAAGCTATTTCAGAACCCGGGGTGAAACTGTTTGCGGCGTTATTCGTCTTAGAAAAGTTACCCGGGGTAAACTTAGGTGGGTTTGAGGCGTTTACGTCGTTGATGCTTGTGGCAACGGCGGTTACGGAATTTTGGGCGCTGCTCATTTCTTTCGGTGTCGTGAAGAAGTAATATATTTCTGCGTTTGTTTTGCTCGCGTTCATTTTTAGTTGCTATCTATACATTATGATATTAAAAAGTGTTGTGTGTCTGTGCGAAAGGAAGTTATTTTTTTCGAAGCTTTTTGCGCGTACCGGCGCCAGTCGTTTCCGCTTTTCTCTTCTCCGCTTTCTTCGGTTTCGCTTTTTCTTTTTCCGCTTTTCCGCCTTTCTCTTCAGTATCTCTAAATCCAATATTTAAACCGCCCGTTTTCTGCCCGGGTGGTTTTCTATCCGCAATGGTTTGCTGCTTCATGCTCGCTCCCGCCGCTGGAAATCCATCCATGTTACTAAAACCTCCTCTATCTGCCGTCGTCGGCGTCTGCGGAACGTTCGCTCCGAGCGCCGGCCCCGAAGCCGTCGCCGGAGGTAACTGAATCGCAACCGCTTTACCCGCCTGCACTAACTTCTCGTGCGCAGAGGCTATCTGCTTTCTCAAAGTCAAATACACGCCGCACTGCTTTCTCAAACGCAACCAACCAGCCACGGCAGCTTTGGTTCCATTTCTTGGTTCCGGACATCCCAATTCCTCCACCGATTGGTCCAACCGTTTGGCGTACCTCGGTCCTAAACCTGAATTCGGCGCATCTCTCCCTGCAATTTCCGCCGCTACTTCCACCGCCCTCTGCGATCTCGGGTACACTCCCGGCTGCACGTCGTCTCGACTCGTTTGCGTCGTCGTGCACGGCACGCCGTGGTGCGGCATGTCGCTTTCGAAATCCTTTCTGATCTCCTCAATCTTCGCCCGCTTCTCGTGCGCGGCAAACCTATTCGGTGCGAACACCGCTTGCTGTCGTTGCAACAACGCGTGCGTCTCAGCTCGTCTATCGGACTCAATCTTCTTCACCTGCGCCAATATATCCGCCTCCTCCTTGTGCGCCACGTTCGTCCTCGCCAACAACGTCTCCAACGCTTCTTTCCTCATTAACTCGTGTTGCGGATCAAACGGCGTCTTACAAATCAAATTCGCCTCCGCTTCTTCCTTATTCGACGCCCGCGCTCTCACCAGCGCTCTGCACACTTCATAATATCGAGTCTTCATATCCTCGATGCTTCTCTCGCACGGACTCGCCGTGCTCGACCATCGATCTTTAGCTACTATGAACCGTAAATCAAACCTTCGTAACATCTCAAACAAATATTCCGTCTCTTCTTTCGACCAAGGTTTGAACGCCAGTCGGTCGTCATTCATTAAACTCTCCTTGTTTTCTTGATTCTCGTCGTTTTCGTTCGTATCATTCTCGGAAGGTTTCTCCGCTTTCGTTTCCTTCGAATCTAAATTCGCGATCCATCTCTCGTACTCTCGCTCCGTAAACTCCGGCACTTCCACTTTCTTGTTATACTTTGCAAACGCGTAATCGCCTCCGATATCCACGCCGTACCCGGTCGCTTCTAAACCAGTCCCTGGTAAAAGTTTCCCACCGGTACCCGCCGCACCATCTTTCCCCCCCGTCGCCGCCGCCGCGCCGATATTCTTCTTCACCCAGTGCTTCAACATCAACCCATCGGTCCGGGCAGAATTCCGAAACGGCTGCCACGACCACGAGACTTTCCTCGCGGAAACTTTCCTTTTCGTTTTCAAGCCGGCGTGCGTGGGGACTAGCGGTACCAACGCGTCCACCATTCCTCCTCCATTCGCTTTATCTTCTCCTCCTCCTTGCGCATGAAGACCTTGCATTCCGCCCTGAGAATGGCTCGATTGGTTTCCCCGAACGATTTGCCACACCTCTCGGCTCATGCCTTTCGGTTTGACCTCTTTCTTCGATTTCTTCGTTCCTAAACCACTCGCGTTAGCGTTTGGGTTCTCCCGCGGGATCCCGAGCATGTCTTTGAAGTCCGACATTATTATTCTGATGTGTGTGTGTGTGAGAAGAAGTGCGTGTTGATCTGCCGCAATTCGATTTGCCCTAGAGAGAGAATTGGACATTTTGAACTCAATTTGTCCTCATTTTTAAAAGGTAAACAGAGCTTTTCGAAGCGATTAAGAGCAATGGAAGGCGCGATGACGTACCTGGAGAAGTACGCGGACGGTGAGTGTTGGTGACTTTTATTACCTTTTTTGTATTTAGGAAGAGGAGTGTGCACCACGTTTGCATCCTCTCTCTCTCTCTCTCTTTGCGAATTGGACATCAGTTCTCTCGATCCATTTCTCTCTCACTCACACACACCCCCCCTCTCTCTCTCTCTCTCTCTCTCTCTCTTTACCGAAAACAGTCAATCAAGACGTCCCCGCGGAATTCCAGCGCATACTGAACACCATGGCCGATTTGGACCACCGAGTCTCGAAAACTCGAGACGCCATTCAAGAAAAAGTAAACGAGTGCTTAGAGCTCCCTGGGTTACACTCGCGAGGCCTCTCGAAAGATAACGAGACGAAGATTTTAAAACTGAGGAAAGATATCGACGAGTCGCACGAGCACGTGGAAATGTTATCGAAAGAGAAGATACGATTAGCGACGTTAGCGCTGGAGATTTTAGAGAAGAACGTGATGGTACAACTCGACGAGGACTTGGAGCGATATCGGGAGGAGTTGAAAGCGAACCAGGAATTCGGCGAGGAGGAAAAGTTTAAGAGTAGCAATAAAGCGATGGATATGGATATCGGGACGCCTACGAGAGGACCGAGCAGACAAGGTTCGAGAATGGGTGGTGGTGGGAACAATTCGAACGAAAATTTACCGGGATTAGGAAACGAACAACCAGCAGGAGGACAGAAGAAAAATTTACAGATTGGCGATTTGGTCGCCGCGAACATCGGCGAGTTGAACATTGGCCCAGGTGCGCACGAGTGGATCGTAGGAACCGTGTTTCGATACATTCCCGCGACGGACGAATACGACATCGTCGATGCCGACGACGACACGAACAAAAATAACCCGAACAACAAGAACATCGCCAGAGGAAATAAAAAAGGAGGCACGAAAAACATGAAGAAAACTGGAGGCAAAGAATCGAAAGAAACCACCTACCGGTTATCCGCGAAAGCGTGCGTCATCGCGCTCCCGAAAACCGCAAATCCGTCGCACGGCGCTACAAATTTCGACGACGGCGCGTACGTCTTAGCAGTCTACCCTCAAACGACCACTTTTTATAAAGCCAAAGTCGTTCGCAGCGCGTCTCGCATACCGCCGAGCGGCGACTACGGCGAGTTTTTGTTAGAATTCGAGGACGACGGCGACGTGCCGAGAAGGGCGGTGCCGTTCAGGCACGTCGTCGAGTGCCCGAAGACCATGTAGCTGAACCGTTATGTTTTTATTAATATCGCGTACGTAGTATTGCTATTCCTTCCCCGCGAGTACTAGTTCGTATTAATAGAGTGAGCTGCGAACAACGTTTCCCTCTCCTCCTCTGAACTAAAAAAGTACAAAAAAGAGGAGATCGTTTTTATCAGACACGACGACGCTTTCTTGCGCTCGCAGTCCCAACGCGAAATTTGAACCAAGCAAAATAGTCAAACGTGGCCAACTCAGCAGTAATTCTTTCGTTTCCCCTGCGTCAGAAAAAAACGCGCGGGAAACTCTCAAAAGTTTTTGAGAGCACAACACACAGACACACACGTTACGTAAAAAGTCTCAAAGCTCGCGCGAGAGATATTTCTTCGTCGTAAAGCGCGCGCAGAAGCGCGCGCAATTTGTCGCGCGTGCGGGAAAAAGCCGCGATTCGATTCGTCGCTTCCCGAGAACGAGCGATTGGTTTAAACCGTTTGAACTCGATTTGAAACGAACCGCCAAAACTTTAGAGAAAAGAAAATGGCGAATCAAAGGTACGCGCGATCGTTTTTCACGCGAGCACGTCCTCTATTCGAGTCGAGGAAAAGTCGTCGCGTTTGTTTCGACCGCTTTTAGGCGCGGATCTACACTCTGCGCGCGCTTAGTCGTCAATCTTAAATCTTCAAACGGAGAGAAAAGAGTTCGTTAGGACGTCGACGACCGAGGCACCTTTTTTCTTCATTCCGACGGTTCGATTTTGACCTCGTTTTTGCTCAGAAAATTCTCTCGTTAAAATACTCCTTTTTTGCACCAAAAGACTGACTTGTTTTTCTACACAGCAGAGACGATCATCTCGCGAATCCGATGGCGATGATGATGATGGCGGGACCGGACGCGAACAATGCTACTACCGCCGCCGCCGGGACGAATAATGATATCAACTTGGTGAGACCGACGGCGTCGAATACGACGACGTACGCGAACGCGGCACCGTACGGCGGTCAAATGCCGGGGCCGAATAACTACTTCGGGAACCCGTTTTTTATGTCGCAGATGTGGAATAACGCGGCCGCGATGATGAATATGAATGCGGCGGCGGCGGCGGCGACCGGCTCGGCAAAGAAGAATTCGACGACGAGGCTTCGAGACATGACGAAACAAGCGAAGAGTCGTTCGGATAACTCCGAAGCGACGAGTCATAAAGAGTCTCCGCTTT
>Ga0115554_1001912_pt1 | contig 14649 bp, 11 predicted proteins | sample COGITO_mtgs_1104_3_FD_87283 | JGI IMG/M metagenome (GOLD analysis project Ga0115554, IMG submission 87283) | Pelagic marine microbial communities from North Sea - COGITO_mtgs_110404 | ecosystem: Environmental > Aquatic > Marine > Epipelagic | place: Germany:Helgoland, sampling site Kabeltonne... | reverse complement strand
TAATTGATTCTCGTCGGAATTCGACTCCAAGAGCATTCGCAATAGAACACCGACGGTGACATACGTTATCCGAGTTGACTTGCAGACGGCCCTCTTCAATCTAACGTTGTACCCCACTGTGCTTCCTGACCTCCCGCAGCTCCCTGTATTCTGCTCAAATGCGACCCTATCTGCAAGGGCCATGGCCGCAACCCTTCGCGGCTGCGTCACAATAATATTAGAAGTGTTATTGTTCGCATGGAGAAGAAATTGAGGGACTTGGGTGGACTTCCCACACCCTGTGGCCCCGGCGATGATGACGACCTGATTGGTGGCGAGGGATTTCAAAATTGTCGCGCGATAGTTCGATGCAGGGAGGTTTGATCTAGGGGGGGTCAGGGGCGGGAGGATACTATCCCAGTCTCTATCAATATCAATATCATTAGCGGGAGGGGGAGGGGGGGGGGGCTCCCTTTCATCGTCTGTAATTGCCATGGCCGACATACGTCTCCTCGCACTGAGACGCTCACGGCGCAGACGGTACGACTTTTTGCATTCCTCCATAGGAGAGAGTTTCGGTACAGACGGGAGAGCGTCATCATCCTCTTCGTCCGAAGAATCTTTATCGTCTGTACCAGCTGTTTTGGAGACAGGTGTTTTGGGATCGACAGCATCAGCATCCCCCAAAAAGACAACCTCGCCGTCTTTCACTCCCTTGAGATCAGGGATGTATACCTTCCCTTCACCAACCTCTATGTAAGCAGACACAGGCTTCTTTTTCATCTTAATTTTCTGTTTGAAAGATTTCATCAACTTCTCATCCGCGAATATTGTCTCTTCCCGATCCAAAACCAACAACTTTTTGTTGTTCTTATTTGATGAATCTGTAATATTTACCCGAACTTTGCCCGTCTTCGGCCCAGATAAAACGGTAGGGGTAGAGTTGGCAGCTACACAATCAACGACAGATTTGGTAGAATCTAAGCTCAACGAGGAAGACAACTGTGGTGGTGTTACTGTGGAGCTATAGTAACGCTTCATAATTCCTCTCAGCCAGTGCCGCCGTTTGCTCTCAAGTTTATGCTGTTTAACTTTTTTAGGTGACAGCGACGAGCTCGCCCCATCACATTCCATCAACAGATCGACGATAGTGTCTTCAATCCCTTGGCTCCAGCTTGCTCGACCACCTCCGATGACGCAGGAGGAATTTGACGAAGAAGAGGAAATGTTTTTCACTGGATTAGTGTGCTTGCTTCGCTCAGCATCCTTCTTGCGCTTATCGCGACGGTCGTTCTTCGTAGCGTACGACTTCATCTACTTGTTAGTGTGTGCAGCGCTATATATGGTGCTGAATTTTGGGGAGAGGAGGTAATAATAGGGGCATAGTATTCATCCCAATCCACAAGCTCCTTCCCGAAATTAAGTACGCTCCCGTATCGGTCATCATCTCGATAAAAAATAAATCGTGTCGAAGTAGAAAAAAAGCGCATCCTCTGTCCTCCAAGCCAACATCTCCAAATAGTAATCAGGATTAATTGTTCATTGTGGCAATGTGGTCTGCAGCAAGCATCCTCCTCTTTCTCCCTTTCGGCTTAGCTCTGCGACGGTTAGAGAGTCGTGAACCATCTCCTCCCTCTTCTGAAACCTCATCTTTTACGGGTCAATTTCTTCGCAACCTCCAGGGTTCAACGGGAGTCAGCAATCTTGCTTACAATCCGACGTGCGCCAATGATCACCTTATCACGCATCTTCCGGGAATGTCGAGATTACCAGATTGTGAGATGTTCGCTGGTCATCTTCCTGTGGATACAGGGGATGCAACAATTAGGGATGGGAGAAAGCTATTTTACTGGATGATTCGGGCGGGGGGAGAGGATGGTTCTAAGCACCCAGATGACGCGAAGGAATCCGTTGACGGACCCGGGGAAAAACTCCCCCCCCTGCTAATTTGGCTGAACGGTGGTCCCGCGTGCTCAAGTATGGACGGTTTCTTCCTCGAAAACGGCCCCATTTCACTAGAAGACACTGGTGGGGATTATTCGTTTCGAGTGACTGAAAATCCCCACAGCTGGCACCGTGCCGGTGTCAACACGGTGTACATTGACCAGCCTGTCGGAACCGGCCTTTCATTTCTTTCTTCAGTATCCCAATACGGCCACTACCCGAAGAACGATTTAGAGGTTAACATGGATTTCTACGGGTTCCTCCTCAATTTCTTTGACCTTCACAGTGACCTCAAGGGGAGGGAGGTTTGGTTCAGTGGCGAGAGCCACGCAGGACACTACATACCTTCAATGATGGATTTTATTATGGGCAAAAATTCCGAGTTACCGGGGGGGGAGAATGACCCGGACTACATCCATCTTGCTGGGGCTGCCATCGGCAATGGCTGGACCTCCCCCAGACACCAATACTCCGCTTCCACAAAAGCCTGGGCGAACGGCATGATATCTCTAGACCAGAAAAACGCCATCGACAATAAAGAAAAGACATGCCAGAACTTGCTTGACTCGGGGAGCTACGACAACTCTGTGTGTTTCAATTTGCTCGATGACATCATCCATGCCTCAGCTGCATCGGGAGGAGGGCAGGCATCTATTTATGACGACCGTATATTTGGAAAGGACAGTAAAGACCCTTTTCCACCCGGTCACCTCTCTGTGGAGAAGTACCTGCGCCCGGGCGCGGATGCACTTTCTTTCATCCACGCAACTCAAGCTGACACTGCCGGCCAAGTCTTCAAGGAGTGCACCGATCCACCCTGGTATGCTCTCAAGCATCAGGATGGTCTGGGCGTCTTAGGCAATGTCGAGAGCGTGCTTAACCACGCCACCAAACCTCGGATGCTTTTCTTCAACGGTATGAATGATATGATATGCCACCATTACGGGAACGAGAGGTTTTTGAATGCTATGGATAATTGGGAGGGAATCGAACATTTCCGAAGCAGCACCCGATTCAACTGGGGAAAAAGACCAGGAAAGGGCGGCTCGAGAGACGGATCCGGAGGACCAGTCGGCTATTTGCGAGAATACGACAACTTGCAGTATTTAACTTTGCGAGAAAGCGGCCATATGGTGCCCATGGATTTGCCAGAGGATTCCTTGGAGATGATCAGGGAGCTGATTTGGGATGGTGGGGTGGGGAAACTGAAAAAGCGGCAAAGTTTGCAGAGTAGTCAGGGGGGAGTATGCGATTTGGACAGCGGCAGGGCGAGGAGAACAGCGGCTGAAAACATCTTTGAACAACTTAAAGTTATAGAAGCGCAAGGTCAAGGTCAAGGTCAAGACAACCGTAATAATGTCCGCAAACTCTCCTCCCAATTAGACTTCAAGGATGGGCGATCACCGTCAAAGCCATGTAAAACTTATGTTGATGGCGAAGGAAATCCACCTGTAGGTGGTGGTATTTTTGTAATTGGGGGTGAACATGGCGGGGGCATGCTGTATTTGGGGGGGGCGTTTGTTATGCTGTTTGCTTGCGTGTGTTGGAAGATGAGGCAGAAGAATACGGGAGGAGGGACAGAGTATGCGGCGGTGGAAGAAGAAATTGAGATGAATGGAGGAAACTACCTAGATGACGACGACGATGACGATATATTCACCATTATTCGGAGGAACAAGGAGGAAAAAGAAAGAGAGGAGGCAGGGGAAACAGAGAGAAAAGAGCCTGTGGTAAAGGAACTCCCACCAGGGGAGGGTATTAAGCGATTTGGGGGCGCGAAGAAGATTTAATTTGCAACAAATGGCATTACTAATTTGTTTTGGGCCCACACTCACTACACCTACACAAAACAATTCAACTTAAAAAATTTATGTTTCCTTCAGCTTAGCTCCAAACAGGGCAGGCGCAGAGGTACCTATCATTCATATCACCGATGTGGATCGTCAAGTCTTTCACCTCCGAGGTAAAGGTGTAATCGAAAAACGGGATTCGCACGGTCGTCTTCGAGTCAATTTTGAATTTCAGCGTTCCTTTGTAATATTCCGCTGTGAGTTGTAAGGCCTCCCACTTGTCTGGGGTGAAGGATGCTGTGATTATGACGTCAGTGATTGAGTTGGCTGCTATTTTTGTAGGGGAGTCGTCATCGAGATCTTTCTTTCCAAAGGTCATAGTCCCCACATACACACCGTCATACTCAAAAGTCCCCTCTCCTTGGATAACCTCTGCGTCAAAATAATTAGGGTTATACACAGAAATAAGGAGTTGGTAATTCGTCTGCATCTTCAGGCTCGTCATCCCGTCGACTATTGACTTCCAGTCCATCTCATTACTGCATATGTTGTAAACCGGCATACTAGGGTAGAGCAAGAATGTCGTCGTGCCGAGGGCGAGGAGGAATGTCATCGCCAGAATGTAAAAGGAGAAGCAAGTTCTGTAGAGACAATTCACATGGCGGTGGGCAGCGTGGTTAGAACTACTGGAGGCGGGCGATTCGTCAGCGCCAAGTGATACTATGGGAGACGTCCCAGCAGAAGAAGGGGAGGAGATGAGCTCTTCGTAGCGAGTGTCCTGTACGTCCAAGAGCACGTAGCGGTGCGTGAGTGAGCTTGATTGATGTTTTGTGATCTGATGAAAACAAATGGCTGCAGTGAGTGTCAAACTACTAACCTCTTCCGAATCAAAAAGATCAAGAGAACGAGACCGCTTCTTTCCGACATTTTTATTGTTGCCAGCCTTCAATAACTTCTTCATTTCGAAATCTTCCATTCCAGGAGCAGCATAACTTGTCCCTCCCTCCACATCCTTCGTGTTCTTGTCAATGTTCTGGGCGAGGTTCACCATCTCTACAAAGGCAAGTTTTACGTTTCTTGCTATGCACATACCACAGCTGCATACCAGCATCAGCGTGAGAGTCGTCACAACGATCGCAACCATAATTGTCGAGGAGACAGATGACTCCTGCAAGTGGTAGTGTGAAGAGCAAAAGGTAAGAACTCAAATTTCAGGCAACTGAGCCACATACGACTGAGAACACGGCGACCAATGAAATACTTACCTGATCTACGCCACTGTTGTTGATGTTCTCGCTGCTTGAGATCTTTTGGGGAGTTTCTCGATAGCAAGAGTCAATGTCGTAACAGGTTTCACCATAAGAGCATCCATAGATGGAGCCAATAGCATGGCACGCCTGGTCAAACGAGCACCAGTGACAGCCAGTCACATTGTGGTAGCAAGTTTCGCACGAGGTGAAGGAAGCGCAACTCATGGACTCTAGAAGGGAGCAAGTTCTGCTCAAGAATGTCAAATATTTTTGGACTCGATTATGTGTACTACTTGGGTTTCCGACTCAAATATGATCAGCAAGCGAGGAAATTTTCGTAGGATGGGAGGAAAAATAGGGAGATTCGACCGAAAATTATTATTTGGGACGGTGAGGTGGGAGGAACCAAAATCAATTTTGGTTCTCACGAACATAAGTAGCGAATGAGCTGAATCTCATGCTTTTGTCATAATTTGTCGAGCTTGGTCCCCTCTGATCTATAAATACCTTCTTGCCGAAAACTCCTCAAAAAATCAACAAATCTTAACCCTTCACTTGGCTGAGTCGATAATCGCTTGCCCAGTCGATAGCCATCGTCACATATCGTCATATCATCACGCTATGATGGTCTCTCAACTGCTGCTCCTTGTCCTGACGCTCCCCCTGGTAGCTCCTTTTTCCACAATATACCCCACTCGTGCACTTCTGCCACCAAAAACAAGGACCACACTCTGCGATGTTCGCAATGATAATGCTGGAAAATTTGGGCTTGCACAGAGTACTTATGATGGCGAAGTTTCACCCTGGATTTACAGCTATGCTGACCTAACTCCCGAGACGGACCAGACTATTGTTGGTGCTCTTTTTCTGGCTACGAATGTGCCTTTCTTAATCGTAGGGAGTTTCTTTTCTGCGAAGGCCGTGCTGGAGAGTGGGCTCAGCGGGCTCGAGGGGGAGCTTGCAACTTTCAGTGGGTTGACAGATCTGGCTGGAATTGTATCTATTTGGTATCACTGGAGTCAGCTCCACTTTGGCCCTAATAGGAAGGAGGTGAGTGCACATTTTTTTTAGAGTTTTTTTCTGCCTTGCGATATGCGATGCGATGCGATGACGACTTTCTAACCAACCACTGTACCAGGTTCGAACGTCCCTGATAATTGACTACTGCACTGCGTTGTCAATAATTATTTACAGCATATCCCTCATTTCGGCAAATCACATTAACCTTACAAGTGACATCTCCCTCCTCGGACAGGTCTCAGGGGTAGGGGCTGCAGCGTGTTTAGGGGTTGGTTGGCTACGAGAAGAGGGACCGTGGTATCTATTTTGGCACAGTGGATGGCATGTATTGAGTGCCTTGGCTGGGTTCGAGCTTGCCAAGGTTTTATTTTAGAAAGTAGAGTAAACGGAAAGAAAATTTCTGCTTTTTTACAGCTTGGTTTTACATAAAAATGGGGGGGGATTTTCGTTGAGGGGCGCTCGCTCACTGATAAAAAGGAACCTAATTCCCTATTCTTATAAACCGTCTCTCTGTATATATATGTTTATTTTCTCAGGTTTTCGGTCTTGTTCATTCAAGCCCTCCCCCTGATCTCTTTCATAATTGTGTTATATTTGCTGGAGCAAACCATCAGCCTCTGGTTTCCCTCGAGTTTCTTCTCCATTTCAACCTTGGCCTTGGCGAGAAGCTCCTCAGCCTTTGCTTTGTCACCATTCTTAAGCGCAAAGTCTGCCGCGTCCTTGAAATCGCCTTCCGCAGTCATGGCATCGCTAATATCAGTAAGGATCGGGTTGGCCTCATTTAGTTGGTCGGTGAAGGTCTTAACTCGCAAATTCGCCGTTTCCATTTTCTTTGTGTCTCCAACCTTGCGTGCATCGCGGACATCCATCATAGCTTTTGAGACTTCAATCGAAAGGAAGAGGGTGAGAAAGTTACGGATGCCGAATCCGCCACATCCAGGTTTGATCTTCGCCGGACAGCCGTCAGCACTCACGCATTCGCTGCAAACACGCTGGATGAACTCCAGGAAAGGGCTCTCATCCCCAGGTTTGTTTTGTAGAATGTTGCTCGTAAAGATCTGAAAGAGAAGATCCTGACCCTGAACATCCACAAGAATCTTGTTACGGACAATCGCAACATAAGTGTCCTCACTCATATGACTGCCAAGAAGACTGAACATGTTACAGTATCGCGATTCCATGATAGCCTTAACGATCTCATCTTTGTAGGCATTATAAGTGTCATTCGAAGTGAGGGAAGAGCAGCCATTGAGCTTTTCCTCCACCACATCCTTGCTAATTTCGAGATCAACGGCACCGTCTTCACTGCAGATACCGACACTCTCACAGCTACTGCAGATGAGCTCAGCAGTGGCGTTGTCGATCTTCTTGTTGCCGGAAGTCAAGTAGAGGGGAGAGAGAACGCCATAGTAGGTACGGGGAATATTTAGGAAGGTGAAACCTTCGCCAGTGATCTTGCGGAAGTCGTTTGCACGCTGAATCAGACCGACAAGGTCCACAACACGTGAGGCAACGTGCTGCACGCCCTGCCCAATCTCCTCAATGAAACCGTGCACATGTCCAACTGGAGATAGAGCGTTGTTGATGGGAAGATAGACCTGACTCTGGTCCTTCAGAGCAATCGCGGCGGCGTCTTTGCTGAAGGTCCTAGTGGTTGTGTTGCCAGTGACAGTGGATTCAATCTGGGCCTCTCCTGCAGCAACAACTCCAGCGTTGAAATCGACCTTGGGGGTGAAACCAAGAGTGTCCTTGAGAGTGTCGAGAAAGCCGGTGCGACTTACAACATTGCTGACCCAGTGGTCGCAGTAAGCAGGGAAGCTAGTGCCGTCAAACGTCGCATCAACCTTAGCCAATCCGGGGAGGATGCAGGTAGTGCGTCCGTCCGTAGATTTTCGGCCAACGACCTCGATAAAGCGGAGAAGAGTACCATCATCCTCTTCATCAATCTGCTCACCATCTTTGCCCTTGTAGTAAGCGTACACCTCCAACATTTTCCTAGTCGTGCCATCAGGCTCCTCATAAACATTGTAAGCACCTTCAGGAAGAAGCTTGGGGTGCAGCTTCTCGTAATTAGCTTTGATGCCGTCAACACCGACACCATTCTCGCCAATCACCTCGAAAGCGAGAGCACTGATTCCCTGACGCTGACAGTGGGCGTCGTAGAATCTGTTCAGAGCACGGCTTCCAAAGTGCTCATATTTAGTCTCAGTTTTCTGTTTCTTGGGGCTGTCGCTTTTGATGAGCTGCGTGACAACATACTGGACACCAATCTCGTCCTCGCTGGTGATAAGAAGCGAGTAAGATTCCACAGACTTGTGCATTCCCGTAACGCGAAAGCCAAGGCCGGAAATCAGCTGCTTAACAAGGTCACGATTTTGGGATTTGTAAGTGTCAGGATTCTGGTCAAACTCCCCAGCCATCTTCACCCAGTCAGCACGGGCAGCAGTGCTGTCCCGTACGATACACTTCGCAGCGGGGTTCTTAATGTGGGTGTTGGACGTTTTTGAAAACTTGTTGCAAAGGTCTTCATAGGCCTTGTAGTGCTCAAGCGGTTTGAGGTTGTCAACGTACAGATGGATGTGGCTGAAGCCCATGGTGGGGGGGATCGGTAGGTCTTCAATTTGGTCCATTATTCTTTACGGCGAAAGTACACGTGTGCACGACAATGATTTTTATTAAAATAAATAGATCAAAGTAATCCAAACAAAAAACTGGGAAGGAAAAAAGGGTGTGTGGATCTCGCGAGACCGGGCAAACCATAAGGTATTTGTTGTAAAGATATCTACGCAACACTCCATCTAATATCCATGTTTCGTTCTGTGAGTATCTCGTCAATGTGTCGTTCCTTTTCGAGTCAATCTCAGGGCTCCGCTTTCCGCTCAATCACTCCTTCTCAAAGTGCTTTAAATTATCTCCGTTCAATTGGATGTGGTGTTCCCGACAAGCGCAAACGAGAAGCACGATTCAAGCAAGGAAAATACAAAAAGAAACCAGCGATATTGGGGCATGTAAAAAAGGACGACAGTATTTTTCGTGGTTCCGTGAGGAAGTCCCCGCTGAGGGGGGCACAGAGCCGCCCCATCACCGCGGAAAAAATAAGTGAAAGATCAACGAAGAAGGTAAAGCGGTGGAAATCAGTGCAATCCGGTTATTTTACGGATGAAAACGACGACGACAGTGAACAGAGCAATGAAGACGAACGAGATGACAAACAGCCCAAGTACACACCACCGGTCTTCCCATCTCCTGTGTATCCGGAGGTTGCCATCGTTGGACGGTCTAATGTCGGAAAGTCAACGCTAATCAACGCGATCCTTTATGGGGGAGTTTTGGAGGAAGACCTATCTTCCCCTTCAAACAGCTCTCTAGCTCCACGAAAGAGAGGGGGGACTCCAGAAGCCTACAAACTTCCCAAGGGCCCAAAGGCAGCAGAGAGCGAGAGGCCAGGAACTACCAGGACCATCGACTTTTACCAGTTGACGGGGGGGAAGGGGAAGGGGAGCGATCGCAGTATTGTTCTAGTCGATCTTCCCGGCTATGGATTTTCATTTGGGGGAGACAACAACAACTTGGAAGTGGGCCATGGCAAGCTTGAAACTGATGGAAGCGGTGTCAATTTGTTCAGAAACTTTATATACAACTATATCACTGAGAGGTGCACTCCAAGCCTTCATGCTTCAAACCAACAAAATCTCAAAAAACCCTTAAAGAGACTGATTATACTGCTTGATGCCCGGCATAGATTGAAAAGCGCAGATGTTGAGTTTCTGAGGAATTTGGAGGATATCGGCATAGAACCTAAGAATATGCCCGAAATACAGATAATTCTCACAAAATGCGACCTGGTGAAGAGGGCAGACCTGGCCAGGCGGATGGATCAAGTGGCAGCAGAAGTTAAAAATGTCACGAGGAGGGAGCTCACAGGTGGACGAAGTGTCATGTGTGTGGTAGCAAAACGGGGTGTGAGGGGTGGTCGTAAGCATGGTGATGGCGGCATTAACCAGATACAGAATATGTTGAGTATGCTAGCTGCCTGATTTTATCGTAGATAAGATTTTAGAGATGGATGATGGATGGAGATTGTGAGTGATGAACGTAAAAGACACTGGAAAACAGGATTTGCAATTTGCCAAAATATTTTCTTTATTTAAGTGTCTCTTGCCTACACGATCCTGGGTTTACATAGTCATTTCTTTAATGATTATTATCTAGGTTTGGCTGATAATTTCTGGAAGTCTCTCTCGAAGCTTTTTTTCCGCTCACAACTGCTGTGCGAGTTATTGTACTTTATCTCCCTTGAAAGGCTACTACTCATTATTCATCAAATACCATTACCAGGTAGAGCAAAGGTGACGCACCGCCCTCCAAAAACAAAGCTTCTTTGGGACCCACTCTTTTACTTAATCAATCCCAGGATCCTCCCAACTCTGTCTTTGTTGACACCCCAGCAACCCTGTCGAAGCCTTCAAACATTCCAACCGGGCCAGAATCAATGGCACAAGAGGGAGGCCAGGGCAATCACGACGGAAAGCACGGCAACAGACATGGTGAACATGGTGGTAATCACGGCAATGGATTGGGAATTCAACTACAAATGCACATGGCCACTATGACATCCCACCAAAATGCTTTTTTAGAGGTCGTGTCATTGCTCTGCAACACAGTAAGCAAGCTTGAAACCACCGTTCTAAGGAACGAGGCAGATTGTACGACCCGCCTTGACGACCTAGAGACCTCGGTCAAAACTTTAGGTGAGGAGGAGCTGAGCGAAAAAGTTGAAAGCAAAATAAAATCTTTCGGATACGAAATGCGCGAAATTTAACGTGCGCCATGAGCAAAAATAACTAACAATCATCGCGCTCTCTTGCTTGGAAACGCAGCCTTCAACATCCAAGGATTTTCTGCAACACAGCAGCAGGAGGAGGACGAACGCCAAGCTAGGCTTATTCGGGCCGAGAAAAAGCTAAAGAGTATGAAATTAGGGACGGGTTTTTCAGACTACGGCTCCTTAGCCGGAACAATGACTCCAGCAGCTTCCATCAGAACAGTATCTCCGCGTATACCCGTCGAGGCGCCTGTGCCTGAGGAAGAGAAGAAGATTGAACTTGAAGATGAGACGGCTGTACCCGCCCCAGTAGAAGCCCCGCCTACGCCTGAACAGGAGGTGAAAGTTGAGCCCGAAGCCGAAATCACTGAGCCTACCCCAGTAGCAGACGAGCCGGAACCCGATCCAGAACCTGAGCCTGCCCCAGAACCAGAACCCGAGCCCCCGAAGAAGCGGAATGAGAAGGCTCGGAAGAGATGGAAGTGGGCATTTAAGCAGGTAAAATTCCGCAACATGGCCAGGCACGTGTCGATGACTGCCATGAGAGTTCAACCCCACATGAGCGTTGGAAATCGTCTGAAGTTACTCGAGGATCACCTCTCGAGTGTCAACGAGGATATCAGCAGCATCAAGAAACACTTCGGTTTGGATAGTTCTGCCAATGGCGGTGGTGGATTGAGTGGGGAAATTGCCGCATTGAAAGATTCATTGGCTGCGCTGGGTATTAGTTGCAATAACCACAACAAAAAGCTTGAACAGACGATGGAGAACTTCAGTATTCTCCAGAAAGACTTCAATGCCAGCAGCACGGAGATCAAGAACTTGAAGCAGGATTTCAACGAGAGCAGCCAGCAGATTGAAGATATCAAGCAGAAGAGCGAAGGCAGCGAAGATGAGAAGAAAGAGACGATAGTTTCCGACATAGTACGTGACTTAGAAATTCTGCGGCTCGACGTACAAAATGCCGTGAAGGAAGGGGACACTGAAAACTTTGAGTTAATGAACGAGCTGGATACTGATATCGAAGAGGCGTTGGATGAAGTAAGAGAAAATCCTAATAGCGAGGAGTCGCTGTCTAAGGTATGCAGGCTCTCGCTGCGTGTCCAAAATGTTCTCCACGCGGACGATGTCGAGCTACAGAGGCAGCAGAGGGGGCCATCACCGGAGACGGTCGAAGAAGGGGAGGAGGAGGAGGAGGAGGAGGAGGAGGAGGAGGAAAGGAAAGAAGAAGAAAAGAAGGAAAGCTCACCGAGAAAGAAATCCGAGAAATTGGCGCGGAAAAAAACTCTAGCGATGATTCCTGTGATCTCACCCGGCGACATCGTAGACTCGAATGTCGAAAATTCTTTGAGGACAAAACTTGAGAATACCAACAAGCGGCTCGCAAACTTGATGTCAGCTTTCAGTAATGTTGGGAAGCTCGAGCTGTCCGTGAGGGCACTGCAAGAACAGATGGCAAAAAATCTAGACATATCATCACGTCTGCAGATATTAAGCCAAGATAACAGAAACGCTATAATGAAAAAGGCTGCTGTCGATGAGCTGAGTGAGTTGAAGGAGAGCAAAGCGGATCTTGATTTTGTGAACCATATGTTGAAGGGATACAAAAGTCAGCTTGACGAGGTGACCGCGAGGACTAATCCCGAATTTTTGACCAAGGCTATCAACGATAACGTGCCTGCCGGTATGGATGAGCTGAGCGCGAATCTACAGCAGCACGTTCAAAAGTTCAACATGTTGAAAAAGGAAATGGGAGACAAGGCGACCACGGGCGAGGTCACAGCAGCTCTACACGGAATCCAAAGTAGCATGCAGGTGAGAATTTTTCATTGTAATTCTTTGTTATTTCTGTTCTCGCGTAAGTTGAAGTTTTACATTAACCCTTAAAAAACCTTCCCTTCCCTTCCCTCCCCTCTTCTTTCCCCTTGACTTGTTTGTCGGCCAAAGAAATTTGTCAATGACAGTTTCAGCAAGGACGAAATCGACAGTGTCCTTCGAGAAAAGGTCGACAAGAAAGAGCTCAAGAAACTTGCCACGGCACTTTCAGGAATTGGGGGACCAGGACAGCTCACAGCCGGTGCCACGAGGTGCTTAGTCTGTGAGCGGCCTGGTATGGTCCAGACCAAGGAATTGATTGACGCCCAACACGGCAGGTACGATGCTTTAGACGGGTACGACAATGCGACAGGCAGCAACAATATTGGGTACGACCTTCCCAACGTTCGTCCACCGCCAAATTACAACAATATGAGCGGCGGACGACCCAGCAGTGGGCCAGAGAGTGGGGGGGACAATATTGACAGGTACAGGGAAGAAGAAATGATGATGATGGACGGTGACAACATCAGTCGCCACGCGAGGATGCCTCCAAGCTCACGAATGCGTACGGCAGTCGGAGGCGGGGGCATGAATCGAAGCGGAGGGAGCAGCAGCAGGGGGAAGATCAATCTGAGATTGGGTCGATGATGATGATGAGATGAGATGATTGGTCATGTGACGATTATAAATGGTTGTTAGGTATAAGTGTAAGAAAGCCGGTGTTTGCTACTATATTTATGCCTCTTAAGCGTCACTTGTTCTGGGGGGCAGCCGGAACCTGCCTCCTTCTGAGTTTGAGTGGCGAAAGCGACTTAGCAGCCTTGGCTATCCGTCCCATAACTCCTCTCCTCTTTTTGCTGCTGTCATCATCGCCAACAAGCCGATCTTCCTTATCAGTATTATTTTTGCCCTCTTCTTCCCCCTTCTTGATAAACCCTGTCCTGTACTCAGATAAGCCAGGAGTAAAATTCTCTTTACGAGGCTTGAGTGTGGAATTCCCCTCGTTGTAATTGTTAATTTGCTTTTTTAACCAAGACCGTGCCTGCATTTCGTCGTCCTCAAAGACGCGTACAGCCATCACAGGCTGAGCGATTAGAATCACAAAGTTGATTATTTTTTTCAAAAGTTTTGCACTGAAGGAGGAAGGAACAATCAGCGCAATAGCATGAATCGATTTGTCAATCATGTGTTCATACTCTTCCATCCATTTCAGCAAAACCCTGGCCCTGGCGTATGAATCTCGTATCCCTTTCAGATGGTAGTGTCGCATATCGTACATGGAACAGAAATGAGCCTCACGCTGAACAGCGAGGCGTAAGCATTTTGCCAGAGATGCCAGGAGATCGTCGACTGTGTTGTCTTCCATGCCAATCTTTGCTCTGCTTGTACATAGCATGATGTCATGCTTCAAATCTGCATCGTGTTGGTACTGCAAGCCAACAAAATCGTGAAAGCTATTGCATATAACACCACCATTACCGTGTCTCATGCACATCTGTGAAACAAGAGGTGCATCACCGTAAGCATTGTCAATGACAAAGTCGTCAGGGAGAAAGTGCTCTTTCATCAAAAATTTCTCCCTGAAAAGTTCGGCTGTCGGCAGCGTACTAGTACTACTGCCATTCTCTTTGTCATTTAAGGCGGAAGTCTTGCTGTCGTTGTTGAGAACAGTTGGAAGTTGTGTTTTTTTATTTCTGTGGAAGAGGTAAATCAAGGACACAAGGAAGGAATTAAGGGCAATGAAGACGCCAGCCATTGTTATTGGGGACGGGCAGTCCCGAAACCAAGCCAAAATTGGCTCCATCTCACTTTTGGGCCTGACAAAAAAGACACATATTATGTTTTGCGGATGTCAGAGGATGACTGACTTCAGAGGCGGACGGATATTTACCTTCCCTACCCTTTCCTATCTTAGTAATCCGACTAAAATCCCATATTTTCCCATTTTGACTAATTTTTTGACTAAGTTCATAAAATTCGTTAATTGAGGAATTAGAGATCGCGAGTACGCGCGTTCAATTCT
>Ga0115554_1001894_pt1 | contig 14736 bp, 14 predicted proteins | sample COGITO_mtgs_1104_3_FD_87283 | JGI IMG/M metagenome (GOLD analysis project Ga0115554, IMG submission 87283) | Pelagic marine microbial communities from North Sea - COGITO_mtgs_110404 | ecosystem: Environmental > Aquatic > Marine > Epipelagic | place: Germany:Helgoland, sampling site Kabeltonne... | reverse complement strand
GAAGATCCGACAGACCCATGGGGCAATGCGTACCTGTACCGGTCACCGGGGGACACTGCGAATTTTGATCTGATATCGCTTGGTGCAGACGGTGCCATCGGCGGCACCGGCGTGGATGCCGACATCGCCAATACAGGCGCGTCGACAGGGGGATGAACCACAAACCCACCCCAAAGAAAATGCAGACAAAGCGCCATAGAGATGCGGGGATGACCCTCGTTGAAATTTTGGTCGTGCTGGCCATTATCGGCGTCATGGCATCTGTCTTGGGGCTTAGCGTTTCTGGCGGTGCGCGCAGTGCAGACGCTCTTGAGCGGGAAGCGACGCTTTTATCCGTCAGGCTGGAACGGGCCGCAGACAGTGCCGCGCTGAATGGAACGCCCGCGGGTTTTACGTGGCGGCCCGAGGGCTATTCCTTTGTCAGTCTGCAAGATGGGACCTGGGCCGCACATCCTGACGGCATCCTTGCTGCACCACATATGCTGGACCGCGCTGTGTCGCTTTCGGTGTTCGGCCAGCCGCGCGGCCAATATCTGATCCGGTCCGATATGTTACCGTCGGTGACGAACCCTGACACCAACAGCCCCGTTCCCTTGCAAATTGCCTTTGTCGGCACAAAAGACACCTGGGAGGTGGTTTTCGACGGTGTGTCAGCGCAGTCGCGAAAACACCCGGACGGTGCACGACCGTGAGCGATCTGAAAAATAACACCGAGGCCGGATTTACCCTTCTCGAAGTCTTGGTGGCACTTGCGGTGCTTGCCGTCGGGGCGGTGTCGCTTTTGACAGCAACCCAGACCCACATCACCCGCATATCGGAGATCGAGAACCGCACAGTCGCGAGATGGGTTGCTGACAATCGGTTGGCTGCATTGCGGATCGGCGTGCGACAGCCCGACGTCGTGGATATGCTTGGACAACGATGGGACGTCGTTGTTACACGTATAGAAACACAAGACCCTGATCTGCAACGGGTTGATGTTGCCGTTGCTTTGTCTTCCGACAATCGCAACCTGTTCAAGCTGACAGGGTTTATCGACACCGCTGCCGGCGGTTTGGAGGTGCCTCAGTGAAGCCATTTGTGCATTTTGTAATACCTGTTCTTGCAGTATGCGTCACAGCTTCGCTTGCCGTTGCGGCGGGGCAGGCATTCTGGCACGTGATGGGTGAAACATCCGAAAAGCCCGATGTGTTTGCTTTCGCTGACCAATCCGCCGCCCCTGCCCCTGTGCCCGTCGATCTGGTTCCGGCTGTTGCATTGGCCCCTTTCGGCAGCACCGCACAGGCACCGCAAACAACATCCACACCAGAAGCGACAACACTTGATCTGGCGCTGCGTGGCATCTTGCTGCAATCTGACCCTGCGCTTTCTTTTGCATTGATCGCGACAGATGGAACCACGCTGCGCTATGCATCAGGTGATAGCATCGCCGACAAGGCGGTATTGATAGAGATAAACGACCGCCACGTCGTATTGGATGTTGACGGCACGCGCCAAATTCTAGGCTTTCCCAATGGGGACATGGCTGATCTGTCCATCGATCAGACCCCCGAAAATCCAACACCGCTTAGCAATCTGGATCGCTTGCAGGCCGCACTTTCTGTCGGCTCCGGTTCGATTGAAATCAAGGATCCTCCGCCACCTGAGACCACAGAAGACTATATCAGCATGTGGCGCGCACGCATCATTCGCAATCCCAATCAGGTTTTGGGCGAAATTGGTCTGCTTGCGACTGAAAAAGGCTATATCGTCGACGAAACTCACGATCCAGGCGTAAAGCTTGCCGGCCTCAAGGCTGGCGACCGTGTTGCAAGAGTAAATGGGCAGACAGTGGGAAATATAGAGCAAGATCGCAAATTTTTCGATGATGTCGCGGCTTCGGGTGTGGCACGGTTAGAAGTTGTAAGAGGTGACAAGACCTTCGTCTTGTCTTTCCCGCTACGATGACCCGCCGCCTGCCCCTTTTGCTGGTGTTTGCCATTCTCGTGGCAATCGCCTTTGTTCGCCCCCAAATGGCACAGGCGCAAGAGACGTTCGTGATCAATCTGCGCGGGGCTGACATCAGCCTGCTGGCTGAACAGGTTTCGGACATTACCGAACGCACTCTTGTTCTGGATCCGAATCTGACCGGCGAAGTGACCGTTGTGTCAAAACAGGCGCTTGATAGCGAAGGGGTCTGGGCCCTGTTCCAGTCAATTTTGCGGGTTCGTGGGTTTGCAGCCGTTGAAACGGGGGCTGTCTGGCAGATCGTGCCCGAACTTGACGCGCGGACAAAAGGCAGCCCTAAAAAGCTCGACACCCCCGGCAGCCAGGACGTCGTGACCCGATTGCTGCGGCTAAACCGGTTGCCCTCTGCCGAAGCAGTGCGGGTCTTGCGCCCGCTGATCGACGAGGCCGGATATATCGAGGCGATCGAAGACCCTAACGCCATTGTTATTACCGATACGCTGGCGAACGTGGATCGCATCGTCGCCATTGCGACCACCTTTGACGGTGAGGCGGAAATGGAAGCAGAGGTGATCCGTTTCACCTATGCCGAAGCTGGCACCGTCGCCAACGCAATTTCCGAAGTGCTTGGGCCCGCGGGCACAGGGGCCCGCCTGTCGGTTGATGCAAGTTCGAACGTATTGTTGGTGCGCGGCACCCAGCGTGATATTTCGCAGATCAGAAGTCTGGCGCGGGCAATGGATACTTCGCCACGGGTCGCACAAAGCGAAACTGTAAGCACCTCGATTTACCGGCTTCAATTCGGAGAAGCGACCATTGTCGCTGATCTGGTTCGCAACACGCTGACCGGATCCACGGACCTCACCAATCCTGTTGCCGCCAGTCTGGGGGAAGACCCCGAAAATCCTGACGCGCAACGCTTTGCCGTGGGCCCCGACGCTGCGCCGATTTCGCCTGTGTCGGTACAGGCCTCGATCGAGACAAATTCGGTCATTGTACGCGGCACGCAGCGGCAACTTGCCGAAGTTTCACAGCTGATCAAGGCACTTGATGTACGACGCCCCCAAGTGATGATCGAAGCCGCAATCGTCGAAGTATCCGGCGACATCGCGGAACGCTTGGGCGTGCAGCTTGGTATTGGTGAAAACTCGCAAACCGGCGGGATCGCGGCCACGTCATTTGGCAACGGGGGCGGCGCGCTTCAGAACATTCTGGTCGCGTTGGGACAAAGCAATGCGTCTGCGCTTTCAACAGGACTTTCGGTCGGGTTGGCAACGGATAGTTTCGGCGCGCTGATCCAGGCCCTGAACACCTCAACAAGCGCCAACCTGCTTTCTACCCCTTCTGTCACCACGATGGACAATCAATCCGCCACAATCGTGGTCGGTCAGAACGTGCCCTTCCGGACCGGACGTTTGACAACCGACGGCGGGAACGTCGCCGAAGTGATTGAACGCGAAGATGTCGGGATCACCATGGTCGTCAAGCCACGCATCACAGCGGGCGGGGTTGTGCAGCTTGAGATCGAACAAGAAGTATCGTCGCTGACCAATCAGGCGGTTACCGGTGCGGCCGATCTTGTGACCAATCGGCGCGTTATCAACACCACCGTTCTGGCTGAAAACGGGGGGACAGTGGTTCTTGGCGGGCTGATCACAGATGACAGGCTGCAAAGCAATCAAAAGGTGCCGCTTCTGGGGGATGTTCCCGTTCTTGGCAATCTATTCAAAAGCCGCAGTGACAGCCGCAATAAACGCACGCTGTTTGTGTTTCTACGCCCGACGATCATGCTGACTCGCGCTGATCTGGAAAACGCCGCCGAAACGCGCTACCGCCGCGCCCAAAGTGCCGAAACAACGGTTCAGCCGCGCAGTCTTTTGAAGCAGGAAAAAGTCAGGAAGTTGCCGCTGGAGATTGACGGGCTTTATTGAATCCTATTCTCGAAGCAATACTCAGCCACGGTGGCGATCGTATTATTTCTGTAAGAATGGCTGGTTCTGGGCACCTATCGCCAAAGCCGCATCTGAAACCTGATCAACAGGCCCAAAATCAGGCCGGTGCTAAAGACGATGATTGCGGCGGGCAGGATGGCGACAATGGCGTACCCGTTGGGTGATACGGTTGCAGGCCTTTGTCCGGCGCGCAGGCGAAGCGACGGTCGGCAGCTCGACCTGGCCGACGGCCGCTATGAAATCCTGTGGCCTGACGACAGTTCCCGGCGGACCATGATTTTCAAAGATGGGCAACTCTTGCAGACATTCGACCAACCGATCCGGGGCGCGCGGCTCAGCTCGGTTTTCGGAGAAAAGATGCATCCCGTTCACGCAACGTTGCGCATGCGCAGTGGTCTGGATTTCGCCGCCCAACAGGGTGCCGCAGTTGAAGCGACCCGCCAGGGTAAGGTCTCCTTCAGCTGTGGGCCGGTAGCGACAGCTTTCACAACGGGCGGAAAACGCTTGTTGCATAGCTCCGGTAGATGGAAAAAATCAATCGCTGGCGGAACGGTCCAAATCAGTTCTGTACCAACATTGTGACTCAGTTAAATGGCCTCGTCCGTTTCAACATGTGCAGACCTACCGTCAGACCGCTTCCAAAGCAGCCGGTCCGTCAACGATCATCATCGGACAGCCCCGCGAACAGCGTTCTACCCGGCTGTCGATGCCATAAAGACGGCGGATCAGGTCGGGGGTCAACACTTCGAGGGTGGGACCGAAGGCAAGGGTGCGTCCGCCTCCCAACGCCATGGTCGCGGCGCAGCAGCGCATCACCTGATTCAGGTCGTGCAAGGCCAACACCATCACCGCTCCGGTTTCTTCGGCATAAAGGCGCAGCGAATCTAGCACCTCGTACTGGCGATTGAGGTCAAGCGCCGCGGTCGGCTCGTCGATGAGCACTACTTTGGGGCAGCTCACCAGCGTCTGCGCAATCGAAACCGCCTGCCGCTGCCCGCCGGACAGCTCTGCCAATTGCTGGTCTGCCAGATGGGTGATGTTGAAGCGGCGCACCGTTTCGTCCACGGCGCGCAATTCTACGGCGTTCAAGCGCCAGCCGCCGGCACCTTGTTTCAATGCCAGAATGATCGTTTCATAGACCGTAGGGTACATGCCGACGGGTATGGTAATTTCACCATTGTGTCCCCGCTCCGTCATATCTCTGCCAAAAAGCTCGTCCAAACTTTACGCATCAAATCGGAAGGTTAAGTGATGCGCGGCTTGGTTCTTGTGGTCTTTATGCTCTTGGGCGGCATTGCTCACGCTCAGGAATACCGGACGGTGGAAGAACTGCATGCCGGACGGCAAGCGGCCATTGCCGCGCAAGAGGCACAGATCGCCCGGCGGCTTGACAACCAGCGCGCGCGGTATCGGCATGTTCGCGACATGGCGTTGGCACCAGAGGCTGGCGAAGATGTGGCACCCGCGCACCGCGCCCATGTCGACACCTTGAAAAACGGCTGCCGCGACGGCGATCTGGATGCCTGCATCGGCGTCGCGCAGGTCTTTGCCGCCGGACGGGTCGTACCGCGCGATGTGCCATTGGCCGAGGCGATCTACTGGCTGGGCTGCGACGAGGGGCACGATGCGTCCTGCCGGTCGCTGTACAGGATCCACGAAGTGTCGACCCCCCTTCGCCACAGCGAGCTTGTTCCCAGCATACCGTGGCGCGAGGACCGCTGTGCGCAGGGCGACGCCAAAGCCTGCGTGAATTTGTCCAAACTCTACGCGTACAGCCGTGATCAGTTGAATACCGTCCAATATCCCAGAGTACGCTGGGATCATGCCAATGCACTTTTGAGCCGCGCCTGCATGCTTGTGACACGTGCAGCGTCAACACCTTTCGAGTGCAGCTCATTTAGTGACGTTCTCAGGAATCTTCCCGTGCCATCAGCATCTGAAATGGACGCACTGGAAGCAGGCTGCGCCAAGGGCATCGTGGTGGACTGCCTTGATCTGGCGATGGCTCTTGAGGCGGATGATCCGGGGCGTGCATTTTCCCTCTACGCTCGTTCCTGCCGGTTGGGGGGGCATGACGATTGCGGCAACGTTGCGTACACATTGTTAAAGGTTAGAACACAGCCAGAGTATCTACCACTGCTGATTGGGATGCACGAACTGATGTGCGGTGACGGCTCGCAGCCTGATTGTTACGCACTGGCGGAGTTGCACCGCGAAGGCCCAGAGGACATCCGTGACCCGGGCAAAGCCCGCTATTGGTTGCGACAAACCTGCGACAAACGCGTTTGGTCGTATGCGGAATTTTCTGACGACTGCCAGCTGACCGAAAGCGAGGATTTCGACGTGCTCTCGGCAGCGTTTGATGCGTTGTTTTTGCCCGCCCTCCAGCCCCTTGTGACCCAGGCGCGTGAGGGCTGTGCCGCAGATGACGGCAACGCTTGCTACGACCTGGCCACCATCGCCCTTGCCTATCAGGGGGCACCATTCATGACTGTTGCGGTCCAAAGCCTGCGCGCCCGCGCCTGCGCCCTCGGGGTTGCAGATGCCTGCGGGCAGACCGAAGCAACATCCAGATATGCCAGCCCGCCACCATCCGATACGGCCTGCGCCAGCGGCGACGGCCAATCCTGTGCCAGAGCTATCGCAGCCGAGAAAACGCGCCCGCCACAAGACCGCCTGTCCGAACTGCTGGCGCGCTGTGCTGCGGGCAACGGGGCGGCCTGCGGACTGGTCGGCGGGCTGTATTCGGATCAGATATTGATTGATGGCAACACGAAAGGGTGGTCTCCGGATAGGGATTTGCATCTTGCCGCTGATTTCTACCGCATGGGATGTGATCTGGACGATGGGCGATCCTGCCGCGGTCTGGCCGACATCGCCAAGCCCAAGAGCAATCCGACCCGCGCCGAACGCAGCCTTCAGGGCACGCCGCAGGTGGTGTTCGACGACTATGCCAAGGGGTGCCGGTTGGAAGACCCCGAATCCTGCTCCTATGCCGCAGGCCTGTCCGATGATCCGGACCAGACCTTCCGCTTGAGCCTGCAAGCCTGCCGTCTTGGCGACACGATCGTTGGCTGCGACGGCGTCTTATTTGCAGGCATACGACGCACACTGTCGAACCTGATCTCGCAACACGGCGCGCTTGCTGTTGCATTGATGCCCGACCTTGGGTTGGAAATGCCCCACTCGTCAGGAACTCTGCGTCGCCTGCAACGGGGGTGTGCGTCGGGGACGGCTGCGGATTGCATGGACCTTGCGGCGCTATATAACTTTCAAAGCTCGAACCTGCCTGCGATGCACTTCCAGATGCAACATTGGCAACTTGCAAATGCTGTCCATCGACATGCCTGTGATCTGGGGCTGGGCGATGGCTGCGCAGAACTGGCAGATTGGGTGCGGGAGGATCTCGCCTCGGATCCCTTGGGCGAATACGGACTGAACAAGCTTGGCTGCGAGCATGGCTCCGCGCGCGCCTGTTATCAGGCTGGGGATCATTGGGACAAACATTCGCAAACGCCCGATCCCGCCATGGACCTACTTTTCACTGAAAAAGCCTGCAGGCTGGACGGTCGGTTGGACTGTCATCTTTTGGCGGGTATCCTCGGGGGCGATTCTGTTGCCGAGTATGATCAAAAGGTCCTCCGATGCCTCGGCGGCGAAGGAACCGGATGCAATCTCGCTGGCTACTACGCCAAATACGACAAGCGTATTCCCCGCGACATGCAACGGGCGCTGTATGAATACGGTTGTCAGTTTGGCTCAGACGATGCCTGCAAGGCCCGCGAATCCCTCCGGTGATATCGCGGCAAGCAATGAGGCACGTGGGCAAGGATGTGGTCATGACGGTCTGTCCGTCTCGGCTTGTCCTAAGCCGACGTCAGCATTACCGCCACATCGCCACCAGTGAAATCTGAGATAGGAATGCTCTGACAGCTTCAACTCTGTTCAACCGGTTGTGCGTTTCGTCGAACTATGGCCTCGCTCCAGCCCTGAACTGTGGCTGCGTCGCGCGCCGCATCACAACTTAGGAAATCATCTTTAACGGCAGGAATAGGCCGAGCGCGTCAAGTAGGCGGATTTCGGTTCACGATTTTGCAAAGTGGAACTCCCTAAGCATAGCTACCGCAGGTGATCCGCGCAGCACTTTGCAAGATGGGCTCGCACTTCGTTTTCGCTGCAAGGCGGCATAGAACTTTTTGCTCCCGCCGAAATTTTTTGTGCTACGAGCGCATGCAGCGAGAAATTCAAATTCAAAGGTTGGGCGCGAAGCGGACTTGCGGTACTGCAGCGAAGAACGGGTATTGTTCGTCAGGCAGTCCATTGTTGCTGCGCAGCTTTGTCCGAAACGGTCGTTCGGGGCAGGATCAAGCCCGGTAAAATATCATTCTGTCTTCGGTGCAGCCGCCGATCCGGCGAGCAAGCCGCCGTCGATATTGAGTTCGGCCCCGGTCATGTAGGCTGCCTCATCCGAGGCCAGCATGACGGCGAGGGCGGCGACCTCGTCGGGATCTCCGAACCGGCGCAACGGTGTGTCTGCGACAAGAGCCGCCATGCGCGCCTCTCGGTCCGGGCCGGTACCCAACATCGGCTCCCACATCGGGGTCAGGACGGCCGCGGGATGTATCGAGTTGCAGCGGATGTTCAACCCTTGCTCGGCGCAATAGAGCGCGACCGACTTCGTGTGGTTGCGCACGGCGGCCTTGGACGACGCATAGGCCGCCGCAGCCGGGATGCCCACGAGGCCCGAACGCGAGGAGATATTGATGATCGACCCTGCGCCCCGTTTGCGCATCGCACGGATCGCGTAGCGGCATCCCAAGAACGTCCCGTCAAGATTGACCGCATGCACCTCCCGCCAGTCTTCCAGGCTGGCATGTTCGGGGTCGTGGGGGCGCAGGGCCTCCTCGAAGCCGGTTACGCCCGCGTTGTTCACCACAACGTCGCATTCGGGCCAGATCTCGGCCAGTGCCTCCCATTCCTGCTCGGATGCCACGTCGAGGCGCATCGCCTCTCCGCCGATCTCTCGCGCGACATCGGCGGCGCTGCCTTCATCCTTGTCGGTCACCACGACAGTGGCACCTTCTCGGGCGAAGGCCCGCGCGATCGCGGCACCGATGCCGCGCCCCGCGCCGGTGACGATACAAGTCTTGGTGTTCAATCGGGGCATGGTTTTCCTTTCAGTCCAAGGTGTAGTCAACCTGCAGCACCATCAAGTGGCGATTTCCGCAGGCAGGTCCATCCAAAAGTAAGCGACCCAAGGATGGTGTCCAGACCGTTTCAACAGGTTTGGAAATGCCTAGTCGGACAGACACAACTTGTTGCCATCGAGGTCTCTCACATAGGCCGAAAATTTCGGCCCACGTTGATTTGGCGCTCCCTCGCAGGTGCCGCCAAGCTCAAGCGCCAAGGCATGGATCCGTTCAACCTCCTCCTTGGTGCCGACGCAAAAGCCGACCATTGTGCCATTTCCATGGGTCGCCGGCTTTTCGTCGAACGGCCTTGCAACGGCGAAGGCAAAACCCTCGCCGACCCAGTAGGTCATGCGCGCCGAGGGCGACATGCTCAAAAGCTCCTCGCCTTCGAAAAGAGCGTCGTAGAAGGCCCGGGATGCGTGCATGTCGTTCGTTCCGACGACAAAGTAGTTCATTTTCATGTTGGATTCTCCTGTTGAATGAGTGGTTCCGATGCTGACTGTGCTGCGCGCCTCTCACACCACGACGACATTGCCGCGCTTGTGCCCGGCCTCGACATAGACGTGCGCCTCGACGAGGTCGGCCAGCGGATAGATGCGGTCCATAACCGGCGCAAGACGGTGCTGATCGATCTTGGTCAGGATCTCGGACAGCATGGTCCGCAGGTGCTGCGGCTTTTCTAGGCCCACGGCCGCGAACAGGGCGCGTTTCCGGCCCACAAGGCCGGACAGCAGGATCGCGGGCAGGCACCCCAACGTCAGGACCGGGCACAGGTAGCGTCCCGCTTCGGCAAGCGCAGGCTTGGCGGCTGAGAAGGAAGCGACGCCCAGTGTGTCAAAGATCACGTCATAAGCGGCACCGGGCCGCAAGGCATCCTCGGTGGCGTAGTCAATCACGCGTGTGGCCCCGAGCGACGCAATGAGGCTGGCGTTGCGCGCGCTGCTGGTGGCGGTCACCTCTGCGCCCATGTCGGCGGCGATCTGCACCGCAGCACTGCCAAGGCTGCCGGCCCCGCCCAGGATCAGGACCCGGTCGCCGCTCTGGACCTGGCCGAGGTTGCGCAAGAAATGCCAGGACGTCAGCACGCCGTCACACAAGACCGCCGCATCCTCATGCGACAGCGCCTCCGGCTTGGGCATCAGAACACCTTCCTCGTCGAGGCAGATGTGGCTCGCATTGGCACCAAAGCGCATCCCAGCCTCGCCAAAGACCATATCGCCCGGCGCAAAGCGGCTGACCTTGTCGCCGACAGCGATCACCTCGCCCGACAGGCCTGTACCGGACAGCCCGTTGCGCGGACGCCTCAGGCCAAGGAAAGGGCGCGCGAACAGCGGCTCACCCTTGCGCATCATGCCGTCGGCCCGCGTCACGGCAGAGGCATGGATGCGGATCAGCACTTCTCTCGGGCCGGGCTGCGGCATCGGGAGCGTAACAGGAGTGAGGGTTTCGGGGCGGCCGTAGCGCGGGATCTGCCAGGCGGTGCGTGTCGCGTTCATCGGGAAACTCCGTGGTCTATGGGTGTGCTGATGGGAATAGAGGTTTCTTTTCGCTCCGAAGAGTGGCTAAGGTGGACCACAGTGGTTCACAAACGATCCGGGTAGTCATGGATTGGAAATCTCTTCCGGCCTTTCTGGCTGTTGCACGGAACGGCTCGCTTCGGGCGGCGGCCGAGCATATGGGCGGTACCCACGCGACCCTGCGTCGTCAGATCGAGGCGCTTGAGGCGCAGCTCGGCACCCAGCTCTTCCGCAGGGGCGCGGACGGCTTGTCGCTGACCGCGGCGGGGCAACGCCTGCTGCCGCAAGCGCTCGCGGCCGAGGCGGCGCTGCTCAAGGGGTTCAACGCGGTGCAGGGGCTCGACCGCGAGGCATCCGGGCGCATCCGTCTTTCGGCCGACCCTATGACAGCGCATTACCTGCTGGCCCCGGTTTTGGCCGACTTCGCCGCACTTTATCCCGAGATCGAGATCGAATTACGCCTCGCTTACACGCTGGATTCGATCGCCAGAAATGAAACGGATGTCTCGATCCGCCACGCTGCCGCGATCGAGGATGATGCGGTCGGCCGAAAGCTTTTTCCCTTGTCCATCGGCGTGGTGGCCTCGCGCGACTACATCGACCGCGCCTTGCCAGAGGCGGGCCGCAATGGGCAAGGATTGAGCTGGATCGGATATGGTGACGTGCCCGAGCTTGCGACCATGATCGCGGCCTCGGCCTTCCCCGAAGCGCGGATCCGCCACTCTGTGCCCGACCCGGAAATGCATATGCATCTTGTGCGCGCGGGCGCGGGGATGACATTCCTTGCGACATGGGTCACATCGGTCTTCCCCGAGCTGCAACGCGTTCCAGGCACTGAGCTCGACCAGCGGCGCGCGACCTGGGTTCTGCTGCACGGCGATCTGCGCCGGGTGCGTCGGGTCCGGCTTTTCGTCGACTACCTGTGCGATGCGCTTCTGGAACGGCGTGCGGCGTTTCAGGGATCTTAATCCGAGGGGTTTCCCTGTGGTGACGGGGCGCATCGTCCGACCTTCACCAGCCCTTATGCGGCCATTGGTGCGCTGTGCAGCGAAGGGCAACTTCGATCCCACACCTTTAGTCCTTTGGCACCGGCACCCTCGAATGCCGTTTTCAATTTGTCGTCCGTTGCCACCACTGCCCACCTGCACCGACGTGATGGCACGCCGATTAAAAAGCCATTTCGCATGCCAACTTAAAATTCCAGAATAGCAGACACCTCGTTAGCGAGCGCGCGTACTTCATCCGAGGCGGAACCGGTCCTTTTCACTTCCATCACACCCAAACCGCTTCCGAGCGCTTCTGCATAGATCACTCTATTTGCCAGCGATCCCTGCAACTGCTTTGCCTCAAGTTCGGCGACTGATTTGGCAACTTGTTCGCCCACGCGTGTGCCAGCCCGGGTACGGTTCATGACAATATACGCTGGCTTCCCTGCCCGGTCCGCCAATTCTAAAAGGTCATGTGTTGCCCAGACATCAGCCAGACCAACCGAGACCGGTACCAGCACAAGGTTCGACTCGCGCATGACCCAGCGAACATCACTGTCGGCTTTGGGCGGGGTATCAACCAGAATAACATCGGCAGCACCACCGACATCTCGGATTGCACGCGAAATACCATAGGCGGTCGCCGTAGCGAACCTGAGGTTTGCATTTTCCCCAAGCGTTTCTTCGCGAATGTCCAGCCATTTCCCAAGACTGCCTTGGGGGTCGGTGTCTAGCAGGGCAACACGTTTTCCCGCCGCCAGAAACGCGATTGCTAAATTAGACACGAGCGTTGTCTTGCCCGCGCCACCCTTCTGCTGCGCCACGCAAATGATTTGACCGCTCATATGCCAAGTCTCCAAAAGGTATTCTGCGTCGCAGCATACTACATGGGAGACAGAAAAGCGATAGAGCCATTGTGATTAAGTTCGCAGTCGAAACGTCCGTAGCTATCGAACGAAAATATCTAGTTCACAAGTCAGCATTGTCTGAATAGGAGACTTCGGTGCAAACCGCAGTGAATGAATGTTTCCCGCCACTCGCGAACGCTGCCGCTTCCCGCCCGACCTGCATGTTCTCCCTCGGCGGGAGGGTCACAAGACATGGGTCCGCTCTGGTCTGGGACCGACCATCCGGTTGGTCGCGCCGAAGCATGCAAGGTCAAGATTTGCGTGCCGCACCGCCGCAAGTCCGGTTTGAGCCCAAGCCTACCAGATTGCCGCAGTATGGCGAACGTCTGGTCATGGTACGAACTTCTAAACCAACAGTAACAAAATCTGAATTTAAGGTGCTAGAGTATAACCATGATTTTTGGTGACATTTCTGGTCAACTTCGCAAATGGCAGGAAGAAGCCCGTGTACGGCGTGCGGCTGATGCTCCCTACCGCGAACGAAGACTCTATCTCGAAATCGTAGAGCGTTGGACAGGCGTTTTTCGTGAAGCAGCTGACGAGGTCGGGACAGGCAGAAGTCCTTGCGACTATGAACCATGGGAGAAAGCGATTGCCGAAGTTGGAACGCGACATGGGTTCGACCCAGACACCTTCATCAGTTCGCGTGCGCTTGCCTTCATTGCAGACGTGTCGATGCCAGCTTGGCCCGAACCCAGTCGCGATCTAATTGAGTTTGCTTTGGTGGTTCTGGAAACCGACGTGATGTTGTTTCGAACCGGCTATGCAAAGCGGCATTTGATCAAGAGACTTCAACAAGCGCCTTTAACGCAACAAGACATTGCTCGGCTGGACGTTATGTTGCGGCGGGCCGTGACCGGCGGTACTGGCCGCGAAGAATACCGTGCTTGGTGCAGGCTTGCCGCTTATTTCGTGGATCAAGGGTATCTGGGTGACCTGCCAGCTTGGTTGTATCCGCAGGCCAAGGGCGCCTACTTAAACTATAGTATGGCTGACGGTCGTTTGGCGCAGAAATTTTCGAATGCAGGATTTTCAGAGGCAGAAATGCGGAAGCTAATTGGTGGTGTCTTTGGCGCGTCCAGCCACGCAGTTTCTTGGCCCAACTTTTCTGAGATCGTAAAAGTTGATGGCAGTTTCAACACTCCTGAACAGCGAGTTAAACGCAACGCATGGCGAATGCTTGACCAAATTATTCGACGCGTCCCCAGCTTGGAAAGAGACATTGCAGTCTTCCCAATGCCTTAGTCTGCATTACAGCCAACCAGCTTCCAAACCCGCCATTCGCGCAACTGCAGCGAAAGAGCGGTTCGTCCCGCATTGCAGACCTTCACCCGCCGAAAATGCTGCAAGATCTACAAATGGCCGGTCTGGTGAAGCTGCACCGCAGCGCTCGTCCACGAGGCGTACGCAAGGTTCGGCCCTATCGATCAGGCGCTCCACCAATGTGCCTTGAGGGTTGAACTTCAGTTCCAGCTCATCTGACAGGTACAGGCGCATGAATTCCGCGTTTTCATCGACATAAGACGCCATCATTTTGGAAATCTGGCGGGTGGCGAGCAGTTTGCCCAATCCGAAGTTATCGACACCTTCGTTGTGAAGCGACCGTCAGTTTCCGGGCTCCATGATCGGCGATTCCGTCGATCAGCATCCCATCGCCCCGTACACCGTCAAGTGCTGCTTGCGCTGCATCGAATACCTTTTTTCACGTTGCAATCTCCTTCAAGCCGAGTATTGCGCGCGCCTGTCGCCAGTCCGCCACGGGCCGCTCGTATTTCTCGCACAGCTGCGCGGCGCGCGTCACAAGGGCGGCGTTCGATGGGGCCAGCGTGTCGCGATCAAGGCGGACGTTATCCTCAAGCCCTGTACGCGCATGCCCCCCCAATGAAATCGCCCAATCGTTCAGCGTAAACTGCTGCGCACCGATGCCCGCCGCACACCACGGCGCATCGGCACCAAACAGACGGCGAACAGTGTGGATGTAGTAATCAAACACATCACGGTCCACGGGCATGGCGTTTTTCACACCCATGACAAACTGCACATAGGGCGTGCCCGCCAACTGGCCCTTGTCGGCCATGTCCTTGGCCTTGAGGATATGCGACAGATCAAATGCCTCGATCTCGGGCTTTACACCGTGCTCAAGCATCTGCGCCGCAAGCCAGTCTACCAAATCCGGCGGATTTTCATACACGCGGGTCGGAAAGTTGTTCGAGCCTACCGACAGCGACGCCATG
>Ga0115554_1001863_pt1 | contig 14840 bp, 13 predicted proteins | sample COGITO_mtgs_1104_3_FD_87283 | JGI IMG/M metagenome (GOLD analysis project Ga0115554, IMG submission 87283) | Pelagic marine microbial communities from North Sea - COGITO_mtgs_110404 | ecosystem: Environmental > Aquatic > Marine > Epipelagic | place: Germany:Helgoland, sampling site Kabeltonne... | reverse complement strand
TCCTCACCGCGACCGCAGTACCAACAGCAATGGGATTCGGTAGATGCGAAAGAAAGACTGCCGATGTTTGGGGTGGCATTTTTGCTCATTGTAGGGGGGGGAGTTCCGACAGAAAAGATCAGACAGACATGAGGGAGCGGAAAGGAGGTGATTTGGGATCTTATAGCGTATTGGATTGAAGTGAGGTAGGCGATATTACTTCGATAGCGAGGGTTGAGCGCGTAGGAGTCAAAATATCAAATAACTTTGGATGTTGGTAAGTAAGGGTTGGCGTGTCTTTTTCTCAGACCCATTTTATCCTCACCGTTTCGCAATATTTCTTCACAAAAAACTCGCCCAATGGTTTTTAAAGGTTAGTTTGACTCTCTGGAACGTTCTATTCGAAAATAAATAAATATCACTCTGCCATAATCTGACCTTCAAGCCACATCGTCATCGTCACATCGTCGTTAACATCGTCGTTTCATCGCTACATCGACACAAAAAATCAGCGGAGAAGACTGCCGTCGTCCTAATCGAGTACCAGAATGAGTTCACATCTTCCGGCGGTGGACTGAATGATGCTGTCAAGGAGGAGATGAAGCGAACTAAAATGCTGGATAATACGATTTCCCTCGTCGAAAGGGCGAGGGAGAAGGTAATTTCTGCTGAATGCGATATGGTTGCCTGGAAACTGGCCTATCAACAACACTTAACACAAAGCTCTTCGGTGTGATTGTTTTGATTTTTTTTTTACTCTCAAAGAATGTGAAAATCATCCATGCTCCAATAACATTTAAGGATGATCATTCCGATTCTCCTCAGTCGTCCTTTGGGATCCTAGCGAACGTAGTCGGCGGGGGGCTTTTTAAGGCTTCCTCTTGGGGGGGCGCAATCTGTGACAGTCTCACCCCAGCCCCTGGGGACCTTGTTGTGAAGGGAAAGAAAGGACTCTGTGCATTTTCTAACACCGATCTCGAGATTCTGCTGCTAGAGAACGGGATCGAAAACATAGCTTTGGGTGGATTCTTGACAAACTGTTGCGTGGAGAGCACAATGAGAACTGCATACGAGAAGAAGTTCAACGTGATTACGCTCAAGGATTGCACTGCTGCAACATCCCAAGCGGAGTATGAAGCCTCCGTCGGCGCAACTTATGGCATGTTCAGCACTGTCATGGACAGCGAGAGCTTCATATCCGAGTGCGCGTAAAATTCTCAGACTGTGGCAAAACAATGAAAGGAACGAGACGGGCAAGTGTGACAAGTGCTTACAAGGAAAGACAAGCGATTCAGCCTGAGAGAGAGATTTCAATAATTGGTGTTTTTTTGGCGATAGCAATCTTCTTCTTTTCAATTTGTTAATTCCAAAACCTTCTTGCCAAATCCCAAATCAACTTTGATTTCATTAATCCAACACAAAAAAACACAAAAAAGCACAAAAAACCTCACACACCCTAGAAGAGCTCCCTCGCCTCCGTCCAGAGTGTCGGACCCAGCTTCTTGATGATGACCCGCAGGCCGCCCTCCACCGTCCCCACCCCAATGCCCTCCACCGCCTTCCCGCCCGCCAGGAAAGCTCCCTTGGTCGCCCCTTTGATCCGCCTCCTGCGAAGCAGTGACACGTGCGCCTTTCCGGCGGTCAGCCCGGCACCCGTGAGCCCGTGTTGCTCGCCCATCGCAGACACCATGCCCATCACGGCCGCCTCCGAATCTTGGTCCAGTTTCAACCCCCCGTAGTTCCCATTAACCTCCAGGCCGGCGAAGGCCAGGCGCCGCGGGGCGGCGATGCCTGAGTAGCGCAAATCGAGCGCCTGCGCCGGGGTCAGGGGCACCTTGTCGATGGATATGTGGCGGGTTCCGTCCCGCTGGAAGCAGTGCCACCATACGCCAGCGCCGTCGTCGCTCGAGCTTTCGACGCCTCGCTGCAACGTCTGCAGGTAGGACTGGAGGGCGGCGGACTCGTGGGCGCTGGGCCAGGTGAGTGCGATGACGTACAAGTCCTTGGTCGTTGTGTTGGTCTTCTGCTTCTTCCGGGGGGGAGAAGAGGCGAGAGAGGCGGGAGCGTCGTCCCCCTCATCCTCATCCTCACCCTCATCCTCAGCCTTCCTCTTCCCCCCGTGGGTCGCTCGGGTCGACATCGACGGCTCCCACCCCTCCCCCGACAGGCACCTCAGCACCTCCGCCCTCCTCCCCCCCTCCAGCTCTTCGAAGCCCTCCACGTTGTCGTAGTCGCCCCGGAAGTAGAAGAGCTCCGCGTCGTTCGAGTCGTTCCTCTGCTCCCCGAGCTCGCTGGCAAAGCACTGCTGGCAGACCGTGCTGGACTTGCCACCCTTGCCGACCACCACGAGGTCCTCCGTGAACTTCTCCCCGCACACCCTGCACTTGAGCCCGTTCTTCGTCTTCGGCTGCTTGATCGCGCTCACGGAGTGCTGCGGCAAGAACCACGAGTAGCTTCCCTTGTACTGCGGGTTGGGAACGCCGACTCGGGGCGCTCCCTTCTCAATCTTCTGACCGGAGGACTTGCAGGAGGAACGCGCGGACGCCGCAAGGTCGAAGCAGAGCGGCAAAGCGGGCGCCACGTCGGCCAAGGGCTTGGTGGGCTTGGTGGGGGAGGTGACAAGCGGCGTGTAGTCGGTGTCGGTGTCGGCTGGTTGTATCTGCTCTGCAATAATGAGCTGCTGACGCTCGACCTCCCGCCGTTGCTTAAGCTGCTCTTGGTACTGCTGATTCTGCTGCTCTCGGTACTGCTGCTGTTGGCAAGCTAGCGAGGGAATGACAAACCCTGCTCCGTTGCCGTCGTCGTTGTCATCGTCGGAGGAGGAGCCCGTCAGGTCCAGCGTCTCAGAGGGGGTGTCCTTCATCTGCAAACGCGCGTCGATGCGAAGTTTTGCGAAGGGAGATGATACACCGTTAAAAAATCGCCAATCGGGGCAGTGATAAGGGAGAGCAGATTGGTGGAAAATTTGTTGAGAATAAATGAATTTGGATGATAAATTAACGTTATTTTGTGGTTTCTCCTTTCTGTCGCACGCTCCCCTTTTCGTACCAAGCGTGAAGTGTGCCAATTGTTTTCCCACACCCTCCAAGCGTGGTATAATCGTATATCTTCTATGATTTTCCGCACGCTGTGCCGCAGTGGTTTGTCATCAGCCAGTGCTGTCGGCGAGTCGTTAGCTCCGACGAGTTCGTCTCTGGCCTCCCTTTTGCGATACGATAGAAAGAACATCTACCACCCGTACACATCACTGACCTCCCCTCTCCCTGCTTACCATGTGACATCCGCTGGGGGTAGCAAAATCAGGTTGACCCTCCCTTCGTCTTCGTCTTCTTCCTCCCCCCACGATGAGCCTGTCCAGAAAGACGTGGTTGACGGCATGTCTTCGTGGTGGTCAACTGTGCATGGCTATGATGTTGAGGCGATCAATGAGGCGATAAAGGCGCAGGTTGACAAGGGTTTGTGCCATGTAATGTTCGGAGGTTTGACCCACGGTCCTGCGGTGGAATTGAGTGAGGTTTTGTGCGGGGTTCTGCCAGAGGGTTTGGAGAAAATATTCTATTCGTGTTCTGGTTCAGTCTCTGTTGAAGTTGCCTTGAAAATGTCACTCCAATATCAAAGGGGCATCTCCCGTCCTCACAAGAACAAGTTCCTCTCCGTTCTTGGCGGTTATCATGGCGATACGCTTGGGTGTATGTCTGTATCTGACCCGGGTAATGGAATGCATCGCGAGTTGTTTGATGGTTGGGTCAATGACCGAAGTGTGATTTACGCTGAGAGGAATGAGAGGTCGATGTTCTCTGTGAGAGACGGTTGGGCGGGTGATACTGTCAAAACTAGAAGGAATAAAGAGACGAAAATGGTTCGGAGCATTCGGGAGCATTTGGAGAGTCGGGACGACATTGCCGCTGTCATTATGGAGCCAATGTGCCAGGGTGCTGGTGGCATGTTCTTCCACTCGGGGGATGAGCTCGCAGCTATTCGCAGGCTGACGTCTGAGCACGGCGCGCTGCTCGTTTTCGATGAAATAGCCACTGGTTTTGGAAGGACGGGGGAGCTCTTCGCTTGCAATCATGGGGGTGTAACGCCCGATATCATAACCCTTGGAAAGGCAATTACGGGAGGGTACTGTAGTCTGGGTGTGACGGTAACGACTGACAGAGTCTCGAACGGTGAGTTCACACGCACACGCACACGCACACGCACATGCACACGCACACGCACACGCACGCGCGCACGCAACTGTATTTTGCTTCTAACTTGCTCTTCGTCAACAACCCGTAGGAATTTCTGGCCCTGGCCACAACATTTCTGACCTTCCTTTCTTCCATGGCCCAACATTCATGGGCAACCCCCTTGCCCTGTCGATTGCACTTGCTTCCGTTCGTCTTCTCCTCTCCTCGCCCTGGAAGAGTAGGGTCTCAAAAATAGAAGAGACTCTGAGGAGCGGTCTTGGGGGTTTGGCGTCTCATGAGCTGGTGAGGGATGTGAGGGTGAAGGGGGCCATCGGGGTGGTGGAGCTCGAGGAACCTGTTCGGGACATGGGGAGGCTGCAGAGGGAGTTTGTCGAAATGGGAGTATGGATCAGACCATTTGGGAAGCTAGTCTACATCATGCCCCCGTTCATGATCGAGGAAGAGGAGCTGACGATGCTATGCAAGGCAATAACAAGTGTGGTGGAGAGGAAAATTGTCTAAAAAAGTAGAAGAATGTTGGAACAAGAACGCAGCCTCTCCTGCAAATCTACTACCATCATTTTTCCATTTTTACTCTAAACGCAGCTATGTCCATCTTATGTCCATTTCATGTCCATATAGAAAGTATAGACATCGAAAAGGCTCCAGCAAACAAACAAACAAGTTTCTTCGACCTCGTCTGCACTGGCGTACAGTTATCATTCAAATGAGCACAGATGTCGTGGTTAAGGAATTCAAACGCGATCTGCAAAAGCATTCCTGCTGTTACTGCACTTGGTATCCCCAATTGCAGCCTGCCGCCGACGCCTTCTTTGTCGGCGTCACCTTCACGACCGCTAGCTACGATCCCAAGGAGAATCCCCATGGGCAGCGAACTGGAAAATATGGCCACAAGAATCGCCAAAGCAAATCGGGAAAGGTTCCCCTCGAAAGCCACGACTCCGAGCGCGATGCCCTCAAAGATCTGATGGAAGCAAAGCGCGAACGTCAGTGCTGCTAGGGCTGACATTTCTGATTTATCTTCGACATTTTTTCTTACACCCAAAGTAACTCCAATGACAAAGCTGTGCACTGCGATGGCCCCCTCCATGCTGTAAACTTTCAGAGCTTTCCTTGATTTTAAATCAGCGCTTCCTTCGTATCCCCTAGCCCCCCCATCCTCCACAGCATCATACCGATGGGCGCAGTTCTCTTTGAGAGCAAGGGGCTCATGGCCGCATTCACTCTGGTATAGGAGCCGAGCCTCCTCGTGATCATGGCTGTGCGAATGATCGCGATGATCGCCCTCCTCGGCGATCTTCTTAACTTCGGCATCGGCAATTTTTACAAAGTTGGAATCGTGGTGCGACTGGATGAACTGGTCTATTGTCAACATTGACAGGAACCCCAACAAGAGGAAAACAGAGGCAAAGGGGATCAAGTCGTCAGGATCCGAGCGTGGGATTGAAAATGCAGTCGTAAACGCTGCGGCGACCTCCGCCGTATTCAACTTCTCTTCTGCATCAGGCAAGCAGTGGCAGAGAGCAACAGAAAGGATCACACCGGTGGCAAAAGGACGGATATTCGCAACATTTAATGTAGTGTAAAACGGTAGGGAGCACCCGACAAAGGATACAGTGAAGAGTATGAGAGCGGAGCAGTACCTTGGGTCAATCATTGAGCACAGCACTCAGGGGGAGAGAGGTTGCTTTTTGGAACACACACACGAACACACACAGCCCGATAAGAGGTAGTGACCCTAATATCGCTCAATCCTTTTCCAATAATTTTTTAGTAGATTTTTCAACCCTAACCCTAAAAGTGATATAGGTCCCTACCGTCGGAAATCCTCTCACAGCCCATATCTGCAACGCTCATCGAGCGCTCATTAAAAAACAATGGCGCATGATCACTCACATGAGCATGATCACTCACATGAGCATGATCACTCACATGAGCATGCTCATCATGATCATGCTCATCATGATCATGATCACCAAAATTCTGCTGCCGAGGAGACCGCAGTCCAGTCGGATTCCGGGAAAGAGCGGGCTCAGCGTGCTCTGAAGACAGCGTCTGTTCTTTGCCTAACCTTCATGATTGTGGAGTGCATAGGCGGCTTGATGGCTGGCTCACTTGCGGTGCTGAGTGATGCAGCACATCTGTGCGTAGATTTGAGTAGCTTCATAATTGCGATCATGGCTAATCACTGGTCCATGAAGCCAGCTACAGACCGGATGACTTTCGGGCTGGCTCGGCTGGAGGTGCTTTCGGCTTTATTCTCTGTGTGTGTTCTTTTGGTGCTGACGATTGTTTTGGTGATTCAGGCATTCATCCGAATTGAACAGTGGAGGGAGGGTACGCTGGAGCCCGTTGACGGAAAGTTGATGAGCATTGTTGCTTTCATCGGTATCTTGATCAACGTTGCTTTGGCATTTATCCTCGGCCCTGAGAATCATGTTCACCTAATGGACGATGGTCACTCGCACTCGCACGGCCATTCTCACGGCCATTCTCATGGCCATTCGCACGGCCATTCAGATGACGTTGAAGAGGCGAAAGAGGGCTTATTGAGCGACTGCGGTGATGACAAAAGTTATGGTGCTGTGGAGAAGGTGGAAAAACAGTCCTTTAATATCAATCAACATGCTGCGCTTCTTCATGTTATCGGAGATCTAATCCAGTCAGTGGCTGTTTTCATTGCCGGCGTCATCATTTGGTACAAGCCTGAGTGGGCACTGGCTGACCCAATAACCACAATTCTGTTTTCTTTCATTGTTATCTTCACTACAATAGGGGTGGTGAAGTCCACTGTGAACGTCCTCCTTGAGGGGGTCCCAACTGGAATGGATCCAGTGCGTATTAGGAAGAAAATTGAATCAGTGGAGGGTGTTTCCAACGTTCATGACCTTCACATTTGGTCTGTAACGGTAGGAAAACATGCCGTGTCGCTGCACTGCTCTGCGGCTGATCCTCGGCAGGCGCTTCTAGATATAACAGAAGTTTGCAAAAGAGAGAACATACATCATGCTACAGTTCAGTGCCAGCAAGCCTCTGTCAATAATGATGACTGCCTTACTTGCACTGATGAGGGGCATGGCAACTGCAACTGAATGAATGCTGCATAGAGAAGGGAGACATGCCTGTGACAAACGTTAGAATAGTAGGGTATTGTTTTTATTTTAACACAAGAGAGCAAATGTTGCTTGTAGCCTTTTTGCCATTATTCGGAATGCTAGGACTCAAAATAGAATAGGAAAATATTCGGATGCCAGGACTCAAAATAGAATAGGAAAAGATCACATCAACGTCAAGGCACCCTTCAAACCATGTCTTGCTTGCGTGGCCTCAAAATTTCATGATTTTTTAACCTCGCTGATACCACCATAGAGCAAGCCGATGTCTTTTGGCTTTTTCTCGGGTGAAAGACAAAAAGAACTACTTTACTCATCCGAATGTAGTTCCGGGAAAAAAAATAACAAACAACACGCAGAAAGCAAAAGCACAACAGATTAAAACATACATTTCACCTCATTTACTCCTCTTCGCAACATCACAATTCAAAAATTCTGAAGTGGAACTTGTTTAAAACCTCTACCCTCGCTCAACTCTCCCCTTTGAACGAAGACTCTTTTTGAAACTCTTTCTGAAAACTGAAAACTCCTCAGCCAACCTTTCCATTCACCGTGAATCAATAAAGTTTGATCTGCAGTGCCGAAGAGAGTAATTGACTGACTATTCTCGTATTAATTTGCTTTGACGAGAACTTTGCTCTACTATCTCAAATAGCAGAGATAAACCAGGGAAAACCCATATTTTAACAAACACCAACAACCATGGGCGCTTTGAATAGCTACCTCCGCCCTCCCACTCCGAAAACTTGCCTCCTACTAGGACTTGATTCGTCGGGGAAAACAACTCTGCTCACGTCTCTGACCCCATCCCCAACTCTCTACGGGCGACAAGTCCTGGGTGATGATCTGGAGAACAAGGGAGATTCAGTTGTTACGATGCCAACCTCTGGAGTTTCCCTCGTTGAATTTAAGGACCCTCGAGGAGAGCCATGGAGAGTGTGGGATCTGAGCGGCCAGGGTCGCTTCAGGTCTCTGTGGTCTTATTACACCGGTCACGTCCAGGCCCTTATTTACTGCATTGATGTTACAGATGTTGATCGTGTGGCTTGCTCTAGGGATGAGTTCTCAACGATTCTGGATATGCAGAAAGTGAAAGAGAAGAGGCTTCCAGTGCTTGTGTTTGCGACGAAGGGAGATTTGAAGGATGGAGGTGGCGGCGGAGGAGGAGAGGGTGGGGGTGGAGGAGACATGGGGGCTGGAGGCTCAAATCCAAGCGGTGGTAAAAAAGACCGATGTCTTACTCTCGACAACATTCACTTGGGATTCAATATCGATTCCTTGCAGGAGAAACACAAAGTTAAGGTTTTCCAGTGTTCGGGGGTAAATGGGACTGGGGTTGCAGAGGGGTTTGCATGGCTGGGCGAGGTCATTAAGCAGCAGGGTGTGGAGGATTAGAATAAATAAAAAACACAAAGTCGGGGTGGAAAGTGCAAGATTAATGGTAGATGACATTTGAGAGGATTTACCTACGATTCTTCTTCATCTGTTTTCGTGTGCTTTTCGTCAAAGTTGACTCTTCAGTAGTAGTCAGACAGACTTTCCTCAAGGTAAATTGCGACAATTACTTAATCAAATTAGTGTTCAGTTTTTCCAACATTCTGCCACACAGGTCCATACACCTCTCCGCCTCACTCTATTTTTCAAGCATTCGCGGTCAGGGGCCTGCTCTCGGTCGCTATCTTTGCGCTTCCATCAACATTTGCTGTCCCACTCGTACCTGGTCTCCCTTTTTTCATCTTGACTTGGCCCTCAAATGCACCCTCGACTTCCTCAGGAGTTGGCTCATAGTCAATACTGTTATTAGTTCCAAAGTCGTTGGTACTGTTTTTTCCATGAACATTTTCGCCTCCGCCTGGGAAAACTTTTCCATAAAGGAGACTGAGAATCCTCTCCTTGCTCAGAAGAAGCTCAAGAACTTTCTCCCTCTCAGCCGCATCGAAGTCATCAACAGTGACACTGGTCTTACCGGCCGTTCCCAAAACTGTTGATCTACCGCCGCCTGAGGTTCTTCCGCCGGCTGGGCTCAGCCCTCCAGCTCCTGCCCCCAATTTGCTCTTCTTTGCCTTGATCTGACCCTTGACATCCTCCACACAGTCCCTCAGCAACACCTCCATCTCTGTCCTCTGCCTCACCTCTGTCACATACCTCTCCCTCGCCATGGTGAGATTCCTCCTCTCGGTCTCCAATAATCTCTTAAGCCTTTTGATGATCTCCTTGTACCGGGTGTCAGCACTGCCAGATCCGAAAATGTCTTTCCCACTTCTCAAACCCTTGGCTGACTGTGTAGTATTCGGACGGCCTAAGGTCCCTGGAGTTGCTGGCCCAGGTGAATTGAATTGAAAACTCTCAAGGCTCATTCCCCCTTTGTCAATCATCATTTTGTCTTTCCCTGCCTTCCCCCCGGCCGCCTCCCTCGCCATCTTTTCGTATTTGTCACACTCCTGCCTCAGCCGGACGTTGTCCTTCTTGACCCCTACGAGCTGCTTAATTAGGAATTTCCTGTCTTCTTCCTGGTCCCCAAATTCTCCTTTGAGTCTTTCGTTCTCTCTCCCTAAAATCTGGTTCCTGGCATCTAGCCTCCCAGCCATGTCCTTGTACCATTCAAGTTCTTTATCAAGGCGTTTGGATTTATCGATCCACTTTAGGGCTCCGTCGTCTGTTCTCATTTTTTCTTTTTCGAGCTCTGTCTGTACGTCGAACAACCTCGCTCTGAATGCCCTCAGCAAGTCCCTCTCCTGCTCCTGAAGGATTTTGGCAGTCCTGTCCTGAACCTGACCAACATTGGAAATAATTGCCCCCTGCATCTCCTTGATACCCTTCATGGTTGTATCGTCTGTCATCCAGCTATTTTTTCCCTGTTTAAGGGCGCTAACTTCCATTGTGAGGTCATCGATTCTTGTCTTATAGGCGCGCTCACGGCGGATGTATGACTCTCGTGCACGAGTTAGGTCAGACTTTAGCTTTGTAATCATATTATCGGTAGAGGGGAGGGCGGATGAAGTGTTGGTTGCAGTTGTAGAAGGGAGGTGGTGAGGCGTGGAGCGAGCATTGTGAGGATTGTGAGGCGTGAAAGGGGTGGTTGGGGTAGACATGAAGTGGAGTTGCAGAGGTTTGAGCTGGTGAAATTGGGTGAGCTTCGGGGGGAGTTTTATTTCTTGGAGTGATTATTGACTTTGAACAGTAAGCGTTCTCGATTGCGTGGGAAAAAATGTTAATCTAAGAGAATCTTTGGCTTCTTGTTACATGATGACCAACTGATTTGCCGTCCGGAAGAGACAGAAGAGACAAGGAACAAAACTTGGTGAAGAATAAGATAGCATTATCTAGCATGCAATCGTCATTTCTGTTTCGTAGCGGCAGCATTTTATCCCGAAACTTTAGCAGATTCTCCGCAGCAACCAAAAGCTCCAATACCTCCAGTCATGTCGCAGACGTCTCGACTTCACGAATCCTCTCGTTATTCAACGACTATGGGTCAAGCGACTACATTGGAGAGCCTATGAGCATTACTGAGCACTGCGCTCAGACTGCTGCATCGGCAGAGAAGGCAGGGGAATCGAAAGAAGCACAGCTTAGTTGTTTGCTCCATGATGTGGGACACCTTCTCGGCCTTGAGGCTGGAAATCCCATGGGCATGGATGGTTGCGGTACTCCAGACCACGAGCGAATTGGAGCCGAGTTTCTGGGCGCACTTGGTTTTTCGACGATGGTCAGTTTCTGCAGTCTCCACCATGTCAATGCAAAGAGATATCTCTGCCGTAGAACTCCAGGTTATTTCGAAAAGCTGACGCCTGCTTCTCGCACGACGCTGGATTTTCAGGGGGGCATTATGTCAGAAGAAGAATGTCTCGAGGTTGAAACCGATCCTTTGTGGCCGCTAGTTTTGCGTATGCGAGAATATGATGAGGCTGGCAAAGATCCCACAATTGAAGAACAGCCGCCGCTCCATTACTCGGGAGTTATGAATATTAACGTCCAAAACAGTCACATAGAAACGGAGAAGCGCTTTCCAACGTCCCCTTATGCGTCCACGTACGTTTTGTCCTCCGAGCAGCTGGATCGCCTCAGCGACGAAATGGTCGGTGACCTCCTTATTTTGAATGCTTGGAACGAAGCCAATCCGTTCAGCTTACAGAGTCAAACCTTTAGCGATCTCGCTGCTCAATTTTTTGAAAATGATGAAGCAAATAGGGTTGATATTTATGTGGAGGAATTGCCGGGTGATGACCCTGAGGATAGGACGAACAACACCATTCAGATGATTAACCCTTCAATCATTGATTTCGAGCCAGCTGAGACGAATCTAGTTAGGTTGACGTTTGAGAGGTAGTATCAAACACAACAATGTGCGTGTGCGCGTTTGTGTGCTCCGACAAAAGTAGCAGAAATTTTACAATGGTAACATTACTATTAATCACTTTCACCAATAGCAACACTTCAGCAACACTTTCTAGCTCATCTCCCTGTGCTTCTGCCAGTGGTTCTGCCAGTGCCGTGCGTTCTAGTTCTTGTGCTATTGATACTTCCAGCTCCTCCTCCTTTAACTGGTAATTTCAGTTTTCCGTCTACCATGCCCTCCTTGGGGAGTGTCAAATTTGGAATAAAATCTGGCTTGATCGTAGTGTTGATAGGAGGAGGTGCTCTCGGAGTGGTTCCCTTTGCCGACCTCCCTGTGGGTGGTTTTGGGATGTCATTCAATGTTGATTCAGGGGCTCCACTCAGGTCCCTTGGCTGAGCAGCAATATTCGGGTTGGCATTACTGGCGTAAGCATAAGCATTCTGAGAGCTGTGCAGGCGATTCCAAATGGGCTTGTCCATTTGCTGCCTGATGGGAGCAGGCTCGACTCCTTGCCTGCCCTTGTAGCTGATGTTGGTAATAGGGTCGTATCCATATTGTCTGGCTTCGGTAAAGCGTGTTGGATTTACCCTGTTCATCGCCCTGGTCTCCATCATATCGTCATCTTCGATCGCCTTTGTCCGTATCTGCTCCTCCACTTTGCTCCCAAGCTTGCTTGCGACTGACTTATTCTTCGTTCTGTCAAGCTCTAATATACTATTTCCGTCTTTAATTTCGTTATTTACGATGTTGTAAACGTTGCCTTCGCCGTAGCGGATGCTCTTAGGGAGCTTCTCTTTTTGCCGTTTTCCATGGTTTCTGGCTTTCTCCCTGAGTTGCTGCTCATAAGCCTCCTGCTTGGCTGGGTCACAATATTTTACAGCCAACATGTCAAAGTCATGGCTCTTCCAGTACTTTCTCTCAAGCTCATCCCGCTGGTTCTCAAAGTCCTCTATCTCCCGTGCAGTGTTGTTCTGAACATACTTGTTGCTCAGCACATCAAACTCGCGTTGCTGGTGACTCTTGGGCTGCATTCCTCCCTCGAGGCTGACTTTCATTTCGCGCTTTAAAATGAACTACGCAGAGTGAGTGAGTGAGTGAGTGAGTGAGTGAGTGAGTGAGTAAGTGAGTAAGTGAGTGAGTGAAAAGGGAGCGATTTGTTGAGAATAATAGATATTTTTGTGGGTCAGAGTGCTCCCTCACCTCTTCTCCCTCTGGGGGCACCATCTTGCTACCGAAATGTTCATCATGTCCCATGTGGCTTATGATATTGTACTTAACCCTCGAGTCTGGCGCCTTCCTCCTAGCATTTTCCATCAGCTTTGCCTGCTTGCTGCTGTCTGCAAACCGCTGAGGTAGGTGGGACTTGTGATTGATGATATCAAACTTCTGCTCAAAACAAAGCTGCTTGTCCTTGGCCTCGTTTAGCCGAACTGCTGCGAATGCCCTTTCCCTCTGGCTAACAGTAGACTCTCTAGCAGTATCTCTGAAGCGCATCAAAACAGGATTGAACTCACGCTCTTGGCGAGACTTCTGATATGTAGTCACACGATCAGTAGGCTGAAACTCACCCTCCTTCCATGGAAGTGAGCTCGAGTTCTTGCGGTAATTTTGCAACGTTTCTCCCCAAGATGATTCGCTGTAGGGTTGAGAATTCGTTTGCATCATTTTTGGAACCTTAATGAGGGGGCAGCAGAGTCAGCGGGGGTTGGAGTTGGTTATGTACCGAGGTTTTTATTCCCTGAAATCTCGGAGGTAAATGTTTTTAAACTTCGTCTTGCGCTTTCTAGACTTCCGTTGGGGACCAAGAGAGTTTTTTTTGGTGTTTTCTGTCTTAAAAAATGTAACAAATCTCACATCAAAAAAAAACGACAAAATGCGGGTGGAAAAAACTCAGAAAAAACTCTTTTGTGTGCCCGGATGGATTCTATGAGCACATTTTAGTGCCGAATCTAACAAATTTGATGCCACGATATATTCCTTTCGAATCGTTCATATCTCTCCCCACTGATGAAAAAGTTGTCATCCTGCTCCTCCTTGCAGTGAGTGTTCTATTTTGCTTTTGCTGCTTCCGGTTGTGTTGTGGAGGCAGGATGAGAGATGGATACCGTACTATTTCTGATGTCGATACCTACGCTGAAAGCAATGTTGAAAGCAATGGTGTGGAGGAAGATGGAAATTTGTCACCCGAAAACGTAGGCCAGTCAAGATGCTTGGAAAGCCATGCTGAGAAAATAAAGAGGAAAAAGAACAGTGTGACAAAGATTACACCGTTTAAAAATGACACCAAGAAGCGAAAATCGAGTTGGGGTTCTTAAGTAGCTTCTTACAGTACGTCCCCACGTATAAGATTTTGGCTCGCTAAAATCTTAATTTAAGATTTTGGAGGGAGAGATCCTAGGCTCATCAGTAAGGCCCAAAATCTTATTTCTGAGGGGAAAATGGGGAAAATAAGATTTTGGAGCTGAAATCCTAGGCTAGCCTTCAGAATCTTATAGGTGGGGAGTTACTGTACGTAGATTAGATAGAAATAGAAACACAAAATGCGGTTTTCCCAAAAGTTTTTCTCATTTTCCAATAAATGTTGCATTCCTCAGCAAATTACACACACAGGAACGCTCACGTACTTGTTCGCTGACAAGCTATGCTCAGTAGTCACCATCGTCATCGAACATGTCGTCACTGTCGCTACCGGCAGCATAAGTGACAGCCTTTTTGGCCCTTCCCGCCCTTTTTGGTGCTGGGGCGGTTTTCTTCGTCGCAACAAATTCATCCTCGCTCTCGTCGCTCTCAGAGAAGTCATCAACTTCAATTTCCTCGTCACTCTCCTCGTCAGAATTCCACTCCTTCGCTTTCTTCTTAGGGGCGGCTTTCTTGGTGGGCGCTTTTTTTGCTTTTGGGGCTGCCTTGGAGGCTGCCTTTGCCTTCTTGGCAGGGGCGGCCTTGGCCTTGGCGGGAGCGGCACGTTTCTTGGGTGCCTCCTTTTTAGCGGGTTTCGCCTTCTTTTTTTTCCCTCCGAAGTCGCTCTCGTCGCTTTCGTCTCCGCCAAAGCTTTGATCATCGTCATTGTCGAACATGTCGTCTTCGTCGCTTCCAAAATCGACAACAATTTTCTTACTGGCTGCACGCCTGGGAGCAACAGTGCGAGGGGGGGGAGTTCCTCCGTCAGATTCCTCCTCAGAGCTCTCGCTGTTAACGTCCTGATCCATCCTTGCCTTC
>Ga0115554_1001842_pt1 | contig 14917 bp, 7 predicted proteins | sample COGITO_mtgs_1104_3_FD_87283 | JGI IMG/M metagenome (GOLD analysis project Ga0115554, IMG submission 87283) | Pelagic marine microbial communities from North Sea - COGITO_mtgs_110404 | ecosystem: Environmental > Aquatic > Marine > Epipelagic | place: Germany:Helgoland, sampling site Kabeltonne... | reverse complement strand
GGAGGAAGAGGAGAGGGGGGAGGAGGAAGATGAGGAGGAGATTCAACTTACGGTCGAGGAGAGGGAGAATCTTATGCTCTATGTGGGACTTGTTGGGATCGAGACTGTGGAGACTATTGAGGTTATTGAGGATATTAATGAGGAGGGGAGTTATGAGGGTGATGCTGAGGGTGAGGGATCGGAGGAGGGGAAGGTTGAGGGAAGTGAGGGTGATGGCCGAGTTGTTGGTGAATGTGAGAATGAGAATGGGAATGAAAGACCTTCATCATCGCCGATGGAAAAAATAACCGAAGATCGGGAAGTATCTTCGCCGGCCGGAGACGCGTCATTGACTCCGACGGTAACGATATCCCTCCGATCCAACAGTCCGCCACCGCGGGGGACGGTCGTCTCAAGGCGCCGAACGAAGAATCGCCAGTCGACGATAATGCGCCGCCAGGTTTCTCCGACGAAACTGCACCAGCGCGCCACCGACATCAACGTCAATCTGAAGGTCGACCATCTGATGCAGACGTTTCCTCTCATCGTCGAGGCGAGGAAGAGGCGGGAAATAAACGACAAGCAAATCACAGCGATTATTAAGCAGGTGCAGAGGGATATAGCGTACGGGGGGGGAAAGAGGCCGAAGAATAAATTGAGCTTGCTGCAGTTCAGTGAAGTTCGCCGGCAGATAAGGGCGTTGCTGGCGATCGCGAGGGCGCCCCCGGATGTCACCGTAGAAATTCTTGAGGTGGGACATGATAAGATTTTCTTTGCGATTAATTGCAGTAGGGAAGGTCATGCGGTTGTCTTGGTCCAAAGACCGGATCATAAGATTCCTACTAGTAAGTCGTTTAGGAATTATGTGACGGGGAAGAAGACCGTTGGACATTTTACCGTGGTCAAGACGGCGAAAGACGAGGACATAATGGCCGAGGTTAAGGATCTCAGGGCGCTCACGGAATACAGTATTTTCGTGTATGCCCAGCATGATTTCGGCGAACCGATCGAAGGTGGGGGGAGCGAGCCGAGCGGTAGCTCCGACGACCAAATAATCGAGAACAGGATCTTCAGTTGTATTACGGGGAAGGCACCTGACCCGGATGTTGTCGTCCCGTGGGAGGAGATGGACGGGGATGAACAAACCATTGAACTCATGGCCTGTATCAAGGATAAGAAGATTAAGGCTGAGGCGAAGAGGTTGGGAGTTGAGGTTCCGGATGGAAAGGATGCGATTGCTGAGGAGGAGGACGCGAAGGATAGGTGGATTAAGTTTCAGGAGTGGTGGTCGTATGAGAAAGGGGTTAGGAGGGATTTCTGCTTGAGGGAGCTAACGTTCGCGGCGAAGAATAAAATCATCAGGCAGGACTATGAGAAGGATAACCAACCATTGCATGACGGGGATTGGGGCTGTATTAACCCGGAGGATGAAGCGGCGGCGGAGATGTTGCCAAAGGAGAAGATGGAGAATGAAGAGAAGTGGGCAAGGTGGAGACGATTTTGTTTCTGGTACAGAGGGTACGACGAGAACTCGAGAGAGGAGTCTAGTAGCGAGGAGGAGGAGGAGAAAAGCGACGTTGAGGAGGAGGATGACGGAAGTTTAATGGAGAAGTATGGGGCGCCGTCGTCATTCTTGGCCAGTGAAAATGATGTCAGCGACGCAAAAGGGGGAGGGGAAATTGAAGATGATATTGCTGGGGAGATGAAGGAGTTCGTCACGGAGGAGGAGGATAATGGTGAAGGTGTTGGCAGCCCAATGACACTGCCTGTGATTGGAGCTTCTACAATTGCTGGAATTCCTGTGGTAGAGCCGTTGATATTGGCTGAGACCGAGCCCGTAGTATCTCCCTCCAAAAGTATCCCTGTAAAAGCTGTCGAAACGCCGAAGAAAACAAAGGAACCTGACAGCTCGGATGTGAGGCTCGAAAGGAAATGCGAGTCGCCGGCGTTTTCCGAAAAAGAGAGGCGCGAATATGAGATGCAAGAGGAAGAGGAGGAGGAGAAGAAAGAGCCTGATGCTGTGCGTCCTGTCGATAAGCCAGAGTCTGGTTCAAAATCAACGCTTGAGCCTGTTGAAGAGCCTACTTCGGTGCCTGTGCTAGTTGCACCACCAGCTCCGACATTAGCTCCGACATTAGCTCCAGCTCCGGCTCCAGTGCCCGCTCCAGCTCCGGCTTCAGCTTCGGTTACGGCTCCGGCTTCAGCTTCAGCTTCGGCTCCAGCGCCCGCTCCAGCTCCGGCTCCAGCTCCAGCTTCAGCTTCAGCTCCCGCTCCAGCATCAACAGCCCCGGCTCCAGCTCCAGCTCCGGCTCCAGCTCCAGCTCCGGCTCCAGCACCAACAGCTCCGGCTCCCGCACCTGTGAGTAATCCATTTGCAAATGCATTTGCACTCTCGCCTAAGAAGGGGGCCAATGGGGCATCCCCCGCTCCAGCTCCTGAAGCTGCCGCCCGGACGCAAGCTCCAGTTTCTGTGCCAGTGTCTGATCCTACGCCTGTTCCAAGCGGCGGCAATCCATTTGCCAATGCCGCAGCGTTCTTGCCCAGTAAGTCCGCTTCTGCTGCTGCGGAAACAACAGCCACTGTGCCCTTATCTGGGCCAATCAGCACATCCGAAGAAAGAAAAGAGCCACTGTCAAAGAAGGAGGAGAAGGAGATGAAGAAGCAGGAAAAGATGCGTCTGAAGGAGATAAAGAAGAAGGCCAAAATGGCGAATAGGTTGAATTTCCTCGGCGGAAAGTCTGCCAAGGTGGACGAGGCGGTTGCCAAAGTGAGTGAGATGATGGACACAACGCAGGCTTTCGAGGACAACGGTAAGCCCGGAAAGCCAAAGCTTAAGGGCATCGCTCTTCTGCGGATGAAGACTAAGGCGATGATGATGCAACGGAAACTGGCCCAGCTGAAGGCCAACATCGCTGCTGCGAACGCGGCCATGGACAAGCAGGCCACAGCACTAGATCTGGCCGACGTTGATTTGTTCGAGGAAATCGACATGAGCAAATTTGAACCCGAACCAGAAGAAGAGCGTCCACCGACCCCCCCTCCTCCCACGCCGCCATTTTTTACTAGCTGGGAGGAAATGGACGAAGAGGAGCGCTTGGCCGAGGTGCACCTCGCCTGCATGGATTGTGACGTGATAGGCTGCGCCATAAGCCAGAACTTAATTGTTCCCGACGTAGAAGACAGTGCCGCAATATTTGTGGCCCGCCAGAGCCGCTGGAACGATTTTAGAGAGTGGTACAGCGAGGAGAAAGCGAAGAGCGAACAAATTGCAAAGATGAAAAAAGAAAATCCGACTGGCTTCAAACAGCCCGCAAGCGAATTTACTCAGCCACGGAAGCTTATGCTCAGGAACGAGGCGGCTGCGGCGCTGAATGACGAGACCGTGATTGCTGCTTTCAACGAGGATCACCCTGACAAAAAACGAGCTGTCGCCACGGACAGGGAGAAGATGAATGGAAACGCTCCGGACATGGACTTCAGAGTTTGGTACAGCAGAAATCGAGAGGTCCGCAAGGAGTTCTTGATCCGCTCTGCCAATTTTTTGAGGATGGTGAGGCGTGCCCAGATGTGTTTTGAGCTGTACAACTTTCCTGAGCCTGTAATGTTCCAACCGCTTGTTGAGCCTGTGCCGGAGGGGGCCCCTCCTGTAGAGCGCCGGTTGAGGCTCTTTGGGAGCAGAGACCCGGAAACCTACACTGTAGAGGAGGTATTGTTCTGGCATAAAGATGAGGAACTAGAAGATGAGATATCAATCGTGAATGAGTGCGAGGAAAGAGCTGCCGCCGAGAGACGGAGGCTTGCCATGTTAAAGATCGAGAGGAAAATGCAAGGACTTGAGAGTGAGATACTAATGTGGGAGGACCATAGGAGTGATCTTGGGCGAAAGGTGGAAAACATCTTGATGAACAAAGTCGACGAAGAGGGAGGTTTTGTAGGAAGGTTTGGTTACTTTGACGATATAAAAAAGTCGTCGCTGGTTGATAAGAACTTAAGGGAGTTGAAATTCAAGCATGGGACTGGGCTGGACAACCAGGATGAGTTTAGTGACGATAAGGAGAAAGCCAAGGCAGAGGCACTCGCGAAAGACCGCCGAAAGGAGGAGGAAAGACGGCGAGCGGAAAACGAGAAGAAGAGGCGCGCAGAGGAGGAAAGGAAGAAAAAGTTGGAGGAGGAACGGTACGAACGACTGAGGGCGACAGCTGATGAGAGGAAAAGAATTATGAAGGAGCTCAAGGCTCTCAAGGAGAGCAGAAAGAAGGCGGCCGCCGACAAAATATTGGCGGATGAGAAGGAAAAACTTAGGTTGGAGAGGGAAGCGAGAGAAAGTGAGCTGGCAGCCGAGGTAGAGAGGCGAGCAGAGCTCAAGCGCGAGAAGATGTTGAGAGACGCCGAGGCGTGGAGGGAGATGGAGAGGGAGAAGGAAATGAGGTCTAGAGAATCGAGTGAGAGGGAAGCGATGGGTAAAGAGGACGGAGAGAGTCGTCAGTGGGGCTTAGAATTGGATTTGATGTTGGAGAAGAAGAAAGCGAGGCTAGAGCTGTTGAAGTTTGCTTACCTCGGCGTGGAGGGAGGAAGAGACGAGGGTGAAGTGGCGCTCCTGTGGGGCGGTCCAAAGAGATTCAAACCCAGAGTCAGGAGGCGTCATACAGATGCCTATAGCGTCAGTCATGAAGAGCATATTATGGAGATACCGGAGAAGGAGTCGATCGTCGTTGACAAGGGTGTCTCGAGAGAGTTCTTGGGTCTCATGGGTCTGAGGAAAAGGGATCTCAAAATGAGTAAGAAACCCAGTGATGTAGACATTTGGGAGAACAAAAAAAATACACTCGTCAGAAGGGACGAAAAAATGGGTAGGAAAAAAATGCTTTTCTTGAAGAATCAAAGCGCGGCCTTGCTGATGGGGATGACTGAAAGCGAGGAGAAGAACAACAACAAAGACGGTGAGAAAGTCAAAGAACAAAATCAAGAGCCAAGGGAAGTGGAGGGAAAAGTACCGCCGCTCAGCCCCATCAGGATCGATGGAGAGTTCAAATTAAATGTCAGCCCACCCGGAAGTAGGGAGGGAAAGAAGAAGGCGGGGACGCGGGCGTTGACTCCGCTCAACAGTACTGAAAAACCCCCGACTCCTAAAATTGGGTTTTCGCCCCTGGGGTCGAAGTTGCCAAAATCGCCACCCCAGCGGCAATTGGGGGGGAGGAGCAAAAGCGTTACAAGCCTTGGTACGGGGCTAGGATTTGAGGGTTGGGATGGAGAGGGTGACGTCAACGTGCCATTCTATAGAGAAGAGTTTGCTTCGATAACTCTCAGCGGTAAACAGCATGAAGCACCCGTGGAAGGCTTCAAGAGACAACTGAACCGTAACAGCAGGTTCTGAGAAATGAATTATTTAGTGTTATAATGGGAAAGAATTATTTTGCTAGCAAATTTGTACAGTTTCCTTTATACTTCAAACATGCCATGCCTCCATTCATTGTCAGAAAAAAATGCTTGTTTTTGTCTGTTAACAACGACGACGTGGGTGGGACGGAAGGACAGCAGGACGTAATTACATCAGGGAATCTCTAATCCATGGCCTTAGCCTCCTCCTCATCGTCGTATTCGTCGTCCCCTCCAAGTTCCAGCTCTAAGTTCTTTACCCTCTCTTCTAATGCCACTAACCGGTTTTTCATCGCCTGATTCTCCCTCTTGCTGGTGCTGAGGTGCTGCTGCATCCTTTTGTTCTCAGCAATTTGCAGTCCAAATTTGTGGTTCATCTCTGCTTTCATCGCCTCAATCTGCTCGTTGATTTTTGCAACCGCCGGGCTCAATATTACTTCCACTACCTCGCTAAGTCCTGCTCCAGAAGGGCCAATTATGCTCTCCAACGAGGCAAAGCGGTGGTCTATGGTCTCAATGTTGCTGTTCTGATCTGCAAGGCTACCCTCCAGCTCAGCTATCTTCTTTTTCATAGAACCGCCCCGTTTAGTCGTCACTTCAGGGTCTGACGACATCTTTTATGTAGGGATAATTATATTAGGGTAAAATTAGTGAGTTGTATCCTTAACTCTCGACTTGGAAGCAAATGAAAACGATTATAAAAAAACGCTTTTGCGTTTTTTTATACTAAAAACATGCACACCATAGTTCATAAAACGTCAAGATTCGATAAAAAGAAGATTGAACGAAAATTTGCCAGAAACCGTTCACTCTCACAAAGCAATGTGCTCGGCTTGTTGACAGAAGAGTCTCACCTACAAATCGTGAAAAGAGAGCTAGCAAACACGGTTGCTGCTGACGGTACAATCATCAAAAAGGGAAGGAAAGATGCTAAAGTCGAGAAACATGAAAAATCCAAGGCGTACAACATCATGCAGGACCTCATCTGGAATACCAGAAGCTTGGACAGAGACTTCAAGGAGACAGTTGTGGAGGAAGTGTATAAATACGACTGTAAGATTGGTCCAGGGGAGAAGTACAAAATCAAAATGGTAACGGACAAGCTGAGGCAGCAATCAAGGGAGAAGAACTGGGAGAAAGAAGTCAAGAAAGGCCACATGAAGACAAATGAGATTTGGAAAAAGAAAGAGAAGATCCGAGCCTTGAAGGCGCGGCTGGCGGAAGAACAGCGATTGATGAATCTCCCTGTCCGAGAAATCACTTTTGCGGAGCGAACCACATTAAAACCGCTGAAGGATGCCGAGACAAGGGTGAAATTCATGAAGTCCATCTTCGAACATATCGAGAACCAGAAGGAAATACCCAGGGTCGTCAAGCGCCAAACGAATAAAATTCCCCCTTCTTGCGAGAGCGGTGGCCCGACCTTGTCGAATAATGCGGGAGAGGAGGTGACGCGTGGTTCTAGAAAGGCCATCGCGTACGTTCTCGACAAGGATGACCGGAAAAAGCAGCAGAAAAGAGTTGTTGAAAAAATTCTTGCCAGAAGCGTGACGTCAGTAAAGCAGGCGAACATTGAGTTTAAGGCAATTTGTGATACGCTGCGAGAGAAGGAGGAGTACTACAGAAAAGAAGAAAAAGAGCTTAGTATTCTCGAGAAGGAACTGCGGGAAATTACTCAGGGGAAGGTAACAGAGCTCCACAAAAAAGTCAAAGTTGTGAATTATTGCGTGGAATCACTGGAGAATTTGCTTGAAAAGAAAGTAGTCCCCTTGAAGCGGTTGGAGTCATGTTTGTTCGTGAAAGTGTCGGGGGCCAGGGAGCTAAATCAGGAGTGGCTGCAGGAAATCACTAAAGTCATTCAAAAGCACGGACTGGAAAAAGAGTGTGGGGAGGAAGACCTCGGTAAAATGGTCTCTGCTGCCGAGGAAATTATTGAGCGCCTGGTCGAGAATAGAAATGAATTAATGTTGGAGCTCTCAGAAGTCGAAGAAGGTTTGGAGGAAGAAAAAGTCGAGATTGAGAAGATTCTGGAGAGTCTCAACGACGACTTGGGACGAACTAGGGGGAGGAAAGAAGTTCTGGAAAATATTATTCGTGAGGATGAGAGAAAGAAGGCCGATTTTGATAGGGTGGAGAAGGAAACCGAACGCATGAGACTGCGGCTCCTGGAAGAACAGGAGGCGGAAGAGCAGGGAAGAAGAGCAAGTAGCGTCGACCTGATGGAGGCTTTGTCACCGCCTCCGAGTCCGACGAAGAAGTTCTTTCATCCTTTTGGGGTTGAAGCCGCGGTGGATGCGCGAAAGCAAAAGAGACAATTGATCGACAGAATTGAGGGAGAGAAGATGCAAGAGGCACAGAAGAAAGGACACCAAGCGGTCATGATCCAGATGATCGAGACGACGTCGGCCAAGCGCGCTCGCCACAGCATGGTTAGGACAAAGCCCGCCGAGTGGACCGTTAAGGTGAAAACTCTCTCCCCTAGTCACCGAAGCGTTGATAGCAATTCGGTTACCACTATGGGCAGCGAGGAGAGCACTGTTGGCATAGTGGACGACGCAGCTAGCGTCGCGAGCGGAGAAAAAATCGACGTATTTTTCACGGACCCCGGCACTCCCCGACAACGATACATCAAAAAGAATGCCATCACGAAAATACAAAAAGTTTTCAGGGGTACTCAGGCCCGCTATTGGGTTGATAACCAGGCCACTCGACTTTTCCCCTTGCATCAGACTAATCGCAACTTCCTCGAAGGAGGAAACCGCAGTCGCGCCATCTTCTTGGAAAGGAAGAGGCTCCTTTTACTCAACAGCCAAGAGCGCCTGCAGCCCGAGCTCGATCGGTGGAACAGAGAAAAAGAAGAGCTCGAGAAGAAGATTGAGAAAAAGACCATCAAAATGGGCCGCAAGAGGAACAAGACGATCGTGGCAAATTTGAAAACAAACCAGATGAGCTCCAAGCGACGCCTAAACCAGTACCAGGTCCAAAAATATTTGGATTTGGAAGCATCTCAGCTGCAGAAGAATTTGAGGTTCGTGGCTGCCTGTGTTATCCAACATTATTGCAGCAACTACGTACAAAAAAAGTTCCCCCATTTAAAGACGTTGATAAAAAAGAACAAAAGAAAAAGGGAAATAATGGAACGCCACGCGCTCATTAGAAATCAGAGCAACAAAGAATACGAGAAGCGTCGATTTGAGAAGGCCAAACAAGCTGCAAGTAGATTCGGGATTATCCCGATCATAGTCAGAATGCAGCGAGACTGGCGGGAGTACCTGAGCATCAAGCACAGCAAGCGTGAGATTGAGGCTGCTGTGAGGTTGCTCAAGAGAATGAGGGAAAACGCCAAGAACGGCGCCGAGTTGTTTAAGCAACTGAAAGACGAGCATAGACGCGATATTCTACTTGCGGTTGATTACAATGTGCTCCTAAGGAATAGATTTGTAAAGAGACACTTTCAAGCATTCAGAGATTGGAGCGACGACCGCTTGAGGAGGAAAAAATGGCTATATGACAGGCTGTTGAAGAGGAAGGTTGGTATAATTGAAATCTGGTTCGCGGAAATCATGATCAGCAAGAGAAATTTCATCAACAAAGTAAAGCCCGTGATGTTCCCGCCATTGCTAGCTGTTTACATCCGGTATACTCGAGATAATGACTGGGAGACGCTACTCCAGGAGATTAGCGATTTGTACTGCGAGTTTGACAAGAATAGCCGGGTGAGCAGCCTAGAATTCGAAACATTTACGACCAACAAGGTCGTGGGCTTCAAGAGCAAGCTGAAGGAGCTAAACGAGATGCTTGGGTTTCACATCGGAGATAGTGACATGAGAAAGAAACCAATTTTCGTAGTCAACAAAGACGAATCTCAGATGTCGTTGTCGTTTTGGGAGTGGTTGCATCGCTGCAGTTGTTTTTTGTGGTCGCGCAGCCGAGATTTGATGCGTTTGAATGTAAAACAGACCACAATCGAGGAGCGCGGGGTTGTTGACGGGCTGCTTTGGCAGTTTCTCATGAAGGCGAACTTGAACCCCCACAGCCTGTCCGCAAAATTCAGACTGAAAAGCACCAACTTTCTCAAGTGGAGAGGAGAGGAAGAGCTCTGCAAGGAGTGTGTTGCCATCATTACCAACGTCAATGGGGTGTGCGATGTTTGTGGTAGCAAACAGCTACCCAGATACATGCGCAAAACTGAAACCACTCACTGCAGCACTGCTGAAAGTGACGGTGTAAGAGACTTTTCTGACGGTGGCAAGTTCTCGAGGAGTCTGCGGGGACTAATGAAGTTTGGAAAAGTGGTCAATGTCGTCAGCACCGTGGCGGACATAAACGATACCATAGACCTCTTCCTTGTACAGAGCCAGATGGCCTGCTTGGCTCCAGTCGGAGGTTGGCGAAGAAGCCACACCGTAGAAGAGGTGTGGAGCTACAGTGCCCGAACCGCGCGGGAGACTGTTCATCGCTTGAAGAGAAGGGGGGTTCTTTCCATCGGTGACCTCTACAGATGCAGCCGAGGGGAGGCTGATGCCACCTTGGAGGAATTCATGGGCGGAGACAAGAACAGACAACTCTGTTTGAAAGTTAGAAGCTTACTGAAGATGCTTGAGGAGAGTTTGGAGGTTTGTTTGAAGGAAGAGCACACTGCCGAGGATGTGAGAAGAGGAAAGGCCGGGGTGGAGAACGGAACGGGAGGGACGGGCGGGACGGGCGGAACGGGGGGGGAGTCTGTCAGCATGTTCAAATCGAAATATAGCAGTGATGCCGCGTCATCGAACATGTTCCTTCGTAGAACTGTCACTATTAACAGAGAGAGAGTAGGAAACGAAAAATGTAGCACTACGTCAAGGCCGAAAACGAGATAAGTTTTTGAAAAAAAGCAGAAGTTTTTTTTTGGTACTGCTAGGTATAAATTGTTTCTTTTTCTTTGCTTTTTAGTTTCATGGAAGAGTATTCTAAAATTTCCAAGCCCATTTTGTGCTTTCTGCGCACCTTCCCTCGCCGTTGGACTTGAAATAGAATACACTACATTTGCTTCCCTTGTCCAACGACACGGCATTACCGGTCTGTAACCAGCATTCTCCCTGAGCGCAGAAAGGTGAGTGACGGCAAATCGCAGCAAATCATGCTGCTCACACAAATGAACTACTGTCAAACTCACCTCGTTCGCCTTGTTGGTATTGTAGGCGTAAGTGCAGCTGTTACCCCCGTCGTCGACAAGTTCAATGTAGTCGTAGTCACTTACGGGGTCATTTACTTTCCACTGCACGTTGATCCTGTTAAAGTCTATTGATTTCACCCTCACCACTTCTTTTACTTTTTTCTTCGCCTTGGGTTTCAGCTTGCTATCCTCGTCAAATAGCTTGAAAAGACGGGAATTCGCCACCCCGTCCGCTTTTTTATATGTGTCCCCATTGATGTAGGAAAGGAAGTATTTCATTCCTCTGCTGCAGCTTCCGCTTGCATCAATGGCAAGTTCTCCTTTTTTCGATGCCCCCGAATTGTACTCGTAAGTCACATAATTCTCCTCGCTGTTTCCCTCCTGAACGAGGGCGATATAATCACTGCTCTTGGGGTACTGCACATTCCACGAAGCTGTGATCTTCTCTCCTTCGGCGCACTTAACGGCAATGTAAAAACCTGTTGGCGCTGATGTTGTTGCTGCTGCTGTTGACGGTGCTGTGGTCGCTCCTGCGGTGTCATCATTGTTCTGCTCGGCCTGCCTCCTCCTTTCCTCCTCCTCCTCCTCCCTCCTCTGTCTCTCCTCCTCCTCCTCCTCGGCCTTCTGAATCGCCGCCTGCTTCTCCGCATCTTCGTTTTTCACGACTTTCAAGTATTCAGCCATTCCAACTCCCGATTTAAGGAATTTTTTGTAGAACTTTTTAAACTCTGCCTCGGTGATGTCACCATCGTCATTCTTGTCGAGAGTTCTCAAAAGAGCCTCCTTCGTCTCTTCATCCTCGATGTCATCGTCATCGAGGAAGACGCTTTCGAAGCTTGTGACAAAACTGTCGTCCAGAAGACAAGACATCACACCCTTCTCGTGTCCTGCGCCCGCCTTGAGCCTATTGAAGAGGATCTGGAACTCGTCCTTGGGCTCCTCGCTAGTGGTAATGTTTGCCTTCTCTAAGAGCGCATCGAGCTTCTCCGCATTGTTGTGGACTGCGAGATTCGTGTCTGTGCCAACGCAGGTGTCTAATGCCTTGATGACCCTGTCCAGCTGGTTGAGGTCATCTCTGAACTTTGATGTAGCCTTACTGGAGCCAAGCATCTTCATGATTGACCGCTTTTTGGACCACTCGTTCATGTGCTTGAAGAGAAGTTTGATGTACGTGTCAAGCTCGTTCAGCTGGGTCCGAATGGAGGAGTGGCAGTTGTCAGGGGAGAAGCGGGAGAGGACGGGGTGCAAGCGTTTGACGGTAAGAAAGATCTGCAACCGTGCGACCGTGCGACCGTGTGAGCGTGTGAGCGACCATGCTCGACATGCGAACATGCGAGCGAAGCGAGCGCGAAAGAGAGTTAGGGTGACGGCAGGGGACTTACCTCAAGGCATATATCATCAGCTTCAGCCTTTTGTTCTGCGAGCACGAGAATTTGCTTCGCGACACTGCAAACGCTACCAATTACAGGAACTGACTCGCCGATCGACATAATCGCGTCAAAGGCTGGAAAGTGTGTGAGGTTGAGAGAAGAAAAGAGAGGAAAAGGGGGTGGAATTGAGGAAAAGGCTTACCTTCACACACTTCGTTTGCTTTTCCTGCGAGTTCGCTGAATCCACTCATGGCTTGACAAAAGGTTTTTTTAGCAGAAAGTATATGAATTGCTGTAGTTTCAGTTGTTTCTTTATATTTACTACTTTTCTCAGAGGTCCAGGTTCAACTTTCAACTTTCAACTCCCCACGTGAACGCACCATCCCATAATGATAAAGTAATTTTGAACAAAAAATATAGACAAATGTCGTTGCAGTTAAAAATTCCGAGCATAATTTATTTCTATCTTCTCTTTACGACTATCATAGTCAAAATTCCTAGTAAGCCGCAAAATACAGGGACGAAAGCCATTGTGTCTCTGATAAAATTGGCGCATTCAGGATTCGTATGCTGCATATCGTCGTCGTCATCCAGACACACATTGTCTCGGTGCAATTGTATAAGTATTATCAGAAGGCCGCTGCCAAGTTTATCTGTGAAACTCATACACCCGTACACAAAAGCACCTGAAGATACCTCCTCGCCAATAAGGTCGTTCACTGAACTCACGGCACCTACCATAATGGTCGCCGTGCCAAGACCAAGCAACACTGCAATCAAATATATGAAGGAGGTGTTGTCTTTGTCGATGTAGAAACAACTCAGGCTAGCCCCGCAGCTGATGAGGCCACCCAAGTAAAAGGAGTTCTTTCGGCCCAGTTTTCTGTTAATTCTGCCGAGAAAAAGAGTCGCAATAAAACTGGCGACATAGAGGAGGCAAGGAATGATAGCGAGTAGGGCTGTTTCCGTTTGGAGAGTCTTGACTAGAAAGAAGCTGATATACACCATGACGATGTTAATCAGCGCCCTCGTGGCCATGTAAACTGTTCCCACCTTGTAAAACTCGATAGATTTTAACCACTCACTCCAATGCTTCCTCCCCCCCCGGTTGCCATCATTTTCAATGTCGCTGTTGCTTCCGCTACCCTGATTCACATCTTGCAGAAGCTTGGTGGTCATATCATCAGAGTTCGACAGCGGATCCTTATTGGATGATGCGAACTTATCTTGGCTGACGCACCGTCGGTGCATTCCAATGTAGAAAAATAAGGTGCAAAGGAGGCCAACACTTAACGTGAACCCACCCAGGTATCGATATTTGGCCTTTGTTGCCTCGTCAATTGGGTCCACTCCCTTGATCAACCCCAGATACGAGTTGAAAACCATCAAGTTACTGAGGATCGTAAAACTGTACCGCTTGGAGGTGAGTCTAGTTCGTATGTTCTCATCGTTACTCAGGTCAGTGATAAGGGCCAAGTGGCTGACCTGCGTTTGCAGTGGAGTGGGTGGTGGGTTCATTTTGTGGTGAGAGTGTAGGAGTGTAGGAGTGTAGGAGTGTAGGAGTGTAGGAGTGTGGGAGTGTGGGAGTGTGGGAGTGTGGGAGTGTGGGAGGTGAGGTAGGTGAATGGTGAAGAATGGAATTTTTAGTGTTGGAAGGAAGGGGGGCGGTTCACAAACAAGGTTCCGGTGCCAGTACCGCAGCAACGTCGCTGCTACTACTACTGCTGCTGCTGCTGCTGCCGCAGACCGCGCCAACCAAGATTATTCGCACGCACACGGTCACTCACCTGTACACTAGCCCAGCCAACGTTAAAGAGTGCTGCAGCAAGGCAATAGTAGAGGGTCATCCAAATGTTGCCAATGTTGCAGGTTTCACATCCATCAAAGGGGGAGTAAATCCATACCCCAGAATAACACAGGGCAACAAGAATTGTGCCGAAGAAATGAAATTTCGTCCTCTTGCAGAAGCGCCAGCCAAGAACTGTCATGGACGACGAACTGTCAGAGAGCAAACCAACTATCGGGGTGGCAATACCATCAGCAATCTGCCCAGAAAGCATGATAACGCCTGCCTCTCCGGGATGAAATAAAACTGTATTTTCGAGATAAATTAACAGGTAAGTGAACCAACAGCACGCTGCCATGTCATTCAAAACATGACCAACACTGAAAGCAAAAGTCGTGAACTTGGGAATTCCCTCCCCGACACCAGAACCGTCAGACGGTGGGCGACCTTCCGGGATGGAGCGGGGGATATCGCTAAAAGAAGTCCGCCCTGTAGCCGCCGTGGCCTGTGACGCCGAACCCCGCGACAATGACCGTGTTCGAAAACTTTCTAGATTGTCACTGTACGCGCTCGAGTATATCTCATCTCCTCCGTCATCTGAATACGTCACAGATTGTGACGGAGACGGTGCGCGCATCATATTTGCGAAAAACGCAAGTCTGAAGAGATTTTAGTGTATTATGGTTTGGGTTGGGGGGGGCTAGCTAGGTAAGGTTAGAGGAGAAATAAACCGTGTATGATTCGGTGAGTTTTAACGTTTTTAAGAAAAGTTGTATGCCGATCTCGTAAGATAGCTCCGCGAAATGATGCAAGGAGGTTATTAAAATTGTTTGTGATTTTTTGGTGACAACTTTGACACATTTGTAGACTGTGCGCGTGTCATTACACGGTCGGTAACTTCCAAATGAAATTCCATGTTTAAAAACATAATGTTTTTCTTTGTCCAATAATTTTCTCCCTCATTTTTTTCGAGATAGTCGCTTGGAGCAGTGGACTGCTACAGACGTTTAAGCTTACACATCCATGTTAGTGAATAAACCTCCCGAAACCCCGGCTATTGGCCCATAGTCTGGGGGTTTATAGGCGATCTTTGAGGATGAATAATTCACATACCGATGAAGTTACAAAGTTCATAACTTGAATCGAGGTTGTAAATACTCCATTACAAAGGATCCGTACTTATAATATGTCGAAACTTAGCCATAGCCTTTTAAATTAGCCTCCAGAAATTGCCTATAAATCAGCAATAGT
>Ga0115554_1001825_pt1 | contig 14997 bp, 10 predicted proteins | sample COGITO_mtgs_1104_3_FD_87283 | JGI IMG/M metagenome (GOLD analysis project Ga0115554, IMG submission 87283) | Pelagic marine microbial communities from North Sea - COGITO_mtgs_110404 | ecosystem: Environmental > Aquatic > Marine > Epipelagic | place: Germany:Helgoland, sampling site Kabeltonne... | reverse complement strand
TTCCAAGTACAAGTTGGACCTACAGAAATAAGAACAGCTCAGAACTGAATTGCAATGAGACACGGAAAAAAGTTTAATCACCTCGGTAGAAAAGTTGGTCATCGTAGAGCGATGTTATCCAACATGGCTTGCTCGCTGATTGAACACAAACAGATCAACACTACTACGGCTAAAGCAAAAGCTTTGCGCGTATATATTGAGCCTCTTTTGACAAAATCAAAAGACGATTCAACGCACAGTCGTCGTGTGGTATTTGGATATCTACAGAATAAACACGTAGTAACTGAACTCTTTAGAGAGATTGCTCCGAAAATTCAAGATCGTCCAGGTGGATACACTCGAATCATCAAAACTGGTTTTCGCCAGGGAGATGGTGCTGAGATGGCTATGATAGAATTGGTTGACTTTAACGAGATCTATTCTCCAACTGAAAAGAAAACTAAGTCTCGAAGACGTCGCAAGTCTAGCGGTTCCACTGAACCAAAAGCTGCAGCAGCTGTTGAGATTGCTGAAGAAGCGGAAGTTATAGTTGAAGAGACTCCTGAAGTTGTTGAAGACGTGAAAGTTGAAACTTCTCCGGAAGCTGAAGTAACTGCGGAAGCAGCTCCTGAAGTGAAAGAAACAGAAGAAAAAACTGAGTCTGATGAGCCAAAAGCGTCATCTGAAAATGAGTCCGATTCAAAAGAAGAGAAGAAAGACTAATTGAACATACATTTCAAAATAGAAAAGGGGTTTTACGTTGAGTGAAATCCCTTTTTTTGTGCCTATGGAAAAGACGAAAGCATTACTTGTTTTAGAGGACGGAGCTAGCTTTGAGGGAAGCGCCGCAGGAGCCGTTGGGACAGCCTTTGGAGAAATAGCATTCAATACCGGCATGACCGGTTATCAAGAGATATTTACCGACCCATCTTACTTTGGTCAAATACTCTTAATGACGCCTTCTCACATTGGGAATTACGGCGTACACGACGAAGAGGTAGAGTCCGATGGACTCAAAATATCGGGCTTGGTTTGTAAAAAGTTTTCGGACATATTCAGTCGGCCTTCAGGTTCGTCCTCCTTGGGTGACCTTTTTGAAAAGCAAGGAATGGTCGGAATTTCAGATGTAGACACACGAGCAATAGTGAGGCACATTCGCGATAAAGGAGCGATGAATGCCATCATATCTTCCAAAGATCATAGTGTGGATTCACTTCTGGCAAGACTAAAAGAAGTTCCGAGCATGGAAGGACTTGAATTGTCTTCGAAGGTGTGCACAAAAGAGGCCTACAATTTTGGAGATGAAAACGCAGAACTTCGAATTGCCGTTATGGATTACGGAGTGAAGAGGAACATTCTTCGATGCCTTTCAGATCGAGGAGCGTTTTTGAAAGTATTCCCAATGGATGCCTCACTGGAAGAAATTCGTTCATGGAAGCCTGATGGAATAATGCTTTCCAATGGCCCAGGTGATCCTGCCGCAATGAGCGCTCAAGTAACGGAAGTGAAATCCTTCGTTGAAAGTGGTATTCCAGTCTTTGGTATTTGCCTCGGGCATCAAATCCTATCTCAAGCTTTAGGTCTAAAAACCTACAAGATGCACAACGGACATCGCGGTGTTAATCACCCGGTTCAAAACCTTCTTACGGGTCGATGTGAAGTGACTTCGCAAAATCACGGCTTTGTGGTGGATATGGAGGCAGTAAAGAACAATGCTGATGTGGAATTGACCCACGTTCATCTAAATGACAACACCGTCGCAGGAATTCGATTGAAAGGGAAACCTGTATTCTCGGTACAATATCACCCAGAATCATCAGCTGGGCCCAATGATTCGCGCTATCTATTTGATGAGTTCATTACAAACGTCAGAAATAACAAAGTATGAGTTTTATAAGCAATATCAGTGCGCGAGAAATTCTCGATAGTAGAGGAAACCCGACCATAGAGGTAGAAGTTGTGACAGAAAGTGGTGCCCGAGGAATAGCAGCAGTGCCTTCTGGGGCAAGTACTGGAATTCACGAGGCTGTTGAGCTTCGCGATGGAGAAGAAAACAGATACATGGGTAAAGGTGTTCTTCGTGCTGTTCAAAACGTGAACGAGAGCATCAATAATGAACTGAGAGGTTCTTTGGTGTTTAACCAAGCAGGGATTGATCAATTTCTAATCGATTTGGACGGTTCGCCAAACAAGGGCAACTTAGGTGCAAATGCGATTCTAGGCGTTTCGTTGGCAGTAGCCAAAGCTGCGGCTCAAAATCACGGCATGCCTCTATATCGATATGTAGGAGGTGTGAACGCAAGAACGCTTCCAGTTCCGATGATGAACATTCTGAACGGTGGTTCTCACGCCGACAACAGCATCGATTTCCAAGAATTTATGGTGATGCCTTTTGGCGCCGACACTTTCAGTGAATCTTTACGCATGGGTGTTGAAGTATTCCATCATCTGAAGAAAGTTCTTTCTGCAAACGGTTTTGCTACAAATGTTGGTGACGAAGGTGGATTTGCACCAAACTTGGGTAGCAACGAGGAGGCCATTGAGTATGTTCTCAAAGCCATTGAAAATGCTGGATACAAACCAGGAGAAGACATTTACATCGCTATGGATGCGGCCTCGTCTGAGTATTACCTCGACGATGAGAAAGTATATCATTTTCATAAATCCGATGGCCGTAAACTGAATTCAGATGAAATGGCCGACTACTGGACGGCCTGGACAAAGAAGTATCCAATCATTTCCATTGAAGACGGAATGGCTGAAGACGATTGGGCTGGATGGGCTAGTCAGACAAAAGCGATTGGTGATAAAGTACAATTGGTGGGGGATGATTTGTTCGTAACCAATACCGAACGATTAAGTCGTGGGGTAAAAGAGAACATTGCGAACAGTATTCTTGTTAAGGTGAATCAGATAGGAACTTTGACAGAGACAATTGAAGCTGTAAACATGGCGACCAGAAATCAGTATACTTCAGTTATGAGTCACCGATCGGGTGAAACTGAAGACACGACCATTGCCGATTTAGCCGTGGCTTTGAGTACTGGTCAGATAAAAACTGGTTCGGCTTCACGCTCTGATAGGGTTGCGAAATATAACCGTCTCTTGAAGATTGAAGAAGAGCTGGGTGCGGAAGCATATTTCCCAGGAAGAGACTTTAAGTTTATTTAATTGGGGCTCTCGGAAATGCGAAGGCAAATTTGTATTTTCGTAGCAACTGGAAATTGGACTATTGTAGGCCAATGCCTCCCCAGGACTCATTGAAAAATAGAAGGATTATGGCAAATGTAGAATTGATCATCGACGGAGAAAGACACGAATTTCCAGTCGTTGAAGGAACGGAAAAGGAGAAGGCCATTGATATCAGTAAGTTGCGTGCGAAAACTGGTTACGTAACCTTAGACCCAGGGTATAAGAACACTGGAGCTACAATGAGCGCCATTACCTTTCTAAATGGTGAAGAGGGAATTCTTCGATACCGTGGATATTCTATTGAAGAGTTGGCCGACAGAGCAGACTTTTTGGAGGTAGCCTACTTGGTTATTTTTGGTGAATTACCAAATGAGGCCCAGTACTCAGAGTTTAAAAATGACATCAAGGTGCACACCTTGGTTCATGAAGAGATTAAAAACATCCTCGACGGTTTTCCTTCGAACGCCCACCCAATGGGGGTTTTGAGTGCATTACTTTCCTCTTTAACTGCATTCTATCCTAACTCATTGGATCCGAATCGTTCAGCTCATGAAGTGCATTTGAGCATCATTCGACTCCTCGCCAAGATGCCCACCTTAGCAGCTTGGTCTTACAAAAACGAAAAAGGACAACCGGTGAACTACCCCGACAATGGTCTTGACTATTGTGGGAATTTCTTGAAAATGATGTTTGCTGTTCCAACGGAGCCTTATACGGTGAACCCAGTTGTGGAAAGCGCACTCAACAAATTGTTGATTCTTCACGCGGAGCACGAACAGAATTGCTCTACTTCTACGGTAAGAATTGTAGGTTCATCACAATCGAGTTTGTATTCTTCCATCTCTGCTGGAGTAAGTGCCCTTTGGGGACCTCTTCACGGAGGTGCGAATCAAGCGGTAATTGAAATGTTGGAAAGCATTCGTCGCGATGGAGGTGATACTGAAAAGTATCTAGCCAAGGCGAAGGATAAAGAAGATCCTTTCCGCTTGATGGGCTTCGGGCACAGAGTGTACAAAAACTTTGACCCACGCGCCCGCATCATCAAAAAGGCAGCCGACGATGTATTGGAGAACCTAGGAGTAGACGATCCAATTTTGGAGATTGCCAAGAAGCTTGAAGAAGCGGCGTTAAATGATCCTTATTTCGTGGAGCGCAAGCTTTACCCGAACGTTGATTTTTATTCTGGAATCATCTACCGTGCAATTGGAATTCCGACGCAAATGTTCACTGTAATGTTCGCGCTAGGAAGATTGCCAGGTTGGATTGCACAATGGAAAGAAATGCGTGAAAACAACGAGCCTATCGGACGTCCACGTCAGATATACACTGGCCACAACTTGCGTTCGTTTGTAGAGCGAGGTGATCGCTAAAAGCTATCTACCCCAGTCTTTTTAATAAGCGTTGAACGCGTACTTGTCCTCTGAGATGAGCTGTTGTGCGATGATTTGACGCTTTTCCTTGACGTTGACGCTGTCCACTTTGGTGAATCGTTTGAGACCCATCAGCATCATGCGCTGCTCGTCGCCCTCGACAAAAGATAGGATTCCATCTTTCCCACTCTTTGCTATTCTGTCGGCAGCATCATACATGAAGACTTCCACCATGGCCATTTCAGAAGTGCATGCTGCTTCCCCTTTGATGCTGACCAATTTCTCAACCCGCATTTTTAAAGATTCAGCTACATAGGTATCGATAAGCATATCGGCCACATTCATGAGAATTTCTTGTTCTTTAGCTAAAGTGGTTGCCAACTTTTGAACCGCTGCACCTGCAACGAGTAAAACCGCCTTTTTAAATCCAGTTATGTAAGATTGTGATTTCTCGAAAAGACCTTCAGGAGCGGTCCCGAAGTCGGGGATTGACATGAGTTCGTCTGCTACCTTTTGAGCGTGACTGGCAAGGTCCAGTTCACCTTTCATGGCTTTTTTCAGGAGCATTTCAACCGCCAACATGCGATTGATTTCATTGGTTCCTTCAAAAATGCGATTGATGCGTGCATCGCGATAAGCTCGGTCCATAGGAGCTTCCGCTGAATAACCCATTCCACCATAAATCTGAACTCCTTCGTCGACGACATAGTCAAGCACTTCTGAGCCATAGACTTTTAGAATGGCTGCTTCCGTTGCATACTGTTCAACACCTTTTAAGATGGAAGTTGCGTGATCTGTTCCTTGCGAATCAAGGGCACTTATTGCTTCATCAATATCATGTGAGCAACGATACACGGCAGATTCCATGGCATACGTTCGGATGGCCTGTTCCGCGAGCTTAAAGCGGATGGCTCCGTACTTTGAAATTGGGCGACCAAATTGCTCTCGCTGATTTGCGTAGATGATGGATTGTGTTATGGTTCTCTTACACCCACCTAAAGCCGCTGCAGCCAACTTAACCCTCCCGAGGTTAAGAATGTTAAGCGCAATTTTAAAACCGCCCTGTCGATCTCCTAGAAGGTTTCCCGCGGGCACTTTCACATTATTGAAAAAGACCTGTCGCGTTGACGAGCCTTTGATGCCCATTTTTTTCTCTTCTGGGTTTAAGCTGAGTCCTTCGTAATCCTTTTCAAGAATGAAGGCGCTGAGGTTTGCATCGTCATCAATTTTTGCAAAGACGGTAAACACATCAGCGAAACCTGCATTCGTAATCCACATCTTTTGGCCGTTAAGGATGTAGTGCTTTCCATCTTCGGATAGCGTAGCTTTTGTTTTTGCGGAATTTGCGTCGGACCCAGAGCTTGGTTCCGTAAGGCAATAGGCTCCTTTCCATTCGCCTGAGGCTAGCTTCGGAATGTATTTCTTTTTCTGTTCCTTGTTCCCGTAGTATAAAATAGGAAGTGTTCCGATTCCGGTGTGAGCTGCGAAGGCAACGGCGAAGGAGTGACCGGAACCCATTACTTCTGCTGTGAGCATCGAGGTTACGAAGTCTTTTCCAAAACCTCCATATTCTTCGGGAACCTTAATTCCTAGAAGCCCTAGTTCGCCCGCCTTTTCAAGAAGTGATGGCATCAATCCCTCTTCAAGAGAGTCGATTCGGTCGTGGTTTGGATTTACTTCTTGTTCTAGGAAATCTCTGCACGAAGCAGCAATCATTTGCTGTTCTTCTGAATATTCCTCAGGAATGAACATCGAAGTTGCATCGGCATCCTTAATGATAAATTCACCTCCTTTTAAATTCTTTGATTCCATGGTTCTAATGATTTTGATCTAAATAATTTCGAAAATACCTGCTGCTCCTTGGCCTGAACCCACACACATGGTGACCATGCCATATTTCTGTTTGCGCTTCTTCATGGCGTAAATCAGTTGGGTGGTGAGCTTCGCTCCAGTGCATCCCAATGGGTGCCCTAAAGAAATTGCTCCACCATTTGGATTCACGATTTCTGGGTTCATACCCAATTCTCGAATTACGGCAAGGGATTGAGAAGCGAAGGCTTCGTTGAGCTCAATCATTTCCAGATCTTGCAATTTCATCCCAGCAATTTTCAAAGCCTTCGGAACAGCCTTAACTGGCCCGATGCCCATAATTCTTGGAGGAACTCCCATGGCCGCATAGGCTTTCATTTGAGCCAATGGCTCTACGCCCAATTGCTTCAACATTTTTTCACTCACCACAAGAACAAAGGCAGCACCGTCGCTTGTTTGAGATGAGTTTCCTGCGGTCACAGAACCTTTGGCGTCAAAAACGGGTCTTAGCCTAGCTAGGGCAGTTGGATTTGTGTCTCGTCGCGGACCTTCATCCACTTGAGCGGTCCAACTGCGTTCACTAGGCTTGCCAGATGTATCTAAAAAGTTTTCTCGAACTGTAATCGGAACAATCTCATCTGAAAAATGCCCTCTATCGATTGCGGCAACGGCTTTTTCATGACTCCTTAGAGCAAAGGCATCTTGATCTACGCGATTAACATTGTATTCTTTGGCAACTGCTTCGGCAGTTAAGCCCATGCCCCAATACCAATCAGGAGTTGTGGCAGAGACATCTAAATTTGGCACAATTCTCCAGCCACCCATTGGCATAGACGACATGCTTTCAACGCCTCCTGCAATGATGCAATCGGCCTGGCCTGCGTGTATTTTGGCAGCGGCGATTGAAATGGTTTCCATACCCGATGCGCAATATCTGTTTACAGTCATGCCTGGAACTTTGTCGGTGTTCAGACTCATGAGTGAAATCATTCGACCTACGTTCAAACCTTGCTCCGCCTCAGGGGTGGCGTTCCCAACAATTACGTCGTCGATGTCTTCCTTATCTAAGTTTGGAACCTCAGCCAAAAGGCCGTGAATTACCTCCTTCGCCAAATCATCTGGACGAGTAAATCTGAAAAATCCTTTTTTCGATTTCCCTACTGCAGATCTCTTTGCTGCTATGATGTATGCATTCATCTGTCTAGTGCTTTAGTTTCTTAAAATCTTTCCTGTTTTGATCAAGGACTGCATACGTTCCAGTGTTTTCCGTTCCATGCAGAGTTCCAGGAATTTTTTACGTTCGAGTTGAAGTAGGTAATCCTCGCTTACTTCGGTGGGTTCCGACAGGTCACCTCCACTCATTACGAAGCCCAATTTTTCTGATATTTTCTTATCGTGTTCTGAGATATAATTCCCTGAATACATGGTGTTTGCTCCAATGTATACCAGTCCCATTGCTTCTTTCCCAAGAACCGTGATGTCGGTTCGTTTTATCGGACGTTTGTATCCTTTCTCCCAAAGAGCCAATGCTTGACGCTTGGCATGTGCAAGTTGGTCTGCTCTGTTGACGACCCACTCATCAATTCCCCTTCTGAGATAGCCAAGTTCAAAAGCTTCTTCTGCTGAAGTTGCAACTTGAGCTTGACCGATGGTTAAGAAGCGTTTTCTAAAGGTGTTTGTACGAATGTCTCCTTCCTTCATTTCGTCGGAGAGACGAACGGTGAACTCTTTCGTTCCCGCACCGCCTGGAATGATGCCTACGCCAAATTCCACCAGTCCGATGTATAATTCGGCATGAGCAACAACCTTGTCGGCATGCAAACACATCTCAGCGCCACCGCCTAAACAAAGGTTGTGCGGGGCAACTACTACAGGGATGTCGGAGTAACGCAAGCGCATCACCGTATTTTGGAAAGATCGGACAGCCATGTCGAGTTCTTCCATTTCCTGCTCAGCGGCCATCATGAAGATCATACCCACATTGGCACCTGCGGTGAAAGCATCACCCTCGTTGTAAATGACGAGACCTTTGTAATCGGCTTCTGCCATATCGATGGCTTTGTTCAAGCCACCAATGATTCCTGCACCAATCGTATTCATCTTAGAGTGGAATTCTATGTTTAGAATTCCGTCACCCAAATCGAATATTGAGCATTCTTCGTTTTTCCAAATCACATGATCGGCTCGGAGTACAGCTAGACTAAGCGCTTGAGCTCCCGGTATAGCTGTGTATTCTAAACTAGAAACAGTTAAGAACTGCGCTTCTCCATTCTCTACTCTGTAAAAGCTTTCAATGTTCGACTTGTCAATTTTCTCAAGCCATTCAGGAATCTGCTTTCCTGCTTCTTTGAGATCTGCGATTACTTCCTTCAAACCAACGGCATCCCATGTCTCGAAAGGACCGGATTTCCATCCGAATCCGGCCTTTATCGCATCGTCAATTTGATATACGTTGTCCGCAATTTCTGGAATTCTGTTCGAGATGTATGCGAAAATGTCGATCCAAGTTTTTTTCGTGAACTCACCCGCGGCGTCTTTGGCATTGTAAAGTGATTTAATGCGGTCGAGGTGATGCTCAAAAGGACGGAGTGCTTCCAAACTCGCGAACTTAGTTTTCTGCTGCTCTTCGTATTCCTTGGTTTCGAGGTTGAGGGCGAGAATTTTTGATCCATCCTCCGATTTTACTTTTTGATAAAAGCCCTTTCCGCTTTTACTTCCCAAGGCTCCTTCAGAAATTAAGTGTTCTACATAGTCAGGTACTTTAAATCCGTCGATGGATTCGTCGTTTGGACATGTTGCTTCAATGCCTTTCGCTACTCGAACCAGCGTATCGATTCCTACAACATCGGAAGTTCGAAAGGTGGCCGATTTTGCCCGACCAATGAGTGGGCCCGTAAGCTTGTCAACGTCCGTTACACTCATTCCCATGGCTTGAGAATGTCTGAATATTGATAGAATGGCATAGATGGCGACTCGATTGGCAATGAAGCCTGGAGTGTCTTTACAGAGAATGGTTTTTTTACCTAGAAATCTACCGCCATAGTGCATCATAAAGTCAATGCTTTCTGGACTTGTTTCTGGTCCTGGAATAATCTCCAAAAGGCTCAGGTAACGAGGCGGATTAAAAAAGTGAGATCCGAAAAAATTCTTTTTGAAATCGTCTGATCTACCTTCCGCCAAAAGATGAATTGGTATTCCTGAAGTATTGGTTGTGATCAAACTTCCAGCTTGACGAAGAGGCTCGATTTTTTCGAAAAGGCCCTTTTTAATGTTGAGGTCTTCAATGATTGCCTCTATGACCCAATCGCAATCTTTAATAGATCCAAGATCCTCATCGAAATTGCCGGTAGTGATGCGTTTTGCGAATTCCTTGGAATAGATAGGTGAGGGGTTCGACTTTAAAGCTGATTGAAGCGCTTCGTCTACAATTCTATTGCGAACCTTCTTTGAAGTCAATTCCAAACCGGCTGCCTTTTCTTTCTCGTTCAGTTCTCTTGGCGAAATGTCAAGGAGTAAAACTTCATGTCCGGTATTGGCAAAGTGGCAAGCTATACGAGAGCCCATCACGCCGCTCCCAAGAACGGCTACCTTATTTATCTGTCTTCTCATTTTGGAAGAATGTTTCGGTGGATAATATTTCGTTGATTTTGTGCATGCTCTTCAAAAAACTGTCAAATCGTTTTTCGCCCATGCTGGAACGGAGGTGTTCGTTGAATTGAACCACGGTGTTTTTAGCCAATTCTCGACTTTCACGTCCGAACTTGGTAAGATGAATGAAGACTCTACGTCCATCATCTTTACATGGCCTTCTTTCTATTAGGCCTTTTTCCTCCATGTTTCGAATCGTTCTGCTCAAGCTTGTGGATTCCATTCCTAGCTTAGGTCCCAATGAAGTTGAAGGACTGCCTTGCTCTAAGTCTACATTCAATAGAATGTGCCCGAAAGCCATTGAGCCTCCGTACTTCGTCGCCTCCGCGTTGTATATGCGACTCACGTGGTGCCATGCCCACTTGATCGGAAAGTCTAAAGTCTCTTCTGGTTTCACAGCTTCAATGTAAGAAAAAAATACTATGCATGCATAGTAAGTTACGTAAGAACATCGAAAATGTTTTAATTCGACCTCTCAAGCAATTCAAATTATGCGCCTAAGTACATTCTTGTTCTTCCTCCTCTCTCTCTCTTGCTTCAATTTGGTTGGGCAATCTGAATTTGAGAATGTGAAGATCACCGGTGCGAACGATCCCAATGAGCCAAGCATTGCAATTCACCCACAGAAAGAACGGTGGATGGCTGTAGGTGTGAATCTTAATCGAGTGTACATCTCAAAGAACGGCGGGAAGAAGTGGAAGAAGAAGGTGATGCATTCCGATTTCGGCGTATGGGGAGACCCTGTAATGCACATTTCTGAGACGGGTCGCATTTATTATTTCCATCTATCGAATCCTGAAATCGGGAATTGGATTGATCGCATCGTATGTCAGTATTCAGACGACAAAGGCAAGACCTGGACGCCAGGGAGTTTCACGGGATTGAATGGCGAAAAGGCACAAGACAAACACTGGGTAGCTTCTAGAGGCGATACTTTGGTTTTAACCTGGACTCAGTTCGACAAGTACGGGTCGCGCGAAGCCTCAGATTCCTCCAACATTTACTTTTCAAGCAGCATAGATGCAGGCGAAACTTGGAGTGACGCCATTCGTATTAATCAGGTTAGTGGTGATTGCGTTGACAGTTCTAATACAACAGAAGGGGCAGTTCCGGCATTTGGTAATGAAGGAGAGATTTATGTCTCTTGGGCTGGTCCGGCTGGTTTGCGTTTTGACAAAAGTTTGGACGGCGGCAAGACTTGGTTAAAGAATGATGTTCTAATCGATGAAAACTATACAGGTTGGAACTATTCAATTCCTGGAATCTACAGAACGAATGGAATGCCGATTACCCTTGTCGACCAATCGGATGGCCCTAATCGAGGGACCATTTATGTTTGTTGGTCGGATCAAAGAAATGGTGCTGAGAATACGGATGTCTTTCTTTCCAATTCGAAAGATAAGGGAGCGACGTGGTCGGAAGCTGTGCGAGTAAATGACGACAGCACAAATCGTCAGCAGTTTTTATGTTGGATGTCCATTCATCCAGAAACGGGAGCATTGTACAGCGTTTTCTACGATCGAAGAAACTACTCCGACTTTCAAACAGATGTTTATCTAGCCTATTCTAAGGATGGAGCAGATTCATTTTCCAATCTGCGAATCAGCGAAAAGCCATTTGTGCCAAAGCAGCGAGTTTTCTTCGGTGACTATACCAATATTGCCGTCAGTGGCAATAGTCTTCGTCCTGTTTGGGCTAGAATGGATGGAGGTTCAACAAGTGTTTGGACCGCACTCATCGACCTGCGCAAATTGCCTTAGGGCCTCAAAAAGAGTTTGTGAACTTCCGAGAAGTTCTCGGACTTTAGGTGCATGAAATAGATACCAGAATTTAGGTGTTGTAAGTCAACAGCCGCATCTTCAAGTTTCCCTTCCTCAATGAGCTTGCCTTCCGCACTGAATACCTGCCAGTCTAGATCGCTGAGGTCGGTTTCAATAAATACAACTCCAGAACTGGGGTTGGGGTGAATGCGTACTCTTTTTCTTTCAGCCTCTTCCAAGCCGATGGTCTGGAAGGAGATGGTTTCTGAAATACTGTCGGACCCACAAGAGCCAATCGATTTCAATTTGATGGTCACAGCGCCGTTTTGGCCAAGAATTCTCCTAGGGCTAACCACACTTGAACGAAAGCCATTGTCTAAGTCCCAAACAAACGAATCTGCAAATTGTGAAGTATTCGTCAAGAAGAGTGTGTCTTCATTGGTGGTGTAGCTAAATCCAGCTGTTACAGTATAATCTGTGGTGATGTTTATTACTTGTTTTATGCTGTCGCTGAAGTTGGGTTTAATGCCGGTGGCGAAAGTGTCGCGCTTGAAGCCAGAAACCATGTATTCATAATCGCCTGGAGTAACGAGGCAAGAATCATTGAAATAATTCTGTTTCCAGAAACCGAAAGTGGTGAGTATCTGGAAGAAGCCGTTGGGGACTTCTCTTCGCCAAACGTTGTAGCCATTGACAAAAGAGGAGGAGTGGTTCCAATCCAGCTTAAATTGGTTTGCGCCCAAATCAGATATGCTTAGGTTGCTTACGGGCAACGGACGGTAAAAGTCAATGTCCAGTGTTTTGGAAATCGAATCACTGTTGCAGGCATTGATGGCAATCTGTGTCACTTTGTAAGTCCCGTTCTTTTGATAAATGTGAATGGGGTTTACATCAGATGAAGTGGTTCCATCTCCGAAATCCCAAAGCAAGTTGTTGGTTGAAGCTGAATTTGTGAAGCTAGCGGTAGCGCCGTTCACGGCTCGGCTGAAATCGGCGTTAACACTTACGGCCGTGTTTAAGGTGAGTGAATCGAAGATGCCAAGGCTTAAGTTATAGTACGATCCACTTGTGTTTTGTTCGAGTTTTAAACCTCTTACCATATAAACGTAATCACCTGAGTCTACTACACAAGAATCGAGATAATTTGTGCCATTGATGGCTTCAGTATTCACTCTTGAAAAGAAATCGTCGTATTTCTTCTTGCGGTATATATGGTAGCCAAGAACTGGATCTGTAGAGGCGGTCCAGTTGAGTTGAACTCGGTTGTTTCCTTGATCGGTGGCTGTGAAGTTTGAGGCTGGCGAAATCATATGAAGACGAAGAGTTGGATCGCCCATGAGGCTAATATTGACCCCTTTCTGCCAATTCCCTGCATCGTACACGCCACTGCTATTCATGGTCCTTTTAGCACATTGTCCCATACTTTCGCCAAGGCCCAAGGAATGGATTTGCCATTCTGGATTTCCAGTGTGGAATGAAGAAAGCCCATAACCCTGTGCGATGAGAGCTCGCAGCATATTGTTTTGAGTATCCCAATCGCCGAGATATTCTCCATGAAGGAGATGGAATACAGACCGGAGGCTATCCCCGGAAACTTGATTGCTCGTGCCGATGCCAGTTAAAGTATTGAACGTGCCATTGCCGTTCGCGTATGACATTAAGTATGAATTGTTGTTGAGCGTTCCACGATAAGCTGCCTCATCGATGTTGTTACCAACTAGGGGCCGAAATGAACGGTAGGCAGCAGCGCCTTGCGCTTGATTCAAGCTGATGCCTATGCTGTCAACCACAAGAGCTTTAGTTGGTACATTCCATTGATTGGTCTTGTACTCATGCGAGCGAATGACATAATTCTTCATCAGTTGCCATTCGTTCATAGAAAAGAAGGTTAGATCACTGAAGTCAACACGACCAACCTGTAATTCTGCAGCACTTGGAATAGAATTCTGGTCCCATTTGCCATCACCACGGGCGTTTTGAGTTCGAAGGGGGTAGGAGAACCAGTTGCTTGAGTATTGTAAGTCCGTCCAGATTCCATCTAAATCTGCGTACCAAGTATCTGTTGGCCAAGCACCCAAATGGTCATTAATCTGTCCATCAAATGCTTCTGTTCCAGAATATGGAACAGCCAAATGTCCAAAAAGATAAACGGCCTTAACATTCTGACGGTCTTTGTTGTATTCCTTTTGAATCCAATTTTTTACTGTGGTATCAGGCGCAGCGTTGTGAATGTCTTTTCGGATTACATGCCATCCGTCGCCTTCCAAATCGTTCGTGAGTATTCCCAATTCCTGCTGAAGTTGAGAGGCGTAAGCCAAATCGACCACAAGTAGAAGTTTTCCTCGGGTTTCTAACGGAGGCAATTCCATTCCAGCCGTGACGTATCCGTAAACGGTTTTTGTCGGTGTAGTTCGCTCAACTCTATACTCGTAGCTCTCACCTACATTCACATTGTAGTCAATGTACACATTGATAACACCCGATTGAGATCTTTTCACAGTCCCCCAGCTTACAGAGTCAGGATGCTTTCTCCAAATTTTGTACGTGGTAGTTGTAGGATCTGGAACCCAGTCCAACCGAATCTGTGGGTTCGAGCCGCTGGTGGTAGTTGCTTCTATTTGAACAGCATAGTCTTCAACAGACTGTGCTGAGGAGAGCAGAGGAAGAATTAGAATTAGCGCGAAAAGGAGATGTCTCATAATTAGTGTGTTGCCCAAATTTACGAAAGAAGCTGTACCGTAAAAAAGGGCTTATTGATCAGCCTTCAAATAGGAAGGAAATGGTGAAAACTTTCGAACGAATTTCATCGATTGGCGCCGAGAAGGTCGTGTTGTCGGGAACGTTGATGTCCCCAATTCCGTAACTCATTTTCAACTCAAGACCGAATTTGAAATACTCCAAGAAAAAATCAAAGCCACCTCCCACTTGGTAGGAATAGGTGTGCCGTTTTATTTTGACCGGAGCATCGCCTGGCGGGGCATCCTCATTTGAAGCCAAGTCTAGGCTATACATCCCTCCACCAATGACGTAAGCTGCAAAGTTGTTGTAGCGAAGCGATCGGTACTTAATGTTTATCGGGAAGTCTAAATAAGTGGATTCAATTGGCTTTACCTGAGTGGTAGTCGTCGTTGGCCCTCTTCTATATGTGTACAATAAGTCGCGCTGAGCAAATGAAAGAGTAAATAGAAATCGGATATTCAATTCAGGCAATAGATGATAATCGGCGACAGTACCAATAT
>Ga0115554_1001824_pt1 | contig 15000 bp, 10 predicted proteins | sample COGITO_mtgs_1104_3_FD_87283 | JGI IMG/M metagenome (GOLD analysis project Ga0115554, IMG submission 87283) | Pelagic marine microbial communities from North Sea - COGITO_mtgs_110404 | ecosystem: Environmental > Aquatic > Marine > Epipelagic | place: Germany:Helgoland, sampling site Kabeltonne... | reverse complement strand
CGCCACCGAGGACGACGACGGCGGCGGCGGCGGCGGCGGCGGCGCCCGCGGCGGGGGGCAGCGGGGGGGAGGCCACGTCTACGTCCGCCTCCTCCTCCCCGCCGTGGAGGCGATGTTCGGCCTGTACGTGGGCCTCCTGGGCACGGCCCCGGACGAGTCCGACAGGGTCCCCTTCTCCGGCTGCCCCCTGTTCCTCTCCTGCGTGCCCCGGGCGACGCTCCGGTACGCGAGGGGAGGGGACGGAAACGGGAGCGGGAACGGGAACGGAAACGGGCGCATCGGCGCGGACGACCACGTGCACGACGGGTTCTTCTTCGTCGAGGGGAGCGAGGTGTCCGGGCTGAGGAGGAAGCAGCCCACGAAGAGCTTCACCAAGCACAGCCAGCTGAGCGGGTCGTCGTTCGGGGGCGCGTCGTCGTCCCCCGGGGGCGTCACGGTGAGGACGCTGCCGTACGTGCACTTGAACCAGCCCCGCCTGTTCGGGGAGCTGAAGCAGCACCTGAAGGACGCCAAGAACATCCCCGTGGTCGTGAGCGTCGACAGCCGCAAGGACCCGATTTTGTCGTCCATGGCCGCGAATGCCATCAGCCTGATGTCGAACAATAACATCAAGCTGCAGCCGAAGTTGAAGCTGTTGGTCATGCTGATTGGGAATTTTACGGGCGGCTGTTGTCACGACTTTGGCGAGGAGGCGAGTGAGGTTGTCGTCTCGGAGGCGATCGCGAAGCTCTGGGGACTTATTGCCATCAGCCAACACAACAGCGTGAACATAGTAATGCCCGCCGGCGTGCTGTGCGGCTTAATAGCACGGTGTGGCATATGCGTGTTCGAGAAGAGTTACAAATGCGAGGTCGTGAGCAACCTACGGTCCGTGCTCTTCAAGTACGTCTGCGACCGCAGCGGGATCGGGGGCGTGAGCGTGGTTAGGAAGAGCAAGGTCGGGATCGTAAAGGTGAACGTCGCGAGTGTCGACGAGAACGACGGGAAGGAAATTGTCTATAACGTTGATCTGATCAACATGCAGGTCGGGGTACGCAGGGATGCCGGGAGAGGGGGCGGTACTACTTCCGGTACTATTAACAACAGGTTCGCCGCGGCGGCGGTGGCCGCCGCGGAGAGCAACGCACTGGGGAGTATTGGGGGGGAGGAGGAGTTGAGGTTGGGAGGACTTATTGGGAGTACGATTAAGGTGGAAGGAGGGGAAGGGGGGGGTTTGAAGGGTCACTTGTTCAAGCCCGTTAAGGAAGTGCCGGCGCCGACCACGATGACGTCGACGTCGACGCCGATTCCGCCCGAAACGAAGGGCGCGGTGCCGCTGGTGTCCCAGACGGCTTCGCCGACCGTGGTGGAAACAACAAATACTTCGGGGGCGAAGACAGCGTCGCCGGAGAACGATTTCTTTGAAGATTTTACAGGATGGTAGAAAATTGGTAGAAGGGGACAACGAAAAAAAACGAAGAGCAGATTATTTCTTTTTCGCGCAGTAAACAACACACATTTTTCACATTAACATTTACACGGCACGGCACGACCGATTTTTATCATTTGGCCAACGCCCGGAAGTGGGTCTTCATGGATTTGTCGAAGCTGTGCAGCCATGTCCCGTCGAGCATACTCCCGGAGGTGACTTTAAGGGTCTTCTTGGGAATTTTTGGGAGGGACTGCTGCATGTTCCGAAGCTCCATTTGCTTCCAGTAGCCCATTTTCTTGTCTTTTTTCTTCGCCTGCTTCTTCTCAGACTCCTCGAGCTTAAGCTTACTGGCAGTCGCCTCTTTTTTTAGCGTTTGGAGCAGTCCACCTCTTTTCGAAGCCTGGGCCTTCATCATCAAGACAAAGTCGTTGTCGCTCGTGTCGTCTGACTCGGGCCTGGTCCCCTCGTTGTTGTACTTTGGTTTGCTTTTCTCGTTCTTATCCCTTATGTAGATCATGTCAATGCGATACCGCCTCAATACTTTTTCCAGCTCATAGGCCTCAATTTCTCCGTCTCCGCTACTATCAATGAAAGCAACCAACGCCTTGCATCCCTTCTTCGACACGTCCAGCCCAATGTGTTTCATGGCCTTGTAGAATTCCGCGGTGTTCAGGCTCCCGTCCCCCGACTTGTCGAAGCCCCCTTTGCCGAATAAGTCGACGATTCTGCTCCCGGTTTTGTGCATGAAAACGTCGAGTTCTGACAACACGTTCAATGCGCCCGTCTTCTTCAGAGTAGTCAGGCGGGATGATACCTGATCGTCGAGCATCCGCGCCTCTTCCTCCTTCTTCTTCTTCCTCTTCGCCACCAAGCCTTCTCGCTTCTTTGCAAATTTCTCAGCACCATTGGTGGCCATTTCCACCAGACCACCTTTCAACTCGTCCATATCAATATGACCACTTCGGTCCTTGTCAACGTAGGCGAAAAGATCCTTGATCCGCATGTTGTTCTCGTTCATGAAGCTCTCAAGCCTGGCCAGGATTCTCCCCGCTTTTCGCTGGAAGTTTCGCGCTGCGGGGGGCTCCTTCGCACGTTTAATCCCACTCCGGAACTCGCCGATGTCGAGATCCCCGTCTCCGTTGGGGTCCAAGTAGCGCGTCAGGGCGAGGAGCTGAGCTTCGCTCCATCCCACCTTGGGCAAAGACTTGTCACCCAATTTTCTTACTCCAGCCCGAATTTCTAATACACCAAGTCTGCCGTCCCCCTTACCGGCTCCAGAAGTGTCGTTCTGTGAGAACCAAGTTGATAATGAGGTGAGATTATCATTGAGCATTTTCTCGAATTTTATAGCCAGCAACATTCCCTCCTTGTCGCTTGCGGCGTTGGCTCTTACACGGCGACCCATCCTAAAGGCGTGCTCCAGCTCCATGACGTCGATGAGTCCGTCGCCCGCGCCTTCTCCTGAGCCGAGATTGTCGATAAACTTAATCACCAGCCGAATCTCTGATCGCTTGAAGCCTCCGTGGTCGTCCTTTTTCTTTTCGGCTTGAGTTTCTACGGTCGCAGTAGTAGAATTGTCGCTACTACCGTGAGCAATTGTTGCGTTCCGGTTCCACAAACCCTTACTAGCGCGGAGATTATTCGTGATGTTTTCTAGATGTAAGCTAGAGTCGTTTACGTGAGAGTCAATGGAAGGAAGCGCAGGGGGCTTCATCATCAGCGGAGGAGCGCCGACAACCTTCTGGTTCTGCGACAGCTGCAAGGTCGCCTCCATCCCCATTCCGCCCCTAGATCTCAATCCCTGGTAAGCTGTGTTGGCGCCAGGGCGAGCTATCGGATCGTTGAAGGCTATGTTATCTGCGACAAGCTTCATATTTGCGGTCGCTTGTTCAGCATTGGGATTGTAAGGGTACAGATTCTGCCAGTCGGTTTCGACATCCAAATTCCGCTTCCGGTTAGGGTGCTTTGCGCGGGACTTGGAGATACGGTCTTTGTCATCGTAGTTATCAAAGGATATAAGATCATCAAGACTCATCTCAGAGATCAAGGAGGCCAATGATATGTCATCGTCATCAATGCCTATTTCATCATACATTTTCTTTCGCCCCTTTTGGGACTTAGTGGGGCGGTGTCTTTTCTTTTGAGGGGGGCTGTCATGCGAGGAGCCGCCTGTTAGAGATGATTGTACCGTCTGAAGGCTGCTGTCGTCGTCGCTGAATATAAGGCTGTCCACATCATTCGGGTTCCCATCCATGTCCCCGTCAACATTATGCTGACTGTTAGCTTGTTGCGCCTTTGCAAGCTCCCTATTTTCCATCTGTTGTATTACTTCCCTTTCACGGACAGACTGGGGGTCCGTCTTTTTGGCCGAGGGCTTTGTGAAGGGGAGCTGGGAGGGGGTAATTTTCTTCTTCTGTTGTCGCTTGGTTGGGGATTGGTTGTGGGTACTGAGAGAGGGAAGCGCGGGAGACGATGGGCTGGAAAGGGAGCTAGACATCTCTTTGGAGGACACAGAGTCGTTATCCATGATTTTCAACTGACTGGAGGAAATTGGCAATTACATTTTTTGGGGGAGGTTGTTGCGCAGGTTTTTTTGTCTAATCTCATTTTAAGGTAAGGATCTATTTTCTTAAGTTAATTGTGTGTCCCAAGCCCATTTGTCGCTGTAAGAAAGGCCTAAAGTCGGTGATTTTCCCCCCGGCCTTTTTGTACCCCCTTAACCCACATCGTCAATTCAGTTTTCAACATCCCAACTCACACACAAAACCTTCACAGCAGAAACCTGCAATCATGGAAGTCGACAGAATTTTCAGCGCAGAGCAGATTGAGGTCCATCCTGAGCTCCCCAGTCTCTTGAAGGACTACACGAAGGCCGTAATTCGGGCCAACCCTGTCAACTTGTTGGCTTTCAGTGCTGAGTACTTCAGAAAGAAGGCTGACATTCCAGGGGATGCCGTTGAAGGGAGCGCGGAGAGTAAAAACGACCCACAAGACAACTAAAATAGGACGTTAATATATACATAGAAGGATAAATAATGTGAATGTTAAAGAAGGGCCTTGGCACAAAAACTACTTACTATTTCTTCTCGCATATTGTGTTGACATTATCATAGTGAAAACAAAGGTAGTTCCTTTCCCCCATGAATTGTAGCAGCATTTTTCTGTCCAGTTTATTCGATTCAATCGTCCACAATCGAACGGGATGATCGTCAAAAGGATAAGCGGCAAGTATTTTCATCTCATAGCCCTCAACATCAAGAGAAAAGTAATCAATGTTCTTGATGTTGTTCTCTTTAAATATTCCAGCCATGGTGTTTGTGGTGATGGACAAATCCTCATAGGAGGCATCTGGGTGATCCGCTATTAGTGAATCCCACTCCTTTGTAGTCCGACCGTCCACAAATCCACTGTGGCCAAATAGAGTACCCGAAAACTCCCGGAATATCTGTTCCCCAACTTTTTCCGCTACCACCGCGTTAATGTTCGTGCACTTTGGCCTATTTTTCACCAACTCGCCGTAATTCATCGGTCCTGCTTCGATGCAGAGTCCGTGCCATCCGTGCTTCTGTTCCAGATAATGTGAATTACTGTTGAGTCCTTCGTTTGCTCCCATCTCGATGAAGACTCCATTTTGAATTGATTTACGCGGGGCAGAACGCCTTTGACAGTTATCGAGTTTTCGCCAGGGTATGCTACACGCTCTCCGTTTGGCAAATACTTGGGGGAATTCTTATTGGTTACTAGAGGGAAGAGAATTGAAGTTTCATGAGCAAAAAGGTAAATGAAAGTGAAAGTCAGCAAAATTCCCACGTACTTCGGCCACTTCGAGCGGCGATTCGAGTAATGATTCTTAGCATAGCGTCTACCCATCTCGCTAGGTAATTAAATGACGTAGTAGGCCTGACTGAAGTTCTGACAGTCCAGAGACAGGAGATTTCATGTTTTTTTGAGTTATTTTCAACCTTCTCCTCCGTTGTTGCCAAAATATGGATTTATAATGCTAAAAAGTCTTTACCGCTGACATAAGATGAATCAACCGCTGTAAAGCAAACTTCAATTGGTTTTAATCTCCCAGCCCTTTACCCTTTCAAACCTCACCCACACAGCAACTTCCTCCACCCCAACACACACCCCCCTATATTGTTTGTTCACGCTCTGACACACCTTACCTTTTAAATATGGGAGGAGAGTTCAGCATGGGCTCGTTCCCCCCTCCCATAACACCCCTTGCCTCCCTCCCCCTGGAAACGATACGTGTGAAGAACACCAAGTTTAAGACAATATGCTCTCGCGAGTATGAAAATGACGGGTTTTTCATTACCAGGCGTCAGTTTGCGGCCGTTTTTGGGTTCGTACCCGAAGCGGCGTTTAAGATATGGAGTCATTTTGACCCCCAGTCTGCAATGCAGGTTGTGGCTAGCGATGTGTTTGGGGGCATGACACTGGCATCTTCGAGCGGAATAGAGCAGAAGATTCAATTCCTGTTTCAGCAGGGAGACAAGAATGGCGACAAAAAAATGAACTCGACGGAACTTACTATGATTATGCACAGCGCCAGCAGGGGCTTTGCACGAATGAAAAAAATTGGGAGCCCATCGATGGAGGTGTGCGAAAAAATCGTCGCCACCGCTTTCTCGCACAGTGAAGTTAATTTAGATGAAAGGGGAGAAATTGCTGTGGCAGATGTGATAATGTTGTGCCAAGCTGACGACCGCCTTCGGCACTACTTATCCAATTTGGACTCCAGCCAAGGTGCAGACATCTCCAATCTCTACAAGCAACAGAGCGAGATTCTAAAAGAATTGAGCCTAATTGACGCAATGCTGGATACCATCGTGCGCTTTGAGGATGCCGTTGAAGGCGACGAGATGAATTATGTAAAGGAGCGGGGAGGAGACATTAAAGACATCGTGTACGATGGTTTGCTCGAGAGCGAAAGCGAGGCAGCCCGGATGTATCTCAACGAACTGACTACACACGTTGTTGAGACGACACGAGATTTGCCCGCGGAGGACAGAAAACAAGTAGAATTGGAGGCCCGCAGACAGGCAACCCGTCGAGCTAAACGGAAGCGGCGTATGAGGGAGGAGGAAGAGATGGAAATGGGTCGCTTCGGCGATGCCGCCGCCTTTCAGATCGGCTACAAACGCGTGCAATCAAGCAAAGTGGTCGGGGGCAAAAAGTCCATGGGTAGCGAGGCGGAGAAAAATGCTTCATTGGGACATATTGCGACGAAGTGGAATACGATGAAGCTCTCCAACGACGGCTTAATTAAGCTGGATGTGGATTTGCTTGAGGATTTGGTGGAGGCTACTGGGAAGATTATTCACGACCGCGAGGCCAAGGCAGCCTTGCGGGAGTTGCCTTCCAATCAACTTGGGAAGCATTCTCTTCATGACTTTATAAAATGGTGGAAGCAAAGATTAAAGAAGCTTGAAGCACCCGATATCCCCCCTTGGAGGGCTCGGCTGCACACTGTCTTAGCTCAGCTCGAGCGGCCGTGGAAGTTTTTGGACAATTTAATTCGTGAGACAAAACGGCAGGTTTCTATCAACAAGGAGGAAGGAGAGTGGGTAGATTGGGTCGAGGGAGAGTCTTCCGACGAAGAAGAGGGAGATCTCACACCGGAGGAAGTAGCGAAAAAGAAGGCAGAGGAAGAAGAGGTTGCCGCTGCCAACAGGCGCCGTCAGATGGCATTTCCTCTGACGAAGACCGCGTGGGATAGTGACGACGAGGGCAACAATGGGGACAGTGACGATGACGAAAACGATAAAGAGAGCAAACTAGCTGTCAGCATAGCCGTCGGTCACATCCAGAAGGAGAAGCCTGCCTCCATTAAGTTTGATTTTGCCGCCAGCGGAGAGGGGGTGGGCGTAAGCATCGCGGGCGGCGATGGTACGGGCCAGCCACAACAACTTCAGCAAGGCCAACAACAGATGCCGACCCCGAACAACAGCAGGCCGAACACTGGCCAATCATCTCGCCCGACTTCTCAGGGCGCCAACGTGGCCCACAGTCACATCCGTCTCTACGCCAAGCAAGTGCTCGACGATGCATTTCGGACCGCCTCTCCGGATTGGGCCTTGAAACACCAAGAGACCAAGGTATTTGCTAGCGCCTTGTGGGTTGATTTTGCTGTTCGAGAAGAGGCCGGAGAAGCATTGATCAAAAAAATGGTCGAGCAAATCTCGTTCTTTCTCGATTCTGTCCCTCGCGACTACGCTAAGCCCCTCTACGTTGCTAGCAAGGTAGAAGAAGTTACTCTATCCAGTTCTCGCGACGCAAAAAAATACATCCGGATCACCTTCCTTAACGACGTTGATCCGTTCTACGAGTTCGAAAAGATTCTTCCCCCAAAGACGCACCCCAAAGACATGGTCGATAAGTTATCTCTCCACTTTGAGTTCAACTTAACTTTGAGAGAAATTCTGAACTTAACGGGTCAATTTGTAGACTATGATAAGAGGTGCTTCGGACCGCAAGAGGATGAACTGGGGGAGAAGGGGATGGAGCCTGCTGTCTTTGTGAACAGCGTCAAGCAGCGCCGTAAGGCCGCCCTTCGCGCCGCCAAGCGCATCGCGAAAAAAGAGATGCCTCTAGAAGATATGAAGCAGCACTTGGAAGCTCGCGGTTACAGCACAGCCGGGACGATCTCTGATATTATAGAGAGAACCAAGGACATGTTCGAGGTACAAGCGGAAGTTTGCGGATACGGAGAAATGTCAAATTTTGGAGCAAGCATTTCCGACGCAATATTTAAACGAGTTGACCGAGATAACGACGGCTGCCTCAACTTTCTTGAGATGAATACGCTGCAGAGACGACTTGGAGGGACGGCCATTGAGTACCCTGGAAAGTACGTTTCGGTCATGAAGGAGAGCGGCTACGCGACGAACTCGAAAGGATGGCTGACGAGGGCCGGTTTGGCGGCTTACTACGAGCGCTGGGGTCAGTTGGCGAATGACACGGAGTGCCTGGGAATCGGAAGCATCGACGACTACGTTTGTGCGTCGGTTTCCTTGACCGGTGAGATCCGGAGCGCCGTTGTTGGGTTTGTTGACAAAGTCTTGGATAAGGCCCGTCACGCTCACCACAAGTTGAAACTGAGCAGTTTCATTGGTAGGTTCACTAAAGATATATATTTGGATTGGGAGTGTCAACGCCTCTCAGATCTATTTGTGAAAGGGGGTTGCCCACTTTTTGTGACTGCCCCTGGTGGTCCAGCCATCTTCCTTCGTAATATGAGGATGATGCTGGCGGACGGGAGGAAGGGCATGATACCAGAGTTTCGTCGGGGAGTGGCGGACTTTTTGGGGAAAGGTTGGGGAAGCAGCAGAGCCGACGAGTGGATGATTTGGACCGAGGCGGAGCTGAAGGAGGAAAAGAAGCGGGTAGAGCGGGACAAAATTGATAGGATCGTCGCGTGCGGGGAAGAAACCGGAATCAATGTCGCTGAGTATGGGATCGGAACGCTCGATGGCTGGAAGCAATTTACTCTTGCGGACGGAACGCAGCCCATGTGGCTAAAGTTAGAGCTCAAAAGGCAAAAGGAGGAAGATGAACACGAGAACTTCCTTAGGTCTCAAGCCGACGAGAAGTTCTCTGAGTTTCTTGATGTTCCTAAGGGAACAGTGAAGCTTTTGGCCTCCCTCGACGAGGAGCTGGAGAGCCTTGGTGAGACTCTCAATAAAGCCCTCCCTCGAAGGCAGCGCGAACAGCTCGAAGCTATGCAGGAGCAAAAAAGGGCCGATTTTGTGAAGAATAGCGAATTGTTAGAGAGGGCCGTGCATATGAGCTGTCACCACGGCCTAAGGAGCTACGACGCTATGAGAAGCGTTCTCTCGGGTGTCCACAGCGTGAACTGGGGGAACAGGACTTTCACTCTTCGAGGAGAATTGAATGGATTTGATTTTTTTGAGGAGCTGCCACTCGGCATGGGAGAGGAGGGCGATATCAGTGCTGCTTACATGGCCAAGATGAAGAGAGCCAAAGAGCGGAAAGAAAGGGCCAAGCGACATATTGAAGAGGAGAAGGCCAAAGCCATTTTGGATGAGAAAGAGAAGCATGCTAGGGCCGAAGAGGACGCCATCAGGAAGGCGAAAGAGAGGGCAGAAGAGGAGAAACAACTATATTCGAGGGGCGCAGATGCTCGTCTACGAGGTTACAATAAAACTTCTGACCAGAAATTGTGTATTGAAATGTGGCGGCGGTTGTTTCTGCTATTCGAGAACAGATACAACGAGCTGGATAGCAATAGAGATATTCACGCCGTGGCAGTGGCGAGTAATAACATCGGGGTTGTCATGTTTGAGTTTGGAGAGGGCCAGATGGCCAATGTTCAAGAAAGTGTGACCAGGCTGAGGAAGGCTGATGAGCTGATAACTGGGAAGCTTAAAGAAATAAAAACGGCCTGCATGGAGAAGGCGCTAGCAGAAATGGCTCGCCAGCGAGAAGAACTGGAGGAGATCGCCAGGAAGAAAAATGCTGATCGAATCAAGAAGGCGCAGGAGGCAAAAGGCAACACCAATAAGCGGCAAAGCGAAATTATGATGGAGTCTGTCAACAGGGCGGCGAAGATGGCCGAGCAAACGGTCGAAGAAGCTAACAAATTGGCATTGGAGCTCATGAAGGAGTTCGAATCTGGCAGTGATAACGACAGTGATCAAGACAACAGTGATGACAACAACAGCAGCAGCGATAGCGGTGACGAAAACGGCGGCGAGGATGAAGAAAAGAAGGGAAACGAGAACGACTTTGACGACACTTTTATTGAAACTCCTGAAATTATACCAATCGAGGAGAGGGCAAAGCAAATGCAACAAAAGAAGAAGGGCACCGGCGGACACCGCCGAAGCACACTGATCCCGCCACATTTGAAACAGAAAGTCACCATCCCGGAGGACGTGGCTTTGACAGCAGCTATCATCAAGTGCAACTTAGTCACTCTGCTCAACGAAATCAGTGAGCCTGCTGACGATGATGAGAACGATGAACGGCAGCACCTCGAGTTTGATTGCTATAGCTTATACCAAGATTACGTCAGCGACGCAACAAAGATGAGCAAGAGGATGGAAGTCTTTGTAAAGGGAGTTGGTGTTGCCAAGCTTGATGAGTTTCCTCCTCCTAACTTTGAAGAATGGGGGGTGAGAACCACCAAAGAGGACTTATTGATCATGGCAGAGATGGAGAAGAAGAAAGAGGAGGAACGAAAATTGACAGAAAAGCTGAGGGAAGAGAAGGCGGCACGAAAGGCGGCCCGGCAAGCCAAAAGGGATGCAAAGGCAGACAAGAAAAGAATGAAAGAGCTCGGCTTCCAGGAGCTCCAAGCATTGAACGCGGACGGTGGGGTGGATCTAGAGGCTTTGGAAATCATAAACCCCAAAAAGGCGGCCAAAATTCGAGACAGACAAGAGCGTTTCGAGGCAGCCCTCCAAAGGAAGAAAGCAATTGAGGAAAAAAGGCAGGCAAATTTGCGTGCTATTGAAGAGAGGCAGAATCTAGAGAGGGTGAAAAAGGAAAAATACGAAGCAAAAATTGCCATGAGAGAAGAAGAGGTCCAGAAGATTATCGAAGATGACATCGAGAGAAGAGGGGGGTTCAAGGGGTTCATTAGTGGAGCGCGTTGGAGCGCAAGGCCAGATGAGGAGGAAATTAGAAATATGCTCATAGAACGGGAAGAGATGGCGATCAAGGACAAAAAAATGGGAAAAAAGCAGGCCAAGAAAGAGAAAAAGGAACAAAAAAAGAGAGAACAGGCGGCAAAAGAGAGGGAGGAGAGGAGGCGCGCAAGAGAGGATATTAGCAGTGAGGAGAGCTCGGACGGCACTGCTGGGAGCTAGTTTCGATGGTTATTATTATTTCAGAGGGGATTTTTGCCTAAATACGCTCTGTATGTATTATCCTCCTTCTTACTTCGCTTTGTTGCCCGAGACGGAGCGAGAATCCGCCGATACTTTCATGAAACGACTTGCAGGCAGCACCTATTCAACGTGTGTCTTGGCGGGCCTTAGTTTTTGCTTCACCATTTCACTTGGCAAGCCCAACTGATGTGCAAGACACGCGTATTTTTCGTCTTTTCTGAAGTGGCAACCATGATTTTCTAGCAAAATCCTGGAAATTTCGTTCAATTCTACCTCTTTTGCCTCCATTAATGTATGCTGTAAACTGTTTGCCTCATTCGCCTCGTCGACTAACGGCGAGATTGTTTTGAAATCGTCATCTTTGCCTTCATCGAGAAGTTTGATTTTCTCCAAAAATTTATGCTGAATTAATTCTCTTGTACTCTTTCTTTGTGTCACGTCCCGTTGCAGACAAGACCGTAAAAATTGAATAAAAATTTCGGAGAAGCCCATTTCTTGAAGCTTGCCCACACAACCCAACAACCCTCCAACCTCGTCCTGCATACTATCGTAAACCTCCCAGTAAGCGTTTTGCTGCGATGTTATGTCAATTGGGTAGCGGCCTAACGCAAGGCTCAGAAGGGTCATCCCTAGTCCCCAGCAGTCGCTCTTGCCGCAATACTTCTCGCCGAACACACGCTCGGGCGACATGTACATGAATGTCCCAACAAAGGTTTGGGCAAATTGTTTGCTGCTAGTGTCGAATTCCTTGCTGATGCCAAAGTCTGCAAGTTTCACCTTTCCGTTTAATGAGAGTAAGATATTGTTGGGTTTAATGTCGCGGTGGATGCACTTGCGGTCGTGTAAGAAAAGCAACCCCTTAGTGGCAGAGTAAGCAATAGTCGAGAGGACTCTTTCGTTCGTACACCCGCCCCTCTTTATCAAATCTTGCAGTGTCCCACCGCTAACATATTCCATTATAATATTGATAAACCCGTTGTCGGTTGAATAGGCGTCTTGAGGGCATTAGAGGGAACAATAGCGAGATTGGGATAGTTAGAGCATTTTGGCGCAGCGAAGAACGGTTTAATTATTACATTTTTTTGTTAAAAAAAGTAAAACTGATACAAAACCCCCCTTGTCAACAAACTCACCGTAGAACTTGACGATCTCGTCGCTCTTGATGGTGTGCGATTCGTTGTCTATTTGAAATTTTGCTTTTTTTTCACCGCCTCCGCTGCCTAAATCAGTCAGGTTGTGATAAAGGACTCGCAGCTCCGTCGCTGTCTGCTGCCTTTTGCCGAAGTTATTCATCGCAATCGATTTAATCGCCACAAGCTTCATTGTGGGTCGATGAAGAGAGAGAGTCACTGAGCCTCCGGATCCCCTGCCGAGCTCCTTGATTTCGATGAAATCTCTGGGATTGTACGATGTTAAGAGCTGGTTCGGCACAGTTGGGTCTTCCATCCCGTTGTTGTTAATATTGAATTCGTCCAACCTCATAGCCCCCGAGTTGCTAATGATCAATGCATCTGCCTCTCCCGAGTTCGACAACTCGGACGTAACCTGGATTGTCAGCTTCTTCCCCGTGGGTTTTGAATGTATAGGCTCGCATTCCTGCAGTTTACTTGATTCATTTTCTGCTTCACCTGCCACTGAAGACAGTTGGGCAGTGTCAGTGTCGTCTTGCTTTACTAATTGGGTATTTTGTGTCGCATTCCCTGGGGAGGTCGCCGTTGATGTAGGAGAAGACACCTCCGTAGCCTTCTCGTTGATATCATCGAATGAAATTCGGGGAGGGGGGAGAAGAGCGGCAAGGTTCAACACAGGCTCTTTGATGCTGTCAGTCGACCTGAGGCTGGTGTCTGTCGGTGTCGGGATTCGGGCGGAGGAAAATGACTTCGCGTCCATGAGAGATGATAAATGCAAGCTTCGCTCAAGAATATGGGATGCAGCCAGCTCAGCAATCGCCTCCGCTGGGTCCGCGTTGTCGTTGTCCCCCAAATAAGTAGAATCAGTGTTGACTGAGGGAGTTGCCGTACTCCCTGCAGTTTCATAGCCGTTACCTTCACTTATACCAAGCCCCAAACTTTCTAAATCTTTGATCTTGAGCTCGTCGTTTGTGTTCTCTTCTCCCTTGTCAAAAATAAACCTCAAGTTCGCAATCACCTCGCTGACATCTTTGTTCTTGCTTCTCTCATACTCAACAATAGCTTTTCGGATGAGGGTGCTGTCAGGATTCTCCTTGCGGACAGAATTGTTCGCACTTGCTCCTGCGCCCATGATGACAATTGTGTGGTTATGAAATTTTCTACATTTCTTGTGTTATGGGGACGTTTTCTGCAGAATATTGCTTCTTTTTGCAATCTTCGACAATCGTCATTCCAGATGGAAGATGGGATCGTGGATTGGTTTTTTTTTTCAAAAATTGTTATCTTATCTTATTAATATCTTATTATGGGATATCTTCTTTCTGCTAAAGTATTGTCCTGCTTCGTTTCGCAAACTGCGATTCGTTGTCCTAATGAATCTTCGGTTTCGTTTTCTTCGTCTTATCGGTGGACGTGGCGGTCGCCACGGTGGACGCGAGGAAGAAAAGGAAGAAGACGATGTTAAAGGATCCGCCCGCCACGATGTGGCCATAGGGGGCGGGCAGGTCGACGAGCAGGCCGGACTCGCGCACTAGCATCAGCCAAATGGTGGGCGTGAACAGAATGAGCCACCGCGGGTAGGAAGATGCGGTGGGAGACAACACAATTCCAACCAAACCCGCCGTGCCGGCGAGGCCGCAGACCTTTATGGAGCTCTTGATGGCTGCCATGTAGGCCTGGTGGGCGGACACTAGCGCCAGCCCCGCGCTTGGCGAGGCGGCAGCTATGAACGACGTGTACGAGTAGCACGCGTGGTACACGGAAACGAACACGAGGGCGGCGATGTGCCCCAGCGAGGCCAGGTACCTGAGCGGATGAGAAGGAGCAGCGAGGAACATCTGGAAGCAGCCGATCACGTAGAAGAAGCCGGCGATTGGGCCGAGCAGACCACCCACGATTGCCCGCTGCAGCGGAACTGAGCCCATCGGGGAATCAACGAGAGAGGAAGGAGCGCTTGAGAGCGGATCGACCGACGAGAAGTAGGTCGATGCCGGCTCGCCCCAAGCGGAGGGACCGTACAGCAAAATGTCGCCCACGAACATAAGCACGGCACCAGCCAACCCACAGCAGCCAGTCGCGATCAACAGGCTCGTCTTCTTCTTTTTAGCGTTAGATGGCTTAGGGTTAGATGTCGTAGTCTTAGATGGCGTAGTCTTAGATGGCGTAGTCTTAGATGGCGTAGTCTTAGATGGCGTAGTCTTAGATGGCGTAGTCTTAGATGGCGTAGTCTTAGATGGCGTAGTCTTAGGTGGCAAAAAGCTTCCCCTTCTATTTTGCCCATTAGCCATGTTCCCAGAGTCAGAAGAGTCGTAGTCGGAGTCGGGGTCAAACTAAGTACAGGGAAATTGTATGGCGATGATCGGGGGCAAGATCTTTATGGGACAAGATAGGGTAAAGGATTTGGTGACAGAAAATGAAAGAGATCTAATATTGCGTCTTGTCAAGGGATTATTTTAGATAGATAGGTGTTGACAGTTTTTCTCCGGCCGGCCGCGGAAGGCCGGGCCTGCCGCCTCAAACTGCCAAGAGAGTAGTGAACTTTTCATTTTTTTATTTGACGGATTACTACTTGGATCAACGCCTACCTATAGCATCGGTG
>Ga0115554_1001811_pt1 | contig 15075 bp, 6 predicted proteins | sample COGITO_mtgs_1104_3_FD_87283 | JGI IMG/M metagenome (GOLD analysis project Ga0115554, IMG submission 87283) | Pelagic marine microbial communities from North Sea - COGITO_mtgs_110404 | ecosystem: Environmental > Aquatic > Marine > Epipelagic | place: Germany:Helgoland, sampling site Kabeltonne... | reverse complement strand
GTCTATCACTGGTGCGGCTACTGCCAGTGGTGGCTTTACGTCGAGTGCTGCGACATCCATCACAGGAGCATTGACCACGGACGGAACTGTGACTATGACTGACGCAGTTACTGCCAGTGGTGGCTTTACATCTTCTAGTGTCACGACAATCACTGGCGCTGCGTATGTGACAGGTGTAGCATTGACTGCAAACGGTGGTATTACATCATCAGGAACCACAAGTCTGACAGGTGCTGCTTATCTTGACGGCGCGAATACGCTGGCAGGCCTCACTGCTACTGCTATTATCACAGGAACTGGAATTCAAGCTTCTGCTACCATCACTGGTGCGACAATGTATGCTGCTACCACCCAGCTTACCTCTGATAGACGGTTCAAGGGCGATATTCGAGAGCTGAGTGACGGGCTTTTGTCAATTACACAATTGCAAGGTGTACAGTACAAGTGGAAGAGGGGGGAATTCCCTGAGAGGGGTTTCGACAACTCAACGCACACAGGTTTCATTGCCCAGGAAGTTGAAAAAGTACTGCCCAATATAGTAACCACCGGTTTGGATGGTTATAAAAGTATTAACTACAATGAGGTAATCCCAACCTTAGTTGAAGCGCTAAAGGAACAGCAGAGGATCATCGAGGGTCTCACGGAGAGGACAAAGGCCTTGGAGGACACGATGGAAAGGCTTACAGACCAAATAGAAAGAGATGTATGATGTATTGGCAAAGACTGTAAAAATGTGCACTAATAAGGCTAAATATAACGAAATTGATACAACGGGAGCACCTGCTCTTGCTCCTTTAATTGTTTTTATAGACCGACTCTCAAAAAACGGATTATCCGTTCCAGTAAAGTTATAAAAGAAGGAAGGCAGGGCACACTACTTGAGGCTAGGTGAGAGTCAGAGTGACGTTTTATGCCTCCCCCGTCGTCGTCTCGCGTCATGCAGGAATCGAAAGGAGATATGCCATTCATTTCATCTTCTTTTTTTTCCCCATCTCGTCTCCAGTTACACAATCTCTAAAAACCAAGAAAGAAATATTTGAGGTCATTAATTTTGATCTTAGGCGCAAGCTGCAATTATATAACTGCTCTAAAGACCTTTGAAATTAACCAAGAACGCTCAATAATATCGAAAAACACTTTGCTAATTTTGCAACTTCTTCTTCTATCCTGGGCCCACCTCCTGCGAATCCTTCTCAGCAATCATGGCTTCTTCTTCCCCGCCCTCTTCCAAGAAGAGTAAGAGTAGACTATCGCCGAGTGCCATCCCAGATGACGAGGTTGTAGTTCATGGGCGTGCACACCGTCGAGGCTCTGTAATGAATCCAGCTGAGCGCCTTGCTGCAGAAGTAAATTCAGGGAAGTTTTATGAACGTAGGCTCAATATCCGACAGATAGGTCAAAAGCCACTGAGCGGCAGCACGTACAGTATTGATCACCATGACAGGAGTATGGACGAGTGGAAGGAGACTGAGAACCACATAGAGGAAGACCAGCAGTTTGCGGCTGTTACAGCAACTCCGAAGGTGACAAGCACAGTTAGCGAGCCAACACCAAGGACGGCAACGATGACTGCCACAAGCTCTTCTATTGGGCCGACAGCTCTTGGCGTGCAGGCAAAAGACAATTTAGGGAGGCACAACTCACATGCATTGAGAGTGGAGCAGGTTAATAGGCAGGCATACCAGGCTGCCATGGCTAATGATGATGGCTTGAATGTGGCAAGAGAGAAAGATGAACGCCAGCAGCACCAGCAGCACCAGCAGCATCATCAGCACCATCAGCACCAGCAGCATCATCAGCACCAGCAGCATCATCAGTATCAGCAGCATAACCAGTATCAGCAGTATCAGCAGCATAACCAGTATCAGCAACATAATCGAAACCATAGACTGCAACAGCAAGTACACCATACGCCGTTTCAACAGCAACGCGATCCAGGTGCAGAGAGTGGGGAACAGCTAAACAGACAACCACAAGCAACAGTTTTGCAGCACACAGACAATCAGATTAGGAGGCAGCAAGAAATGCAGCAGGAGTACCAAAAGCTGCAGCATTCTCAACGGCAATTTCAATTCCCTATTTCAACACCACAGCAACCATCTGTCGCTCCCCTAACGCCATCATCTATCTTAACAACAGCAACCAACATTAGTGACGGTAACGAGTCAATAATTGAGCAAACTCGTCAAATCCAAGAGCACCAGCTCAGTGAGGCAAAAATCCAGATTTCGATCGAGAACGAGAATCAAATAATCCTGAAGCGTAAGGAGAGCATAATATTCCATGAGGAGGAACGAAAGAAGTTAAACTCTCAGCTTCTTGCCCAGCATAGGGAGAAAGAACTGAAAGAGCAGGAACTCCGCGAAGAGCAAGAGAAACTCGTGCGCGAGAATGCAGCACGGCAGCAGCAAGAGCTGAAAGAGAACTTTGAGAGGCAGCAGAGAGAGCTATACGACTTCCAAGTCAAGCAGCACGAGGAACAGGTGGCGAAAGAAAACTTGCGGAGAGAAGCTGAGAGGACAGATTTTGCAAAACAGCAGAAACTCGCGATGGCTGTTTTTCAACAGGAGCAAGCCAAGGCGCTCGAAAGCCTACAGAGCAAGCAGAAGCTTGCCGCTCAGCTATCCCAGCAGAAATCATACGAAAACTACCAACGGCAGCAGCAGCAGGTTCAGATACAGTATGTACAAGAACAAGAGGTCATGAGGAGACAACAGGAAGAATTCGAAAGACAACAAGCGCAAGCTTACGAGGAAATGAAAGCGGCACAAGCAAGAATTGATTCGAAGAGGGCAGAGTTGCATGCCGGGTTGCAAGGAGGGGATAATTTGGACGAGGTTCGTGGGAATTGGGCAACATCAATAAGCGGCTGGGGCGAGCAATCGCAACAGCAACAGCAACAGCAACAGCAACAGCAACAGCAACAGCAACAGCAACAGCAACAGCAACAGCAACAGCAACAGCAACAACAACAGCAACAACAACAACACCAGCAACACCAGCAACACCAGCAACACCAGCAACACCAGCAACAACAACTGCAACACCAGCAACACCAGCAACACCAGCAACACCAGCAACAACACCAGCAACACCAGCAACAGCAACAACAGCAGCAACAGCAACAGCAACAGCAACAGCAACGGTTCAAAAACCTCATGAGCTATGACGACACTGCATCAGAGGGTGATGTGGACATGACGACGATGGCAGTGAACATGAGTAACATCAGTAGAATCACAAACCTGAACGAGACGAATTACCAAAGGGAGGGCGAGGCAGCGATGGAGTTAGTAGTGGCTGAAGGAGCAGACATAAAAACCCAACCTATGCCTCTGCTATTGCCTCTGCAGCGCACACAACAACGAGCAGAACAACAAACAGACCAAATATCAGAACAAGGACAACAACAAGCTCAGCTAAATCCACAACGCAGCAATCAACCCTTAAAGCTGTCTCTTCGTCAATCCTCGGCAGAAAATGACAAACTTCGAACGATAATTTTATCTCAGCAGTCCGCCCAGAAAATTCTCGAGGAGCAGATTCAGCACTACAAGGCTAAGGAAGAGCATTACAACGAGGTTGATAGGAAGAGGAGGGGGAGCGAGATGCTGCTTGCGAGCTTGGGTGAGCGGATAAGGATGATGGAAAGCAGTGAGAAGAGTGTCAGGGCACAGCTTCTTGAGGCGACAGCGAGCCAGGAAATCGTCCAGAATGAAATTAGAGAAAACCTCAATAACCAGGCAGCCATTAAGAGCATGATGGAGAACCACAGGGCCTTTACAAGCTCTTACGAGATGCGCGTGGCTGAACTCGAGAGCGAAAACGGCGAGCTGCACGGCTTTATGGCTGCCCTGATGAATGACCCCACCGTTGGTATGCTGACTGCGGTGCTTGGATTCTACAGGGGCAGGTATTACGAGGGAGGGGAATGGAGAGGGGCAACAGCGGTTGAGGTTGGGGGAGTTGGGGAGGGTGTATTTGGCAAGAAGGAAAAAAGTGGTGGACAGGAGGCAGCATTTACTCCTACAAAAACTGACAACGAAAGCAAACGTACCCCTGTAAATGCACCAAATGCCAGCTCAGTTAGCCCTGCCGCTGCGGCCTTCAACATAGCTGCGACGTTGAACAACACCGCCGAAAACTCTGCCAACAATGTCACCAACAACGACTACATGCCGCGTTATCCAGCTCCTCACACGCCGTCGAAAACTTCAAATACATTTCGCACGGCATCTCCCCCAGCACCGCGGTATGCAAACCACACTCGTCGCTCAACTGTCCGGAAGCAAGTGATCGAAAAGGATGGGGAAAGGAGAAAGAAGGGTGGGGACGTTAGGAGAGAACAATGGCTAGGGGGTGTCGCCTCTCACAAAGGCGTCTTGCTACACGGTACGAGCACTGCTGCGGCGAACAGTAACGCCGACAGTCCCGCAGATCCTGAGAGCATCGCCGCGAGAACTCGCAGCTACACATCTGGTGACAAGGTGCACAGTCACGTGCCCGGTGTGCGATTGGGAGACCATGGTGGTACCGTGAGAGACAACGAGAGGGCGAAAAAAGAATCCGTAAAGACAAATCTCTCGAATAGTGGAGATGACGGAAGTCACTGGACCAACGTGCACAAGGTCAGCCCCAGGTTAGCTGGTGAAAAGAGAAAAGATGAGAAAATCAGGAGAGAAGATAGTCCCATTCGTTGGTTTACCACCACTGACCCGAACAGCGGGTTGGACTATTGGTACAACCCTTGGTCAGGGGAGACGACTTGGCATAAACCAAAGGACTTCGACCAGTCAAGAGGGGCCATTTACAATCGGTTGTGAGCTTTTTACTCGTTTTGTGAGCTTCCTTCCACTTGTTTTGTGAGAAGAGAATGTAATACTTTGTCGAATAAATTTTGACTTGATTTTGCGCGCAAAAGCTACATTCCTCTACTTTTCATTTACCCGATCTATTTCCTTAATGCCCTCAATGCCTTCAACCCTCCACCTCGCGGGAGCGCAATTCCAGCCTCTCCGTTGAGCATGATGGCCTCATCTTCAACGTTCTCATCCCCTGGATCGATCCCCTTCGCCTCCACCTCGACCCTCACTCCAGTGTCTTCATTCCGCAGTTCATCGTGATTAAGAACCTTTGGCTGTTCTAAATTTGCAACACCCTCATCTTCCCTATCTTCTCCTTTGGATTCTTTCCTCCCATATAATGTCGGAGGAATGTTGCTTGCCGGTGCTAATATCATTTTCTTCTTCTCCGGCGCGACCATTCTTTCTAGCTTCTCCTTATCTTCCGGCCTTCGCAAATCCCCCCCGGGCACATTGTCCTCAACGTTCCCGTCGTCCAAAAACGTTATCCTGTATTTATCAGAGGGCTGCACTGCTAGAATCCTAGCGGGAAAATACATCCCCTCAAGCTCGCGTTCGACGAGATCACCCACAAAATATTCACTGCAGCTGAAGGACATCGAGCTGGGAAAAGTGTCTCGTCACAGATTTTTTTTTCTTTCGCAATGGATTTGGCAATCAACAATCCCCGGAACACAAGGAAGTTGGTGGGCAAGTGAAGTAGAGCGACTGAGGTCAGTACGAATTAAATCGTCGCAGCAAACAGATCAGTCTATGCAGAATGTTTCGGCACACAAAAAAGTTTTTAAATCAGTAAATCGGGTTATCGGGTTAGTGGGGGCCGTCGTCGCTCCGCCAAAATCAACAAAACCCATCAAAGAATCAATTTCCTCAATTTCGAGCGAATTTTCACCGTGAATAGGAGCGTAGATCAACTATAAAAGTCGGCAGGAAAAAACTCACGAAAAAAATCACTCTCTTGCTCTCGACGACCCCAGTTTTCCGCTGCTACCCTGCCAATTTTGCCCCTGTGTTATTAGTCAGTCAAAGTACCAAATGAAGTTCGTTTTGGCGTCTTGGGTTCTACTATATATTCTAAGCCCTGCACTTGCATCATCGTCAGTTCCATCTATTGTCGGTGGTGCCAGTGTGCGTCAGGCAGGAGAAAGCCAAAGAAATATTGCTGATGCCTCTCAGATGGATATAAATCTCCAGACTCGAGAATGCCGTAGTTCCAAGGACTGCACACCGGGACACACATCATCATCGTCATCATCATCATCATCATCATCATCATCATCATCATCATCGTCATCGTCATCACCATCAGATAAAACAACACGAAGCGCCGTAGTAGGACCAAACTCCGATAATTACCCCCTAAAAAAAAGCTCAAAAGAACGCTACTACAAAATTCACAATATTCGCGAAATCAAAAAAGGCGAAATCGGAAATATCGACGTGAACATGACTGATCTGGAGGGGGGTGGGGGCGAGACGATGTACGTGTTGAAGCGGAATGGAGAGAAGGAGCCAATATTCTACGACAAGATCCAGACCCGCATTTCTCAGCTCACGCAAGGCCTGAACGAAAACTTCCTAGACGTGGCCAGAATCGCGCAGAAGGTCGTCTCTGGGATATATCCAGGCGTCAGGACGCGCGATCTGGACACGCTCGCCGCCGAGACGGCCGCCTATATGTCGACCATCCACCCCGACTACGCTCGCCTTGCTGCTAGAATCTCCGTTTCCAATTTGCAGAAAGAAACCAGCAGCAGCTTCAGCGAAACCTTTCAAAAGCTCGCGGAGGAGGTCGACGAGAAGACGAAGGAGAGGGTGGGGGGTCTGGACGAGCGGCTCGTCAAGTTCGTGAAGAAGTACAACAACATCATCGACGAGAAAATAGTTCACAAGCGCGACCATGACATGAACTATTTCGGCTTCAAAACTCTGGAGAAGGGCTATTTGTTGAAAAGCGTGAACACGGGGGCGCCTCTGGAGCGTCCGCAGTACATGTGGATGCGCGTTGCGCTCGGAATTCACTGCTCCCGAATCGATTTGCTGGCCACTAGCAAGGAGGCTCAGATGACTGCCCTGAAGAATGCCTTTGAGAGCTACGAACTCATGTCTCAAGGCTTCTTCACCCACGCGAGTCCCACGCTCTTCCACGCGGGGACGAGCCATCAGCAGCTGAGCAGCTGTTTCTTGGTGCAGATGACGGACGACAGCATCAGCGGCATCTACGACACGCTCAAAAGGTGCGCTCAGATCTCCAAGGGAGCTGGGGGCATTGGGCTCAGCGTGCACAACATCAGGGCGCGAGGGTCCCACATTAAGGGGACCAAGGGGATCAGCAACGGCTTGGTGCCGATGCTAAGAGTGTTTGATGTCACAAGCCGGTACGTCGACCAGGGGGGGGGAAAGCGGCCCGGCGCCTTCGCGGTGTATATCGAGCCTTGGCACGGAGACATTTTCGATGTTCTTGACTTGAAGAAGAACCACGGAAAGGAGGAGCAAAGGGCGAGGGACTTATTTTATGGACTGTGGATCAACGACGTTTTCATGGAGCGCGTCAAGGCTGACGAGGAGTGGAGCTTAATGTGCCCCAACGTGTGCCCGGGACTCAGCGAGTGTTGCGGCGAGGAGTTCCGAGATCTCTACGAGAAGTACGAAGCCCAGGGAAAGTTCATCCGGAGGGTCAAGGCCCGGCAACTCTGGAACGCGATTTTGGACGCACAGGTCGAGACCGGAACGCCCTACATGATGTACAAGGACGCATGCAACCTGAAGAGCAACCAGCAGAATTTAGGGACAATCAAGAGCAGCAATCTGTGCACTGAAATTGTCGAGTACACCAGCCCCGAGGAGACGGCCGTCTGCAACTTGGCGTCGGTTTGTTTGCCTAAATTTGTTTCTGGCATGCGCCGAGCGCTCGGTTCGCCTTTTGGAGGGGCCGGAGGGGGAGAGGGGAGCGAGGAGATTAAGCTCAGTTACGACTTCAAGAAGCTGCACAGCACCGTCAAGGTCATGACACAAAACCTCAACAAAATTATCGACATCAACGCGTATCCTATCGAGAGCTCCAGCAAGAGCAATCGGCGACATAGGCCGATCGGTCTCGGTGTTTCTGGTTTGGCGGACGTTTTTGTCAGGATGGGGCTGGACTTCTGCAGTCCAGAGGCCAAGGAGCTTAACAGCCAAATCTTCGAAACGATTTATCATGCTGCCTTGGAGAGTAGTTGCGAGATTGCGGAGGCCGAGGGCAAGTACGAGAGCTGGGAGGGATCGCCGGCGAGCAAGGGTATTTTGCAACAGGTACGTTTTATCGGGGGGGATAGAGAGAGAGAGAGAGAGAGAGAGAGAGAGAGAGTTCTTTCTGCTGCGACTGGATTCCAGCAACAACAACTAACCCAACCTGACTTTTCAAACGTGATTTTTGAAAACGTGATTTTCAAAATTCAGGACATGTGGGATGATATGAATCCCAATAACGCGAAGCACAAGAGCGTCATGGACTGGGATCCTCTGAGGAAAAGAATAAAACAACACGGCTTGCGCAACAGCCTCTTGGTCGCCCCCATGCCGACTGCAAGCACCAGCCAGATATTAGGTGTCAATGAGTGCATTGAGCCATACACAAGTAACATGTACGTTCGCAGGGTCAAGAGCGGAGAGTTCATCATCACGAACCCTCATCTGCTTCAAGATTTGACAGACCTTGGGATCTGGAACGACGACGTGAGGAATCAGCTCATGCGAGACCATGGAAGTGTGAAGAACATTGCTGGCATTCCTGAGAAGCTCAAGAGCCTCTACAAAACAGTCTGGGAAATGAGCATGAAGGACATCATAGACATGGCCGCCGACAGGGGGAAATTCATCGACCAGAGCCAAAGTTTAAATTTGTTTGTTGCCGCGCCGACGAAACAGAAGTTGACGGCGATGCACTTTCACGGGTGGGAGAGGGGACTCAAGACTGGTATGTACTATCTGAGGTCCAAAGCAGCTGCAGATGCCATCCAATTCACGGTCGATAATGGGTCCAATAAAGGTAATGGCGTCGGAGAGGAGGAGCCAGAGGAAGGTAAAGATGGCAAAAATGGGGACGAAGATGGCAATGGGGGGAGTGAAAATGGTGGCGATGACAAAAGCGAAATGACCAGTGCAGAACGGGAGTTTTGCGACAATTTCGACGAGGAAAATAATGTTTGCTTGTCGTGTCAAGCCTAATTGGGATGCAGTTTCGCTTTAATTGTCTTGGTTCAGTCTTCATTAAAAATAATCACTCAATCGCCCCTCCATGCCCTCCATTGCTATCAAGTAGCCAATGATCACCTCCCCAATATCACCAGGAACTTCCTTCCTTCGTAGTGCCATCATGACACACTCCACCCTTGCCCGTCCATTCTCGCTCATGAAGGCGTAGGAGCTCCGGATCCAAATTCCCTTCCATGCCGCCTCTAGCCCCCCCCCATTTCCATCCTCTAGCTCAAACGCGGTGTGAATAAAGGCTCCATGACTTCCTTTAGATGCCGCAATTAAATCTCTTTCCGACCAATCAGAAAAATAACCCCATTTGTCTCTCTCGCACGCTGATCCGATCCTTACATCAAGGCCCTTCAAGCGAAGCATGTATAAGACCTCGATCTGCCCCCTCAAACTAGAGGCAGTAACACGGACAACCTGAGAGGACTTCCGGGCCTGGAAATCCTTCTCCCCCTCCGTCACTTTGGCGTCCCTCCCCCCCTTTAGCATCAGACTTAAAGCTCCGTCTATTCGTAGATGGTGGAAATTGCGGTACACGAAGCCCTCTTCCCTAGGGTCATCTTGCACGCCTTCGTGCCATTCTTCATTGCGGGTGCTTGTCAAGTCCTCTGCAATGCTATTGATGAATCCACCGTCGACACCGCCAGTAGAGTCGAGCAAAATTGCCAGGAATCGCAGTAAAGTTTGATATAACTTGAGGCCAGCAGTCACACACGCCCGTGCCTCATCCTCAAACTGAGTAACCGTCACTTCTTCAATATTTTGGGGCAGATTGAAATCCGACCACCAGCTGTCGCTCGGTTGGTCACTGACTTCAAGCTCATAGTCGTGAAGTTTATTGTGGTAGAATTTCGCCTTATCCCCACCGTAATCTATGTAATCAATGTCGAACTCTTCCAAGACGCTTCGGAGATCTTTTTCGTGAACGCCCCTCGTAACTTCATCTGCATCAAATTCTTCGTATCCTAAGCAGCGTATCTCTTCCCGTCTCATGATTTCTGAAAAGAATTTGCAGTATGTGAGACTATTTTCGAAGAAATTGTCCCCGTCATCGTCTACGTCCTCGTCTTCGTCAACAAAAGATTCCTCACTGTCACAGCCGTCACTCTCACTTCCATCTTCGTCGGTGTCATTGGCCTCGTTCTTGTCGTCCCTCCTCTTCTTCCTCTCCGCCCTCCTCTCCTCCATCTCCGCCCTCCTCTCATCTATCTCCGCTCTCTTCTTCCTCCTCATTTCCTTCTTTCCCCTCCTTGCATATTTTTTCTTCTCCATCTCATCCAATTTCCACTTCCTCATCTCTCCCTTTGACACCTTATCCCTGAAAATCCCCATCGCTCTCTTTCTAAGCTTGGCGTTCTTTATGTTCTTGTCGCGTTGTTCTGTCCACTCTTGGAGTGCTGAGGCCCTATTTGAAAGCATCTCACTTTTCAATTCTTCAGCGACCCTATTCACCTCTGCCTCAAAATTACCCTTCGTTCGAACAACCACGAGCGACATATTGGTCAACTTTCGCAATAAAACGTGGAGTGCATTCTCCGAAGTGTGACTATGGAACCCCCTTTCGTTGTTGATATCAGACTTTTGTCGTTGTGCCATAAGACCAAGCGTCGCCATCTTCGCCACCAGAAGCTTAAAATCCTCCACCCTTGTCGAGCCATTCAAGCCCTCAACCATCTCATGGAGGATATTTGACTGCTCATAGCCGTCGCTTCTCATTGAGCTGATGTATCGCTTATTTGGCTGGAATGTCTTGGCGTCTGCGAATTCAAGCATCGACTTCATCACTCTGAACGTTGCGTTGTTGGGGAGGCTTTTTCTCAAGTCCATGGCAATGTTGAATACCGAGGTAGAAGACCCCGAACCTCTCCAATCCTTTTGAGATCGACAGGCCGACGGATCCGCACCTTTAAATAGGAGCAACTCGACAATGTCTGCTACCCTTTCCCCGTCTCCATTCTTTCGCACCAGGAGAGCCCGGTCAAGGAGGCCGCAGAGGAGGGGGTTGGAACTTCCTTCGCCCCACACACCTTCTTCTCTGGTAATGTGGTTAGGATCAGCTCCATCATGAAGCAGATCCCTGAGATTCGTGTTAAGGCCAGTTTAGGGCTTGGAAGTGGCAAAGGTAGCTCATCCAAGTCAAAAAATACCTCGTGCTCACCTGATTCTTTTCATGATTTCCGGCACAATCATGTTTCTTCCTCGTCTCTATCTTCGAAACATCGGGCTCTCACTTCTTTTATGAGCGCCAAGAGCACATTGGTTTGATCGGAGGTATTCATCAGACTGACCGATTGGACGTGGGTAGGAACTGGATCTAAGAACTTACCCTGACCAAATAACCTCTTCAAGTTTTGATCTTGCTATTCTCAGGTTCTCAGGATACTTGGATAAAACCCCCCCCCAATTGTAACCAACTCAGCCCAAATAACATCTAAAGAGTCGCAAGACAAAATTGATATGCGGTATTGTGAGGCTATTGACGAGGTTAAAAATTCGGTGAAATATTAGCAAATAGGCATTTAGCCGCCGGGGGGCTCGAGCTTTTTTTCTTTCTTTTTTTCCAAAAAAGGGAAGGGAGTAGCCCAAACAAGTTTTCAACAGTAAGTGCTCTAAAGCATTCATCACCGATAAAAACACCCTTTCCAAGTTAAGGAGCTACTAGAAGGTCAAAAGCAACGTAGTTAATATCTCAGCTTGTGAATTAGCCCGCAACTTGCCTCTGAACAAACACAACTCCTCCCTTTTTGCTTGTCCCCCAACCCCTACTGCACCCCAAACAAATATCCCACTAGGTACCAGCATGGAGGAAAAGAAAGAGAACGAGCCCTCGTATCGTTCCCACGTTGATTACTCTGTTGGCAGCACCACAGACGAGCCCAGCCTCACCGACCAGATCAAACGATACAAACCCCGCAAGTTTAAGGAACCTGAGAGCAGCATCCTCAACAAGGCCAATGCCCCATCCGCTGCCAATGAGCGATTGACGGAGAAGTGCATCAAGGTGATCGTTGAGAACTTCAGCGAAAACCCATCTCACCACACCCTCCCTTCCAAGCACATGCTGGCCATCACCTCCTTACTTCCAATCGACTTGGATCCCGGGATTGCCGCGATTCACGTCCACGACGAGGGATATTGGAAGCGATGCTGCTTGCAGAGCTTAGGGACATCCAAGTGTCAAATCATTAAACACGGCTTGACCTGGAAGCAGCTGTTTTTCGAGTTCCATCTGCAGGACCGGCTCGAGAACTTTGATGCTGAGACAGAGTCCTTTGATGATTTGTTGGAAGAGATTAAGAAATTCCAGGACTACATATTCACACTTACCTTCACCCAACTTCCCTCCCACATTGAAATCGACCAAATAACTGCCATTCTACCGAATCTCACTAAGTTGAGTATTCAGTACTCGGTGAAGAAAATTGGGATGAAGTATGACCGCATGCTCTTCGGAATGAAGATTAGCGACGCGAGTAGTCTTGCCAAGTCCATCAAGAACTGCAACAATCTCACCAGTTGCGTCGCCTCCGGAAACCTAATCGACGATGATCTACTCCGAATGCTCATGACTGGCCTCTACAAATCTTGCTCCATCACCCATCTAGACGTGAGCCACAACAAGATCACAAACCACGGTGTGAGGTTGTTGAGCAAGCTGCTAGGTAGCAAGAGCGTACTCACAAGCCTGAACATCGCTGACAACCAGATACATGCGGAGGGCGGTCGATATTTGGGAAGGGCCCTGAGGACTAACGACAGTCTGAGCGATTTAAACCTGCGGCTAAATAGGCTCAGCGACGAGGGTGGTAGGATGCTATTTGAGGGTCTCCGGGACAACGAGTCCTTGACCCGGCTCAATATTAGCAGCAACAGCCTGGCGAGAGAGAGCATGTCGGCGATCAGCGTGATTCTGAGGGAGCCAGAGAATCAACTTGCAATTGTCGATCTCTCTGCAAACCAGCTGTCGACAGACGACGTCGGTATTCTGGCGGAGACATTGGGAAAGAACTCCCGTATTCTCTCTCTCGATCTGCGAGCGAATAAGTGCGATGACGAGGAGCTGCTGCAGAGGATTGAAGAGATTGTTCACCGGAATGAGCTCAAGGCTCGCTCAGGTTAATTAACCCGGTTGGTGTTGGCCTTGGGTATTGTACTAATGTGAATTGAATAAGACGCAATGCAAAGATTATATGTACGAGAGGAGGGGTCACTTTCCTGCCCAACAACGCTCTACTGTTATTTAATTTGCCCAAACTTTTAACTTTCCCCACTCATCCCATCTAAATCTCATCTCATCACATCTCATCTCATCACATCTCATCTCATCTCATCTCGTTCAGCAATATTTTTCTCGCCACTCGGCGCCGCACAGGGTCTTCACTAACGTCATTAGCCACCCTATTTAGCCCTAAACTGTCGTGTTGTCGCAAACCTCCCTCGATGTACCGCTCTGTTAGCACTGCCTTGGCGCTTTTGAGAAGCTTTTCGTCACCCCCACTTTGTGAGATTTTATCTATCACGTAGAGGATTTCTGTGTTGTCCATCTTCGCAAAGTTGCCGGCCTCAGCCTCACTGAGATTAATCATCGCCAGCTCATGCTGCTCTTCTTCAGCTCTACCAAGCTCCCTGAATTTCCCGTACAGCTCAGCTCTTCTCTCTTTCCGGCCCTCCACCTTCCGAACCCAAAATTCTTCTACAGCCTCCTCCTTCATGGCAGGAAAGCGGTCGATTGCGAAGGACCTCCTTCCGTCTACATCAACCATGACTACCACATCGAATATTTCACTCCCCTTACCAGACTTAAAGTGCGGAGAGCGCAGCTCAACCTCCATGTTGAAATTCTCAAAGTTGACGCCTTCAGTCACTTCATAGCTCTCCACCCCACGCATAGTCAGAGTAGTATAGATGCCGCTATCGCTAAGAGTACGGATGTGATCAGTGAATGCTTGCGCATGAGAGAGCACGTTTGAAGGGGTGGCGATAGTCTTAGCCAGGAAGAGAAGGAAGTGGAGGAAAGAGATGGAGTTTTTCATCATTGATGAGGGGGCGTAGATAAACTAATAAGACCCACGGATAAACGGATACACGCACAATCGGACGATTGTGTAGAATGCAAATTGAAAACGGACGGGGATTCCTTTTCACTCTTTTTTCACTTACTCCTGTCATCCGGTCATCCCACACGGTCACGAAAAACAAATAACATTTTTGGCCACATGTGTGCATTTCTCGTCTTTTTTACAACATCATAGAGGTTTTATCAAAATTAAATACCCCCATTTCGTTACAAAATACTACACAGTATCAGTTGAACAGAGAATAATATTAAAAATTCCCCACAGTGACTTATATTTCAAGTCTAGCAAACTAGAAACGTGCACATCGAAGTTGGTACTTTTAAATGGTGACTCTGCAAGAAGCACAGAGCTTGTGTACAGCATACAGCGTAGAAGTCTCAGATGTCACAATTCGCCTTCACGACATTCGCGACCCAATAACTGGTGCTACAACTTATGATATCCAGTCTACGGTGACCATGTCACCCCTCTCCAATGTTCATGGTGAGGTCATGGAAAAAAAAATTGTCAATGTATTTCGCTTCAGTGAGGTGGAATCATTTGACGCCTCTCTTCACCAGGCTGTCGTTGACCCCCAAACGGAGAATATATTTACTTTCCTCTTACCAGCACAAAATCAAAATGGTGATCTGAGTGAAGATGACGACTCAATGCTACCCCCTCTTCCGGGAAAAAGATTCTGGGGCCGCTTTGCGCAGGACTTTTTAGAGGAGCGTCGGCAAGGGCTACAAGAATATTTCACAAATATTGTGGAAATTATCAATGGGATATTGGGAAATAAAAGGACAAGCGGATTGCATGGAAGTGTGGTCATCATGGCAGGAGACGAAGATGGGGGTGTAAAATCGACAGTGTTAGCACTGATCGCCGAGTTCTTTAATCTATTCGGC
>Ga0115554_1001809_pt1 | contig 15081 bp, 14 predicted proteins | sample COGITO_mtgs_1104_3_FD_87283 | JGI IMG/M metagenome (GOLD analysis project Ga0115554, IMG submission 87283) | Pelagic marine microbial communities from North Sea - COGITO_mtgs_110404 | ecosystem: Environmental > Aquatic > Marine > Epipelagic | place: Germany:Helgoland, sampling site Kabeltonne... | reverse complement strand
TTATATAGTTGAGAAATTCAATTGGGTATGTGTTGAAATTTTAAGTTAGCCTGCTCCTTCTGGCATCTCGACATCCTGCCAGCAGTCCACTGGCCTGCTTCTGGAGCTGACATCTATCATTTATCCTTTTTGCTGGGAGGGACTCAAATCTATCTGCTCAATCTACGCCATCTGCGCCCATCTACGCCCATCTACGCCCATCTACGCCCATCATTTAGGGAAATCTACTAACAATCAAAACCCATCTGTTTCTTTCAGACCAACCTCCTAACATCCTAATTATTATTAGGATGTTGTTCCTGTTACCACTGATGGCCCTAGCCATTGCAACGAACGTCGTGCATGGGTCATTCCACTTTAACCTGCGGGGGCTGAATGATTTTAAGACCATGATGAATGATCCGAATGGCGCAAGTTTCATCAATGGTAAATACCACATGTGTTACCAGCTTTCCTCTCTCGACAAAGATGGTGCAACTGCTATGAACCATAGCAGTAGTGTTGACCTTCTCCACTGGGATTTTGAAGAAGAGGGATGCATGGTCCCTGGACCAGATGACTATGATGCCGGTGGTGTTTGGAGTGGTGGCGGAGGATTTGTTGAAGGGGACGAAACTTGGGCACTGTCTTACCGAGCGAGGGGAGGTGGCAGCGCACCGGCTGCGCCTGGGGTTGCCATCGCTACTACGACGGATTTTAAAACATGGAAGAAGGACGGCATCTTCTTTGCCGACATTGGCAGCGATGGGTTGCCGATCTGGACAACCAAAGATGGAAAGTTTATCGCCGGGGGGAATGATGGAAGCGGCAAATTGATCACATACAGCACCATAGCAAGTGGGTTCAGTTCTGATGCGACCGCTTGGAAGAGAGATGATAAGTTGCTCTTTGATACATCGACGCTGGAAAACTGGGTTGGGCTTCAGTGCTGTTGTCCTGACTTCTTTCCCTCCAGTGGAAGCTCGTCTCCTGATCCTGTTTCCGATGCCGAGGTCAAGTGGATCGTCAAGACCAGCGGGTATATTTCCGAGCCGAAGCGGCAGTCTACCCCTGATTATTTCCTCTTGGGAACCTACAAAGAGGGCGATTTCGTCCCCGATGGCAACCGCCTTTTTGCTGTTGATTACGGTGCTGTCTTTGCAAGTCAGACAATGTATGATCCGTTCAAAAATAGGCGAATTTTGCTCGGGTGGACGGGTGAATACAACAACACTCACTCTATACCGAGGGAAATAACGACGGTGAGGGACGGGACAGGCGGCGATTCATTGTTGTTCTATCCCATAGAGGAAGTGGAAACGACATTGCGAATTGGGGAGGGAAGCGTGGTGTCTTCATTCAGCGATGACTTCAATAAAGATGACATGGGAGAACAAATGGATTTTTTGGTAAAGGTTAACTGCAGCGACTGGGACAAGTGGAGTACGGACAAAGACGCGAAATCTTTTGGAATCGAGATACGAAAGGGAGGAAAGAAAAACAAAAATTCAGTTAAAATTGCGGTAAACAATGTGAAGGCAGGCGAGCAAACAAATAGCACTTGGAATAGCAATAGGATGGATCAAACTTTTCGCAACGGAGCAGGATTGGATGGCGCCACTGTTGGAGTGCTAACGATTGATAGGGGGGAAGACCCCTCCGGCGGAAGTGCGCAAATGAATGACCTAAGAGTCGTCGGTGGCTGGTTTGTTTTACCGAAGGAAGGAGAAGTGGAAATTCGCGTGCTAGTCGATGGACCCCTCGTGGAAGCGTTTGTTGAGAGGGGAAGGGCCGCCGTGACAACCTTCGCCCCTTATTTAGATTCTGACTACGATCCTACCGCCATTGGTGCCGGACTGTTTGCTGAAGGTGATAGTAATGTTAGCAGTCTGTCTGAATTCGAAGGGGTTTTAGGAAAGGGCTGGAAGGTGAAAAGCACGTAGTGTTGAATATGCCTGAACGCTAAATTAATTGGAAAGAATTGAATTACAAAAAAAATTGTGCAATGTCATCTCTTCGGCTGTTTTACTTCAACTCTGCTTTCTGTCCTGTCTAGCTTCCCCCCGCATTGTCGTTCATTCTCCCTGCATCTCATTTGTCCAATCTAAAAACTTCCCCCAAGGCACGGCACCTTCAGCCAAAGGTGATAATTTGAGCTATGCCGCAAATCGTATTCTCGTTGACGACGAGTATTCTTAATTGTGAGTCGTTCTCTTCGTCGAGGTCGGAAATATCTCCAACGTCCAACGCTATGCATGGGTCAATTCCATCAACATTGCCTCCAACTGAAATTTGTTCAGTTTTCAGCTTGTTGTCATTTAGCCAAAAATCTGCATGTTTCTCGAGATTGCAATATTCGTCGCCATTAATTGCTACATCACCGTCACTCCCTTCACAGACGACTATGAAATTGGTTTCGTCGCCAACAGGAACGGAAATTTTCAGCTCCCCAGAGGAGCTCGATCCTAAGAAAAGCTCCTTACTATCAATATATCCGAGTTGGTATATTTCTACCTGCCTTTTTGCATTCATTTCTTTGGGCATCAAGGTGCTTATCCATCCTGCAGCGAACCGATTGGATGAAGCGGCAAGAAAGGCGGCATAAGTGTCGTCCAGATCGGTTTTATCGAAGGAGACGGGGTCTAGACTCTCCTCACTGACTATTTGCTTCAAGCTTATTTCAGCAAGACTAGGTTTGTAAGAAGTCCAACACTTATGAGTTGGGACCTCGTTTTGGTCGCCACAACCATAGTATATGGGTAGATTACTGCACGCCGTGGCGTCCGGGAGCTTGATCCCATCTTCTTTTTTTTTCACTTCTCTCTTTTTGTTTATATCATTCATGAGACGATCTCGATTTTCAACAAAAAACTGCAATCCGTCCAGGAGTCTAATGGCAATCAAAAAAGCCGCTAATTTGTGGTGCTGGAAGCCAGGGTGGTGCGGCGCTTTCCCGGGGGCCGCGGGGGGTGTCGTAAATTCGTGAAAATTTAGAAAACCTTCTGGCCATCCCTTTTTGTCCTTTTCGTCGTATTCTTCCTTTGTTCCACCTGCAAATCTCATGTAGGCGCCGCGAGCGTCGATGAAGAAACTATCTGCGTGAATGGAACTATAGTGATCGAGCACTTTCCGCCGGTTTTGTACGCCTCTTACGTCGTACCGACCATCTGAAATTATCACCAGGGGTCTGCGAGGAAGGCTCGTTGAATACCGCAAGAATGCCTCAAACAAATCATTCTGGCGACCCTCATTCAGAGTGAATTCCCAGGATATTACGTCACTTTCCCGCCCATAATAGTTTTCCATGCACCAGCCGTAGGGGAAACTCGGTACCCCCCCAATCGCAGCATTTGAAAATAACAGTTCAACCCCGGCCTCTTTTGCTACACCCGCAAAAAGCTCTGAGAAGACCTGTGGATAGGCTTCTCGAAAGTAGTTTCCGCGCCCCGCAGTCACGCTATAACCGCCGAAGCTAATTTTGAAGGGCCGCTCCTGCGCGACGCTTAAGGCAAAGCGCCTGGCAATTTCTTCTGTGGCCGCTGAAGGATCCACTCCACTGGGGTAGTAGTAGCCCTTGTCCAGCACATCTAGGTTTTCATCGGGTCGGTAAAGCATGCGGAACCGGTTGCGGAGCAATGCGGCGGCATCTTGGAAAGGCTCGTCGGTGAGCACAGCCTCAAGCACGTCATTTGCCACATAGGATTCGCTCTTTGATTCATCAATTCTACTGGTGAAGCTTGTAATTTCAAGGTTGACGCTTAGACGAAATACTTGGATAGCAGCAGAAAAAACAATCAGTGCAGTGAGTGCTGACATCGTTGACCGCTGCATTTTGGGTCCAGGAAAGTTTTGCTATGCTTTATAGTGTGGGAGTGGTGTGGAGTGGTGTGGTAGTGGTGATTCTGACCATAAAACGAGCCCTTTCTGCCGGATCTTGACTGCGTTTGGCTTACGGTTTGGTCTGTTCCCGGCTAGGCTAATGAGGAGGGGTTAATGCATTTCAGAAAAGGGCATTCCCCATCATTTTTCAGCGGAAATTTTTCACCACTTGGTTCTCGGCCTCTGGTCTACTTTCGCTGATTTTTTTCGTGTTTCCCGGTTATCCTGCCCCTGAACGCGCAGGTTTATACGTTTTAGCTCCTGAACTTTTTTCCTGAGCTTTTTTCGTCCACTGCGGGGATCTTTCATCTGCGAAAGCCAGTTGTCATTGGCTCCTCCGTTTGTGTTTTGTACGTCGTCTAAGCTGTCGAACATGAAAAGAAGTGGTTCCGCAGGTGAGATTGCAAACCCCACCCCGCACCTCCTCCACAGCCACAGCTCGTCTCTGGTCCAAAACAACAGGGCCAATGCGTCAGTGCCTTGTTCGATTTCATCAGCTGTGGTGACTCCCCACGCCCGCCCTCTTGAGACCTCTGGTTTCGATTCTTGTCCGACAGACCGCCTTGTTCTCGTATTGTGCGGCCTTCCGGCGACTGGGAAAACAGCGGCGAGCCGGAAAATTTTAAGTTACTTGCAATTCTTCTTGGATATTCCTGGTCAAATTTTTAATGTGGGAGACTACAGGCGTAAAATCGCTGGCCCAAATATGACTGCTGATTTCTATGACCCGAAGAATAAGGAGGCACTGGCCAAGAGGAATATGGCTGCGATGCAAGCACTTGGTGATTTAAAAAAGTTCATGAATGAAAAACCTGAACAGGGAGTACGAGTGGGCATTTTTGATGCTACTAATAGCACCATGGAGAGAAGGAAGGTGATTCGTAAGGAGCTAAAGGTGCGTTGCACCACCCATTTTCTTGGAGGACGGACTTCAAAATTTTATTTTCGTCAAGACCAAACAGTCGCCATGCACAAAACTAACTTGACTCGACAACTTCCACACTACTGTTTTCACCCTATGTGTGTTATGCCATGACATGATCATGCGCCTTGCCGTGTGCTGCAACACGTCACTTTACGTTCTACTTTTCTTGCACGTAGGGAGTTGGCTGCAAGATTCTGTATGTCGAGATGGTTTGCAGCGATCACCATCTGCTCGAGGAGAACATCAGGATGCTCAAGCTGAAAACCCCCGACTACGTCGGACAAGATCCTGAGATCGCAATGGATGACTTCCGTCAGAGGCGGAAAAATTACGAAAAGAATTATGAGACGATTGAGGACCACGAGGGCCCCTATGTAAAGGTTCATGACTGCAAGAAATTTGTGATACACAATGTTCGGGGTTATTTGCCCATGAAGGTGGTGAATTTTATCATGAACCTTCACACCTTGCCCAGGCGATTTTATATGACACGCCACGGTCAGAGCGAGTACAATACGCTCGGGAAGATCGGTGGTGATAGCGGTCTATCCAAAGCGGGAATCGCCTATGCGAAGAAGCTCGCAGTGTGGGCTGAGAAGAACATCTGCACTCCGGATGAGGAAAGCAGCAATTTCGGGGATGTCAAAGACAGAGAGAGCGGCGGTAGTCATATTGGGAATGAAGTCGGCGGCGATGAAACCGAAAGTGAAACTCGTGCTCCAAAGAAACAAGTTCCTTGTCGCCTGTGGACGTCCTCCTTGAGAAGGACTCAGGAAACAGCTCAGTTTATCGAGCATCCCAAACTAACCCAGATCAATTTCGACAATGGTGACGTTCACGATTGGATTCAAATGAGACCTATGATAAAGAAGAACCTTGATGAGCTATATGCGGGTGACTGCGACGGAATGACGTACAAGGAGATCGAAATTCACATGCCCGATGTGTTTTTAGCCCGACAAGGAGATAAGTTGGCTTATCGATATCCGAAGGGGGAGAGTTATCTGGACATAATTAATCGGCTCGAACCCCTGGCCCTTGAGATGGAGCGAGTTCGGGAACCAGTCCTGATCATCGGCCACCAGGGCATCTTGCGTATACTTTACTCGTACTTTGCTGGTTATACACGTGACGAGGCTCCATTCGTGTCAATTCCTCTAAACCATGTCATTGAGCTGCGACCACACGCCTACGGATGTGACGAGACGAAATATGAGGTCCTGTCCAAGGAGGAGATGGCGAGCTACAAGACCAAATTAGCTGATGGTCAGGATGAACCAGTTACAAGTCAACCAATGGCAAGCCTCGCTGATGGGGTGAACAGCAGGATGAGCGCCAAGCAGGCTCGGCAACGACGTGACTCTGACGAGGGGTGCATCCAGAAACGAACAGATGGCAAGGTAGGACTGCGACAATGATAGCGACAATGACAGCGACAATGGTAGCGAACAGCAACAGCGACTGCGACAGCGACGGCGACGGCGACAGCGACAGCGACAGCGACAGCGACGGCGACGGCGACGGCGACAGCGACGGCGACGGCGACGGCGACAGCGACGGCGACGGCGACGGCGACGGCGACGGCGACGGCGACGGCGACGGCGACGGCGACAGCGACGATGCCAACTAACCAACTCCACTGCCTTATTGCCCATTCGCCTCCACCACCTTTAACTGCTTCTTCTCGCTCCAAACTGACCACAGCTAACATTCACAAGAATGGATGTAAATGTGAGGGGTGATATCACGCCAATTGATGACTTTGACATAGGACTGAGGAAGGCTAAGATCGACACTGAGGAGCACGCACCCAGCTGCTGACGAAGAGAATAATACCTTTCTTAGTTGAATTTAAGTTATGCTGCTGCAAGCGTAATGTAAATATGTGGGTAAAATTTGCACAAAACGTGTTCTCTACTTTGTTCATTGAAGATGCGCCTAACTTTTTTCTCAATAATAATGGCAGGGGTTGTCCTGACTGTGGTAGAATGATGGCTGAAACTCAGGAAAGCGCCAAGCGAGAGGAACATTCTCCTCATCCACTTTCTCCGCTTCCTTTGGTCGTTTCAAATCATCTATATTTTCCGCCAAATTGAAGCTCTCGCTCCCCTTTCCCGTCCTGGCGCGTAAAAACTCGTCCTCTCTCCTCTTTTCCCGTAATACCTTCCCCTCACTCTCCTCCAAGTTCAGCAGCTTGGTGGCCCAGAGGATGTCAATGATTATTGACCTTACCCCGTGAAATTCAGTTTTATCCCTAATTCTCGCCAACGCGCTAGCAGCGTATCTGTGTTCCATTGTAACACATCCTTTTGTCTCGAGCTTTAGTACCACCTTAAGGAGCTTGGCAGCAGCAAATGCAGCGTCAACTGCTGATGCATCATTTTGATGAGCATTCTTGATGGACTTGAAGCAGTGTTTGAGTGTTTTCTTCCTCCTTTTTGGCGAAATACTAGTCCAAATCATCACTAGTTCGGCGGGTCGATGCACGCGAGTAAGCAAATGGCTATAGCATATAGGAGCAGGACTAGTTGTTATCACTGACGAATCTGTAGCCGTTAGTGACCAATCGTCACGTTTGTTGGAGTCCAACACTTCGATTGGAGTTGATGGCCCATATGGAAAGCAGAAAGTCGCATGATCCATTTTTTTGTCCTTCGAAATCGAAAGTGCCGATTGCTTTGACAAACAATTTTGTTCTCAAAATTCTCGGCAACAAAATAAAACCGGGCAAAACACTTGCAGTATCCTTCCTGGCATTTATTTACTAAATAAAATATTGTAACACTCACTCTCTTCGGTCGGTGGTAGGTCTCTATTTTTGGCAAATCTAAGGGAAAGATCGATTCACGTTCTGTTTTTCCTTGGACTTACAGAACCACACAACACAACCTTTTAACCTAACAGTGCTATGAAAAGAAAGCGCTCTAAAGCGTGCAAATATTTTGTTGGTGGGAATTGGAAGTGCAACGGTACTCCCGAGAGCGTTAAGGACCTGATCAATGTTTATAATAATGCTGGTGATTTCCCCTCTTCTGTGGAAGTCGTTGTAGCCCCCACGGCTCTCCATATTCCGTTCACCATGGATAATTGTCGCAAAGATATTGCTGTTGCTGCCCAGAATATTTCCAGCGATTCTGGTTACGGTGCAATGACAGGGGAGCTAACTGGAGAGCTCTATGAGGCCATGGGGGTCACCTGGACTCTAACCGGGCACAGCGAAAGAAGACGTAGGCAGACAACAAGACAACTTGGCCATAACGAACACAACGTTTCCGTGGCTGTCAAGACGGCCCATGCGCTCAAATGCAACCTCAAGGTAATTGTCTGCGTGGGAGAGACATTGGAAGATAGGGAATCGGGGCAGACCCTCAAGGTATGTGAGGAACAGCTGAATGCGGTGAAGGAGAAAATTAGCATGAGCGATTGGGATAGTATCGTGATTGCGTACGAACCCGTGTGGGCTATCGGAACGGGTGTTTCTGCGTCGCCTTCTCAAGCTCAAGAGGTTCACCAAAACCTCCGCCGTTGGATGATGACAAATTTATCTGCTGAGATCGCCACAAATATGCGCATCATTTATGGAGGGAGTGTAAAACCTTCCTCCGCTCCCGATCTTATCGCAGAGGACGACATCGACGGTTTCTTGGTAGGCGGTTGCAGTTTAAAGAAGGACTTCATTGACATTATCAATGCTTGCCCAGCAGAATTTGACACTGAACAGAGAGAGAAGCAAGGTTTGGAGAGTGTCGCAAAGATCAGGGCAATATCAGCGAGTGGTAGCGTTGAGAAATGAGGCCGCAAATAAATAATTTTATAGATATGAAGCAATAAGTTTTTTGCGTTTTGTCGATTGCAACAAATTGCGAAAAAGAAGCACCAAAAAGCACAAAACAAACAACACTCTGATCCGCCCCCCCCCCTTCAATGCGTAACCAAATGTCAAGTGTCCCTTGCGCCGTGCCGTAGTATATAAACAACCGAGCCTTAAAATACATGTTCTTATTATACATTCAGACTTTGGGGCCCCAATATCTGAAGTCAAATTTCCCAGTATATACACTCTCAGAATCGTCCTGCTCTAAGTCGTCGACACTGTCATCTTCGTCAAAATTACATACCCTATTTACCCCATCGATGTCGGGTTTGTAAGGAGCGTTCAGCGCCTTCCTAGCGACCAGATCAGGTGTGAAGCCGTCGAACCACTTGTGGCTCCAGATGGCATCAAACCCGCCAACAGTACTTCCGAAGCGCAACATGCTATTTGGATGGAGGAATTTCCCAATGATGCTCTTGCTGTGCTTGTCCATTTTCGAAGGTGTGACCCTTTTTAATACTTCTTGACTGTTGCTGATATTGTTGAACATTTCGGTTTGGTTATCGTTCTCGAACGGCGTGCTGTTCGTCAATAGTTCGTAGATTAGAATACCTAGCGCCCACATGTCAACAGCGCAGTTGTGCCCTTTACTTAGTACTAGCTCTGGGGCCAAATATTCAGGTGTTCCACACAAGGTGTTTGTCAACTTGTCCTTTGCGATAACTGTGGCAAAGCCCATGTCGATGAGCTTCAAATAGCCTTGCGAATCGATGCATAGATTTTCAGGCTTCAAATCCCTGTAGGCGATCTGTTTTTTGTGCAAGGCCTCTAGTGCACTCAAAACATTCGACGCGTAGAATTTGGCAACTTCGGGTTTGAGGCCGCCTAAGTTAGTGGATGCAAAGTAGTCATTGTTGCCGTGCATCAGTGTCCACAATTCTCCACCAGGACACAGATCCATCAGCATGTATAGTTGGTTGGCATCATGGAAGGTACCGTGGAGCTTCAGTACAAGCGGGTGAGATACCATGTTCATTGTGTCCCTCTCCGCAAATATATTTCTCTCCTGGTGCATGTTGGTAATCCTTTGCTTTTTCAAGGCTTTCAGCGCGTAGATCTCCCCCGTCGCTCGATCTTCGACCAACTTTACCAACCCAAACGTGCCACTTCCGAGCACTTGCAACACCGACAAATCCCCCCACTTCACAGAGGATTCGTTCTGACTCAAGCTTCCTCGCCTGGTACTGTTCCTCTTCAGTAACTTCCCAACGCCGTCAAAAATTCCACCCTCCTCTCGCTTCGCACTCTCCCGCTTAATGATTTGGCTCAGAGGTCCCAAAAGCTTGTTGAAGTTCTCCCTGGACAAAACGTACGTCTCAACGTCTCCGTCCGCGATGACACTGGCCACCCGCTTGTCATTGTTCAAAATTGCCATCTCCCCGAAGAAAGGCGTGGTACTCTCTTCGCAGAGTGATCCAACCTCCACACTGTCAATCGTGATGGTGACAGACCCTTTCTCTATCATAAAAAACTCGTCTCCGGTTTCTCCCTGAGTGACAATTTTCGCCCCGTCTTTGAACTGCTGCTTAACCAGCACGTCACTTATTTTTTCCATCTCGTCCTGGCTTAAACATTCCGCGAGCATTTTGACGTTTTTCAGCATCTTCACTCCCTTGTGGAGCTCCAGAAGGTTGTTCAGGCTGCATTAAATCGGAGGAGAGAGAGACAGGTGCGCACAGATAGGGTTGGAGAATGGAGGGTGAGTTACTAAAATAGGTAGTAAGTGATAGCAACAATTAATAAATTAGGAAACCACTCACCTTCCCAGAACCTCGTTGAAAATACTGCGCTCCAAGGCGAAACACTCCACATCCTCCAGTGCAGTGACAGTGGCTTTTCTAGGCTCGTCATGCATCAAAGCCAACTCTCCGAAACTGTCCCCAGCTTTGCACCTCACTAATTCTTTTTCCTCTCCCTTCTGCGTTTGCGACACCATCACTTCGCCGCTTCGTATCATGTAGAATTGCTCCCCAATCTCGTTCTGCTTTATGATCTTCTCGCCTTCCTTAAAGATCAAAATCTTCATTGACTTCGCAATTGTCCCTAATACGGTGTCGCTCAAATCTTGAAAGAGCTTGATTTTCTTCAAAAACACCTTCTGCGTCTCGATCATCTTCTCCTCCATATCGTTCAGAATTTTCCTGAAAGTCGACCTGTTCATGCTCCACATTTTGCAGTTCTGGGTGGCCCTGATGGTACACGCGCGGGGCGCACCATGTATGAGAGCCAGCTCTCCAAACGCAGTACCAGCACGCTGCTTGAAGCTTAGTGTTGTTCCATTCTTAACGACTTCGCACTCGCCCTTCTCCAGTATGTAGAACAAGTCGCCCTCGTCTCCCTGCCAAATGATACAATCCCCAGTATGACAGAAGCTTGGCTGGAGGGCATCCAACAGACTGCTAAAATCACCCATAGACTTAAATAAAAAGTGATTCTTCACGGCGTCCTCAAGGGTCTTGGCCGTCTCAGCCTGCTTTTTCCATACTCTTGACCCCATACCACCGTTCTCGTTCGACGTCGTCGAGGACTGCAGGGCGATGACTTTCCTCTTCTTCTTCCCCTTACTCTTTCCGGAACTATTGCCGTTCTCCTGGGCTTCGGCCGCCTGCTGCTTGCTTACTTTGATGCTCTCGTTGATCTTTTCAATCCAGTCGAGGGCATCGATCTCGCTGCTGCATTTGCACACAAGCTCACCGCTCCCAACAGGAACGGGAATATTTATGGATGATAAGTCTTCGTTCTGGGTAGAGGCAAGACTGGGGCTGTCTTTCAAACTCAAGAACCCCTTCAGACTCGAGCTTTTGTAGCTTTTGTCCCTGTAGTACCTAAGATCTCCAGCTTCCAATTTAAAGTATCGAACTTTCCAATTCCTTATGCCCATCAGCTTCTTTCCAATAGCCTTCTTCTTCATTGTGCCCGACTTGAAGGGGTAGGTAACAAGCTTAGATGCTGATTTAGAGACAGTGCCAGCCGTCGAAGAGTTCTCACTCAAGTTGTGTCCCAAATAAGTTGGGGGTTGCTTCTCGCCGTTAATTCCCATCTGTATGGCCTTCGCCCACTTGTCGAGCTTTGTCTCGGTATCCAAAGCCAGAACAAACTCAGTCGCCCCCATCGTAGAAGTGGACTTACTATTACTCCTTGTCATCATCGACTTCAGACTCCCGCTGCTCGATCTTGTAGAATCCTTCGATGCATTCGTCGGACTCCCTGCCGGCTCGAAGCTCTCTACTTGCTCTGCCAAAGTCAACAAAAACATTGTGTGCCCATAAATATCCTTAACTTTCTCCGCATCTGTCAGTGGGGGTATGATCCTACTGACATGCAGATTGAGATAACCCATGGCGCGGGTGGTTAGTGTGGGTTCGCTTCGGTAGTATTTGACCATTCCGTCCTCCACGCAGGCCCAAAGTTTGATGAAGGTATCTTCCCCATCGAGACCTTTTACAACTCGCCAAATTGTGCCGTGTACATTGCCTGTTGTATCACTTGAATCCCCTTCGTCAGTGAGAGCAAACGGATCATCCACTGTGCTAGAGCTGCGGCCTTTGGTGTTGGCCGCGGTCTCTTGAGGGGAGCGAAAGAGCCAGTTGCCATTCTTAAGGTCACTGACAGGCTCTCCCTTTATGTGTGCTTCTCCAATCTCGTCCACAAAGGCTCCGTCAGGGTTCGCAGGGAGGCCCTTAGAGTTAGAGCAGCCCATCGGGATAAGGACGAAACGAAGGAGAAGATGAGCAGGGCAGCAGGGAAGCAGTATCAAAAGTGAAGCCCGGAGATCTGGAGTTGTTGCTGTGAAGAGCAAAAGGCAAGCAATAGCAGGGAAATGTTTCTGTCCTCACAGTCACGCAATGTCTTCCTTAGTCGACAGGAGAGTGAAAGGTTCAAGTGAAGGAAAATGAATTTATTAGTGGATTTTTTTACCTGGTGCCAATCCCTTCGAGCTCCCCAGAAGTTCAGAAGTTCGGGGTTCGGGAAGACCGAAGACCGAAAGACCGAAAGATCTGGTTGGGTGGTATAATATATAATATTATCCAAAAAATAATATCAATATTATCCAAAAAAAGAGTTGCAAATTGTAATGCTTTCGTTTTTGCTGTTCCTCGGACTTTCTTTCTTCCTGGAGGTCAGCGGGAGAAGAGATGTCACCACCTTCGAAATCAATCTAGATATATCCCCTGAGCACAGGTACGATGCCCTCCTGCCACAGTTCAATGAAACAGTTTGGGGTTTCTACCGTGACTCCTTCGAGGGGAATACAGCTCTGACCGACGTCTTATACGGTTTATCCGACAAACGAGGTCTTGAGAATGACGAGCAACAGGCTGAAATCGAGGGATTGGCGAGGGAATCCAAACTTCCTTTAGATTTCGTCAAGTCAATCCAGATGCTCTACGAGCTTCAAACAATCATGGTCCCGATTGTGAACTTGACAGGTTCTGAGAACACTCTTGCTGACTATCTCCCGGAAGAGTACAAAGTCCTTGCTGACCTACCGTGGCGCGGTCCTGGCTGCACAGGGATCATTGCCATGAACGCGCAAGATAAGTCTGTGTATCATGCTCGGAATCTCGACTTCTCCCCTGTTGATGTGATGACAAATCTTGTCTACAATGGTGTTTTCACCAAAGGCGGCAAAGAAGTCTTTCGAAGTCAAATGGTAGCCGGGTACACCATGGCAATCACTGGGTATAAACCTGGTAAAGATGGCTATGCAATTGAGCGCAACACGCGTTACACAGACCATAAGAAAGGTTTCTATGAAATGATTCAAAATTTAATATCTGGGAGACCCCTCAACGGGTGGACAGTAAGGCAAGTGCTGATGACTGAAACGACCTTTGACGGCGCCATCCAGGCCCTCGACTCGGCAAAGTATGCCAGTAGCGAATATGCCATAGTTAGTGGGGTGAAAAAGGGGGTTATCCTGTCGAAAAATCCAGAATACACTGCTTTCAAACAAACCTTGGGTGAGAAGAATTTTGATGAAAGGGATGACTATATCATAATGACAAATTTTGACTTCTTCTGGAAGGATTTAAGGGAATATTTTGACCCCACTGGTGGACAGATTGGTCACCCGCGGCGGATAGCAGCGCAAAAACTTCTCAACGCTACCGAGGAGGGGAGCTTGGATGGTGAAACTCTGTTCAATGTGATAAACGCCCAGGGTGTATTGGCAGACACAATTTTTCAAGCCATTATAAACGTTGAGCTTGACATTTGGAACATTTCGCTGCCTGATATACCGGATGAGCGAGAATGAAAGTAGGCGGGACTGAATGGTGGCACCGGATGAGCGAGAATGAAAGTTGTCGGACTGAAAATGGCGGCAGCTATGCGACAAGAAATGCAATAACAGCAAAACCAGCTGTAACTAGTTTTGTGTCTTGTGGCAGAAAAAACGCATCTTTCACTTCGTTATATTATTCCACTAGACTTGTTTGCGCTCCGCGTGTGCTCGTGTTGTCTTTTCCTTGTGTGTAATTATTTGTATGGTACAGATGCCCTATTTAATCCGACCCACGTTACAAAAAGTAATCAGGTGCAGGATTTTTCAGCGGCACACCTCTGGCCTCCTGGGGAGCCGCCTCAAATATTTTAAACTTCCTATTGAGCGACTCGTCGAGCTCCAGTATAGCAGCCACATTTCCGCAACGATAACAGTAATTCGGAGCACTCCAAACAGTTACCAGGGCATCGTTGAACATATTCCTATGGCCTTCCATGACAAGCTGGTGCGCTCTCGCAATTAAGTCAAGGTTGTTCGTTTCGTTGAAGCTCTCGACGACATCACCTCCGAATAAGTATCCGGCTCCCCTGGGACTAAGCCCCCAGCCGTCTATTTCCTCGGGATCGCTCCACATTAAGTCGCACATGGCCCCGTCGTGTGGGACTTCTTGCTTACGATCAATTACACGGATCTGGTCAAGTGAGGTTATGGAAGGGGAGAGACCGCCGTGGACGCAGAAAATTTTGTCTTCAATGATGGCTGAGAGCGATAGGTAGTCAAAGATCTCTGTGCAGTATCTCCACACATTCACTGACCCATACTTTCGAAGACACTGTGGTGACACAACACACACCGAAGAAGAAACAAAGAGATGTGGATGTGTGTGGGGTTTCACAGGTGACAAATCGAGTTAGCAAAGCAAAGATGCAAAAAGCAGAATAGCCAGGTGACAAAGATGACGCTAGCCGATAGAGTATCTCACTGATGAAACCAAATTGATATTTTGAACGCCTCCCACAAGGAAGATGGCAACCACAGAACCCACGCTTTTTTTTTTTTTTACAAAAAAAAACACAAAGAAAAGCATCAAATCACCCCCTCATAAAAACCATAAACCTGCGTGATCTGGCGGGACTCGGGGTTTCCTTCTAAAGAGGGGGATCGGCCCGGGTAAAGAACTTTCAGGGGAAAAAGGAG
>Ga0115554_1001799_pt1 | contig 15102 bp, 7 predicted proteins | sample COGITO_mtgs_1104_3_FD_87283 | JGI IMG/M metagenome (GOLD analysis project Ga0115554, IMG submission 87283) | Pelagic marine microbial communities from North Sea - COGITO_mtgs_110404 | ecosystem: Environmental > Aquatic > Marine > Epipelagic | place: Germany:Helgoland, sampling site Kabeltonne... | reverse complement strand
ATTGTTCTGCCAGTGGTCATGGCTTTTAAAGTACATCGGCTCGAAAGCGTGTTCGAGGAACTGAGGACCGAATCGCTGGTAATGAAGGCAGCCACCAGTGAGGAAATCATTGCTCCATAGTTTGAGAGCTCGCTGACAGACTTGATAATTCTCACTGTTGATGATTTTGCCGAGGAGCAAGAAAAGTTCATCTCGCGCAGTATGAAATTCTTCAAGCTCCCATTGGTGCATCTCAATGTGTTCAAGAATTTCCTCAAGTTCGGTGATGAGCAGCACTTGCTTGGGACCGTCCCTATGGGGCCAGTAATGGCTTATTTTCTTGACAACGATTGGGCCTATGACTTTGCTTTCCTTGTCCATAAAAATCATGACCAGCTTCCTCAGCTCATCATGGTAGTCCTGCAGAACAGTATAACTTGCCGAGTGGAGAGGAAAGATTGCCTTTCCCAATGTCTCAAGGTGGTCTTTCTTCAGAGGAGCCTGTTACACATTGATTTTATTTCATATGAGTGAGAAAAGACCGAAACATTTCGTCGGCTGATTCGTAGCTTTCAACAGCAACAACCCAAACCCAACCGCCCTCACTCACCTTAAATCCTTTCACAATCGGCTCCAAAATTTCCAAGAGTTCGGTAATCCCTTTGTGACGCCCGCTTTCATAACTAAAGCGACTGAATTCGTAGTTCATGCAATTCCTGAGCAATTTCCGATGCTCGGTAAACTTGATGTAGATCTTCAAACAGAGACTCTTCAGCACAGCTCGCTCCCTCGCATCACTCGTATCCAACTTTGCTAGGACAGCAGTGCAAAAGTATTCATCAATGAAGTGCTTGCTATCGCTAACTTTCATTGCGGCAACATACTTCAGCAATAATTCGTATACATATTTGGTATAGCCAAATGAAGGGTCACTGTAGTCTGTCTGGCTGCTTGGAAGATCCTTTGCATTGTTTATTTGGTCTGGAGTAAACCGGATAGAGCTCGCACCAGACATCTCAGACCTATTTTCAGGACCGACAGTCCTCCGCAGTGTGTGCCTTTCGAGACAATTAATCAGGTTGGCGAAGATCACGTCGGTATAGAAGTCTGGAGTTCCAATAGGGGGCGATGTTACGTAGTCAAGTATCTCCTTGATCGTCTTCATTTGAATAATTTTCTGCTCCTTACACTCCTTCGGTTTGTGCCAGGGGTAAACCAAAGCACAGATATATAGTTTCTGGACGATGATACTGTTTCTCATAGTTGGGGGGGAATCAAGGATAGATGGCAGGTCATCCTTGAAGGACAAAAACTCGACATCATCCTGCCTGCAGCACTCATCATTGCTCCCCACCACAGAAAAGTCTTTGTCGAGAACGACATTATCTTTCATGACGGAATTTTTTGCGGAGATCCGCCGTAAATGGCCTTGGGGAATCTGCAACAACTTCTTCCTCGCTTCCTCACCTGCCTGCCCTCCCGTTACCAAGGATTTCCTTGTAGTCTTTAAAGACAGTCTTGATTGTGACAATTTTGATTTTGACTTATTATCGCTCCAAATTGTGATACCTGACTTTACTGACATGAGATCGTCAGCGCGATCTTCTAATTGTCCTTGTGAGCCCTGATTTTTGATGTTTTCAGCTGTGACCTTCTTAGATGAGGACCCTCCCATGGCCAGGGATTCAAGTGATTTAATTAAACCAAAATATTGCGAGAACTGCCACGTTATTATCGAAACTCGATACCGAAAGTTACGATTTTTTATTATACATAATCATAGCATGTAATTTATTCCATAGCTGTTGTTCTCGGCACCGGCCGGCAACGGCGCGGACACGGAAGAAGTTGGTTAGAAACAGGAAATTTGTCAGGTGTGCATCTCAAATTGAGTCTTTTGATCATTAGCTTTTTTCAAACGACAGACAAAGTTCTGTAGTATACACCTCCAAAAAGCAAAATCATTAAAATTCCCTCACGTGACATCATTTAACATGCGTTCATGGGGCGATAATGTCCAACGCTCCCTCCCCATGCTCCGAACGGAACATAGCTCGCCTCTAACCGGTCAGCCAATCACGCACAACAACAAGCGGAAACGGATAAAAAACTTATCGAAGTCTTGGAAGTTGAATGGTGGTGTGGAGGAAAACAAATCTAGCATTAATAACAACAATGTCAGCACCCAGAAGAAAAACCTTCTCCCAAACAAATTTAGACCCCGCCAGCATGGATTTAATTCGCTTGCTGACAAAATGACCGTAAAGATCGTCGAGGAGCGATCAAACAAATCTCTTGGAACGTTGGTTTGTCGTTGTGGCACTTCACTGAGCTACCTCCGATCGATCCTGAGCGAAGGAGAGGTTCCGGACACAACAGGTTTCTTGTTTGTAGATTCAAGGGAAGAGGCCATCGATAGGGTGACCGGAGAGCACGGACCGAACGTCATTGACGAAGCCCGAGAGAACAAGACTGTTGTTGGCCTCTGGGTGGAGAAGCGAGGGGCCTTGCCAAAGCTAGTGGAATCATCTTCAGCTCCTTTGCTGCCGCCAATCGGTGGGGCGATAAAAAATCCCAAGGCAGTACCAGGAAGCGGCAGTGAAAACGGTAGCAGCGGTGCCAGCGACGGCAACACAGACGAAAACGGCAAAAATGACAGCTTAAGTAACGGTGAAGAAAAGCCTGAAACACCGACAGCAGCGGAAGAAGAAAGTGCTGCCAAGCAAAAACAAAGCTTTCAACAGCACACGGAAGAACCAAACACAGAGCAGCACAGGGTTGGCGGTTTTACTTCAGCAGAGTTGGACAGCGTGGTAACATTCATGGATCCGAACTGTGATGGGGAGATAAGCTTCGCGGAGCTTTCAGAGGCTTTTAGGCGATCTCGGAGATCTAAAGCCGACGAGAAGATCCAGGCAAAGGGCCGGGAAATGCTGTTGCGTATCAACAGCATAATTAAAGAAAAGGTGAGCATCTTAAAATCCCGATCCCGCTTTTTCACCCTCACGACACAACAACTTACCTCCTCCCTTCACTTCACCGAATTCTTCACATCCATCTTCCTACTGCCTACAGAAACTCTCTGTGGACGAGTGGTTTTCTTTGATGGACTCTTGCGGCGCCTCCGGGGAAGGAGATGGAAAGATCACGATTGTCGAGCTCCGCAGAGGCTTGCGTTTATTAAGTACTGTCGGCCAGAAAGAGGGCAAGGCACGCTGGCATTTCACCGAAAATGAGATTGTCGCATTGATTCGATACATGGACCCAAATGCAGACGGCGACTTATCAATCGAGGAGGTAAAGACGGCCATCCAGAAGACAACAGGTATCAAGAGCGAGGCTGAGAAGCTCTTTAACGAGGTTTCAGGGGTGATATGCCGCCTGGAAGAGTACATGAAAAAGAAGGGAATCAGAATGTCTGACCTTTTTGAGTCGCTTGATGATAGTGGTGATGGCCTTTTGTCCCCGGAAGAGCTTAAAGTTGGTTTGATTACAATCGCAGATCCGACAAAACGTGGGCGGCTAAACATGCGAAAGAAAGTAGCGGCGACGAAGAAGACTGGTGTCGACGGGAGGGGCCCGGTGACCCTACCCAGGGCAATCATAAAAATCCGAATTCTTGACGAGGACTCCGCCCTGCTACAAGAGCGCTATCACAATGAGATGATATATAGGCTGAATAGCAAGGCCGAGACAGACAGAGAAAGGCAGGGGGAGGCATCGGAAAACAACGCAGGGAAACATAACCACTCTTTGCTCGTAAATGAACCTATCTACCTAGATATCACAGACGATGAAATTTTATCTCTGCTGGGCCAAATTGAGCGAATACACAATTTCCCGGTGTCTTACCAGGACCTGATCGACACTATAGGGCATGTAACGCACGTGAAGAGAGTCATCGACCACTTGAATGACTGTTGGACGAAAAGACAAAACAATATTCAACAAAGACTGGAAATAGCCAAGAGTGGCTCGCACACAATATCGGATGAGCAGATCAGGAAGGTTATTGAGTTTTTGGACCCCAACAATGACGGGCAAGTCGACATCGCAGAGCTGTCAGACGCCTTCAGACTAACGAGGAGAGGCCGTGCGGGTACGCAGAGGAGGCAAGAGGCTATGTCTCGGCTCAAGACTCGTTCCGCTGTTACCCGCGAGGAGATTCTTGCCGCGAAGGGGGAAAAGATATTGCGAGATCAGGTCAAATTGCAGGAAGAGAAGAAGAAGGAGATTGAAGAAGCAAAGAATATGAAAGAGAAACATGCAGCAATGGGATACATCGCAACGAACTTCGGTAAGCTCGAGAACATGTATCGCGGCAAGGACAAAAACATCCACGACAGCATCGAGAATACTCTGGCAATACTAAGCGGCAAAACGGCCAAGGCGGAATCTGTCGGCTTTGATTCCATGGACTTGAATCTTCTCGTCGCGTTCCTCGACCCCGGAGGTGACAACCAGATTTCCTTTGATGAGCTGGAAATGGCGTTTCGACGGTCACGTCGCGCCAAGGCAACAGAAAAAGACACGAAGAGGGGGAGGAAGGTCCTCAACAGGATTCTCCACATAATGGCAACACTCGGTTTTACGCTCGACAAGTTCTTTGATTTACTAGACAGCGCTGGACAGGGAAAGAGCGATGGCGAAATCAGTAGCAGGGAGCTACAGATCGGTGTCGAAAAGATGAGCAAGATGGTGAAGGCAAAACTTTTGAAGGAAAAGGGCGAGGAGGAGGCGGCAAAGAGCATTTACCAGCCCCTTTCTCCCGGAGAGGTTGTTCTCCTTATGAAGGTTGCCGATCCAAGCGGAGACGGCGACTTGACACTGGACGAGCTCAGGAAAGCCATCAGTAGCAGCAAAGAGCTCACTCAGGCTCAAAAGATTGAAGCGCGAGTAGGCCCCATCTTCAAGAAGCTCGAATTCCTGATGAATAAGAAGAACCTTCGCTTGTTCGACATGTTCATCCTATTTGGAGGCGACGATGGCTTTATTACCAGGGATGAATTGACTCAGGGTCTCGTCAACATTGGCAAACCTAGCGGCAAGGCGCGCAGTGACGAGAAGCGTGCCTTGGATGCGGCTTTAAGAATGAAAATCGAGGAACAGAGGGTGCGAACAAGTCTGGAGGCTGAGCTAAAAAAAATAGAACTGGCGGAAGACTGCGGGGCAGCAGCTGTGCTGAGAGAGTTTGAAGACCTCATGACAGAGAAAGGGTTACGCATAGCAGATCTTTTCCGAAAGTTGGACAAGAGCGGAGACGGCCTTATCTCGAGGGAAGAACTGAAAGTTGGCCTTAAAGAGTTGTCCCAGCCTTGCAGCAATGCCCTCTTTGCTCAGAAAAAGCAGATGGAGAAGGAGCTTCAGAGTGAGCAGGACGAAATACAAAAGAGAGCAGAGCTCCGTCACTTTCTGAGCACGCAGCGCAAAGCAGAAGAAAGTGGCGCAAACAAGGTGCTCGAGCACATTGAGGAGTTCCTGAAGAGCAGCAAGGTGACCGTAAGGGAAATGTTTCGAGCAATTGACGCGAGTGGAGATGGGAGTTTATCGAAGGACGAGTTTTGCGAAGCGCTCAAGCTCGTTCACCTTCAGATGGAGGCCGAGGAAGTGGATTGTTTGATGGATTTCCTCGACGCGGACAACACTGGCACAATCGAGGCGCAGGAGTTGCAAGATGCGATTCGACACCTTCGACGCTTCCGCTGGATAGCCAAGACGATTGACACTGACGTCGATTTACGCTCTCCTCTCGACCTACAATTTGGGAGCTTGAAGGACATATTCCATAGCTCTGACCTCTTCGACAAGGATTCAGAGTATTTGACCTCTCAAGATGTAAAGGTCGGAATGATGCGTCTCAGGGGGGACGACTTAGTCGTTTATGAGGCGAGGAAGGTAAACAGCAACAAGGACATGGCCCTTATACGCGGGTGCACTGAAAAATTCACTAGGCATGTCCTCTCCTCAGGCAGCAATGACATTTTAATGGGTAAGCGTGGTCCGAAGGACCCTCTGGGCGCTATTTTTGGAAATTGCTCTTGGATCAGCGCTGCTGACTTAGCAAAGTATTTGGCGAGCGCGCGGGCAACTAAACAACCCAATAAGAGAGATGGATTTGGGGGGGGGAGTACTGGAGGAGGGTTTGATGACACTGGCAGTTTGGCATCTATGTTGACGGACTTCACCATGGACACCGTGGCCAGTCCGACGACACAGCGCAAGAAGGAGGCCGAGATTGCGGCCGCGAAAATTAGGGCGCTCTCTAGAGAGCAGTTTGAATCGGTAGCAAATTTTTGCGCTCAAGGAGATGACGAGATCGAGATGCACGAGCTGGAAAGCGCCTTCAGAATGGCCAAGAGAGCCGAAGTCGAGAAGAAGACGCAAAAGAAGGGCGTGGAGTTGATGAAACGACTTCGTCGACTCGTCGCGTTTAAGAAACTGACTCTGGACAAATTCATTCAGTTGCTAGACAGCGCAACTGGGTCTTCCACGAGCGGACTTGCAATAAGCGATGGAGTTGTGACCTCGCGCGAGATGAAGGCGGGACTACAGAAGCTCACTAAGGAACTCGACAAGAAGCACAGGCACCTCAAATTCAGTAGTAAGGATATCGTCGCTTTGCTGAAATACATCGATCCCACTGGCGCTGGACAGATGACAGCAAGTATATTAAAGGCTGCATTCTTCAGTAGTGAATCACCTGTCGAGATTGAGAGGATGATGAAAGCCGCCGAAGAGACGCATCTCCAGGAATTTGGCGATCAGAACAGCCACCTCAATCTCATTGACGACTTCGCGCCCGAAATTGAGGCTCCCAAGAGGGATGATATCACGCCCCAGGACATCGAAAACTTACTCAGCGCCATCGACGAGACAGAAGATGGAAATGTGAATATGGCCGAGCTGGAGGGTTTTTTCCGGAAGAATCGTCGCGCCAACAGCCAGAAGCGACTCGACGAAAAGGCTATGAAAGTCCTCAGAAGGGTGCAGAAGCTAATGAGGGCATTGGACTTGGACATCGACGGCTTGTTCAATAAGCTAGATAGTGGGGGAGGGTCAAATAGCGTAGGAACGCTCACCAGCAGGGAATTCAAAGATGGTCTAAACGGCTTATGCGCGGAAACTAAAGCGAAAAAGTTTCCCGATAACGATTTAGTTTTCTTGCTGCGGTATATGGATCCAAGTGGGGAAGGCGATTTGTCCAGGGAAGAGGTCTTGGATGCTTTCGACAGGGCAAACAGAGCGAGGGTGGGAAGGGAGGCAGAAAACGTTCCCGCCAGCGACAGCCTTGACGATAGTGCGACTTTAGATGCCAGTATTAGCTTAGACGGAGGGAGCCTAGATGATGCAGGAAGCTTCGACGACGGTGGTAGCTTGGACGGTGGAGTTAGCCTAATTGATGACATCATTCCCGGCATCATGACTAAACTTGAGCTCTTCATGAAGCAGCGAGGAATGCGGCTCAGCGACCTATTCTACAGGCTAGACCGCAGCGGCGACGGAAAGCTTGATTATGATGAACTCCGCAGTGGTCTTGAAAGGTTGATTTTCGGGCAGTCAACGGAGGATCGAAACGAGGCGATGGAGTTGCTGGCCGAGTCGCAAAAGAAGGAGCAGGAAGATACCTATCAGCGCATGGCGGAGGCAAAAAAACGCGATGATAAGTTTAAAGAACTAGAGAATAGTGGGGCGGGGGATGTTCTGCGAAGTCTGGAGACCTTGATGAAGGAAAAGGGTCTTCGGGTCCATGACATCTTCAATAAGTTGGACGAGAGCGGGGATGGTGTCATCAGTCGAGAGGAGCTTGTTAAGGGTCTGGTAGCACTAATAGAGCCCACAAAAAATATCGCCGCAAGCAAGTTGGCCAAGGAGAAGAGGAGGCTGCGGGAGGTCCAAGAAGAAGAGAACAAGGAGTTATTGATGAACCAATTCTTGGGCAAAATAGAGGACGCCAAGCGTTGCGGCGCAGATAAGGTCATTAACCGGTTAGAGCGCTTCATGCGGAAGCGGCAAATGCGATTAACTGACCTATTTAGCACCCTGGACAATAGCGGTGATGGACTGCTCGGCGCGGAGGAGCTACAAATTGCTTTGGAGAAGGAGAAACTCTTTCTGACAGACGAAGAGGTTTTGTGTCTGATGGATTACTTAGATAAGGGCGGCGATGGAGAGATAGATGCAAAAGAACTTGAAGACGCCATTCGCGTCCACCGAAGATTCAAATGGGAGCAGCAGCAGAACGGAAGGATTATTTTCAACGAGAATGAGGTGAAGGCCTTTGTTGACTTTTGCACAAACAAGGGTAGGCTTGACACGGACGAGACAGGGCAGGGGTTGGACGAAGCGAATAAAGACGAAAAAATGGAGGCGGAGGATGATATGGGAAAAATAGAAGGAGAAGAAAAGGAAAATAGCGAGGACTCCATAAAGAATAAAGTCTGCAAAGACAAAATCTACTCTCTTTTCTTGGAAGACCTGGTAAGGCGTCAAGCAATGTATTTGTCCCAGAATGATTGTTCCGACCATGTAGGAATTTATCAGAAGAATCCGTTTTCAGAGTCGGAAACGGCCAAGAACGAGACCGACGAGGACGTGTTAGAGGCAGGAAGACCAACTACTAGTCAGTCGGCAGTCAGCACTCGCGGGCAAAGCAGGGGGCAGAGCAGGGGACAGAGCAGGGGACAGAGCAGGGGACATTCTCGTGACGTCAATTCTCGCCTCGGATCGAGCGGTGTAGCGCGGAGTGGCAGCGCCATGGGCGGCATTATCACCGAGGAGGAGGACAACACTCCCCTCGTAGACGACTTCGATTTTGCTGATGGCTTGGTCAAGGTGGGGGTCTGCTCCCCTGTGGCCAGCTTTGAACAGCGCTATTTCATCAGCATCGAGGGCGAAGACAACGCGACAGAAGGCGATGCACGCGCTGAGGGCATAGTTGAAGCCGAGATTGACGGCAATGTGGTGCAAGTTGACGACCTCACTATTACTACAAGGGACGACTCTGCTGTAGGTGGGGGGGAATTTCTGGATACCAACCCTTGGAAGAACGAGGAGGGATTATCTGGAGGCGAAGGGCCTGTGAGTAGACCTGTTACTGCTCCTAGCGGGCTTGAATTCAACCTTGACGGAGGCAAGTGGGAAAGCAAAACGGCAATGAATGTGGTCGGGAAAAGAGGAGGCGGCGAGAAGTCGGAGTTTACCGTAGATTCCAATGCGGAGAATGAGAATCTCAAGAAGATGCTGTTGGAGAAGGATAGGCAGATGCAGGAAATGATGGATGAGCTGACAAGGCTCCGGCAAATAGCTAGCAGCGTAACCGACTCCGTTAGCGAGCTGTCGTTTGCCGTCAATTGATAAAATAACTGTAACAATGACATGATTGCATTTATGCGGCTATAAAGGTATCATCGATTTAGCTGCGGTGACGATAAATCGACGCCAATCATCAATTATCGCGTCATCTTCGTCACCTTCACCAAGAGAATAATTGCAGTAATCATTATCACTGTGTGCGTGTTCGATAGCTGCGCGTGCGTAGTCGTCTACCGACTTCACGACGCTGCCACAACCCGATTGTCGAACGAGGGCGGGCGTAGTTCTGATCACCGATAAGGAGTCCTCAAATGTGACAATCGGAGTTTTTGCGTTGATCAACTCGATCGAGGTTACGCCACCCCCCACTGGGAATGGGTCGAGCGCAACATCTGCATCTTTCATCAAGTTCAAAAGTTTGCTACGCTCCATAGATGGCAAAAATTGTATCCGTTCATTGTCCACGCCAGCCTTCTCCCATCTCTTTCGCAACTTATTGATGTAGATAGAATGATCAAGCTGAGCAACGATTTGAATGATTCCTGACTCATCGAGTTGTAGAATTTTCAAAAGCGCCTCGTCAAATTTGGGATGGAACTTTGGGAGAGATTGCGGGATAAGATAAGTGCGATGCTTCCTTGCGACATTTGTGCTTATGCTGGGTTCAGGGGCGTCAAAGCTAAATAGTGCATCGTCAACGATCACCCCCAAACCTTCTCCACCAACGGAGACCAACTGCTCCGAGTACTTGCTCTCCCATGTGTTATGATCTTCTAAGCTTTCCCCAACAAGATAGTAATCGATGGAATGCAATCCGCTTGTTCCATGGTGTCCCCAAAGAGCGATTTGAGTAGGAGCGTTCCGTGAGTAGGCCAACAAAGTGGTGAACGGGTTCATGTTGACGTCAGTATAGATTATCGCGTCGAAATCCCGGCTCCGCAAAAAGCGCTGACTGGTTTCAATATCTGAACTCGGCAGTTGCAATGTTTCGTTCGCCCCAGATTCAACATAGACTGAAAGCGAATCGCGCACAAGAGCGTTCCCTGGAGGAAAGATAAGGGAAATATGAAGATTGTCAGCAGCCAGACGACGAATCGTGGGGCAGAAGGCTCGACAGACGGAATTATCCCGGAAGTGCGAAGAGATGATAGCCACGCGTACCGGTAGCTTTGTACCTTCAGGATGCGGGGTGGTTTCTCGTTTTGCCTCGTGAGCTGATAAGCCCTTCACCAGATTTGGCGATACCACAGAGTACACTTTCCCCACCTCTTCTATCAAACTTTTGTCGTTCTCACCATAGTAGCACAAGGCAAGAGTAAGCGCAGGAAAACAACCTGGTACTTGTTCGTTCGCCTTCCTCTGCTCGCCCCAGGGAACAACACCATACTTGTCGTAGAAACGCCCCAAATCATCGCCAAATTTACGCCGCAGGATTTCCATCTCAGAGAAACTGCTAAAGACCAATTGGCTGTTCATCATCCTCCCGAGGTCCGTACATTCATCATTTGGGTGCGAAGCCTTCATATCAATACTGCCGTAATGCATCTCTGCGATATCGGTAGCTCCGATATTTTGCAGGGGAAGGACGAGTAACTTGGATACCTCAAGCCAGCTCGCTTTCATGTTAGAGAGGGACGAGTAAAGCTGGTAGAGCTCTTTGAAATGGCGCGCGTGAGGAAACACATCTTTGTTTGTGACCGTCTGAATCGGGGAGAGCAATCGCGTTGTGTTGTTCGGACTTTGCTCGAGATCAACCTCATTTTCTACTGATTCTGGGCGGATCTGCATCAAGAATTCAAGCAAAGATTGAAGGTCTTTCGTCATGTCAGAGTGTAGAGCGGGGCGAATAGAGCTTAAGAACTTGTATGCGGTATTAGCGCTGCCAGCGCAGAAGAGGTAGAAAGCCCTTTTGTACACGATGAGGACTTGATCAGAAGGGGATTTCATCTCGTAGGAGTTGAGTTGCTGCATTGCCTCCGAATAGCGGTATTGGGACGCTAAATAGTCAGCAAACAGGAGGCTATTAGAAACGTCATCGTATGATAGAATCTCCGAGGATGTTACAACCGCTTCCTGCATCGAAATCCACGGTGAGTTAACAGTGGGTTCAACACACTCAACAACATTGCCACTTTCGTCACCATTTTCGTTCATTTGAACAAAAAGCCACTTTCCATTGCCATCAGCAACAACCCACCCATTACCACCGCCAGGATAGGCACTTAGCGAGTGATGATCGGTGGGGCTTTGGGGAGAAGAATATATGATTGCATCTGGTGAGGTAGAGAAGTCAGAGAGAGGGAAGAAGATTGGAGTGGTCCGAGAAGAAATAGTGAGGGCCAGTATCCGATCGGCAACGCAATGACAACAGAAACTGCCTAGAAGGATAAAAAATCTAAGCATGGCAGAAATGCAAAGGATTTTACCATGCAAAGGATTTTTGATTTTTGGTGCTTCGTTGGACTACCGTTCCAGAACCGTTCGTTACCGTACCGTACGGTATATTCTGGATATATCCGAAACGTTAGGGTACCATAATAAATAAATATGTACCATAATAAACACGTCAAAATTCTAAGTATTCTTTTGCCAATTCGATGATCATATCTTCATCAGTTTCACCATTCCACTGCCGAACCGTGGTCCCTATATCATGACCCTCTTTTTGCCAGTCACTAATTTCCCTTCCGTTTTCTGTCGCTTTACCATCCATTGTTATGACAGTATTGTATCCCATGTTGGGCAGAGAGCCCTGCCCATCGTCGTCTAACCCTACACCGTCGAAAAGCGCATAGTCAACAACCTCTGTGCTTTGAGTGTTGTTGAGGATACAAGTATTGTTGTAAAAACTGTCTTCATGACCCTCTCTCTGCTGGTTGATGGCCATGCAGTTGCCTGTGTTGTAGTAAATATTATGATGATGTGAATTGTCGTGGCCCTCAAAATCATTCTTTTGACCTCCGCTACTGAACGGGAAAAAATTGTGGTGTGTGTCGTAGTATGCAGACCCATCATCATTGTCGACTGCTTCCTGGCTATTAATGTCATTGATCATAAAGTTTCTAGTAATCTCGTTGGTCTTACTAACATAAGTGGGTTTTCCTTCATCGTCAAGGGAAAGGAATGGCTGTCGATCCCAGCTATTGAACGTTCCGTGGTCTTGAGTTTCGCGCACCATATTGAAAATGAGGTTGCTGTCCAGGATGTTTCCCCCACCCATGCCATCGTTGAAATTGATGCCAGCGCGAGGCCCATTGAAGCAGATGTTGTTTTCAATTCTGCTTTTTTGAGTTTGTGCCTGAAAATAACAGCTTACTTGCTTTTGGAAGTGGCCGATTTCGTGAATGAAATTGTTTCTTATTACATTTTTTTGGGGGTGAGAACCAGCCGTCCCGTCAGGCCCCTGGCCTTCAGGTATTGGCACCGCCCTTTTCGCATCGTCGAAGTCTTTCGTTTTGCCCCACGATACGATCGCGTTCTCACCGATGAGGTAGAACTCGTTGCTGTCCACAAGAGTGTGTCTCGCATAGCCTGAGATAAATACCGCGTTCCCATCAATCCTCGTGAATTTGTTGTTGCTTATGATTGTGTTCTCGGCATTCTCGACAAACACAGCGCCACTGCGGCTGAGAGCCCAGTCGCCTCCCCCATCACTGGGCAAGCCATGCGGTTCCAAGTAAGAAAGTTTAGTATCCACCACGGCGATATTTTGAATGGTAACGTTCATGATAGGATTCGTCATAGAATCCCCCACCACCTCGAAAACCTGAGTTTTATTGGTCGCAACCATTGAAGACGGAGGCAGTTCAGTAAAATCAGTGCTATTGAGGGCATAATAGAGCTTTTCGTCTTCAAAATCATAAAACCATTCATTAGGTGCGTCCAGTAGCTCCAACAGGTTCTCTAAAATCCACTCGTTGGCATCATCAGCGCCCTCCCCTCCCTGAAATCCTCCGTACGTCCAGGACATACTTCTATCGTCTTGCGAAATTGAATCGACGAGGAATACGTAGCTGAACCAGTGGCCCTCTCTGAATGCATTCACCACAGCCGTCTGATTGGGAAGAAATGATCTGAACGGACCATTTGCATTGAGCACAGAAGAGTCCTCATCGCTCCATGTCAAGCCTGAGGGAACCCTCGCGACGTACTCACGGCCCCGAGGGCACTCACTGTTGCACCAGTAGCCACTCGGAGGGTCGAACTGGAGTCGATCACAACCACCGCCCAATCCTGTAACATAGTTGCAGTTGCCTATATCAGAAGAATAGGCTGTGCAGAAGGCTTCATCAGCACGGTTCGGCGAGTCAACAACAATATTTGACGGAGATTCTGCGGGATCGAGCGGCTTCTTATACGTAGTGCCGGCAGTATAAGAGGCCCAACCTGTAGGGAAAATGTCAAATTCGGGATCGCCGTTGGGATACCTGGCACGAACGGCTCGTCTTCTATCAACTCTCAGGCCTTCAAACTTGCCGGCGACAGATTGCTTAAGGTCTGCCACATATATGTTGCTATCGTCAGATTGCTTGTAGGGAGACCACACCAAATCGGTCAACGGAACGCCTCCGGAGACCACAGCGTTGTCTTCACCTGCATCAGAACCCCCATCAAAAGTAATAAAGCTATCCTTTGAAGTTAGGCGGATAGGATCTGAAACAAAATGAGTTGTACCCGCTTTCAGAGCAATATTTACGGGCTGGTCTGCAGCCCTAACACTTCGAGCGTGAGAAAGAGCTGACTCAACAGTTGGAAATACTGTTTCCCAGTCAATTCTGGAAGGATCACCCAACTTTTCATTGATCGAAGGGTCAACTGTTAAAGAAAGAACTCCTTCAGAGGATGACGATCCTCCCCGATTTCCTGATTTCCGAGGGATATACTTCTTTGACGACGAAGGAGTGGCATCAATCTCTAAAGCATCGATGAGTTGTTGCTGTTGAATCTTTGTCAAGTCAGGCTGAATGTGATTGGCGAAGTCGTAGGCAAGATTGTACACTCGGGAGGTGAATTCAGGAGTTGCAACAGGAATGCGCGACCCACTGATCGCTTGTGCGCAAGGCAGCAATGTGAAAAAAGATAGTAGAAGCATTGACAATCGACTAATCGACAAATCGACTCGACAGAAATGCACAGGAAATCAGGAAATGAAATCCAAAGGAACTCATGGCTTCTGAATTACAGAAAGCACTCAGCTTTGAATTTTCAGAGTAAAAGTTAACCACAATGCCCCCTCCTAGCCACGCATGGGGCGTGCATCAGAGAAAAAGGTTATCAAAAACCAGATCTCCGCTAATGTTGTCCCCTGGAGTTTCATCATTGCAAGCTTCTGATCATCAAGATGAGCGGGACAGGCGCTACAATGCTCTCCGAAGGATCAACGCGACAAGCGTATGTGTAGATGGCAGTAGGGAGGCATTACCGACTCACTTTGGGAGCATGACAAACCGCCCTAGCAATGCTTTCTCATGGCGACACAGTGACGAGCACAGTGTTGACTCAAAGGAGAGAGCTACACCGAGTTCAGTCGGGTCACCGCCACTGTTCGACGAAAGGGGCGACTATCATCTCATCGAACCGCGGAGTCTCGAAGACGTCTGGCAGAATAGCTACCGTGAGGGAAGCAACAGTGGTGGCAGCAGTAACATCGTAAATAACAACAGCGTCCCTCACAACGGAACACCAGATTTGCCACCTCTCAGCGCTCCCATAGTCACCGCAACGGTTGCAGATGGCTGCAATGCTGCAGATTTACAAGTGCCTATGCCTATGCCTATGCCTATGCCTATGCCTATGCCTATGCCTATGCCT
>Ga0115554_1001785_pt1 | contig 15190 bp, 14 predicted proteins | sample COGITO_mtgs_1104_3_FD_87283 | JGI IMG/M metagenome (GOLD analysis project Ga0115554, IMG submission 87283) | Pelagic marine microbial communities from North Sea - COGITO_mtgs_110404 | ecosystem: Environmental > Aquatic > Marine > Epipelagic | place: Germany:Helgoland, sampling site Kabeltonne... | reverse complement strand
TTCACTTGAGGTCAGCCAAGCGTCTTCACTTGAGGTCAGCCAAGCGTCTACGGCAAACATCAAGGGTTTCTCACCGCAGGACGCAAGTACGAAGGGTGATGCCGTCGACAGCAAGGATTACAGCGCCAAGGAGGGGATCAAGTTGGTTTTGGATGTGCCTTTGAAGGAGGTTAAGACCACTCAAGATCCTAGTGATGATTCTAGTGCTTCTCCAACTAATGATAGCACCCACAATACACACACCAATACTATAACGAGCACCGCAGATGCCAGCACTTGCAGTAAACCGCAACTCTACCAGTTTTCATCCACGACAAAAACTTGGGAGAATCTGGGGCTTTATGACGACGAGGATCTCTACACGGAAAACTTCTACCTTCTACACTCTCAGTCAAATTCTTTGGCCTATCTTTGGGTCGGCGCGCAAGCTGCCCAAGAGGAGAAGCTAATCACAACCTCTGAAGTTCGTTTCTGGGCCGAAAATGACGCCGAAATTTACGACACTATACCAAGAGATGTCAGTGACGGATTGCAAGTGGAATTCCAAGGTGAAGAGAGCGAGGATTTCTGGGGAACTTTTGAGGAGGGTTACTAAAATGGCTTAATTTTGACCCTCATCAGGCAGAAATTACATATATATACTAGATAAATGGCGCAAACAAAGGACGAGAAATGTGTTTTGAAATTTTTGGCCTTCACAAAAGAAAGGTTTTCCCAAATAGTTTAAATAAATTGTTACCCTCAACCCTTTTCACACTGTTGCAATTGTATCACCCCGCTATGCTACTCCGCCGCGACGGACTTTCTTCTCCCCGACTTTCTCGTTGTCCGCTTCAGGTGGTTCGTGTTGGGGTCGATGTTCTCCTTCTCCCTCTCAAGCTCGTCCATGTTCATGTTGACGTCATCACTGCTCACAGCCATATGATGAACCTTCCTCTTCTTTGCCGGCACTGACCCGAACGAGATTCGCTTGCCTTGCGCAGAGTCCCCCTCTTCAACATCGTCCCATTTCCTGCCCTCCTCTGGGCTCATGAGATCAGTGATCTTCATGCCCAGGGACTTCCTTCGGGTGTCCCTCCTCGTCCTCTCGAATTCCGCCGACATCGACGAGGTTGAAGGCGTGATGGCGCTTAGCAGCGACGGTGTTTTTGCGACAGAGACAGATGTAACTGACGGGGGGGGCATACTGCCCCGAGGAGCGTAGTTCAGCACCGCACTTTGCGAAAGGGAGATTCTGTTCACTGGCATCTTGGTGCTATTCTTCTGCTTGTCGTCACCCGCTTCAAGATTTGATGAGGGGACCGTAGGTGACGGGTCCGGAACGCACACAATCGACGAGAAATACTGTTTTGTGGATGATGTTGTTGTGGATGTTGTTGTTGTTGTGGATGATATTGCTGTGGATGATGTTGTTGTAGATGATGCTAAATTTTCTCCACCTTCGCCTTCTATGTCGAGTTTCTTCTCAATTGAGGTGGTTGAAGTCCCCGTTAGCTTCTGTGCAGGGGAAAAGAGACCGCCAGGGAAGTCACTAATGGCAGGAGAGCTTGGGGTCATGGCAAGGCTTGATACGAGACTCTTCATCATGCTGGTTCCCGGAGTCATGCCGGGCGTTTGGATGCCACTGATATTCAGATTCGTGGGAGTCTGAGCCACTCCTCCCAAGCCTCCAACCGCCTTGCCCAGCATGGGTGTCATGCCTCCGCTAGCAAACATCTTGGTGCTCATGTCAAAGGGGGTGTTAGGGTTGTTGCTCGGCGTTCTATTGCTCCTTCCGGGTGTCATGCGGAGGTTGTAGTTGCTCGGCGTCGCTCGCAGTACGCTCTCAAAGCCGATCATGGCATCCAGTCCGTCCACGGCACTCGCGCTACCATTGTTGATTCCCATCCCAGGAGAGAAGGGGAAGTGGGCGGCTGAATCGTTGCCTTCGTTGTTCCCTTCGCCGCTCCTTTCGTTAAATGTCACGTTTTGGCTCGGGGTATTTAACCCTTTCTTACTCGATATTTTCTTCCCAACTGATGCCGTCTGCCTGCTCGCAAAGTTGTCTTTCATCATTTCCGACTCGTTAAATCCAAAGCCGTGGCTGCCATTGACATCATAAGCATGCTCAACATCCCCTGAGAAGTAGGGCTCATAAGCAACACCATTCATCTGCATCTGCATCTGCATAGGGTCGGTCTGCATATGCATTTGCATTTGCATTTGCGCCGGCATCTGCTGCAAATTTATCGGCTGATTCTGATTGTAGGATGAGCTTTTGGTCACTTTCCGCGACGTCTTCCTGAAGCCGGTTTCGGTGTTGACTTTTTTCTTTTTGTCTCCCCCACCTCGTCGGCGCGATCCGCCGTCTTTGCCTCTGACGGCCCCCAAGACTCCCTCGATGTCTCCCTGAAAATCGAAACGCCCGTCATCCAGGAGTTTCACTGACTTCTCGTCGCAGTTCTGTTTCCGGGCCAGGAATTTCTCAATTTTGCGTCTGCATATTTTCGTGGTGTGCGTGGGTGTGCGTGGCAGTAGATTGGCGGAAAGATGGACAGTAAAGGTGTGAGCAGAAAAGGTGTGAGCATCGATAGTCAATGGTGAATAAAATGTCCCCATCCTACCTTCAGCCTCAACAAGAAGCAAGACTCACCTCATCGAACTATTCCAGTGATTCTTGATAGCGTTGTCGGTCCTTCCAGGAAGCAACTTTGCAATTTCAGCCCACCTGTTTCCGAGGGTCTCGTGCGCCTCTAGAATCTTCCTGTCTTCCTCCTCTCTCCATGGATCCTTGTTAATGTTGGGGTTGAGGTGGTTGTGCCACCTCTCACGGCACTGCTTCCCAATTCTCCCTGGGAGGTGAGAAGCAATGAGAGACCACTTCTTCGCACCGTGTTCGTTCACAAGGCGAACCACTTTCTGGTCCTCTTCCGCAGTCCAGGGACCCTTAACCAACGATGGCTTCAAAACCTTCTGCCAGCGATGGAGGCACTGCACCTCTGTTCTGTCTGTCAGCCGCTCTGCAATCTGCTTCCAGTTCCGGGCGCCATTCTGTTCAACTGCTGCTCGGAGGGTCGCGTCCTGAAAAACAACGATGGTTGGTTAGTGGCTAGTAAATTTGATATCATCCTGCCCCAAAACAAAATAAAAACAGGAGCAAAGAAAGCTTAAATTCACTCACCTCGTCAGCTGTCCATTTCACGCCAGAATTCTTTTTCTGAAACGGACGGGGCAGAAAACTCACAGCCATGTCACCCTCGCCACCGACAGGCATTAATACCTTCGCCTGGACCAAACCTTTGCTGGTCTGAACTGTTGTCGTCAGAGCTCCAGTTGCTTCATCACGGTTCACCTTCGAGGAGTGTACCAAAGACGACACAGGGGTTCTTGACAGCGGATTAGGGGCCAAAGTGGTGGCCTGCTTCGATGTGGGAGGGCTAGTTGAAGGTTTTACCATGGTGTACCAACGACAAGGTTTGAATCACCTTTTGTGCTCGTTGGAAGGATGTCCTTCTTTTCAACAAATCGACGTTAAATTTTCGTTCTTGGGATATAACAGAAGCCCTATATTGCGGTGTGTAGAATTAAAAAACCGAAACACCGACAAATGGCCCACTAAATATTTTGTCCGAGAGCGGAATGTTTTGCATTGAAATGCAGGAAAACTGGCGGAGGAGAGTTCATTTTTAATCAAAGGGCGATAGTGGCATGCTTCTTTTTTTTGTTGGTACAGGGTTCAGTGAGAATCATGACAGCAATACAATTTACCTGGCCGCTTACGACAGCAACTCTGTTTCGATTGTCTCGTCAATTAAGGTCGACGCCGGGAATCCATCAGCTCTCATCTCCCACACTGCCCCGAATGAGGACAACAGGCTATACTTTGTGGACGAGACGCTGAACGGGACGGTCCACTCGCTTAAATATTCACTGGTTATTGACACGACTGCCTCGATCCCGACCTATGAGATTGACGCCCAGATTATCAGCCCTCCTCAGTCCTCTGTAGGTCGACACCCGTGCTATTTGAGTTTTGATAGAGCCAGAAAGGTCGTTTTTGTCGCAAATTATTCTGAGGGTTCAACCGCTGTACTCCCGCTTACTAGCCCAAGCGGCTGCTTACAGGCATCAACAGACGACAAGACCCACCAGTATGACAAAAAAAACTTTATTAACTTTCAGGATCGACAGGAGCATGCCCACTGCCACTGTGTTGAGGTAAGGCAAGAAGCAGGAAGCGATCATCCCTTATTGCCCTTATTGCCCTTATTGTCCTTATTGTCCTTATTGTCCTTATTGTCCTTATTGTCCTTATTGCCCTTATTGGCCTTATTGGCTTCTCACACTGTTTCCCACCCCGCTTCCGGCTTCCACTTAATCTCAGCCATCACCGTCCAACAAGTGGATCCTAGTGTGTGATTTGGGTCTCTCAAAAGTCTTTGTATACCGATATGACGTTGCGAACTCCTCACTTATTGGCGCAGCAAATTCACCTTCGCATCTCCAATTATCTTACGATGCTGGACCTCGACACTTAATTTTCTATAACAACAGCAACATCGCGTTAATAACCTGCGAGTTTACGAGTGAGTTGGTTGTAGCTAAGCTCGACGAGGAAACAGGTGACCTATCTTTCCTCTCCAAATCTTCCACCCTTCCTCCCAATGCCGTCCCAAATCGTGACCACCACAAAGGCGACTCTGCTATCGCTACCTTTCAGAACAATATCTATGTGTGTGTCCGCTGCTGTTCTCCAGGAAAAATAGCCCATTTCTCCTTCGATCCAAATACAAACACGCCTACCCTTAAATCGCACTACTCCTCCGGCGGAAGTATTCCTCGTCACATTGCAACCACCACCTGCACTTCTTCTTCAACCGTGCTAATTTGCGTGAACCAGGAGTCGAGATCGATAGTAGTGTTCTCAATTGACCCCTCAACGGGGGCCTTGGCAAAAAAATCGAGCTGCTTGACCTCGCGAAAGCCGACAAACATTTGTTTTCTCTGAGCGCTCTGAACCTGAAATGAAAAGGTCAAGAAAAGTAGTTGCTAAACCCTGCCAATTTTTTCTTCTTACATTTTCCTGTTATCAATTATTCACTATTTCACAGCCGACTGTCGTTGTCGGTGCTTTCATCATCACTATCATCATGACGGTCGTATTTCTTCCCCTTGTAGGCTTTTTTCTTCATCGGGTTGCCGTAGTCTGCCCAGCTGCTATCGCTAGATCTCTCGCTATCATCGTCGCTGTCATATTCGTCATCGTCGTCACCCTTCTTTTTGTTCACTTTGTAGAAAGCAAGCGCGATGCCCATGAAGGCACACCCGGTGGTAGCCCAGGCTAACCCTGAATTTTTTCCGCTGTAAAAATGAGCGAGCTGCTCAGCGGCGCTTCGGGCAGGTTTTGTGTCTTCTTCCTCCACGATTTCAGGTTCTTCGTCATCATCCTCGACCTCACCCGGTTGAGTGGGGTAGGCTGTAGCTGCGACGGTGGGCGCTGGGGAGGGGTTCCGCTCACAAGCAGCTGGGTACTGTTTCGCCTGACCGTCGCAATCAGTGTTAGGAATGTACTCATTGGGAGGTACAATTCTTGTCGGGCTCCAGTTTGTTTGACATTCGTCACACATAATGTAGTACGAGTCGCTCTCCCAACTTTCGGTGACGTTTCGGCCACAATAGTTGTATTTCTTGCAACCTTCACCCCAAGGACTGGCAGAATTTCCACTGGTTCGCATTCTCCACTCCATGTCGTGGTAATAGTAGCAGTCGATCGTAGTTCCCTGACTTCCCAAGGGACAGCTGGCCCAGTCAATATCAGGGGAAGACAAATCGACAGGCTGGTAGCAGTCGGTTGGGTAGCGATAGTTCATGCAACCCTTGAGGCTGGATGTTGAGGACCTGTAGACGGGGTCGGTGGGCACATACCCTGGTGCACACTCAGCGCACGCGAGCTTGTAGGTGGTCTGAAAGATCCCCCCAAAGATTTCCTCAGTTTCTACGTCGCAAAGTTCGTGTCTGGCACACTTATTTCCAAAAGGCGACAAATAGTCGACGCTGTTCTCGCCTATGTCTGTCGCGGGCCTGCTGACCCACATATCAGCATACATGTATTTGCATTGTTCAAGTTTGTGACTTGGGTCAGTGTTGTATTCGATGTAACTGGTAGCGTCGCCTGGGCAACTGCTAAAACCACTGTCTGCGTCGTAACACTTCGTTGGGTACCCATTGAAATTTTCGGTTAACGTCGCACTGCAAGATCCCTTTGCTTGCTGCAGATTCACGTTTGTTACCCCAGGCACGAGCCCCTCGCTGCACTCGTTACACATGATGAAATAATCGTCTTTTACAGAAGACTGCTCAAAGTCGCAGATGGTGTAGCTGCTGCACTGACCCGCTGGCCAAGGACTAGCTTCTCCTGGCTCCTTGCTACTCCAGGAACCGTCCTTAAGGTATTTACACCTGATTCTTTCCTGGAAAGGGTCGGTGAAAGTTTCTGTGATTGTTTCTATGCAATGGCTCAATTGCGTCCTCGTGTAGCACAAAGAGGGCTTCGTTCCCGCAGCAATGGTCGCCCCCGTCCCGTCCACATTCAAAAAGGTGACATCATGAAGTGCGTGATCGACTATCTCAGCCTTGTGCTCGTCTGTATTCCAGCCGGCTGGATGATACTCAATCCCAGACAATTCAGAAACGCAGCCGGCACACATGAGAAAATACTCGTCCGTCTTAATTCCACTGATCATATCCTTGGAAACGTCATGACCTACCATGGTAAAGTTTTGACACTTGTCTCCAAACGGATTTCTTTGGCCCTCATTGAGGTCTCTCCAGTGACCCGCGTATAAATAGTTGCATTTGTTCCGGACCCCATTTACGTTGCTAGTAGGGCACGTGTGAAAGTTGGTCTGGGATTCTAACAGATAGCATTCCTCTTCTCCACTTGTAGAAGATTTTCCCGATGGACAGGCGTCGCAAATTCTTTGGCCTGTGTCAGCAGCATAATAATTTTCAGCACAGTCCTCGCAGGTTAACTGTCCTATCTCATCCTGATATTTTCCCACAGAACATGGCTCACACGTCCCCGCACCTAAACTATTACTGAAATTTCCATAGGGACAAGGCAGACAGTTAGCAATACCGGCACTCCCGGCTAAGCTGTACTTTCCCGGAAGGCATTGTTCACACAAGCTTGCGCCGTCGTCACTATATTTTCCTGCTTCACAGATTTCGCACTCAGCATGCCCCGTTGTGAGCGCAAATTTCCCACCAGGGCAAACAACACATTGTTCAACAGAGGTCCCCCCCGTTGTAGATTTGTATTTTCCTGAAGGACAACCGTCACACTCGTCACTGCCACGCACACCAAAAGGGGGGATTGGCAATGGAAATCCACTGTAGTCTTCGTAGCGACCAGCAGGACAGGGATCACACCTCCCCTGCGAATCGGCTGGGTGACTGTACTCGCCAATAACACATGCCACACAGCTGTTATCGATATCCTGACCTGCTTGACAATTCGTGCATATCTGGGCCCCTTCCCTTTGTGCGGTGCTTTTGCCAACATCACAAGGGATGCAGGTGTGAGCAACCCCCGTTGAGTAGGTGTCAACGGGGCAATCTAGACACAAGTTTTCCGAATTGTGCAACGAAGCTGCTGTTCCTGGAGGTGTTGGATCTTCGGAAGTAATGGCATCTTTTCCATCTGCCAAATACTTTCCACTTCCGCAGTTGTCGCAGCTACTACTGCCTGCATCAGAATATTTACCAAAAGAACAGACAATGCAGGTATCGGCCTGATTGGAGTTGCTCCAAGTGCCGGCTACGCAGTCAGTACACTGGGATTGTCCCTGTGGGGAATATTTGCCGGCGCTGCAACTCTGGCAACTGCTGCTACCAGAGAGGCTTGATGACTTCTTCCCAGCGGGACAATTGGTGCATTTTTCGAGACTGTTGTGATGAACTAAATCGGCATCACCGTTATCGTTGCCTTCAGCCAAGAATTTCCCACCAGGGCACTCCTCGCAGCTGCTAGCCCCGGCAAGAGAGTACTCGCCGCTATCACAGTAATTGTAGGCGCTTGCACCAATGCCGCTATACGCACCAGCAGGAGTCTGCGTGCATTCATCGGCATGGTACGTAGCAGTATTACCTTCGACCACGCCAGCCGAGTACTTGCCCACTGGGCAGTTACTGCAGGCATTAGAGCCCGCACTACTGAAGCGACCGTCAGGGCATACATTACAAGAGGCAGAATTGGACGAACTGTAAGTCCCTGCAATGCAGTCGGTACATCCTGCAAGGAAACCGAAAATAAACACGAGGTAACAAGGTATTTGGTGGAAAGTAATCGAATATGAATCAGGAGATAAGTTGGGGTGGAGGAGGTTAGTTGGGGTGGAGGAGGTTAGTAGGGGTGGAAGAGGGAGGAAGATCCGCATTTCGCCTCCCTTGTTCGTTCATTGGGGTGCTCACCTGAGGAACCTGTAGAGCTGAATTTTCCCGCCGCGCACTCGACGCAATGCTCATCAGCGTCGTGGAGAGTGTAATGTAATGGAGCCGGGTCACTATTGTAGCGGCCCGCAGCACAATCCTGACAGCTCGCCATGCCAGTAGAAGGAGCAATTTTCCCTTCCGCACAAGTAGAACAGGCGGAGTTTGCCTCCGCGTCGGGAGTGTACTTCCCTTTCATGCAGTCGGTACAACTACTCGCAGCAATAGCGGAGTACTTTCCAGCTGGACAAGCAACGCAGAAATCAGCGGAGGTTCGGCCCCCCTCAGAAGAGTATTTACCTTCAACACAAACATTGCAACCAATGATATGTCCAGGATTGGACCATTTGCCTGCAGGACACGTCGAACAGTACCAATAGTTTGTCACCACTGCAACCTGCCTAGTGCAACCATTAGTTACCCAGTTACTAACCGTTTCAGTGTGATGATGAGTCACAGTACGGGTGCAGCCTTTGCCACAGTTCTGCTGAGAAGTTGTTGTATAAGCTTGCTCTGAATCAATCCAGCAGCTGTATGACTGTGGCACATAATCAGTCTCACTATAATCAGGATGAGCGCTTTCATCCCCTGTCCACCAACAACCAGCCGGGCAGCTGGTCTTGCCTTCAGTCTGATAGTTGTCGCAAGTTGTGGAAGACGAAAGGAGGGGAAGGAGAAGTAAGAGGAGATAAGACTGCATGTTTGGGTGTCTTACAAGTGAAATCAGGAGAGTAGGTAGAGAAAGAAACTTAAAGGCTTACAATAATTTGACAAAAATTTCAGATCCGGGACGCCGGACTCGAGGACGGGGCTGGCCATAAGGCTTCTCTTCCACACTTTACCTCCATACCTTTCATTGATAACTCTATTTTTGCTCTTTCGCATCATGCTATCCTCTCGCACGTTGCTCCGAAGCGTAGCAAGCAGAAAATCCAACTTATGGAATCAATTTAGCTCTGCTCGAATGCTCTCCACTGAGAAGGTCATAGCACCTCCGATGGTATACATTAGTGGGGAAGAAATGACTCATTACGCCAGCAACCTCATTCTGGAGCGTTGGATATCTCCCTGTAAGTTTACTGCGGCTGGCAGAGACGCTCTAGTGCATTTATTGGTTTGCTAAATCCCTGGGGACAGTTGCAGACTGGTTGCTAACCAAATTCACAACGAACAATTTCCAACCAAAACTAACCATCATTGCCATGCTTTCCAACCGCAAATTGTAGACTTTGACCTGAGCAAGTGGGAAAAGTTTGACCTCTCGTGTAAGCATCGTGATGCCACTGGAGACAAGGTTTTGCATGATGCTGTGGATGCTGGCAAGAGGATTGGCGCAATTTTTAAAGAACCCACCATAACTCCAACTAAAGAACAAATGGAGGAATTTCAGTTGTCAAAACCTCTTGGTAGCCCTAACGGGGCGATGAGAAAAGGATGGAATGGTATTACAATTTCTCGTGACACAATTCACATAGACGGGGTTGAGTTGGGTTTTAAGATGCCTGTCCTTTTTGAGCGTCACGCTGTCGGAGGAGAGTATGGAGCTGGGTGGAAGACAGTCGGCAAGGGACATCTAACGACAATTTTTACTCCTGCGGATGGATCGACTTCAACGATTGTTGACGAGCGCCAGCTTACTGATGAACACAATGTTGCTGTTGTTTATCACAATCCTTTGGACAATGTTGAAGACCTTGCACACCACTTTTTCTCCCGTTGCCTTGATCAAAATGTGGTCCCATACGTGGTAACTAAGAAGACTGTGTTTAAGTGGCAGGAGGGATTCTGGAGTATTCACAAGTCCGTATTTGACGAACACTACAGAAGTAAATTCGCGGCGAAGGGTCTTCTCGATGGTACTGGTGGCGAGTTGCAGCATCTCATCAGTGACGCAGCTACTATGCAGATTATTAGGTGGACATCGGGTAACTTTGGAATGTCTGCGCACAACTACGACGGCGATATGCTCACGGATGAAGTAGCTCAGGTGCACCGTTCTCCCGGATTTATCACCTCCAACTTGATTGGAAAGCGCGAGGATGGCACCATGATCAAGGAATTTGAAGCCTCTCATGGCACCGTTACAGATCTATGGCATATGCACCTTAGGGGCGAAGAAACCAGTTTTAACCCTCTAGGACTGGTGGAAGCAATAATTGGGGCTATGCAGCACGCCGCCGTATTGCAGCTAGAGGCTTCTGGTGATGATGCTGGTGCAAAAAAAAATTATGACTTTGTCATGAACTTCACCACGACACTGAGGACCAGCATGCACAACACATTTAGATATGGGCAAGGAACCAGGGACATGAGTGGGCCTACCGGGCTGACAACGGAGGATTTTGTCGATAAAGTTGCTTGGAGGTTGGAGAGGTACTTGGTCAAGCAGGAGCAAGAGGCAGAGGGTAATTTGCCCACATTAGGTGAACCGAGCAGGACTTTCAGGCGAAATCACCAGGTTGACCCGGTGAAAATGAAATCAATGTTCGAAGAGTACGATTTGGATGGCAACGGCAGCATAGATTACGACGAGTTTGAAAGCATGTTGGTGAAGTTGGGTGTTGCCCCAAAAAAAGATGCTGTCGTCCACAAAGAGAAAGTGGCCGATGTGTAGGGATCCTAACTGATGCTGTGCGTCAGTGTAAAAAAGAGAATAATTTTGCCGAGATTACCTGGCTTAAGATGAACGTTGATTTCCTCTCATTTTCCGCTTTTGCAATAATAGCGTGATACATATATTTTTCAATGCGAACAAACGATATCATTCTTCCCCGTGTGTTTTTAACATTAGGTTTCAAAAGTTTCAGTTTTAAAAATTGTCCAGGTTTCAACATTGTCACTTTACTCTCAACAGACATCGCAAAACACCAAACACATTGCCACGATAATTCCTTTACATGCCGAAGAACTTGTTGCGGAATGAGGTCATCTTGTTGAGCGCATCGATGTGCTCCTGCTGGGCAGGGATGCAATCATCCTTGCTAATCTGGTCAGATGGGAAAGCATAAAGGCTATCGTCCAAGGCGGCGTCAGCATCGAAATCCTCATAATGCCTGCGTCCGTGCTGGATAGTGGAGTTTCCACCATCTAGAGGCTGGGAACCGTAGTACTGAACGCAGTCTGACTGGATCATCTGGCCATCATCTGTGACGTACCAATGCATGTACTCATCAGGAAACGAAAAAGAACCTGACTTGGAGCCCTTTCGGAATTTAAACCAGTCGTTAACATCAGTGTCATCAACATTGGCAGATCCCTCGTTCTCGGCATCATCATCAATCAGCTGAAGAGTGAAGGGCAACTCAGTTTGCGTATTGACACCATCAAGGTACGCGCACTGGTCAATAGTAACACCTAACATTTGCGATTTGTGAGGCTTGTGAGTATATATTTTGCAGCTGATATTTTGACATGCGAAAAGATTCGGTTAAAGGGAACGTCAAAAAACTTACCGTCATCTTTCATGAGAAGAAAGTAAGTAACGCCATCTCCAGCGTAGATCGTCCTCTGCTGAATGGGAGAGCTACCGTCAGTGGGATCACTCAACGTGTCCTGCCTCCATGAGATGGTATCATAGTTCATGCATGACAACTGGTATTGAACACTTTGTTCGACCTCCGGGGAAGACCCATCAGAAGGGCCAGCCGACAACGACTGGTGGAGGGTAGCGCAAAAAGTGGTCGCGGGTGGGGGAACCTAAAAAAAAAAAAAAAAATTTGCGATTTGTGAGACTTGTGAGTATATATTTTGACATGCTGCGAAAAGATCTTGCGTGAATTCGGTTAAAGGGAACGTCAAAAAACTTACCGCAGCAGAGGCAAAGGCTAGGGTAAAAGCGGCAACAGCGAGCTTCATAATTGATAATGTTTGTAATTGGAGTAATCACAATGGTTTTTTAAGGGTCTACACTCTGGCCAATTATCCAATGAAAATCAATAGAGAGTCCAAAATCACGCGTTTTTTAGTGAAAAACAAAAAATGGGAAGACGCCCTAAACCAACAAACCGGGCAAAAGAAAGCCATTACGATTCAAACAAAAATAACACAGACAGGAGAAACAAATTTAATAACTAAGGTTTTGTTTAATCTTCGGAATCCCACATCTGCTGATATGATGTTGTCGAATATTTTATCATGCTTTTTAAGTCGAAAAATAAATTCAATGCATTCATCTCTCCATAAAATGTTTTCTTTAAGCACTTAAGCCCCCCTTTGGACGTAACTATCCCCTCATCATTCCTGGCCACTCCAGAAAATCATCATATTCCCTTGACAATTCGCTTAATAACCTCGACTCGGTTCTTATCGCTACTAATAGCAGCAACGGTACCCAAATTGGTCACTACCTGTCTCTTAACCTTATCAAGGTGGTTCGAGATGCTGCTGTCATTGCTGTCGAGCCTGAGGCTACAAGCCTCAATCCAGTTCAGCTCGTTTGAGAAATTTTCAGTTTTCTTGCCCAGACTTGCACCAAGCTGCTGAAGTAAGCATAGGAGAACGGTCTGGCTTAGTTGAGGAATGGCGACAACGGGTGAAGCTCCTTCAATCGCCCATCTGGTTGCCTCAAGGTCGCTTTTACTCAGCACCTCATTAAAGGCAGCCTCATAATGCCCTGCCTGAAACATATTCATAATTTTAGTCTTGAATTCGGCAACTGGATCAGATCCTGTCAGATTCTTAGGGCCACCATTAATCTTCCCCGCATTACTCTTACTACTGTTGGCGTTGTGCGAGCTAAGTGTTAAGTTGTTAAGTGATCCGACAACCTGTCTGAGAGTGGAGCTCATGACTTCCATTTGAGATTTCATGTGTTTCATTTCCATATTCATGGTGGCAATCTGCAAAAAAAGATTGGACTTGGTAAGAACGGGTTTGCACACGTTCACCGGAATTACATTTTTGTTTCACAACTCACCTCTCTCTTAAGTTCCCTGTTCTCTTCTACGACAACCTCCTTTTGTCTATCCACTTTCTGATTCATATCATCCACAAGGGCCTTGATTGCAATCTCTCCAGCAGGAAGAACAACGTTCCGAAGAGTTTGGGAGGTCACCTCAACCAAAGTGGTCGAAATGGTTTGTGACAGCTGTTTAGATAAGTCTGCGGCAATTCCCCCCCTCATTTGGTTGATTGAGCTTTCCAGACTGGCAGAAACACTCGCGCTGACCTTGTTCGAGACCAGGGGTGCCACTTTCTCAGCGATGGAGTTCGACAAATTGACAGTTGATGGGCCCGCGAGCTTTATCTCTGGCGACTTTGTTAGAGTCTCTTTGATCGCTTTCGGGACTGCATGTGTTTTAGGGAGGTTGAGGTTGAGGTTGAGGTTGAGGTTGAGGTTGGGTTGGGTTGGGTTGGGTTAGTTAGTGAGCCTGCAAGTTGTGCTGGGTCCTCATTTTTGCGCTAGCTCAGAAATTCACACCGAAATATGTGTGACCCACCTTGACTCTTTAGCATTGTCGTGACGGAATTACTGATTCGCTGTGTAATAATGTTGTAATTAACCTTTTGCTCGGTTGTCGCTGCTGCTGTTGTTGCCGCAGCTGTGTTGTTCGTCTTTTTCTCCGGGGGGTTTCCTTCGTTATTGCTATTCGCCACCTTCTTAGCCGGAGGCGTCGTTGCTTCCTTTTGTTTCTTCTCTTCCTCCTTCTTCTTCAAGATCACCGTTGGTGCGGGAGTTGGAGTTGGGGCCGGAGCTGGAGCTGGTGCTTCAACTGGGGGTGCGGGAGGGCCAAGGTCTTCAGCGACGACATCTTGGGGCGACATAATAGAAGGAGAGAGAAGCGGCGATGAGTGTGACTCGGCGCTGTTCGCGTTGCTCTCCGCAAGCTCCTTTCCCTTTTCGGCGAGGACCTTCATAAGGTCGAATTTCTCCTCCTCCTTGTTGTCGTCCAGAACAACCTCAGCTGGTGCAGGCGCAGGCGCAGGCGCAGACGCAGGCGCAGACGCAGGCGCAGGCGCAGGGGCAGGCGTAGGGGCAGGCGCAGGGGCAGGCGTAGGGGCATCACCTTCACCCAGCAAATTACCCATCCAATTCGATAGAGGGTCGAAGTCGCCTGAATCGATGGTACCTCCATGGGCAGGTCCTTCACTAGGCATTCCAGTAACGACAGGAACAGCGCTTTCGCTTTCGTTGCCGCTGTCACCGACATCAACATCTGCTGAATACTCCTCAGAGACGACATCGTTGGCATCCTTCCGTAGAACAGCCTGTGATGCATCATCTATGGTCGCTGCCGCGCTGTTGCTCTGAACCTCCCTCTCTTCAACGACTCCCTTACCATCTCCGATCCTCCAAGCCTCCTCCGGCCAGACAGCTAAAATCTGAATCGCCTTGTCCTGGATTGCGTAGCACTCTATCCCGGGCCCCGAGTCGCCCGCAGAGTGATCCTTATGTCCGATCCCGTACAGGTAAGCGTTGAGCACAGGCATTTTCAATGTAAAAGGGACGAAAGACGAGACGAGCGAGGAGCCAGAGGGATCTAAGTCGAGTTTCAAAAAAAGAAGTACAGGGTTGGTGGGATCACCCATGACCAGGTAGCCTCCACAGGGGGAGACATTCAGAGTCAGCCCTGTTTGACCCTGTTGGGTGCTGGCGGAGGGATCCTCGGAAGAATAAAGACGAATTTCCTGATTTGCGGTAGCGGTAGCGGTAGCCGTAGCCGTAGCGGTAGCGGTAGCGGTAGCGGTAGCGGTAGCGGTAGCGGTAGCGGTAGCGGTAGCG
>Ga0115554_1001784_pt1 | contig 15193 bp, 9 predicted proteins | sample COGITO_mtgs_1104_3_FD_87283 | JGI IMG/M metagenome (GOLD analysis project Ga0115554, IMG submission 87283) | Pelagic marine microbial communities from North Sea - COGITO_mtgs_110404 | ecosystem: Environmental > Aquatic > Marine > Epipelagic | place: Germany:Helgoland, sampling site Kabeltonne... | reverse complement strand
AGAACAAACGACAACAACAACGGATGATGCGAACTGATGATGATGATGATGAAAGAACATTAACGCGCTCTAAAGAAAAGAGAGAAACGAGGAGAGAAGATGAGAACGTTTCGACGAATATGAACAGAAGAAAGTCGATATTTATGGTCAACATGTCCTGGGGGTGTTTTGCGCTGGCTTTTAATTCAAACGTGCAACCGACGAGTGCGATGTTTAACAGCGGTTTGGATGTGCCCATCGAGGAACCTTTGCGAGCCGTCGCGGTGGTCTTGGCGGTGAAAGTGGCGTTGCAAGACATCGCGAACCAAAACGAAGAGTTCCGGAAAACGTGCGATGCACCGGTGTATAATTGCGATTTATCGCAACTGAACGTGAAGTGCGCGACTCGAGTGTCAGGTCCCATGACGCGGGCGTTACCGACGATTTTAGAGACGTACGGTTTAGACGCGTACGAGGTCGAAGCGTTGAAACAATCAATTCAAGAGTTGGAAACGCAATTGAAAGCGAACAACGCGCGCGTGGCGGTGAACTTTAAAGCGCCGGCGGAATATTTTGGATTAATCGACAGACAAATCGACGAATTGTTGGCACAAATTCCCGAGGACGCGATGACGAACGCGAGAGATATGTTCGAGAAAGAGTGCGATTTGAGCGTACCGGCGGAACAGCCCGCGGAACTCGATTGTAGAATCGCCAGAGCCGTGAGTCAAGGGAAACGACCCAGCGGGGGGGTTTCTTAGTCTTCAATCTTTATATTTTAATCATAAGAACAAATTTGAACAACAATGTATTGCCGTTAATAAAGATTTAATAGTACTAAAGAGTGCGATACAGTAGTGCATCAAACATCAATCAATACCTCTTCGTGTTTGTTTTTCACACGAACAAAAAATACGCGAAGAGGACAACAGATTTTATTATATTTCCACACTTTAAAACATGAAAGAAGACTTTGGTGAAATCAAAGAGTGCACGTCGTCTTCCTCCTCCTCCTCTTCCTCTTCCGACGAAGGGGAAGAGGAGGCGAAGGAAGGAGAAGACTTTGCGTTAAACAGCGAGCGGACATCATCGAGTAAAGTAAAGAAGAAAAAGAAGAAGAAACGTTTTTTTTTCTCATCGAAGAAAAAAAATGTTCCTTCGTCATCGGATGAGGATGACGACGACGAGTCCATTGATTTCATCGACTTCTTGGACGACGAAGAGCGCGTGCTCATGAGCACGAATAAACTCGAGCACAGAATCGAAAATCTAGACGCGAAAACCGACCGCGCGTTTTCCATTTTGCACGCGCAATTTTTTACGCAAACGTCCGTGGACGTGGAGAAATTCGTCAAACCGCTCTTGCACGACGAAGAGGACGCGACGTTTGTGAAGTTTAAAGTCGCCGCGGAACGATTAAGAGCGAAAGTGCATCGACACCAGTCGCATCGTAAGATAGAGGAACACGAGATTAGGCAGGCAGCTGCGAACGCAAACCGTCCCGGGCGTAAGATGTTTACGAATTTGAAGGGGAAATTTTTACGCCTTGACGAAAACGCAAATTCGGCGCCCAAGACGGCGAATTTGAGATCGGACGTGGCCAACGCGGATACCGCGGTGAATATTGGATTGAAATTGGCGGAGTGTTTGAGAAGAGATTCAGTGTTTCAGAGTCGAGAGGTGACGACGTACGATGGAGAGAATAACATCGTGTGCGCGGATGGAGAGGACGAGAACGCGAGCCGCTGGAGCCTAGAGCCAGATTTACACTTTGACGGCGAAGACGAATCCGTAAAACGTTTTCTACTCGCAACGCGGCTCATTATTGCTCAAATCGCAGAAATATTACGTCCGCGCGGGCCCGGGTTTAATGAAAAGTCGCCCTCCTCGGCGGAAAACGATGCCGGTGAAGACGCGTCGATGATGAAGAAGAAGAGCGAAACCGAGGAGGTGACGTATAACCATGCCGATCCTTTCGACGCGTACGATTCGAGCGACGAAGAAAAAGCCGTTCGAAGCGATACGGGAGTTCTGGCTTTGCCCCCACCTCTCGGATCACACGTCGTGCGATGCGTGGAAACGCCTGAAAGTCTCGATTTCGTGCGATCGATCCCAGACGGCACGCCGTTGAGCGTCTACTTCCAAGAAAACAACGCGTACAACTTCAAAGATATTCGCACTGCGGATCACTTTCTCGACGGCTCGAGGCAAAAGATACGAAGTTCGACGAAGATTCAAGCCATTCCGAGAGCTGAAATGTACGGCGCTTCGCTCTTGATTCATTTAGAACTGCCCGGTCCGATGGATCGAGAAGAGAGCGCGCCGAAGGACGTTTGCCGAGAAGGTTGTTACGTCGAGTTATACGGTGCGAGCGGACATCCGGATTACTTATCGCGCTGGCGAAGACGCGATAACTGTCCGAGATCGGAACGAAGCATCGATACCGAAGTGTACACGTTCACGTTACCGACGCTCAAAGCGCACGAGTTTTACTTGCGTAAACCCATCGGCGAGCTCTGCGGCGACGTGAAAATCGAGTGCGAAAAAACCGGTTTAGAAGCCATTTTGAAATTCCACGAGTACGATGCCGAGTTTTCGCCGGCGATGCGTAATCTCGTTACGGGCGTCGTTACGAAAAAAGAGACGAACGAAGTCAAGCGCATGCTCTTCGGCACGTGGGATTCGGTCATCTTTTGGGAAGATCCAGCCGAAACGAAAAGCGACGACTTGCAAGTCGTATTCGCCGAAGCCGAGAAACTCTCGAAAGGCATTTTATACGACGACCGTAAACACGCCGTCACGCAGAGAGGATTTGTTCGGCCTTTATCGCAATCGACGACGAACAAAGTTCGTTCGCTCGCAACGGCCATCAAATGTCCACAAACCATGTCGCGCGAAAAATTGTGGATGGCCATCCAATCCGCGATTCGATACTCCAAGAAACTCGGCCATTTAGGCTCTTTCTGCTCGAAACTGCTTTTGGGATCCGAAACGCTCGAAGGCCAAGACGAACAGAGAGGCACGGGTACGCTCGATTTAGACATGGGCTGGGAGATGACCACTCTGGTGGCCACAAAACTTCCAGCGGACGCGGAACCTCCTTTACCGGGTATTTGGGAGATGCGACCGTCGCCGCCGCCTAGAGCTGGGCATGTGGAGAAGTACGCTTGCGGCTTGTTTAACAGAGTTACAGAAGGCGAAAAAGAAGAAGAAGAAACAGAAAAAAAGAAGAGCGAAAGAGAAGCGAAGTAAATACGCGACGATAATACTAACTATGCGCTGCTGAGTATAAATAACGACCGCATATCAAGATTGACTCTCTCTCCTACTTGTATCGCACCAACTCAATTCTATACCGATCGTTCTGCTGCTCCAAAATTTCTTTCACTTCTACTCTTCCTCTTCCTCGGCAACTAATCATATCACCTTGCCCAACTGTCGCGTTCTTCTTTTCGCACACGTTGTAGTTTAGCTTCACGTTTCCTTTTACGATATCCTCACCCATCTTACTTCTCGCACACCGAAATCCAGCAGATGCCACGGCGTCTAACCGAAGCGAGGCTTCGTAAGTTCTTACCGGTTCTTGAACCTGCGCGCCTTGGGCGCCTTCTAATTCGCTAAGAGGAAAAAGCTCCACGGTCACTTTAACCGTGCGCACAGATTCCAACGCTCTCGTCAAGAAAACCGCAATCGCAGGCGTCGCCAAAACTTTCGCTCCACCCTCGGAAGAATTATTGACCAAGATGTCTCCAATCTTCTCGCGTTTCACGCCGGCGTTGAGCACCGCGCCTAAAAAATCCGGATGCGACGCCGGATCGAACGCAAACTTTCCGCTTATGTTCACGCACGCGATCGCGCAGTTGTTCGTATCCACTTCACCTTCGTCCTCTTCGTTCGCGAAAAACTCATCTTTCTTCGCCAACTCGAACAGTTCTTCGCTGTTGTCCCGTCTCGCGAGCAGAACCCTCTGCTGTTCCGCCCCGGAAAATCCTCCGAACCTGTTGCACACAATCGCTTCTCCAAAGTTTTTCTTCACCGCGGCTTCGATCCAATCGCACAACGGAGGAGAATAGAAGTCGGTGATTTCGCACGACCAAACTTTCTCCGCTCTTTTCGCTTGTTCTAACGCTCGCGTGACGTCTTTCTGGAACGCCGAGGGCATGCTTCCCGGGAACTCGTATCTCGAGTTTTCATTCTTCTTTTTGTTTGCTTTGCTTTTCTGTTGTTGCTGAGCGTGGATTCTCTTATTCACCCGGACGCGCGCTCCCGTTTGGTCGCTGGTTGACGGGACACTGTTCGTGGTGACGCGATGCGAGAGCAGGAGGCGAGAACGCGCCGCGGAAGACATGTGTTTTTTGTCTCTCTGGAGGTGATTAGTGAAGCCAAATTTCCCCTAAGTGAGAGGAGTGGATGTTTAGGTGTGATATTTCGTTCACCTTTTAAACGCGAGCGCCGCCGATGGGATGAACAAAATAACAATACAACACTAATAACACGATATAAATATACGTCATCCGATCATCTCTCTTTCTTTCTCTCTTCTCTTTATTATCTGCTGTTGGACAACTTACAGACGCAGTCGTATACGTTCGCGCCTAACCTCTTGGCGTTGATTTCAGATTTCACCATCGCCAAGTTCAAGACGTCCACGTGCGGTTGCACGTATTTGCCGCACTCCCAGTTCGATTCTAAGGAGCGGCCCATGCCATCTAAAACGACGAGCCACTTCAGCTTTTTACCTTCCATGTCGACTCCACCGACTGTATCTTCGCGCTTGACCCAATCGTTGATATCTTTGCCGGTGGCGTTCAAGTTGAGTAACGTGGACGCTTGGCCGGAGGAGAGGAGGGCGATTTTGCCGTTTTCGCGGTACAGTTGTAAATACTCTGGGTCGTGTTGTTCGCACACCTGGTAAAACTCTTCGAGTTCGTTGATGGTGACGTCATTCAGCGCGGCCAATTCGTTCGCGACCAACGCGACTTTCGCGCCTTTAGTTCTTTTGGCCAATTCTCTCGCTAACAGCGTCATCCCTAAGACGTCCGCGCCGGCGTTATCGCAAAACACGCACACGCGGTCGTACTCGTTCGCTCGCAACTTATCCAAATCGTCACACAACCACTCGCTATTTCTCACTCGTTTCCTCGATGCCTCAAACGCAAACTGTAAATCCTCGCTGTTCTTAAACGCAAACTTATTCGAATCTCCTTTAAACGAGCTCCCGCCGACGACGTTTTGCACCGCCTGCGCCGCTCCAGCATCGAACAAGTTCCCCGCCAACGCGATTTCAATCGCAGATTTCAACGAATCCTCCGAATTATCCACGTCATCTCTCAACGATTGAAACAAAACGTCCGAGCACAGCGCGTTCTCCGACGCTTTCACCGCGCGAAACAAATCCGGCAACCCGTATTCCCGCAACAACTTCTCCTTCTCGCTGACCACGTTCAACAACGTCCCGCCTTGATACGCATCGCTCTCTACGCTCGATAAAAACATATCGTATTTTCTCTCCCACTCGTGATACCTCTCCAGAAAACTCTCGTCCTCCTGGTGAAACATATCCTTCGTCCGTTTCGCGTTCGCCCTGTGAGACGGGTGTTGACTTCTCAACAGAACCACCCACGCGGCGCGAATGGCCACGTCCGAGGCGTGCGCATCGCACACGCCAGGAGAAACGTGCGTGTACGACGATGACGACAAAAGTTGTTCTCGCGCAGAGTCGTTTGCGAACGACAGCAGTGGAAACGGCGACGCTTCGGACGGTTTCGCCGACCCATTCTCGCTTATCGTCTCCCCGGTGTCTGATGAAGAAGCGCAGCAAAACTCTCCATCTCTCTTTAAACGACGACGATTTAGACGACGATTCAGACGACGATGAGAACAACAACGACTTTTGAGCTTAGGAGAAGAGAAAGCACGAGACGTGGAGGCGAACGCGTGCGTGGAATATCTCGCCGATATCTGGGGGGCAGTCATTTCAGAGTGAAGAAAATTTTCCATTTTATCCAAAGAGTAATACTAAAATACAGACATTTTTTATCACAACGAAGGAGGTATCCACATGCACCTCTTCAACAAGATGGCGACGATGGCGACGATTAAGCACACGGAGATGGAGTCGAGAAGTTTTATAGCTGAAGTCCGATGATCGGGGTCTCTTTGTTGTCGTCGTTGTTGTTGTTGTTGTTGTTGTTGTTGTTCTGGCGAGGCGGGTCTCCGCTCGATGCCGCGCGTGGTTGTTTGCGTTGTTCTACTATTTCTTTGTCTTTGTACATCGTCGTCGTTCTCGTTGTTCTCGTTATTGGCGGCGTTTCGAGGCGAAGGAGTAGGTGATGGTGTTTGTTGTTGTTGTTGTTCTAGCGTAGCCGTGGATGTCGTCGGCGCCTCGGCGTTCGTTCCGTTCCCACCATCACTCCTCTCCCGAGCATCTTTTTCTTCCCTTTCTCTTTTCTCCATCGCCATCTTCCTCGCCGCTTGTTTCGCTTTTCCCATTCGTCCTAACATTTTCTCGTGTACCAGTCTCGTGACTTCTCTTCTCTTTTCGCTCCCAAAGGTAAAATTAACCTCCTTCGCTCGACTCTTCTCCGCGAGTTCTCTCCTTTGCTCTTCACTAAAATCAATCCCACCTAACGCGCCTTCGCTCGGTGTCACCATAAACGCTCGAATCGCCGTCAACGCCGTCCTCACCGACCAACTCGGTTGCCAATGTTCCGCGTGGTACGACGTAATCGACAAACAGATTTTCGTCAACGTTTCGAATCTGCCGTTTGGCGTCAAGAGCATAAAGTTTGGCGGTTTGAACGGGTACTCCACCGGGAGTAAAATGCGACCGTGGTATATGCCGCCTTCAAACGCAGTGCCTGTTATTTGATTATGGGGCGGGGGAAGAGAGAGAGAGAGAGAGATTGCGTGTGAGTATTCGACGCGTAACCGCCAACACAGCGAAAGACAACAGAGAGAGAAAGAAGCACAAACACACAAACACGAAGAACAAACAGACGACAACGAAGAGCATCTCTCCTCTCTCACGTACCTTCCGCGCCGTATATCGCAAAGTGCCACTCAAAAATATCGTCCTCCAGCGGTTCCGCCCACGTGGCAAACGCGTTGTTATCCACCATCATCGACCCGTCCTTCTCCTGTTGTTGGTCGTCGTCGGTTCCATCTTCCATCTGCCTTTCGCTCTCGAGGAATTCTTTCACCTCTTGAGAGATGCGTCGAACGGCGTTGTTCGAGGAGGAGAATTTAGACGTCATGGTACTCTTTATTCTTATCAGGAGGAGGAGAGATTATGATGGTGGTTTTGACCGGTTGAAAGCGCAGATAATAGACGCGCGTGTGCGGAAGAGAAAGTTCTGAGGAGTTTGGGGAAATCCATTTCCCCTCAAATCTTCTAAGCGCTCTTATACGAATAAACACACATGTCTCCTTCTCCTTTTCGAAGCGAAGAAGAGGACAGAAGACGACGACGATCGAAATCTCCCTCGCCGTCGTCTTCGTCTTTCTCTCGCGAGAGGAGGAGGAGGAGGATTAGACGAGAGAGAAGATCCGACGATGATGATTTTTCCGACAGCGGAGACGAAGAAAGACGGACGAGAAGAAGACGAAGAAGAAGAGATCGAAGTTCCTCTCTTTCGGAAGAAGAATTCGACGAAGAGGAGAGACGACGAAAAGGACGACGAGGAGATTCTTTTACTCGAAGAGCGAGGAGGAGAAGGAGTTATTCATCGCGAAGCCGGTCGCGCGAGGATGATGATGGTGATGACACGAGAGATGGTCGTTACGAGAGCAGCCGCCGAGACCGCTCTCGCCGCGAGTTTGATGAGTACGAAAGAAGACCAATGCGAGAGGAAGAAGGTGGTCGTCGTTGTGATGATGATGATCGTTATTATGATCATCGTCATCGACGCGACGACGACAGAGAATTCGCGAGACGAGACGGGGGCGAAGACCTCGATGTCGATGTTCCTCCTCCGTTCGCGCGAGGCGAGATTCGGAAAGGTATCGTGCGTTCGATTCAGCCGTACGGATTGTTCGTGCGTTTGATGGAGGAAGCGGAGGAGGAGAATAAAGAGGACGTATACGGAGGAGGAGGAGGAAGAGGAGGAAGAGGAAGGAGACATTTACCGGATGGTTTAGTCCACGCGAGTCAAGTTTCGAACGATATCACGTTCCAAAGAGACGATACGGACGAGGCGAAAGTGCAGTCTTTGTCGTACTTTTTCCCGGTGGATGCGAAAGTGTTTGCGAAAGTTTTAAAATGCGAGAAAGATCCCGCGAGAGGGTGGAAAGTGAGTTTATCGATGAAAAATGTCGATCAAGAGAGCGGGGAAGACAAGGATCCAGAGAACAGAGAAAATGGATTTAACGCTAATAACAACACGAATAACAACCACGATGGATATAGAAATAACAACAACAACGCGTCGACGGCATCGTTCACGGCTGATTTATTCGGCGTGTACGAAGGCAAAGTATCTTCGATTAAACCGTACGGCGTATTTGTAAATTTAGAAAATACTCGAACGTCGGCTTTGATTCACGTTTCCGAGATTAGCGAACACTTACGGTTTTCTAGAGAAGATACGGACGAGGATAAAGTTATGGGCATTGAAGGAGTTTTGTCGGTTGGCGAATCGTGCTTCGTTAAAATAATCGAAATGAAACCGCCGGAAAGCGAACGCGATCGAATGAAACTCTCCGGGTCGATTCGACTCGTCGATCAGAAATCGGGCGAAGATCTAGATCCGGAAAACAGGAAACTTCGCGAACGACGCGACGGTGGTGGTGGAGGCGATGGCGGACGATTCAACAAGAAACCCGTCGGCGCAGACGCTGGCGAAAAAGTGCAACCTGGCGGCATCGTCCACTGGGGACACGAAAAAGCCGACGTCAAAGAACAGAGCAAAAACGCATACGATTTCGTCGTCGACGTCGAAGACGACCAAAAACACGAACCGAAAGCGGACGACTATTCCAAACCGAGGTTTGGTCACGGATTAGAAGGGTACGTCCCGGAAATCAAAAAAGGCAAGAAGAGGAAAGACTCGTCGTCGTCCAAAAAAGACAAGAAGAAAGATTCGAAGAAACGCAAGAAGCGGGAGAAGAAAGAGAAGAAGAAGAGAAAGAAGAGCAGGAAGCGAGACAAGAGAAAGAAGAAGAGCAGTTCCTCCTCTCACTCCTCCTCCTCCTCCGACTCCGATAGTTACAGCAGTAGCTCGTATTAATCTTAAAGTATAAAGCTCATAATAATTTTTCATTCAACATAAATGATATGATTTGAAAGCTCGACACGCGCATACTAATCGATGCTAGTTCGACGCTATTAAAATACGTATATATATTCATCAATATATATATATAAATCCTCTCGCACAGAGTAGTGGTTGTATAACATTCGTAAGAATCTCACAACTCCTTCATCGTCGCCGTGTCGTATTTACCCGTGTGCCTATCCATCCCTTCTTTTCTATCCTTCTTCTTCTTCTTCCACTCGGCTTTCGACACGCACTGCGGCGACAACTCGTAACACACGTACTGTTCGACGTTCGTCTCGTTCAACTTCTCCTCGTACAACAACGTCTGCAACTCTTCCTCCACTTCCTCCATCACTCGTTCGCAGTACGTCTGAATCTCTCTCTGTTCCGTTTTCGCTTGCGCGCCTCGAACCGTCCCTTTCGGCGCTTTATACCACGAGTCCTCCGTCTCGTTTCGAGATAAGTCCGCTTTGCTCAGTTGATAATCCGGAACTCTGCTCGTCTCGCAAAAATCCTCCACGAGCTCTAAGTATCTCTGTTCGGAGACCGAGTACGGAATTAACTTCCCGTATCGTTGGCCTTTAGAATCCAAGCGACCTCGCATGTCGATGTGGTTTCTTTGCTTGTTTTCTTTGTTCAAAGCTTCTTGGAGTTCCGCGGAGACTGCTTTACAGGCGGAACATTTCCCCGCGATGCCATACGCTTTCTCCGGGAATAGTGCGACGATGATGGCGCAGAAACAGAACGTCTCGAGGAGGAAATGATGGCGACGATGCGCCACCATCTTTTTCAAACGATTAAAACAACAACAAGAGATGCTCGAGACGACAACAACACCGAGCAGCGCAGATGATCGATTTTTTTCTCTCTGACGTTTCGGATGGATTTTTTGGATCTTCTTTTCGAAAAGGAAAAATCGAGAACAAATACTACACGTCGTGGTTGGTTGCGTCGGATGACGCGGGATGAGTAGTACGCGCGTTGAATACTTCTTTCTTTCTTTCTATTGTTACTCGATCGATGATGACATCTTTTCGCATTTTCAATGATTTGGAGTTAGAAGTGCTGCTATTTTTATTATAATACTCGTATAAATATATTCGTATTCGATTTTTATCATCCCGCTCTGGCTCGAATTTGCTCTAACCTTTTGACGATTTCTGACGGCGTGCGGTCCATCTCTTCGCTTATGCGTCGCTGCGCGTCAGCGCCGAGTCGACCGAATTGTTCGCACAAGTCACCGTCGACGACCGCTTTGACCGGGAAGTAGGAGGAGCGGAAGGCGCCGTGTTCGTTGCCTAAGACTGGCGGCGCTTCTATGCGCAAGTGCATTTCGAGGTGGGTGCAGAAATCGGCTTCGTCTTTGCTCGCAAACGGGACGAAAGCGCCGAGCGCGCCGCCGAGAGTGGCGTAGACAATGACTTCGGAACCACCGGTTTGTAACGCGCATTTTGTCAAGGAACAGATGACGTCGCCGACGTGGAATTGAGCGCAGGCTTGAAGCTTGTTGTTCGCGCCGTTGAGCGCACCAAGGGCCGCCGAGGACGTCAACGCCGCGTGTTTGCCGCCGGAAATGTCCGATTCGATTTCGTCTGACACGTCTTTTGGGAGACGCAAGGCAGCAAAGTTCCCGAATTTATCCGAGACGGCTACCGTGTCGCGATCTAAGGGGAGCATGGAGGTGACGTACCGCGGCGCGATGTCGTCGGCGAAGATGTGCATGGAACATTCCTGGTCGTCTTCGCGAACGTACTTGACAAAGAAGGCGGATTCGCAGGCGTCGGTGACGAAAAAGCGGTCGCCGGAGCATCGAATATCGTTGATGAAACTCGGAAACTTTTGCGCGCACTCGGCTTTGCGCAATAATTTCTTCTTACCGAAGTCATACAGGCGTAAAACGTCGTCGACGCCGACCAGTAGTTTGCCTTCAAAGTTTCGCAACGCAAACGGCGCGCCTTCGCAAGGGGTTTCGTGCACCAGTTCTAAACCGGTGATGGCTTTGTTCGCTCCAGATTTCCCGTTCGCAGTTGTTTCGCCATTCGATGATTTCCCACCGCCGCGTTTGTATCTGTAACATCGAATCATGCCGCCATCGCAATCGCGAGGTTGGAGCACAAAATTCTTCGCGGAACCGACGACTAATAACACTTCGTCCGCTTTGGCGAAATAGGCGTGCGCGACGGAAACAAGACGTTCGTTGTTTTTAATCTCTTGCACGCACAAAGTTTCCGCGTTGGCCGCATCGACAATGTGAACGCACGATGACCAGTTGTTATTGTCGTTCGCGGTCGATTTCGGCGCGCCAAACTGCTCGATGGGTGCTAATTGATACGCGTCGTCTTCTTCGTCCTCTTCTTCGTCCTCTTCTTCGTTTTTCTTCGGTTTCTTTGCCGGAGGCGCTTCGACGATGTATTCGTTCCTCGTCTCTTCGCCAGTTCTATCCTCAAATCCAATTATGCCTCTATCGGTTTCAATTATCGCGACGACGTCGGGGTCGTCTGGATGCGTCGACATGGCGCGCGGCGTGTATCTCGCTTTTTCTGAGCTTTGCGAAAAAGCTTCTCCAAGATTTTCGCACGCTAAAATCCGTAAACTTCCATCCACGACGGCAACGATACCTTCAGGAACTTGTTCCGAAGCGAAGCCACACGCGCGGTCGATGGTTTCGTGACATGCTGGGACGATTGAAAATCGACCGTTTTCGTTGAAGCCCAACCACGGTCGCGTGGATAAAGCTACGAATCCAGACTCTTCGTTCATTTCGATGCGATTGAGTTTCGGAGGTCTTTGGCCAACAAAGCGCGAGCGCGCGTCAGACAGTGCGCCGGAAACGCGATCGACTTCACACCTGACTAAAATGCCGTTAGATAAGCCAACGTTCAAGAACATGGACGGCGGCGCGCTGCTGCCCGCTTTTTTGTTCTTCGTGGTCTTATTGTTCACCTCTAAAAGCAAGACAGATTCTGGCGGCGACGGGGTCGCTTGGACGCCGACCGTTCGCAACGCTTCTCCTGGATTCAATGATAACACTCGAACGGTAGAATCGTAACCAGCAACGGCGGCAAACTTGGCTCGCAAAGATCCATCCGGAATCGGCGGGATGTCCACGCTGACAACCTCCGAGCTCGTTTCAATCTTTTCAATCTCCAAAAGTTGTCCAGCTTCGTCTAATTCGAAATACACGAGTTCGCCACCGGTTAAGGCAACGATCGCTTGACCTCGGTTACACGCGCACGCGGTGATTTTCTTCCTACCCGGCGCTCGCCATTCGTTGACGCCTTTGTTGTTTCCGCGAACGTGTCGCACGCCGCTCGGGTGGATCTGAATCAAAGACCCGTCGTCGTCATCTCCTAACGCGGAAACAGCTAACGTCGACGACGTGGCGAGAATACCAGTATCAGTGACCTCCTCGACGGTATCGCCGATGGATAATACCAAAGTCGCGTTCGTAAACGAGACGACGATGTACGCGTCCGTGGTATCGCTTTTCGATTTACGAATGGTGAAAACGCCGTTTGGATTCCCGGGGAGCGGCGAACGCGCCATTTCTGAAAGCGGTACGCCTTGACGCAACACGCGAAACGTCGAGCGCGGACCTTGGCCGCACAGAGCTAATAAACGAGGCGTTTCTTCCTTTCTCGAGATGTTCGACGCTAACGCGATGGTTGGCGAAAGCGATTCGATTTCATCAATCAAGGCGAGGTTTTTCAGTTTTCTCGGGTTGAAAAACACCGGTTGAAAGTTGTCTTCTTCTTCGTCGTCCTCGTCGTCGTTCTTGCCTCTTCCTTTCTTCTTCGTTGCGTTGTCAATTTTCTTTAAAGTTTTCGAGGAAGATTCCGCAGACTCTTCGTCGTCGCCGAGCGCGATGAACTGAAACAACGCGTGCGCGCCAAACTCAGACCCGCAAAATAAAAATCCAGTCTTCAACACGCACAACGCGCTGCACACCGGCACCGTATCGAAATACTTCATCTTCAATTCTGAAACTTTTCTATTCGTCCAATCTAAGGTTACTTTATAACAGTCGCCGTATTCGCTCTGCGCGATGAAGAAAAACCCGTTTTTACTTCGGTGCGACGCGAACGAGGCGATCAAAACGCCTCTTTCCGCATCCAAACTCGTTCGTCTCGGAATGACGCACCGAATTTCCTCGTGTTTCTCCGCTCTGTACACCAAGAAGTTTTCGCAACAGACAATCACTCCGCCCGGTCCGTCGCTTCCTCCCGGCACCGGTATCAACTTATTCGCTCCGTTATCAACCGGTTCCGACCACTTCCTCGCCACGTGATTCAATCCTAAATCGAGCTCGTAATACGTCAGCATCTTCTGCGCTTCCGCGGCGGCTTCTCCCGTATCGTCCACGTCCGCTTCTCCGTAAAACAACTCAATCGCCATAAACCCGGGATTCTCCAACCCGTTGTCCAAAGCGCACACGTCGAAGGCAATCGTCTTCCCTTTATTCGCCTCTAAAGGACTACTGATGGTTAAATTCGCCTGAGAATCCCTGTTCAAAACGTACACCACTTTTTGCTTCTCTAACGCGGCTAACATGACCGCTCTTCCTTTCGGATCCACGCAGCAAAACTGCCCCGGTACCACTCGCCGCACGCCCGACTTCCCGAACGTTTCTTTATGCACTTGCTCGAACTGATTCTTCTCCGCATCAAATCTCAAAACCACTATCCTCCCCGAATCCGACCCGATAACCACGTGATCTTTGTTCGCACCGGCTAAGCGAAACGCGGCCATCGATCGAATAATCCCGAAACACTCCCGAAACGCGATCGATTTCAGTTTCCCGTGTTGGTCCGGTCGCAGTAATTCAATCGCCGTCCCTTTACTCGCGATGATTTCTTGCACTTTCGGCGCGGAAAAATTGCCGTTAATCGCCGTTTGGCACGCGCCTGGGCGTTGTAACGTCACGTTGTACAGGTGCATTTTCGTTTCTTTTCCTTACTTCTGCGGTGGAATTACGTCTCGTTCGTGCGTGATATTAGTCTGTATGTGTTGCTTTTCTCTCTCTCTCTCTTAATTCTTAATTTCGATCTCTCGTCCAACAAGCAGACAAGCCGCCCTTTTTTGTGTTGAATTTCCTCCAAAAAAAAATGCGAGAAAAAGGAGTTTTCCACACAAAAAAGAAGATATAAAACACAATCACGTTAAACAATGTCTTTGTCTGGAAGACATTTTAAAAGAGGCGCGGTTTCGAGGATCGCGCTTCGGTTGCTGAGAAGAAGGAACACCAACGCATTATTCAGTTCTTCTTCTTCGTCTTCTTTCGCTCCGAGGAGCAATACTCCTGTGTACGCTTTGTCGTGCGCAGATGAAAGAATGTGCAACGACGTCAAAAAAAGGGGAGACTTGCGTGACCACCAAATGCCTTTGTTTGGTTTGGGGAGGAGTTTTGCCGCCGCCGCCGACGCGTCCTCGGTCGTCGCGAGGAAGAAGAAGACGCTGAAAACCGGCGCGGTCGTTGGGACGACGACGAATGCGAGTTCTTCTTCTTCTTCCTCTTCTGCTTCGAATAATGCGACGACGAATTCGATGACGAGAAGACAGACGAAAAAATTGGACTTAAATCCACCGACGATTCCGGGGGTGTTTGATTCCATCGAAGACGCGGCGTGGAACGCCGCCGTGGCCGAGGTGGAACGAGAGAGGGAATTAGAAGATATTGGGGAGGAGGACGTGCGTTACGATGAGAATGGGAACGTTTTGAATAACCCCGCCGCCAGAGAAGAATATAGGAATACCGCCGCCGCCGCGAGTAATAGCGGTAATAGTCCTTTGAGTCGATTCGATTACTCGTTACCGGTTCGAGCGTATTATTTAGGATCGACGGTGGACTTTCGGCGCTTGGCGAGGGAGTTGCCGACGTACCCGAAGGAGTTTACCAGAGAGTGCGTGGTGATTCGGTTAGCCGCGAGACGGTCGGTGGAGTTAGCGTCGGGCGGTGT
>Ga0115554_1001773_pt1 | contig 15218 bp, 8 predicted proteins | sample COGITO_mtgs_1104_3_FD_87283 | JGI IMG/M metagenome (GOLD analysis project Ga0115554, IMG submission 87283) | Pelagic marine microbial communities from North Sea - COGITO_mtgs_110404 | ecosystem: Environmental > Aquatic > Marine > Epipelagic | place: Germany:Helgoland, sampling site Kabeltonne... | reverse complement strand
TGGATAAGTGCCGAGCATCTCTTCGACGGCTCCGGCCTATCGTCGGACGGCCGGGGCCCCGTGCTGCCGCCGGTCGTTCACGACGTGAGGTCCCGGAGCTTCAAGGCCGCGTGGGCGGATTCCAAGGTTTGGAGGGAGTCGACCGGGGTCGAAGGGGCCAGGAGGGAACTGGACGTCAGGGGGTACCAGCTGGAGATAAGCAAGGGGAGGGACGGCGCGGGGGGGGAGGGCAGGGGCGTCACTTGCCAGGACGACTTCTATGTGTACGCTAGCGGTAGGAGGGGGGAGTTCAGAACGTCGGGCGACGAATCGGGCACGTCGGGCACGTCGGAGATATCGGACTCGGCTCTGTCAAGTGACCTGAAGGTGAACGTCGTGGAGGTCGAAGGGCTCGTCCCCGACAGCGTTTATTGCGCGAGGATCGTGGGACTCCTTGGGGGAGGGGGGGAGATTCGGAGCGGCCCGGTGACTCTCTCCACCAAACCCGACCCCGTCGACGAATGGGAAGTCGTCGACGGCAGGAGGTCCAAGAGCGTCAGCGGCGGGAGGGGCATCGCCTCCTCAGTTCTCCAGCGCCCTCACGTGAGTCCCGTCGTCGAGACGAGAGGCGGCGGCGCACGGCCGTCCGCAAACCGAACATTTGATGGTCCCACCTCCCGACAGGGCGTGGCCCCGAGCCCTCGCAGGGGATCTACGATTACTACCCTCCCCATCGACTCTCTTCTCGGACCCTCCACTACTGATCCACACGGCAACCCCAATACTCACCAGAACATAGCCGAGCACGTCTATCTCATAGGTGGAACGACCGAAGGGTATCCCTGCGGCGTCGCAGGGCAGTCATCCACCTCCGACCGGGGAGACTCTCCTAGTGGCATCAGTTCCAGATCGTGTCGGAAGGGGAGCGGTGTCACGGACGAGGTTTGGAGAATGGACGTTGCGAGCGGAGTCTGGGAGTTCGTCGACGGAACGGCGACGCCGGGAATGACGCCCAGAGAAGGGCACACGGCCAGCGCCATGAAGAACGGGAAAATCGTCGTGTTCGGCGGACAGGACGGCGAAGAAAATTACTTGGGAGACTTGTGGGAGCTGGACCATTCGAGAAAATCCGCCCACACGGTTGCCTACTCCGGGGGAACGACTTCCATCTTGGAGGGATCGCATTCGTACTTTCCTTTGACAGTATCCACCGGAAGGCCGGACGACAAGCTCTGCATATCGAATGTGGAAGTCAAGGTAGACATCAGCCACGACTGCATACAGGATATTCAAGTCAACCTCTACGGCCCGGGGCCTCGGACCGGAAATGCCAACCACAAGGCCGAGTTCCGGGGCGATAGGGTCAAGCTCTTCGAGGACGTAAGGGAGCGTTACGTCTCTGGGAAGGGGGGTGGATGCGGGAAGGACCTCGGCAGCAACGGGACGACCTTCACTGACAGAGGAGGAGAGGGGTGGATAGTGGGGGACGAAGGGGGGGGGCGCGCGCCCTTTGGTGGAAGGTGGAACCCTGTGGAAGGACTCGGCGAGAGGTTTGAGGGCGCGGAGGGTAACGGAGAGTGGACACTCGAGGTTTATGATAGGAGGATCGATGGGGTCACTGGGAGTCTGAACGGGTGGGAGTTGGAGCTCACGCTCTCTGATTGTGAGGAAAAGCATCTTTGGAAGGAGGTTACCGTCGCTGGCGGAAGTGCTCCGGAGGATAGGTACAGGCACACAAGCGTTGTCATCGGAGACAGCTTCTATATTTTCGGAGGCTACGGTAGACATGAGAGGAAATTGGACGACTTGTGGAGATTTGATTACGACGGAAATGGTGGAGGAAGTTGGGTGCAGCTAGAGGTCGGAGGACAGGGGATTGACGACTTTTTGTGGAAGGGGAGGAGTGGAGTCGTCAGTCCTTGGGGCCTAATTATGCTCGGTGGCATGAACGAAAACGCTGAGTGGAAGTACGAGGGCCGAATATGGAGGTACGACGTTGTCGGCCGAGGCTGGCAGGTGGTCCAGAAGGCGAACGAGGTGGACAGCATCGAGGGAGAGAACGTCGAAGCCATGAGATGGAGGAGCAGCGGAAAAACAAAGTCTGTCCCCCTCCCTCCTCTCTCTGAACTCAGCAAAGAGCCGCACTACCACTCTGCTTCGACCCTGATCGGCTGGAACTCCTTATCCCCCAATCGTATGTCGGACTCTGACGGCGTCATGTTGGGCGGAGACCCCGAGCCGATGATTTTATCTTTCGGGGGAGACGTCGGGGTGACTAGGGCCAGGTACAGAGGAGAGATGAGGGGGCTGCGGCTGCGAGGTACAGGCAAAGAAGAAGAGGATGAGGAGACAGAAGCCAATCGGGGGGAGGAGTGCGATTGGAGGACAGAGGTGGGAGGGGAAGGATGGAGAGTATGGGAGGATAGCTGCGGGACTAATGGCGGCATCGGGACCGGTGGCGTTTGCAGTGTGGAGGAGGTGCTCATCATGGCTTGGTGCAAGAGAGAGTATCAGGCTATTTCCAATGTGTGACGTGACGTGACGAACGATCTACGAGGTGCACACTATACATTTTGTTTACAATTTGTGCATAATTAGTTCTGTAAAAATGAAGGAAATTGATGATTTACACAAAATTCGAATAAACTCGATCGAGTTGAGTTACTACTAATAATTAGGAGGGGTAACCTGCCATGTTGTCTAAACACTGAACAAAAAAATATTAAACATCCACCGAGAGATTGACACTTCCATCAGGCTCATCAAATTCACTGCTAGAGGACAAATCGATGGTGTCTGGGCGCATAAAGCTGGAAAGAAGGCCACTCCTAGCAGAAACACTTCGAACATCGCGTCTTATCCAATTCCCTGAGAAGATATACTGAAAATATCCGATTAACGATTCCTGTTTGTAGCAAGCGAGAATGGAGAGAAAGAGCGTCATATTGATGCCAAAGAAAATGCCAAAAGCAAACGCAAAATCTCGCTCTTCACGTTCGCCGGGACTTTCCGTAGGCGGAAACGTTCGATCGGGGACATTGGGTGTATGAGCAGGTGTGGGACGGGGAGTGGGATGAGGGGTGAAGGGATGGCCTGAAGGAGCCTGTGAAGGTCCGGGAGTGAAAGTTATATTATCCGAGGTCGCGGGTGTTGGCGATGCTGTCGTATAATTCGTACTATTGTCGGCGAGAGCGATGTTTGCAACAAGCATCGCGCAAAGAATAGAACCCTTCATCTCAGCGATGGGGGCAAATAAATAATTGGGATGAGGTAAACAGAGATAAGAGGGGACTGTAGCGGTGAATAGAAGAGATTAGAGGGGACTGTAGCGGTGAAAATTACGGTTTGATCGAAAAAAAAGTGTTGTAGCCTCCTCTGAATTTAGAATTAATTCTCTATCTCCTTCCTAACCTCCTTCACCTTCACCTTCACCTCACTTATTGATATAAGCGGGGTGATGCTTCCGGAGGCTGCTTTATTGGTGCTCTTATCGATCTTTCATACAACATCTTGTTTTCTTAATGTGGTTCCGTCACGAAACACTTTTTGCAGCCCCCCAAAAAGCTGGCTGCATCAATTAACACACGAGAGTGACGATAAATTTGTCCCGCTGGAGACAACAGATAGCAGTTTTGGTCCTCGGAGGGTTCTCGTAATTTCTGGATCCCACAAGCCACAGAGCGACGGGGCGTACTGGAAAAGTCGGGTAGGCAACTTTGAATTCAGCGAAACAGTAGAATGCGTTGGTATTAGCTGGGGTGAGATTGCTAAGAGAGGAGGGAAGATTGAAGATCTTATGATGCAATGGTCTGATAATAGTGACAAGGAGCTTATAACTAGCGGCAAAGACGAAGAAGAGGAAATAACCTTGATATATATGTCTGGTTTGACCAATGAGGAGACCTCGAAAGCGATCAAATTAATCAACAGTACCCCACCACCACCACGGGGAATTTCATCGTCGCCTATGGCCATGTCACTTCCTCCAGCAATAGCGAAATTTGTCCCCCCAGCTAGAGAGAAAGATGTGAAAGTGTTATTCGGGGAAATTTGCGACGATCATAGGAATTTTTGGGTTCAGAAATTTGCCGAAAGGGAGATATCGATGATGGGGAATGTTGACGATGACGATGACGATGACGATGACGATGACGATGACGATGACGATAACGACGACGACGGAGAGGAAAATTCCAGTTTTTGGGGCTCCCTGACAAGTTTCTTTTCGAAATAAAGGAGCCAAATAGTTGGCTTCGAAAGAGACGCGGCCGTAGTAAAAACGGAAAAAAAAGTATTAGCCAGCAAAAAGCTCCAATATATTCTACAATCATTCATTTCATATCATATCATTTCATTGTTCATTGTTCATTTTTTTTTCGTGTTCATTTTTTCCACATTTCCTCTCAAAATTTCCAACCCGAGCTCGTACATGCTCCCGCATATTAAGCGTTCTTCTCTCTTCTGCACAACCTTTTCTCCTTCCAACCTGTCGATTTTCTCCTGCTTCTCCTTCAATTTCTGTTTCAAGTTCTGAAGCGCCACGAGGAATTTATTCTGGAATTTGTGCAAGCTCTGCTTTGCGTAGAGCTCTAACTTAGCCTTCTCGCTGGTTAACTTTTCGATTTGTGATTTCTGCGTTGCGTTCTGGCTGGACAATTTCGTGATCTGCGCTTCCCCCGCCGCCTTCTCCCCTGTGAGACGCAGCTTATTTTTTTCGCTGATTAAGAGATTGTTACTAATCTCGTCGATTTTTTCGGTTTTCTCCTTGATCACGGCATTAAGATCTTCGATACTAGTTGTTAGGGTCAGAATTGTCGACTTCTGCTCGTTGTTGATGTCTTCGCTCAAAGTAGACCTCTCGTTGACAACCTTGAGCTCGTGCTCGAGAGAGTGAATCTTGTCGTTCGTTTTGTCGGTCAGACTTTGGATATCTGCTGTTTTGGAAGTGATTTCTTTTTCTTTAACCGTCACCTCCTTCACGAGTTCTGAAATTTTTGTCTCTTTTTCTTTGATCTGCTGCTGCAATGACAACACAAGCGATTGGGCATTCGCCAGTTCCAGCTCTTGATCTGCACTTTTCTTTTCAAGGTCAGCGTTCTCTGTCGTCTTAGCTGTGATCTGCTTCTCCAAAGACGCGACATTAGATTCGTGATCAGCCGACTTTTTCGTAAGCTGCTCGATTTGGCTATCCAAGACAGCGACCTTCTCAATTAAGGCGTGAACTTCCTGCTCCTTCTTGGTGAGTTCCGTGCGTGCTTTTGAGAGGAGTTCGTCAACTTTGTCGTTTTGTGGAGGGGCAGGAGGAGCAATCGACTTCTGTTTCATCGACATCTCATTCGGTCGAGGTTGAGCTTGAGCTTCCTGAAGCGTCTTATTCTCCCGCTCCAAGCGTGCGAGCCGCTCTCTGAGCAGAGGAATACCCTGGTCAAAGCTCAAATCGACATCCGCGATCTCGTCATCCTTGGCATCGGTATTCACAGAGCTCTTAATCTTATCTAGTTCGTCTTTGAACATTTTCTTGGCAGAGTTGGCAGATGTCAATTCGCCTTTAATCTTAACGTTTTCGGCATCGAGTATTTGTAGCTTGCTCTCAAGCTCAAACACTTTTTTCCCAAGCCCGGAAGATTGCACCTTAGCTTCTTCCACTTTCTTTTGCAGAGTGGAAGTTGACTTGAGCTTTGCCTCTAAATCCATTATCTGGTCTAAATATTTTGAGCACTGCTCCTCAACCGTGCTTATGTGGGCTTTTATCGTCGCCGCCTCCTCGAGTTTCTTCTTGTACTTCCCGATGGTCACCTCCGCTCTCCCGAGCTCCTCTGCTTTCTGCCCCAAAATTTCATTCTCATCTTTCGCGAGGCGCAAGTCACTCTCCGCCTTTCTGTATTTGCTCTTAAATTCGGCATTCTCACTCATTGCAGACGTGAGCTGGTGCCTCATCGTGGTGAGTTCCGACTCACTCTCCTCAAGTCGTTTGTGCAGGTCGTCAACAAGGTTCTCCACCATGCTCATCTGGTTACTGCTCGCAGACAGATCCGCGACTTCCTGCTGCGCCGCAACGAGCTTATTTTGGAGTTCGACTATCTCTTTCCTCGACTCTTCCTCACGGCTTTCAAGCTTCTCCACCTTCTCCTTCAGAGCTTCATTTGGGGCATCATCAAAGTTGATTTCTACCTCTTCATTTAGATCTCCCGAGCTTAACCTCCGCCGGAAGTCATCGTCACGATTATTAGTCGGGCTACTGCTTCCGTCATCAACGGGTTCCAAGCATTGCATCACCCGTTCGATGACATCTTTTAACACAACCTGACTCTCTGAATTGAGCTCCATTATGTAGCCAATATATTGTGCCCTCTCCTCACACTGGATTGCAGCGCCAACGACCATCATAACAATCCGAACAATATCCGGCGCGGAACTGTCTTTCGCAATGGCCGACAGATCGATAGACCCAAACTCGCTGGTTGGAATAACTCGTTTGTTCAGGGAGAGATGGAAATACTCCACCATGTTGGAGTGCAGCTTTTTTAGGTTTGACAGTTTCAGAGGCCAACTATCGCCCACCTCATAAGTGATGGACGTCAGATCGTGGTGCAGGGGGGCAATATCTGACATTATTGTAAACAGAGCTACTCCGGATGAGAGCTCTTGGAGAGAAGCGATTGGGGAAGGTAAGCATGGGAGGCAGTTCAGGAATTCCAACAAGGCCGGAGATGTCGATGAATGGTCGCTCATGACTCAGGAGAAGGCGGGGGAAGGGGTTCTTACTTATGATTAGGAACAAAAAGGGGGTGGGGGGAGGGTACCTTATTGACCGAATAATTTTACTTTGAAGTTACAATTTGACCAACTAATCATGCGGACTTTGTTTCGTTTAGTCTCTCCCACGGCCTTCCGTTATTTCAGTGGTTATAGAGGATACTAAAATCTTTCAATATCAACCCACAAGCTGCAAAGACAAACCTTCTGCTTTGTTGTCGCCAACATCACACAAAGCTTCATGCTAATGTTACAGTGGTGATGTTCATGTTGACCATACCATTACTCTTCGTGTTGTCCGCATTCTACTTGTACCCTCACACGGCCCTGAACACAATTCTGACATTCCCATCATTTCAGGTGGTGGGATTGAAGCCTTCTTGTCTGAAGTCGTTGAGCTTCAAGACACAAGTTGCTGTCCAAAACGAAAATATGGTCGGGATAGAAATTTGGGGCGGGGAGGGGGCCCTGCTTTTTCGAGGCGAGCGAATCGCAAGCATATCGCGACCTCTTCAAGAGGATACCATTATCACGCCAACCTATGTCCTTGGCAGTGGGGAAGAGACAATTCTGACTAATGTGGTGACTTTTGACTCGCTGACAATGAATCAAATGATTAACATTCTTCTCGAGGCTGCAGACCTCACTGCGTCCCCTTTTGGCTACGTTCTTTTCGCCACGGAGGGGGTGACCAACGTTCGTAATACCAAAAGATTGAGAGTAGAAACAAGGTGCGGGGCCATAGTTGTGAACATAATGAGGTGGAGGCCATGGATAGTCTCGTCATCATGCGAAGTAGTTGCAGTAAGAGGGGGCTGGATTAGCGGACATGTCAGTCGTCGCGATGCGATCGATGATTACCGCCTTGAAGGCTTTGAGCTGATGTAGATAGAAATTAGACAGAAATTTCCAAGTGTTGCCCACAAAAGAAATGTGCATATTTTATCAATTTCAAACTACTTATGCAATGCAAACAGCACCCGAGAAATGTCCGCCTTTAGTAATCAGATCCAGAAAACCACTCTTCATCAAATCCGTTCATTCCATCTGATATCAGTTCATGATAAGAAGCTTCATGATCTACATTTGATATCAGTTCATGATAAAGAGCTTCATCATCTAACTCATGATCGAACTCATGATCAAAGTCGTCGTCAGAGTCGTCCTCTTCTTCTTCATGATCTAACTCATCATCAAAGTCGTCGTCAAAGTCGTCCCCAAAAGAACTACGACCAAAGCTCCGCTCTTCTCCTTCTCTCGCAGGGAAAGCTTGCTTGTTCTTAACGTCGTAATAACTGACTGACGAACCGTCTTCTGACCAAAGTTTCGGCCCTTCACCGAGAAAGTTTTCATCGTAATAGTAGGGACTCACTTGAAAAGCCTCCAATCTCATCATTCTCTCCCTTTTCTCATCCTCCAAAAAGTCGCGAACGCTATTCCATCTGCTCGTCGAGACCCCAAGACCGACAATCACTTCTATCCTGACAATGCAATCAGGGTAAGATCCGTCGGACAGCCTAAAGAACAGCATATCAACAGAGAGCTTGGCCAAATGTTTCAAGTTTTTAATCCAGGCATCTGTGGGAATGGGTCTGCGAATCAAATTCTGGCCCAGGGACAAATCCACAAGCAAAGGCGTCGTCTCAAAGGTGGGATACTCGCCGGATATTTGGTTGTCGTTGAGCCACAGCTTTGTTAAATTCGTACAAGTCAGGTTGAAATTTGCAGGAATTTGGAATTTCATAGCATTATTGAACAAAGAAAGGACTTCCAGTCTGTCCAGGGGGGAGAGCAATTCCAAAACATTTTCTTGAAGGTAAAGGTTGGTCGAGCGAATAGCAATTTCAGTCACACGAGAATCTTCCGATAACTTGAGGCGCTTGTTGTTTGATGCCGTTCGTGGAATCCAACCCTCAATATCATGGGGAGAGGGGGACGTGGAAAGGGGGAGAGGGGAGGGTTTGGCGTCGGCATTTCGTTTAGAACGCTCCAACGCAAACCACCTCAGGATGGCGTTAATATCTGAGCGGAGATGGCGGGGGTGGATAGTTCTGGCGAATTTTGAAACTGGAATAACAAAAACAGAACTAGCAAAGGGCAGGATGTGCTCGTAGTAGACCTCCTCTGGGAGGTGCAGGGGAGTTCCAGGGGGAGAGTAGAGCCCCGTAGAGAGCGGCGGCCAAGACATTCACGAAAAGTTTGGGCGGGGAAGGCGGGGGAGGGAGGAGCCAGGCGTGGACGGAGGGACACGTGTGCGGGTTCTTTGAGAGGATAAAAAATGTGAGTGATGATCTAGTCACGTCATTATTAATGTTCGTGAAAACTTGAAACAAAAAAACCAAAACTTCGGAAAAACCGAAAAATCTTCGACACATCTTAGCAATAGCGCAGACCTTTAGCATTTACATTATCATTCGCAAAATTAAATACACCGCCTGCATTCCTTCCTTTAGAGGAACTTCTTCCAGTTGTCAAAGTTGGCCTCTACGCTCCGAATGGTGTTGGAATTGGGCTTGATGTCTCGCCGCTTTTCTTCTGTCTCTGGCCTCCGAGGAGCTGACCGCATGATAGCTTGCATGGCATCGGTTGAAGCTCCCTTGACCATCGTTTTAGCTTTTGTCCTGCATCTATGTATCTCAGCTAAGCTCTCATCACCGAATATTTCACCATCACGCAGCGCGAGTGGTCTCCTCTTCATCTTGAAATTATCAAGTTGTTTGACCCTGCAATGAATGGGATGGGGCGGGAAGTGTTTCGTTTCGTTTCGTTTCGTTTCGTTTTGTGCGAGTGAGAAAAATGTACTGGTAAAAGTGATGTAGAAGAAAACCAGCACCGACTCCAAAGCACGCACGATGCGAAAAAAAGAAGCGCTCCCCGGTAGTCAAGTCGAATCAATTTCTCACCTTGTTTGGGTTGCGTTCCTCTTGACGACGCTTTCATCCATTTTCTCTGCTATGGAGCTCTCAAGTGTACTCTGTTCCTGCAGCAGTCGCCGTCTGGCTGCCCTTAAATCACTTTCACTCATCGTGTACAGGCGCTCTCGTTCGATCTTACCCCACAGCTTCTCCGGTGAGGGCTTCCTCTCTTCTGCATTATCACCTTCACCCAACGCCTGCATGCAGGCTCCTCCAAACTTCCGCTGCTCCTTAAGACTGACCCTCTTTGTAAATTTCGGCTTCTCGAAGTTCCCGAACGAGCTGTTTGTAAGGGATCGCTGCCCGTACGTGTAGCTCCCCACCTTTTTAACAGTTTGGGAATTGGGCATGGTGTGTGTTCTGGTGATGTGCGCTGATGGATTTGTCTGCCTGAAGGTGGACATCTTTTGATAATGTTCAGTCAGCGACCGTTCTGCGCCTGCTGCATCAATCTTGCCCTCCGGATAAGCGCTGCTGAAAACAAATCCTGTTGGGAGTGTTTTCACAAGAGGCTGAGGGGCCTCATCCTGGAACTTTCGACAGAATATCTTCTCGTACTGCTGGGTTAAGTAAAGGTCACCGGGCGGCCCCGAGGGAGGGCGAGGACCCGTGGGTTTGTCAGGGGAGGAAGATTTCCCCATATATAAAGAAGAACAGCCTTTAGAGGTGCTTGTCGGAGTCAACCGCACTAACTTTTTTTCCAAATTTTTAGAGCTTTAATTTAACCCGAACAATAACCTGAATCCACCCAAATTAGGGCGCTTCTTGCACCAACTCTGACAATAGCTCCAAAATCCGCCGAAACACTCCCCATACCTTGCTTTCTTACCACATTAACCAGACGCTTATCATGAGCAACCCGACGCTAGAGATCACCGATGAAATGATCAATGAAATAATCAATCATCTTGGCCTTACCTCGATAACTACCTCCGGAACAGTGAACGCCGCCACATCGAGGAGTAGTGGGAACCTGATAGATTTCATCTATCTCATTCAGCAGCTCGAAGCAGGCTGGATTGCAGACTCCAGTGCCAAACCTAACTCTATCCTGAAATCAGCGCTTCAAAAAACCCGAGACTTTTTGTTCTTCCTCAAGGAGACTTGGATATTGCAAAATGATATGAGCATCTTCGAGCCACTGGTCGAAGAGGTGATATCCACTTCTCAGATAATGGCCATAGTGGACTTTGTGGACCTGGACAAATCTGGGACTCTCGAGCTCAACGAGCTGCAGAACGCGTTTCGAGTCTGCCGGCGGTTCAGCGAGAAACAAATGAGAGCTGACGGCTCACACAACATCTTTCTGAAGTGTCTGCCCTATCTTAGATCAAGGGGGATTCGTCTCAACGACTTTTTACATATGTTTGATCCGCTTAACACTGGTGAGGTAACAAAGAATATAATGTTCAAAGTGTTCCAGAGCTGCGGCGTAAGAGACGGCGACAACGAGATTGCTTTGATGTGTCTTGACGCCGGAGACACAGATGCTGTCGCGATTGATGTGCTAAAGGATGCGTTTAAAAAGGCGGCGTCGAACATAAACAAGAAGGAGAAGGCAGAGAAGAAGAGGCAGAAATTGCGGGAAAAGAAGGAGCAGATTATGGCAAATGCACAAGCTACGAAGATAGAGCAGAAGAACGCATTCAGTAAAGAAGATCTTGAGAGGGCGTTTGACTTTTTAGACTACACTAACGACGGGAGTGTGAACATTGAGGAGACACTCGCTGCATTCAGTAAAGCAAAGAGGAGTAAAATTGAGGCGAAGATGCAAAGGAAAGGGAAAATGCTGTTGAAGCAAATTCATGGGATTCTAAAAAGGCACTGCTTGACGCTGGAGGATTTTTTTAATTCGATGGATACAACGTTCCAGCGGGAGAATGCGTTTGAAGATACTGATAGCGAGAGTGAGGGTGAGGAGGGAGAGAGGAACATCCCATTGAATAACAAGAAAATAACGACGTCTCTGGAGGATAGTGACGACGACATTGTGCGCAGTTCTAACCGTGGTGGTAAGGGCGAGAGCGACAGCCCGCCGCCAAAGCGACCAAAGTGGATGGGGAAGAAGAAATCGTCTCCCAAGAAGGACGCAGAGGGGAGGCCAATTCCACCACCACGGCCTACTGGGTGCTTGAGCACGTACGAGTTGAGAAGCGGGTTTAAGAAGATGGCGATGGCGCACAAGTCTACAAAATTTACCGAAACAGACTTGGTGAATTTGATGCGCTACGTAGATCCTAATGGTGACGGGGACATTTCATTTGACGAGCTCGAGGAGGCTGTCGCGCGGATATACTTTGAGAGCGACGAAGAAAAGAAAAGGGGCGAAATTTTCGAGATATTGAGGAAGATTGACGATGTCGCCAAGGCGAATGGCATGATGCTCATGAGCGTATTTTTCAAAATGGATAAGGACGGTAGCGGAGAAGTCGACAAGGCTGAGTTTATTAGCGGGGTTTTGGAGTTGAAAAAACCCGATTTCGGGAACAGGGGTGGATATCATGAGCCGGCTTTCGACGATCGCGGGGAAGCGGATGCGGCAATCTTAAGAAGGGACGCAGAAAACCACGAGAGACAGCACCAGGAGCTGGTGGAATTGGAGTTGAGTGGTGCGGGACCGGTGCTGCGCAAAATACTGAGCTGGACCAAGGAAAGGGGGTTGACAACAAAAGCATTGATTGAGTTCTTGGACAAGAATAAAGATGGCGAAGTCACAACAGAAGAGATGGTTACCGGGATAAAGACCTTTATGCAGCCGAGCACGAGGGTTTTGGCCGCCAAAAAGAGAAAAGCGCTCAAGGAGGCCAAGAAAAAATCCGAAGACAGGGAAAAGGCTCTCGAAGCCCACCGATTACAGCAGCAAATACGCCACGCAGAGGCAACTGGCGCAATATCAGCGCTTGCATCCCTCGAGCAGTTCATGAGAAAGAATTGTATGCGCTGCAGAGATTTGTTCGAAGACATTGACGCTGACGGCGATGGGACCGTGGATGGCACTGAGCTGAGACGTGCATTGAAAAAGTCCGGTTTGTTTTTGAGCAAGAGTGACGTGCGGAGTTTGATGAACTATCTAGATACGAGTGGGGACGGCCTTGTATCAAGTGACGAGCTAGAAAACGCAATGAAAAACTTCAGGCGGTATACGTGGCAGAAGGACGAGATCTTGAAATTATTAAAAACAGTCGAAGATATTCCCATCAGCGAGCGGTGCAAAAATTTAGGGGACATCTTCGCCGTTCCTCTCGATAATAAGGGCAAGGACAAAGATATGGGGGGGGAAGGGGGGGAAGAGAATTTGTCGAAATATGAGGGGGTGCTACTGACTGGAACGCAAGTCGCCGATGGGCTAATGAGAATGCGTGGTGACAAAGACGCGAGGCTGTGGTTGCTGAACGATACTGTCGAATCATCAGCGAAAGAAAGTGAAGGCGGCGTCGGCGGTGTCCGTGGCGGCGACGGCGGCGGCGGTAGGAAGAAAAAGAAAAAGAAATACCAAAACCCCAATGACCTTTATCTGCCCAAGGTAAAACAGAACAACAAAGCTAAGACGAGGAGCCTGAACGCAACTACCTCCTACTTCGACGACAAAAAAGGATTGCGGGGCGGAACGCGAAAGAAAAAGAAAGGAGGAGGGGGACTTTTTGGAAGTACTGTCAGCGTTGGCAGCACTGCGGGGGGAGGCGGAGGAGTTCTCCCAGAAGTGACGCCTGCTTACGTTGATAGGCTTTATAATCTCGAGCAGCAGAGCGCCTTTCGGGCCCTATTTCTCAAGGATTTTTGAGCAGCTCGACAAGTATAAGTGGACGAGTGTGTGTGTAAGATTAATATGGAAATGATTGCTGAGCTATTTTGCTACAAACGACGCTATTTTCAATTCAAGGCGAAAGAAAAAGGGGGAAAAAATCCATCCGTCCATCGGTCGCAAAAATTATCACATTAGTCGCAATATTATCGCATTCACTATAACCCAGTGAAACCTCCTCCTTCCCCTCCACGCTGTCGCGTCCGATTTGCCGAGCTTGGTCGAGCCTTCTTCTTCTTGTCAAAGTCGCTTGGTCGATCTATTTCAAAGTCATCCTCAAGATCGAAATCCTCGCCATAACTTCCGTCTCCATAGTCAACAAAATAGTCCTCTTCGGCATCTTTGTTAACCGCGAAGCTGTTGTTCTTGCTATCCGGGTCTGCAAAAATCTTCTCTCCCGCACCTCCCAGCGTCGGAAGAACTAAGCGCTCCTCACGTGCTTCGCGTTGGTTATCACCAAACTGCGGCGGCAGTTGGCCCCGGAGCTCTCCGGTGCCATCAAAGTGATTGTTCGTCGTCACATCGACGTCTTCCGCCTTAGTGACAACTGCACTCGCGTCACTGCCAAGATCTTCCTCCCCGTACATTTCCAGCAATGCTTCTTCTTCCAACTCTCGCTTCGTCTTCTTCTTCTTCTTCACTGCCGCCTCGCTAGCGGACACGACAGCAACTGATTCAGTGTTCCCACCGTACATTTCAGCGAGCTCTTCGGCCTCTATCTCGCTCTCTGTCTTCTCACGAGGTTGTGGCGACCCGTCATTATCACTATCGTCACCACTGTCTCTGTTGCTTAGGGCGTCCAAACTAGTGCTTGGTGTCACCTTCAGGTCAGTTTGGGGCGAGCTGGGCGCATCTGATACGGCCGATGCGGGTGTGGGCACGGGCGCGGGCGCGCGCACCGGAGACTGATCCGGCGCGGGCGCGCGCACCGGAGACTGATCCGGCCCTGGAGCTGCTGCCGGAGTGGGCACTTCCGCGCTGCTCGAGCCTTTACCGCTGCTCAAAACAACTGGCTGATTAACCGCCATCTGCTTAATGACCGATTGGTACCCCTCCGCTTGCTCTTGGAGCTCCATGATGTCATCTTGGTAGTTGTTGCAACGTTCCGTCATGTAAACATAAGATTCTTGAAGAGCCTCGAGCTCGGAGGTTGTTTCCGCGACCTTGAGAAAGAGCTGCTCCTCATTGTTCCTGGCAAGGTCGCGCTCATCGGTCAACACACTCAGGGCTTCAGAGGCCTCCTCTTTTGCTCTTGCATTCTCCGCGGCAACAGCCTCAATGGCACTCATCTTTTCCTCCATCTCTTTCTTGTTATCTTCCCACGCCACAGATACTTTCTGGAGATTGCGAATTTGTTCCGAGTCTTTCTCTTTTTCGGCCTGAAGCTTGATCAGAGAAAATTGGCTCTCGTTGGCCTTGGCGAGAAGCTCGGCGATGTACGTTTCTTGCTCTCTGAGCTGTTGATTGGCCCTTTCTAGCTGTTTGTTCAATTCCTCTTTTTCCTCCGCCAGATTGGTCATAGCACCCATCATATCTTCGCGTTTCTTTTGCGCCGCTATCTTTTCCCCCCCTTCGACCTTTTCGCTGTTGGACAATAGTGCAGTGACGCAAAGGTGCATGTTGCCGAGCAGGTCGTTGAGCTTGTCGGCAAACTCGTTACCAGTGAGGGATAGGCCAGCAAGTTGGTTGACTTCATTGAGCCTCGGACTGATCAGGACGGTCGCGTTCTCACGCTCGTCGCGGTACAAACCAATGACGTCCACCCG
>Ga0115554_1001769_pt1 | contig 15230 bp, 16 predicted proteins | sample COGITO_mtgs_1104_3_FD_87283 | JGI IMG/M metagenome (GOLD analysis project Ga0115554, IMG submission 87283) | Pelagic marine microbial communities from North Sea - COGITO_mtgs_110404 | ecosystem: Environmental > Aquatic > Marine > Epipelagic | place: Germany:Helgoland, sampling site Kabeltonne... | reverse complement strand
TGCATGCTTCTCAGCCTCAGTTCCATTAGCTTCATTCACCGCCTGATTATATTTTCCTAAAAGTCGTAGATTTAATTTCCGCAAAGTGACGCATTTGTAGCGATCACGAAGATAGGACGCACCTCCTTGCGATGCTGATACAGTCGTCTGAATTCAACAGAGATTGTATTCACGCCAAACTATTTTCTTTTTGTTTTTCTCTGTTACTGCGTTTTACTGTGTGTTATTTGTCAATCAATCACTCGATACCTTCTTTTTTACGTACTCTTTCTCGCCGATTAATTCGCGCTCTTGATTCACAAGTTTTTGAAAATTCAGGAGCTGGAGGCGAAATTCATCGAGCAAACAACTGTTTCGGATGAGTAGTCCGTCCTTTCCGATCAAGGCTTCCTCCGTGTACAGCATATATTCATCCCCCAGTTTACTTTTGTGCTTTATGCTCTCGTCAAGCTGATCGCACAAAGAATCAATAGTCATATTGTGCTTCTCGCTCAGACTGCAGCAACGCAGCATCGATCTGATGTCTTTTCGCATCACTCCCTTTCTCCCGTTGGCGTAGATTATCCACATTTTGGCGATTACTGGGAGCGTGTCCAAGTAATCTCGAGCGTACCAGTATCGGCTACTAGTCAGCTGATTCATGGACGGCCTGTGGACACACATTAGCACGCAGCAGAATTCAGCGTATGAGACCTTATCTCTTCCGCATGGATCGAATGTAGAATAAAGTCTGTGAAATTGATCTGGCTCAATCTCATCAAGCACTGAGAACATAGTTTTGACAAACTGAACTCGGCTCACAAAGATGGGGTTGGGGTTTTCCTGTGCTGTTTCAACCAGCCCTTTGTAAATGTGAATGACTATTTCGTGGCCGGGCAGAGAGTTGGGCGATTTCAGAAGCCTTGCGGCAAGAGCAGCAACCTCTTCCACCTTCTTTGTAGTATCCAGCAATGTACTTTTAGTAGCCTTTGCAATTGCTTCGCTCATTTTGTTCCTCCGCCTCTCTGCTCCAGGCGGCAAAATTTGTTCCCCTCCTACGTCTTTCGTCGACTCAATCCTACTGAAGATTCCTGCCATCTTTGTGATGGTCTTCTTCGCATCACTGGGAAGCTGCATGCTGCTTCGGAAGGGGTTAACGGGGTTCGGCAGCAGATTCAGAGACTTGGTCGCCTGCTCTCCGTAGCTTGGGATGATGCTCGAATCGTTCGTTGACGATGTAATCGATCCTGCCGTCAGTGATCGCAGCGAATCGACACTCTCGAGGTATTGAGTTTTAAATGAATCCACGCTTTTCCCTCTGCTCAACCCGCCACCATTCTTCGGCTTCCTCCCTCCCCCGTCGGATGAAACACTACTCTGCAGCCACTTGGCGTGCTGCTTAGCTTGTTTGCGCCTCTTTTTGAGAGCCAACTCGTGGAGTCGGGAGTCTCTGATAGCCTTCCTTTCGATACCCCGTGCAGTGCCTCGAGGTATTACAGTTGTCATCTCTCTCTCTTTCTTGTTGCTTCCAAAATTAGTATGATTTCCCCCTCCAAACTTCCAATCACAGGGGCTTATTCGACCGTATTCGTTTACAGGTGCACAATAGGGGTCGAAAATTCCTGATGCCGCTGCAAAAGCCTCCTTGGGAATGTTGCTATGCTCGGCCATGTAACTCTCTCCGAGATCTGGCCAGCGCACAGCTGTACTTCCCCTCATTTCACTGTCAACAACATCAATGCTATCATGTAACTCGTCACTATATTCGAGCGTCGAGTCCTGGTGTTTTGAGAACCCTTCTCGACTATTTCTCGGCCCATACCTAGCCAAACTGCTTAAGGAACCCAAGGGGCCAAGACCTTTGCCAGGAGAATAAAACGGCCTGGTAGATTTTGTGTCCTTATGGTTTCTCGGCATTGTCGAAGCGCTGTTCTTGCTAAGCTCGTAGAGCTTACTGCTGCTGCCGCTGCCGCCGCCTCCGCTGCCATCGTAGCTCCCCTCTAAAAAGCTCACCCTGCTGCCATCAGGGAAGTAACCCCTATCATTAGGCACAATATTTTTGTTTGCCTCAAAGTACATTTTGCTACCCTGATGAGGTGTTCGCGCCACCCTTTTTCTCAGATATTCATGAGTAACAACATCTTCATTGTACAGGCTGCGTAAACGGCGGCTCTTATCCTCCAGAAATTTGTCCCGGGGTTTCCACCGCTTTCGCTCAATTCTGTCCAGCGCATCGATTGTGCTCTGTATTGTTTTGCCGTTTGGGAGCACTTCTATTTTCTTAGTAGGTGGGTTATTGTAGTACTTAAATTTCCCCGGTGACCTACTGCTCGTCTCTGTGTTGACACTGTAATCGTCTCCAGCATAAGTTGACATCTGAGTCGGGGATGGGGCAGATATTAGAATTGTGGACATCGTCTTGCCAAGCTTTTCTAATTGCGTGTAGCCCGTATTCCCGGAAGATTAACAAGAAGCTGTTCCAGACTGTTGTTACAGGCTGTTGTTGTTGTTGTTGTTGTAGAGAACTTATTATTTACCAGTGCACATTGATCTTTTTTAACAAAGATCGGTGGAAATTATACCCGCTACCACTTGTAGTGAGTGGCCGGCTTCCAGTTCTGAGATTCTTTCACAATGGTTTTCTTCAAAAAAACTTTTGTCAGCTGTCAGCTTCTCCGGGATGAAATGAGAAATTGACTCATTCTGCAACAATCCTGAGGTAGTCGTCTGCAATTACCTTTTTTGCCATTACAGTCGTCATTCTCTCTGTCGTCTTGTATCGTTTTTGTGTTTGTGCTACTGTCACGGCCTTTGTATCCCTTTGAAACCCCTGATTACTTTTGCCAACCATCAACGTTTACCCCTTCAGTTTGACTCATTCCAACGAATTTTCGTTCCTGCCGATGCGCATACTGTTACACATCGTAATGTTCATCTCGATGCTACCGTTCCTACGCGTGAGCTCATTCAACCTCCGCCCGACAGCAAAGTCACATCTGTTTCGCCGAACAATTTTGTCTACGTCAGGGCGGATCTACGCTCAGCCTTCGCGAGCATCGCCGAGTTTCCTCGGCGGCCGCTTGTTTTCGACCACGGATGCTGCTTCACAAACCACCGAAGCTCCTCCCCCCCCTCCCCTGCCGACGAATGATGATTCGCCAGAGCTGCTTTCTCTGCGTCACTCCTCGTCGCATGTTTTGGCCCAGGCAGTCCAGCAGCTGTACCCCCACGCTCAAGTGACCATCGGCCCGTGGATTGACAATGGATTCTACTATGATTTTTATTTCCCTGATGGGGGGGGAGATGTGATTGATGAGGCAAGTCTCAAGAAAATCAAGAAGCAGATGGACAAGATTATCTCAGCGAACCTCCCCATCGTTCGTGAGGAAGTCACTCGAGAAGAGGCCCGGCGTCGCATTGAGGAGCTTAATGAGCCGTTCAAGCTCGAGATTCTGGATTCGATAAAGACAGAGCCGATTACTATTTACCATACGGGTGAGCCTGGGTCTGAGAATAGCTGGTGGGACCTTTGCGCTGGGCCGCACGTAGAGTCGACGGGGAAGCTCCCTAAGAAGGCCATTGAACTACAATCTATTGCTGGAGCGTACTGGCGAGGAGATGAAAAGCGAGAGATGCTGCAGCGCGTGTATGCCACAGCGTGGCACAGCGTGGATCAGCTGAAGCAATACAAGAACCTCATCATCGAGGCCAAGAAGAGGGATCACCGCCTGCTCGGGAAAACTCTCAGTCTTTTCAGCATTCAGGGAGATGCTGGTGGTGGGCTGGTGTTTTGGCATCCAAAGGGCGCTGCAGTGAGGACTGAGATTGAAAATTTCTGGAGACGGGAGCATGAGGACGGTGGTTATGAGATTGTGTACACTCCCCATGTGGCCAACATTGATTTGTGGAAGACTTCCGGTCACTATGACTTTTACAAGGACGGCATGTTTGATCAAATGGACGTTGAGGGTGACGAATACCAGATCAAGCCTATGAATTGCCCATTCCACTGTCTCATGTACAAGGATTCTTTGAAGAGCTATCGTGATCTCCCAATTCGCTGGGCCGAGCTTGGGACCGTCTACCGATATGAGAAGAGTGGAACATTGCACGGCCTCATGAGGGTGCGTGGTTTCACGCAGGACGACGCGCACATTTTTTGCCTTCCATCTCAGCTTGAGGACGAAATTGTCGGGGTCCTCGACCTCACCGAGAGAATCCTTTCTAAATTCGGCTTCGACGACTACCAAGTGATGCTAAGTACCCGTCCTGAGAAGAGTGTTGGATCGGACGTCATTTGGAGCGACGCTACATCTGCACTTGAGGGAGCATTAAGGAGAAAGAAGTGGGACTTTGGTATCGACGAGGGTGGCGGTGCATTTTATGGGCCCAAGATTGATATTAAGATTCGCGACGCCCTTGGGCGGACTTGGCAGTGCAGCACCGTGCAGTGCGACTTTAATCTTCCAGAAAGATTCGGCTTGGAGTACAAAAGCGACACGGGCGAGTTTTTGCAGCCCATCATGGTTCATCGCGCTATTTTTGGCAGCATTGAGCGGTTCTTTGGAATCCTCGTGGAGAACTGCGCAGGTGACTTCCCGCTCTGGCTCGCTCCAGTTCAGTTGAAGCTCTTGCCTGTCACAGCTGGCGTGAATGACTACTGCGAGAAGGTGAAGAAGGCTTGCCAGCTAGCGGGGATTCGCGTGGAGATCGACCCCGGTCGTGAGCGGTTGCCAAAGCAGATTAGAAATGCGGAGAAGACCAAAATACCTCTAATGGCCGTTGTTGGAATGGAAGAGGTTGAAAAGAATGGCCTGAGTATCCGGAGTAGGAAAAAGGGCGACCTTGGCTTTTTGGACCTTCAAGATACGGTTGAGAAGATTCGCGAGGCGATCAACGGGGAGAACGACGATGTGTGCTAGCAAAAAATTAATTTATCGCTTGTATTTTTTTGCAGGAAAATGCTCCAAATGCACCTTTCTGTTTGCTACTACTTTTACGCGCGGGGAAAGAAAAAAGTTATCCTGATCCCGTCCCTTTACCACGACGAAAACTCCTCTCATAATGTTTCGATCCTAAGTGATATTGAAAAAGAGAGGGAAAATGAGCATGGAGTCGGTCAGTTATCGGTTCGGTTCGGAGGCAGACGTTGACTGTGATTTTACGCCTGCGTTGACTCGACTAACCACATAGCTCGCGCAAAAACGCTCGTTACGCAAACTTCGCTTTTTGTGCGCATCATTTTTACCACCTACAGCAGGCGGCGACGACTTGATGCTCAAATACTCACTTTGTCGGCCTCTGTCCAATGCTTTGCTGACATGCCTTTTGCTTCTTGCCGTTGATTTTAACCATACACGTTCCACAATCGCCTCTCTGGCAGTCATATTTAATCTTAACCCGTGCACCTGCAGCAACCACCGACACTTTCTGTCCCACAATTGCCTTCACCTTCTTTCCATTTATCGTCACGTTTTCGTTAGGAGTTGGGCCATTTTTCAGACCAGCATTTTGTCGCTCGCCTAAGTCTTCGTTTTTGAACGCGGAATCGAAGAAACCCATCAGGAGAGGGGTTGACGAGAACTTCACGTGTCGGCTGCTGATGTGTCGACTGCGAGAGGCGAAAGACGAACCAAAGGAAGATATTTCAGGCGCCATGAGAAATACGATTGCGATGATGACTGAAAGAGAGAACATTGTGGTTTTGAAAATCTAATTCTGTTCAAAAAAACTTTCTGATATTTTTGTTGTCGGCAGCCTTTCTACATGTCGTGAAACCCCCTTTTCAAAAGAATCTTGGTTGTCAAACTCTATGACTAGCTCTTTGAACTACTATTTTTGTCCTTCTGGTGCAATCATTTTATCATGCCGTGTTTCCTTCTTTTCTTTTTGCTAGTGGTAGTCAACGTCGCAAGCGGGGATGTTTTACTTTTGGTTCGTGTGAGGATGTCGAAACACATGCTCGCGCCTACAGGTCCTGTCATTATCACGATCAGTGGTCCCCTGCTACCAATGAGGACAAAATATCTGACAAAATCAAACCTTGTCCCGTTCGAAATCAAAGACACTGAATACTCCCAAAACGGCATCGACAAAAACGACGAAAACAGCATTATAATTACCATTCGCGAAGAGGATAAGAACGATATTTTGGCAAGAAGACATGTCAAGCTGCCTGCCGTCGGGGGTGTGATCCGTGAGGAATTCTACGTATCGCTCAGCCGGCCCTATATTACATTGCTTGCCTGTTGTTCCCTTATGGCTGCCTTTGTCGCTATTATTTGTCGTCGCCTTCGTGGTCGTTGTCGTTACCTTGGCGTTCTCTACCCTCGGGATACCGAAGAGACTTTCATGCTTGACGATGGGGATGATTACATGATCAAAAAAGGCAGCAGCAAAAAAGGCATGTCTGCAGAAGAAATAGTTGCTCTGGTGTACGGAAGCAAGAGAACAACTCCGATCGTCTTGAAGGGTGGGCAACGCCCGCCTTTTGGCCCTAATGGGGACTGTCGCTCTCGTTGTAGGGGATATTATTACTACTACCGTCGCTAGTTCTCGTTTTGGGTTGTAATGGTTAGCCAAATTTTCATAAGATTAAATATAATATAAGTAAACAAAAACCTATTTCAAAGATTTCTGAAGTCCCCCTTTATCTCCATTTTCCCTCCCTGGCACACACCCAGCCAATATAAATGAAATACTTAACGAAAAAGGTATCACAATTATGTCAAAAATTATCTCATTTGGGTGACATTCCAGCGTTCGGAAAATTGTTCCACAAAACAGTGGAAGCGCTGCCTATTCCACAAAGTCCGACAATCCCGTCGCTCAATTTTTTCCCACGGTGCTTCTTCCACAAGTCTACCCCGTCTATGTTGGTGAAAACTATAACATCGCACATCGCCTTGAAAACGGCCACAGAGCTCGTAAATAGCTTCGCGTTGAGAGTCTTGAGCCGCTCTGTATAATCCACGTCAAAAGATGTGTCGAGGTCGAAACCATTGTTCTTGTCTCGCTCGCCCTTGACCTAAAGGGGAGGGGGAGAATGAGAATGGGTTAGCGAATACCAGCCTTCAAGAAACTCCCTTGACCAAGAATCATCATGTTCGGCTCAAACAAACAGACAAAAGGCACAAAATTCGGGCACAGAATCGTGTACGCACCTCTTCTATCTTCCCCCTCCAGAGTTTCATGTCTGCAATTCCCCCCACTAAAGCACAAATTGCCCCAAAGAGGTACATCCTCGCGCCGATCCCCCAAATATCTAGGGACCTTTTCTTTGGCTTTCCCTCCCCCCTGAAAATGAACTGCACCGACCACCGAATGCGAAATTGAACGATGTTAGCGAACGAAAAAGACATGACAACGGGACATTTGCTTGGCGTTTATGTTGATAATCTCTTCAGCGATTGTTTTGCTTACTCTGACTCTGCAGGGCAACGCTGGCTGTTTGTGAGCTTTATTTTTGGCTCAAGCTCACCTTGGAAGATGTCAAAAATTTTACATTATCGCCAAACCAAAATCCCATCAAACCGACAGTCTTTCCCAGGACAGTGAGGCGCTTCAGTGCAGCGTGAGAGTTCAAATCTGGGGGAACGAAGAACTCCTTAATTGCAGTGATCGGGCTGTAGCTACCGTCAATATCACTGTCACTTTTTTTTGCTGGCCCCCCCTCGTCCCATCCCAACTGAGATTTAATCTTGTACCATTCGGTCACCCATCTGAAGAATCTGAAGGCCTTGCGACTCGAAGTTAAGCTCTTCTGAAGAGAGCGCCACCTTTCTCCACCTAAGGGATTATTTAGCTGGCTCTCATAGTACCACCCAATAATCCGACAAGCATACTGGATCACCTTGGTGATTTTGTCCCGGCCGTCAAGTGAGGTGGATAGTTTTATCCAGTTTGGGATGGAGTATGGCGTTTTCTTCGTAGCCAAGCCAGCAGGAACAGTTTCGGACAAATAATCCTGAACGAAAAGTGAATAAGGGTATGGCCCGTTTTCAGGATTGTTCAGCTTGTCTTTGAGTCCACTGTTGAGCTCGTCGTCGACGTTATTATTAGCTTCGTCTAATTTATCGCTAGCTATTGGGGAGGGTGGACCGCTGCTGGGTGTCTTCTTCTCTTCCATTTTGTTTGCCACGGGGATGTCTGAGGGCGGTGGTGGTCAAGTCAAAGATGTGAGGGATGTGTGCGGAGTTTAAAGCATACACGTAAATCTAGACCAAGAACGAATGTCTGATGTTATGGCAGGCAGCAGCTCCTCTGTGAAATTAAGCGAATATTTTCTTTCAAAGAGTATACGGAGTTTTTAATTTTGGGGGGGGGGGTCGCAAAAGGGGTTGACCTAAAGCAAAATCGGTGGAGATTAACATTGATTTAGTTTCCTGCTCGGGTGGTTCAACTATTTTTAGGCCGCCAACTCGAAAAAATAAACACAAACTACCACACGAAAAAGTACCTGGCGATGAGCTCTCCGCTAAAATGTGACAGCATCGTGGGCTCTGTTTGCGTCGTAACTGGTGGTGGTTCTGGTATCGGTTTAGAAGTTGCCGCCCAGCTCGGGGCCCACGGCGCCCGCGTCGTCTGTATTTTAGGCCGGCGAGAAGGTGTTCTGCAGCAAGCTGTGCAATCCCTCAGTGCCTCTGGGTCTGCCTCTGCCTCGAATGGAACAACGTACATGTACGAAATTTGCGACGTTAGAAACTACAAGAGCTGCGTGTCCGTAGTGCAAAGTGTTGTGTCCAAACATGGGAATATCACAGTCCTAATCAATTCTGCTGCGGGAAATTTCCTCTCCCCTGCCCACCTACTTTCACCAAAGGGGTTCCGGACCGTGGTTGAGATAGACCTTCTAGGAACATTCAATATGAGTCACGCGTGCTTCAAATCCCTCGCTAATAGAGCCTCCCCCAGGCACTCCACAATTGTAAACATTTCTGCCACGCTTCATCTCCCTGCCACATACTGGCAGGTGCATGCCTCGGCTGCCAAGGCTGGTATAGACAGCCTCACACGTAGCCTTGCCCTGGAATGGGGGAAGTACGGTATCAATGTGAACAGCGTAGCCCCCGGACCAATTGAGAACACTGCGGGGATGACGAAATTGAGTCCAACGGGGGGGATGGACAAGGAGGGAATAGATAAAATGGTCAAGGAGCACATCCCGGTTGGGCGCATGGGGAAGAAGATAGACATCGCATACTTTGTGGTATTTTTGTGTGGTGTAGGTGGCGAATTCATATCGGGCGCAAATCTTGTGTGTGACGGTGGAAATATGCTGTACAAGAAGCCGATGGTTCCTGACGATGTTGTCGCCGAAGTCAGCCGAAAAATTGAGAAGGCCTCGAGACTGTAACTGTAATAATTTCATCTAAAAAAAAGAAAAAAAAAGGTGGTTAAAAGTAGTTAAGCAAACATGGGGGGGGGTTTGTTGTTTTTTTAGCGGCTGCAATTAGTTTGCGCTCTTTCAGTCATTTTCATTCGTCGTGGTCACTCCATAGCGAGTCACGCATTTGTCATCACTTCCTAAGTCGTTCATTCCTCTTCGTCCTCCTCCTCTTCCGCCTTCGGCTGGAACCATCCGAACTTCTTCAACAATTTGGAGAGCAATGAAGGCTTGGCTGCCTCTCTCTCCTCCTTCTCCCTCCTCAGCCTCTTCTTGTCGGGAACGGTGAAGCTGGTGTCATTCATCTCCATGGTCAAGGCGAAACCGTCCTCTTTCTCGCGCTCAGTGCTGCACATCTCGCATGTTAGGGAGTCATCGTCGGTGTTCTCGTATGAACATGCCTTGCAGTTCCACACATCAGTACGTTTGAGAGCACAAGAGTTGCGCGAGGTTCGGACGATAGTCTGCGGGGAAGAAGGGGGGAAGGGGGAAAGGGAGAATGTTAGATCACCAGACGAGTAGATAAATTCAGCTTAATTCACGCACCTCGCATCCCGTATCACTTTTTCTGGCTACACCGCAGACCTCGCAGACGTTTGCGTGCTCCTTGGTGTTGATAAATGTGCATGTTGTGCAAGCCCACTGCGTAACCTTCAAGTCCATCTCGATGCCAGGCTGGGAGGTGTCATTGCAGGCGACTGCATCATAAGCAGACCACTCAGAGAACATCTCGTTCGATTGCTTCTTTACTTCTTTTTCCTGTTCCTCGCCTACCTCCGTCTCCTCTATTTCGGCCATTGGTAATCCCATCTTTTTTGTGAGCATATTGACGACATCGCGCTCATTAGGAGTCGAAATCTCTACCTTGGTCTCCTCGCTCACAGAGAGTGAGCCCAGGTTGATGTGGGACATCGGGGTGCGGGCCTGTACAGGGGTATCAGCGGTCTGGAAAGGGGGTCAGGATTAGGGCGGTGCGAGAAACACACATTTCTTATTCGCCAAACCTGTCCTATAGAAAGGGTTTTAAATTAACGCGTTAACAGACAGGCTCGGCCGAAAAGAACTCACCTCATTGACTACTCCCTTGACAGCCTCCTTAACTGGAGAGAAGACAGCAACTTCTTCAACAGGGGCAGCCACCTCTTCAACAACATCCAATGCAGTCTCGACCGCAACAACAACTTCCTCGATCACCTCTTTTACGCCCTCTTTTGTGTCTTCTTTCACCTCCTCCTTGACAACTTCCTTCACATCCTCTTTCATGTCCTCAACCACTTCATCTTTATCATTGTTTTTGGCAGTTGGTTCTTCAGCCTGTTGATTTCCTGGCGGTGGTGTAGGCGGGAAAGGAACGATCGGCTCGGTCTCCTTGGTGGGAGTGGGTGTACTGGTTTCTACTCCAGTCGAATTGGGCGCGTTCTGCTTCTCCTGCTCTGCTGTGGGGGGCGTAGGAGGCATGGGAGGTGCAGGCGGAAGAGTAGCCGTTTTGTCTTCTTCATTGCTACTCAGCTGTGAGCTTCTTGCTGCCTGTTTCTTGGCCTTCTTCTTCGCTGCCTTACGCTGTTTCTTTGAAAGAGTCTTCGGGTTAACGTTGGCATTGTTGGAGATGTCTCCAAGTGCCTTGGCTTGCAATGTAGCGGTCATCTCTGATGTGAGCTGGTTAGAGCAAATGAATTAATTTTTCTTTGTATTTTTTTGCTCAGGGGTATTATAAACACTTCGATTTGCAGATCGAATCAGTTAATTACCTAATTTGAGTGCAAAAGTAGCAATTCTTAATTTTTGGAGAACGCGAACCCGCTCCTCTAGCATCATCCAGTGAATCACATTTAATTTAGACGCGGTAAGCATAAAAAATCGCAAGTCGTATTACGTGTGTAATTTGTTTCATTAATTTGTCGTTTTCTCGAAAATTATTGCTCGTATTCGCACCTTCCATGGCCGAAAACAAAAGACCGTTTGTTTTCGTTTTTGTATCCCTTATCTCCCCCCCTGGTGAATATATTTCGTGATAAAATTGCTTGTATCTCTAACAGTCTTACCTTTCTCTTCCCGCAGACCAGATAATATTCTGCTTGGTGTCCATTAAACCCCCTACGCTCTCTCTCAGCGAAAACGAAAGAAACCTCTTCAAAACGATGGATGACTCATTTGAGCTAGCCCCCTTAGGCGGCTATTCTTCTGACGAGTGTGATGCCTTGCCACCTCCTCCACGAAATAAATCGTCTCGTCGCTCCTCAGAGGTATACCGCAGTAGTATCTCATCAAGGCGCTCTTCTCGTCGCTCATCAATCACTGCCAAGACCAAGGCTACCGCATCCGCAAATACCCCGACCAAGTCAGTCGCTGCCCCGGCAGTCGGTCGTAGCAAGCTCCTTGGCGCGCGCACTGGTCTATTGAAGGGGCGTACAGGACTGCGAACAGGACTGCGAACAGGTCTGCTTGGTACAGGCGGCCTAGCATCACTCAGAGTGAAACGTGTCGTGGAGGAGGACAACGACGATAGTGACAAGGAGAACGATGATCCTAGCCCCATCAAATCGGAGGAAGCAGTGGACAATGTTGCCAATAACCTTGAAATTCTCCAAGCGGAGGAGGAGGACCAGGCTTCTGAAGATGAGGTGCAGTTTATGGACGAGGAGAAGCGCGCAAGCATCAAGAGTGAGGCGAGTGAGGAAAACAACGTTACGATCCCTGATTTCGATGATGTCAATGATAGCAATGCTGACGAAGAGATAGGCTTTAGCCTTGGAGCTGGTATTGACGACTCTGCTGTCACTGATGAGCCTGTTGAGGTCGAGGTCGAGATTGAGGGACCTGTTGAGGTCGAGGCATCTGTTGAGATCGAGGAGCCTGTTGAGATCGAGGCACCTGTTGAGGTCGAGGCATCTGTTGAGATCGAGGCACCTGTTGGGGTCGAGGCATCTGTTGAGATCGAGGCACCTGTTGAGGTCGAGGCATCTGTTGAGATCGAGGCATCTGTTGAGGTTGAGGCCCCTGTTGAGATCGAGGAGCCTGTTGAGATCGAGGAGCCTGTTGAGATCGAGGCACCTGTTGAGGTCGAGGCATCTGTTGAGATCGAGGAGCCTGTTGAGGTCGAGGCACCTGTTGAGGTCGAGGCCCCTGTTGAGATCGAGGAGCCTGTTGAGGTTGAGGCACCTGTTGAGATCGAGGAGCCTGTTGAGATCGAGGCACCTGTTGAGATCGAGGAGCCTGTTGAGATCGAGGAGCCTGTTGAGATCGAGAAGCCTGTTGAGATCGAGGAGCCTGTTGAGGTCGAGGCACCTGTTGAGATCGAGGCATCTGTTGAGGTCGAGGTTGAGGCCCCTGTTGAGGTCGAGGCCCCTGTTGAGATCGAGGAGCCTGTTGAGATCGAGGCACCTGTTGAGGTTGAGGTTGAGGCACCTATTGAGGTCGAGGCATCTGCCAAGGCACCTGTCGAGGTCGAGAAGCCCGTCGTTGAACCCCAGACTGAGATCCATATTTCTGCCGATGAAGTGTCACTCCTTGACAATGAGACAACCCCCGCTCCCTCCCCCTCTCCTGCTGTTGCCACTGAGACTCAGCCCCCGACACTTGCAGAAGCATTCCAGAACAAGGTAAAGCGTGTAAAGAAGTCGTCGCCGAAAGAAAAGATAAAAACTAAGTCGAAGAACCCAAACCGCGCAAAATACGCTGAGAGGGGGCGAGCAATGCTTCGTGCTAGGTGAGTACGATTAACCATGCTTTTTAATTTTTAGTCCGACTTGAGCGAAAACTCACCCACTATCTTTCTCTCGGCCTTAGTGCTGCCGCTAGAAAAGCACCGATTCCTAAAGTCGCAACGAAACCGAAGTTTCCTCCCGCCCCAATTACCCCTAAGGCAGCTCCAGCCAAAAAGCCAAAACTTCCATCTGCCGCCAAGGGCAAGAAGAAGGCCGCCACTGCCACTACTTCCGCAACTGATACCACCTCTGCCAAACTTGCCACCAAGCCGAAACCCAGGGCCAAGCCTGAAACGGAAAAACCTTTGCCCACTAAAACACTGACGGTCCCCTCTGGGCCGTCGTTCAGCTCCCGCCCGAGAAGAGCCCTCCCCGAGTCGTCCGCCACGATTGAGCTCAACAAGGCACAGGCTGCTCGCTTGGAGCTTAAGCGTAAGATGGCCCTCAGGAATAAGTACAAAGAGAAGGCTGCTGTCGGTGTTATGGGAATTAAAAAGGGTGCTGTGGTGAGGAAGGAGCTCACTGCTCCCTCTTCTCCCGCCTTGAAGATGACAAGTCGCTACGGCGAGAAGGCGTGTAGTGCCAAAGGAACGCACACTGAGGCTGCTGATATCAACCCTAATCCGATAGCCGTGCTGACTTCCCCTACTCATGCCCTGGTTACTGAAGATCTCTCCAGCAGCGTAAACCATGCTGAGCCACCAACTCCTACTATCCCTGAGCCTTTCCACTTCCATTCAACGTCTTCGTCTTCGAAGGCCCCGAAGCCAGCAACCCCAAAGACCCCGCCCACAGCAGAGCTTATTCGATCTTTCCAGATGTCCTTGAATTCTTCCTCTCGCATGAGCATTCCTGCGTCGTCCCCCTCGGCCTCTTCAATTGCCTCTTCCAGCTCCCGAAGGTCCATTACGGTGCCGAAAAGCCCCAAATTCTCAACAACGAACAAAAGGGCCCTGCCTAAGTCGACGCAGGAGCTTGAAGAAGAAGTCATGAACTACTATAAAACGCACAGCTTTAAGGCACGACCAGTTAACAGCAGTGCCATGAAATCTGTGGGAGATAAGGGAGTTCCTAAGGTGGCCAAGAGCAACCTGACGGAGCCTTCCCCTTTCAAATTTCATTCCTCCGCGAAGAAGGCTGCCCGGCCAACTGCGTGCCCACAAACTCCCGATGAGGTTGAGCTGAAGAAAAAGTTTCGCGCCCGTCCCGTGCCGTCTTCCGCCTCCTCCTCGGTCCGCTCTTCCGCGTCCAAGTCCAGGAGATCACTGACGACCCCTGTATCCCCAACATTTGCGACCATGAAACGATTCGGAAAGAAGGTCACCATTAGTGGAGTGAAAAGGACCCCCCAGTCTAGTGCAAAGAAACTCAATGCCTCCAAAGGGATGATCAACAGCACCCCGACTAAAGTCATCCCATTCAAGCTTTCATGCGATTTGAGGAGCGAGATGTCTAAGGCTCAGACTGAGTCTGCCCGAAAGAAGGAGGAGGATAAAATCGCCAAGATGTCTTCTTCCTTCAAAGCGAAGCCAGTCCCAGACTTCAGTCGGCTTTCGATGACACCCAAGCAGTCTGTGAAAGAACTCACAGATCCCTCTCCCTTCAAGCTGCAGTCTGAAATTCGAGGAGAAATGGCTCGGCAGATTCTCGACGTCAAGAAGGAGGAAGATGAGATCAAGAAACTAATCGCGATGAGTAGCTTCAAAGCGAATCCTGTACCCAAGTCGACGTACGTTCCTACTTCCAGCAAGGAACTGGACACCTCGATATGCTCCACCTCGTCAGTGAGCAGCAGGACGCCCCTAAAGGCCTTCAGCCCCCAGCTCGCGACCAAGACGCAAGCCAAGGCAAGGTCTGAGTTCAACAAGATGGACGGAGAGAGGCGCGCGATGAGCGCAAAGAAGGCCGAGACGGTGAAACAGGAGGAGCGCGAGAATGAGGAAGCCGAGATCAAGGAGAGGCGATCGCTTCCCGTGAGCGAGGGCGGAATGATCCCGGTTGCCCTCGACATCAATGAAACTATCGCCAGTGTAATGGACAAAGAGAATCTCGACACGGAGATGGTGAGCCCTAAGCCTGTCAGACAGACTAGGAGCATGGTCAGCGCCATGCGATAATTTAAACAATGAAGTGATAGTGATGGTGATAATGACAATGACAAT
>Ga0115554_1001756_pt1 | contig 15317 bp, 9 predicted proteins | sample COGITO_mtgs_1104_3_FD_87283 | JGI IMG/M metagenome (GOLD analysis project Ga0115554, IMG submission 87283) | Pelagic marine microbial communities from North Sea - COGITO_mtgs_110404 | ecosystem: Environmental > Aquatic > Marine > Epipelagic | place: Germany:Helgoland, sampling site Kabeltonne... | reverse complement strand
GATTTTGATGATCGACGATTGTTCGGTGGAAACAGTCGGGGAGAAGTTGAAAAGACAGGCGTTTGGAGAAGAAGAAGAAGAAGAAGAAGAAGCCTCGCCGACATCTGTCGTCGACGGCCAACAACGCCTCCGTTCTCCTCTCTCTCGCGAAAGACGACGTAAAAAGCACACGCACGCCATCGAACTGGAACTTTACAACGCCGTGCTTTCCAACCAAATCTCGCATAAACTCACCGTCACGGATAAAACCGTCCACCTGGTTCTCTTCAAACCAAAACCAACTCCGCACTGGCCTCGACTCCTCGCCACGCGCGAAAAGTTCCGCCACGTCAAAACCGACTTTGACAGCTGGAAAGACGAAGACGAAGAGTTGGAAGACGAGAACAAGTTCACGTTCGACGCGAATAAGATGTTGAAAATCGACCAGTACGAAGACGCGGAGTTATTCGACGATATCTCCTCGGACGACGAGGACATGCCGGACTTAACCGAAATGGTTTAAGAAAAAGTAAAAAGAGAGAGTAGTTCTACTCCCATCATCTCTTTGAGTAAAGTAACACACGTAATCATTCATTGATGAACCATAATACTCTCGATCGCAACCACCAAAGCGTAAGCTTTTTTTGGTCGTATTTTCTTATCCACCAATGCCGTTACAAAACCTCACAATTCCCGCGCATAGAAAAAGAAGAAGTTAATAAAGAAGAAGAGATCAGAGTTCTTCTCAAAACTCAGAATGTATCCTCTTCCTCGTCAAATGCACGCGCGGGACCCCGATGATGCGCGAGAACAACAACAACAACAACGAGAGCAACAAAACAGCGACAGCGAGGAGGACGAGAGCGAATGCCTTCGATGTCCAATCTCGAGATGCGTCTTTCTCGACCCGGTCATGGTTGCCGGTTCCGGGAACACGTACGAACGGAAATCCATCGAAACGTTCTTCGAAAAGCTAAAACATGCGGGGATGCCGTTGCGGGACCCGATGACGAACGAGCCTTTGAACAACCACACCTTAATCACAAACTGGGAACGACGGAGAGCAGTGCAGAAATATTTAGAAAAATTACCCTCGGAGAAGGTACCGACCGGGTGGGAGAGCAGAGAGGTACCGAAAGCGAGAGAGTTTTTACTCGACGAGAAGAGACGGAAAATGGGCAAGGTAGGGGTGTTTTTAGAGCAGTTGGAAGAGGTTGGACGATGGACGGTGACGCACGCGTACGGGGTGGCGATTGCGTGTATAGTCGCTTTGCTTTGGACGCCGGTGTTTCCTTTGGATTTGTATTCCGGAACACATCCTATATTTGGCGGCGGGAGACGACTCATTGACGGGGACGAGTATGGGCTGTTTCCATGGGTGTTTGGGAGCGCGCGAGAGAGAGTGAAGGAACGGAAACGAATGGAGTTGATTAACGAGGCGTTTGATTCGAAGTTGACGCAAGAGCACGGCGGCATGGCGCCGGTGACGTCTTTGAAACCGTACGGCTCGAGAGTGGTGGCGTACAAGAACAACAAATCGAGTTTGTTGTACTTGGAAATCTCGCCGGCTAAGTTTTTTTCCACGCGGGGCGTCTCTCAGTTTACATTCAGTTCGCTTTGGATCTTTTGCGTCTCGACGTTTACGAGAGGCGCGTTGAGAGCGAACCAAGCGCAGCAAGGCGGCGCGCAGCATTTTTTGCTCCCCGTGTTTTCCGTGCCGTTTTGGGGAGTTGGGTTCGTCGTCGCCAGAGACGCCGTGTTGTCGGTGACGGAGACGAAAATAATAACGATTTCTCCGGAGACGTTTACCATCAAGAGTAAAATTGGCGGGTTCGATTACGAGGTGAGATACGGGAAGACGCAGGAACTGACGAGCGTGAAAAGAGAAGTGGCGAGTATCGTCAACGGCGTAAAACACTACGCGATAGTATTACGAAGAGGCGTGGAAAAAATATTCGTGGAAAACGGCGGTTTGGAATACGAAGATAACGATTTCGTGAGTAAACTCATCGCGGACGCTTTACGGGCGAACAGCCCGAAGCGATGGTTGTTTTCGTGATTAACAATTCAATGTACAAAGGCTAAAATTAATTCTAATGTTGTAATTCTATCTACTAATTATAAAGTGTACCAAAACATTTCTACATGAAAAACTATTATCTACAAGTCTAGGTCGCTCATCAAGTATTCCGCTTGTTTTCTCACGATGACTTCGCCTTCTTTGAACAGTTTTGCGGTCATGACGTTTCGTTGCAACGCGACTATTTTGTTGTGCGCGATCGGTAACGGTCCAGGGAACGACACGTCCACGTGTCTCCAAGGCCCAGCGGATCTCAACCCGTGTTCCATAAACTTCGTCCATCGCTCGTTACCGACGCGACTGTTCTTCTTGACTAACTTCTCCACGCGTTCGCGCAACGGCGCGGTCGGTTGTACTTCCGCTAATCCACCCGCTTTGCGATCTTCTAATTTGATGACGCCGTCGAAAACAACCGTCGGCCCTGAGTTCAAACTCGCCCACTCGGCTTCTTGTCTTCTCGATAACTTTTCGTGTCTAATCGAAGCGGTTTCGTAGGAAACGAGGAAATCGTTCGCGGCGTTTGCAAACGCGCATCTTCGTCTAAACGCGCTCAACGCCTCGATAAAAAACATGTTAGACTCCTCGTCGTCGATTGTCATTCGAGCTAACAGCGGCATTTCATTCGTATCCTCCGTTCCTTCGACATCGAACAACGCTAAATCTTTAACGCTTTGACCAAGGCCTTCCCCGGCCCACATCCGAAGCGGTCCCGGGACTAATTCGAAGTACCCGTACTCGCCTACGCCTAAATGCGGCGTCGCCGTCGTCATGAACGTGTGCATCTCCATCCCTAAAATCGTCTTCGTCTCTCTCTCGTACAACCTCGTCAGCGCGTACCGACAATATAAACCGCCCATGCTATTCCCGACGAAGCTAATCTTCGTCAGCGGTCCTTTCCTCTTCTCGTCGTACTCCTCCGCGAACGTTTCCACCTCGTCGACGATGCGTTCTCCGCCGGCAACGACTCCGTCAAAACTTCGCATCGGCGTGTTACACGACACTCTCAATATCACGCTGTTCTCGTCTCGCGTCATCAACTCGGTCGCGAGCGCGAGTAAATCGTCCTCGGAGCCGCCCAATCCGTGCACGAACACGTACAAATGCTTCTCATCTCTATTACTCGTCATCGCTTCCGCATTCTTCGCGCTCGCGGCTTCAAATCGCACACGCATGTCTGTTCGTTCCGTTCGCATCCAGTTCGGCGCAGAAACAGTCTTGCTGTTCAACTTCTTCAACAAAGACGACGGTTCAGATACTTTACGTCTCCGTTGTTTCCTTTCCGTCGCGGAAACGTTCCCGAACTGCTTCAACATCAAAAGCGAGTCTCGAGTCGTCATCGTTCGCTGCTTCTCCCTTTTCAAATTTTCCTCGCTTCTCGGTCTGACTTTGTACACGCAGAGGAGACGTAAGATGAATTTCGCGGGGAAACGCGTGCAAAACCAAAGGATTCGAAGGAGGATGGATTTCAGAGGGACTGGAATCTTAGATAAAAACTTCTTCGAAACTTTTGATGATGGTTTCGAGGAAGAGAGAGAGAAAAAGATGGAGGACAGAAACGAAGCTCCCATATATAATAATATATATCGCGTGCGTGTGTGTGTGTGTGCGCGCTTCTTACGGTGCGAACACGAAAGAGAGAGATGCACTCGCTTTTGTTGAAACCCTAAACACTCACCGTGTGCAGAGAAAAAACCATCGAGTAAAAGCGGCAGAACGAGACACCAAGAAAGCGCGCGCAGCAACGGCCAGAGCGTGTTATGAAAACGATTTAACGAAAAGAAGAGCAGAGCTACGCGCTGCTTTCACGTAAAGGTAGTAGTGTTACACATCTCGAGAGGAAAGAGGAAGAATATATTCAAATACAACACATTACAATTTCCATTTGTGTTTGGATTTTGGGGCCGCGTTCTTACTCTCGCGAGATATAAATTACTCTCGAAACGATGATGCGGAGCGTCGAAGACGAGAAAAGAGCGGACGAAGAACGGACGTCGCTTTTAACAAAGAAGAACACAAATAACAACAACGACGGGAACCCCGAGAACAACGCATCGTCGGAAGAGGAAGAGGAAGAGCAGTACTCCTATTACTACCACGAGGAGGAGGACACCGAGGAGGAGGAGGAGAATTTAATTGTCGAAACACCGCCCTCGGCCAACTCTTTTTCGTCGAGGAAGGAACATTTTTTCGCTCCAAACGAAAGCGATTGGAAGAAAACGAGTCTGAGTCGAATGATTTCAACGTCGAAGGACCTATTATTTTGTAACGCGTCGACGTTGCGAGTCCTTTTAACCGTCCTGTTCATTACCGGCGCCTTGCTCACGGGCGCGTCGTACGGCTCGCGGTTCGGGGGCGATTTATACGTCAAGGTAAGACCGCGACGGGAATCGGCGATTGGGAAATCGAGAAGGCACGCCGAAGCGGGAGTGACGCTCGTGGATGAGATGAGGTATCCGTACGCGAAGTGTTTGGATGGGACGAGCGGGAGTTATTACGCGTCGTTCGCGCCGAGTTCCGGGATCGCGAAGAAAGCGCACTATAAGAATTTAGCCGGATCCGGGGATAAGTTCGTGAAGAAATCGGAGGCGGAAATTGCGTCCTCGGCGATGGACGGGTTTTCGACGCACAGGACATGGGTGATCATGCTGAACGGAGGAGGCGAGTGCGTGGAAGGGCAGAAGTGCTCGGAGAGAGCGGAGACAGAGTTGGGAAGTTCGAGTTTAGCCGCGCCGACGCACGAGTTTAAGAGCGGATTGACTGAGTTGCACGAGACGCACAACCCGGCGTTCATGTACGCGAATATGGTGGTCGTGAATTACTGCTCCGGCGACTCGTTTTTAGGTCGAGGCACGGAAGCCGATAAAGACGGGTTGTGGCACTCGGGTGGGCACATCGTCGACGCGGTTATCGACACGTTGTTGGAAAAACACGAGATGAAGAACGCGGACAAAGTTTTAATCGCCGGACGGTCTTCGGCCGGGATCGGCGTGTTGAGTCAAGCCGATCGATGGCGCACCATGATTGAACGCGGAGCGAAGAGCACGGATTGGTGGACGAACTTTCGTCGTTCGAAACCGGCGCCAAAAGTGTACGCCGCGCCGTTTGCCGGGTTCAGGTACACGCACAGGTCGGAAGAGTCTAATAATAATAACAATAATAATAACAAAGAATCTCGCGGCTCAAAGAAACTTCATCAACAACAAGAACAAGAACAACAACAACACACTCAACGCCACGGCTCCGTGCGAAGAGCGTTACTTTCTTCATCGATTTCTCATCCGGCGTTTGACTTTCCTGAAACCGCCGCGGTGGCGAATCGCGACCGCAATCTCAAGGAAGAGGTTGATCGCACGAAGAAAAAGATTGATTTGTTGGAGATGAAGAAACAGTTATCGCAACTCGAACGCGAGCGAGTATTAGAAGGAGCTGTCGCCGCGCATGAAAGTAACGGCGAAGTCGCGAACAGAGACAAAAATATCATAGAGGAGATGGAGAGAACGAAAAAACGCATCGAATTGCTGGAGATGAAGAAACAACGGAACCAGTTCGCGGAGGAGCTTTCTGGAGGAGAACGCTCGGCGGAATCGACGGCGGATCTCGGTAAAGTTCCCAGGCCTCCGACGAGAAAGCGCGATGAAGAAGAAACAGAAGATGATGAAAACGAGCATTCAGCTTCAACGTCATCATCGCCGACGTCTTCCTTAAGAGCGAAAATAACTCGTAAAGCGGCTTTGAAAAAAATGGAAAATGGAGGAAACGACGGCGAATGGGAGACGTACATCAAATACTGGCACGCGAAGCGTTCGCTCAATCGAGCGTGCGTGTCCAAGAACGAAGAGAGCTACTGGAAATGCGCTTCCGCCGAAGAGGCGTTTAAACACGTCAAAACGCCGGTGTTTATTTCGCAAGCGTTGACGGACGCTTTGTTAGCTGAAATGGTTGGCGATAATGCGTCCCCCTACGGTCTTTCCTCGGATCCGTCCAACCCGTCCGTCGAAGGCGCTTTAGGCAAACGCGAGAAGATTGCCCTGAAGAAACTCACCTCTGCTGACATTCTTAGCATGGACACGAAAGAAGAAAGCAACGAAATCTTACGGTTGATGTCTTTGAACGCGACGGCGCGAGAAATCTACGCAGAAAACTTGATGAAAGTCATGCGCTCAGAGTTGAAAATGGTCGTCGAACATCCCAACGCGGGCGTGTTCGCGCCAGCCTGTTACGCGCACAACGACTTTGACGACGTGTATATCGACGGGATCGATCACCACACCGCTTTGGCGTGGTGGGTGTTTAAAGATTCAAACGTCAAGTTAGTCGATACGTGCTCGGGCGTGTTTTGCAATCCTACGTGTAAACACTCGCTGGCGGAGTCCAGCATCATCCCTCGCGCGAACGAGGACGGAACTAACACTCTAAACATCAAGCAAGGCGCGCGCGCAGATATGCCTTGATTTTGATGATAAAAGCGACGAATAGCAGCATCTACGTGTAAATGTAATATATAGTATTTAATGTTATTAAAGATCTTCTTCTTGGACAATAATAAAATTCTTGCTCTCTTCCTTTCTTCAAAACCAACGTGTTCTTTTGCGGAAAAGATATACTTTTGAGAGTACCCACCCGTGTTTTCTTCACTCACTCTCTAAATTGACGTATTATTCGTTTATTAGGTATTAGGACGGCATGTACGAGCTCGTGTCAATCTCATCCGGCAAACCGTCGATGCTGACTTCAAATCTCTCGTGCACTTTGCTCAACACGTCGGAATCTTCCGAGCTCGAGACGAAGCTGATCGCCAAACCTTTCGTCCCGAATCGACCGGCTCTGCCAACTCTGTGCAAATACGTATCCGCGTCCCCGGGCATGTCGTAGTTAATCACAATGTTCACGCGCTCGATATCGATACCTCGCGCGACTAAATCCGTGGCCACTAAAATTCTCTTATTCCCGTCTTTAAAACTTTGGTATCTCAACAAGCGTTCCTCTTGCGACATGGCTCTCGAAATCGCGATGCTCGGAAAGTTGCACTCCTGCATCAACTTATCCAACGCCGTGCACCTCGCCACACTGCTGACAAAAATAACAACCTGGTTAAACTGCAGCGCGTCCAACAAATCGGTCAACTTTCTATTCTTCTCTTGCTCTTCCAACTTGACGTAATGTTGCACCAAACCGTGCAACGTCAATTTCGTCTCGTCGTCCACGAAAATCTCCATCGGATCGTTCATAAACTTCTTACACACCGGTCTCAATTCTTTACTCAACGTCGCGGTAAACATCATCACTTGCTTATCGTGCGGCGTCAACTTAAAAATCTCTTGCACGTCCGCCCTCATATCCAACTTCTCCAAGCACTTATCGCACTCGTCCAAGATGAAATGCGCGCACTTCTTCAAATTGATCGTCCCTTCTTGCGCCAACACCTTCAACCTCCCCGGCGTCGCCACGATCACGTTCGGCATATTCGCTTTCAACTCCTCCCTTTGCGTCTTAATATTCACCCCACCGTAAATCACCGCGCATTTCACGTTCGGCATGTGCGCGCTAAACCGAGTCATCTCGTGCGAGATTTGATACGCGAGTTCTCTCGTGTGACACATAATCACCGCGCCAACCTCCCCAGGCGACGGGTCGAGTTGTTGTAACACCGTAATCACAAACACCGCGGTTTTTCCCATCCCGGATTTTGCTTGGCACAGGACGTCCATCCCGAGAATCGCTTGCGGGATGCACTCGTGTTGTACTAAAATTGAGAAAATTTTGTGAGTTTTTTAAAATCCGGCCAATTAGTTTGTCCAATTACGTGTCCAATTATGATACGAATGCACTCTGAGAACTCTTACGCGCATCGTTTTCGAGAGAGAGAGACAAAAAAGAGAGCGTCTAAAGGAAAAGACTACTACTACTAACAACGGACGATCACGTTCTCGAGAATTTCTACGTATAATTACCTTCGGATGGATGTTCGAAACCGCAATCCACGATCGCTCGGAGCAATTCCGGCTTTAAGAGGAAGTCCCGGAATCCGGTGGAATGCATTCCAACGTACCCTTTTTTCTTATTCTTTTCCCCTTTCTTTTCGCCATCTTTTGATGCCGTCAGGGTGGTCGTTTTAGCGACGTCTTCCTCCTCGTAATCGAGCAACTCTTCTTCCTCTTCTTCGGCAGCCATAGTGTTTGTGTGTTTTTGAAATGACGCAAATTGGAATTGGACAAATGCTTCAAAATGAGGACATCTGTGTCTCGCATCTCCGGTAATGCTCTCGCAGTTCGAGACCGATTGAAGAGCGCGAAGATAACACGTTCAACGGCATCAAAACAAGGAGGCGCATTTCTGTGTTGTTGCTGCTGTTACGCCTTCACGACTTTCGCACTGAATAAAGGTGTTGGTTTTTCTTCGAATTCTTCCATGACGACCCCTACGAGGAGCGGGGAAAAACAGTTGAAAGAATTATGGGCGGGAGCGTACGAAGCGTGGATCGATTGCCCGGAATCGAGAGAAAAAGTTTTGTACATGAAACCAACTTTGAATACTAATACGAGCACGATGAGTAGCAGTAACAGCGATGAGGATGCGTTTCAGTTTCCGAGTTGGTTACGGAGGAAACAAGTGTTCGCTTTGACTGCGCACAACCCGCGAGGCGTGGAAATTTCACGAGCGAGAAACGAGCGAGCGAACGAAAAGTTGGAAGAGAAGATAAAGCAATTAATCGCATCGAGAGGAAGCCAAGGAAAAGACCAGGCGATGTATTGGCCGTCGTTTGGGTTTTCCTCGGAGGATGACTGGAGAGAAGACGGGTACGCGGTGGCGTTTTCGGATGTGGACGCCACCGCGGAGAGCGACGTGGTACGGCTCGCGAAGGAGTTCGAACAAGGCGCGATTTATAAATACAGATGGATTAACGACGAAAAAAGGATGGAGAGGAAGACGGTTGGGGCATTGATGATGGAAACGGAAGAAACCGTGATCGTGGAGGTGTGCGAGAAACCGGTAGGGGTAAAGCTCGCCGATGTAGCGATATAAATATATCCTTTTAGGAGTTGTAAAAACATAAAACTACGAGCGATGAATCATAGCTAACACTTCCTCCGCTTGCCCATCTTCCAACACTTCCTGCTCGGTTTTTATACCTACGACGCCAGAACGGACGCTATCGTCGAGCATTTCCGTGATCCACTTTTTCTTCTTCGTACCGTCTAAACTTTGTCGAGATTTCTCCTTCTCGCTCTCTGAGAGAAACCCTTTACCGAGCATGGCCATGACCATTTCCGTGTGCACGTTGGACTGGACCAGCGAGCGCATGTCGTTATCCATTCGAGTGTATTCGCGAATGCGGATTCTTGAATCGGCGGCGGCGTCGACGGCGCGGAAGACGTGGTCGTGGCGTTCGTGAAGTTTTTCCAGGTCGCGGAGAGGTTCGATGTCCAATGTCAAAGTTCTACCGGGAGGTTCGTGGAATCGTCTCAGCGTCGCTAATTGCGCGGCAACCTCGCTGGCACCAGCAGCTCTCGTGGCATCTTCTAAATCTCTGGCGGTTACTCGAGCGTGGACGGTGGTCGTTGATCCGCCAGCCGCGACAGACGCGGCGACTTCCGGGTCATGTTCAAGCATTTTTTGTAAATTTACGAGCGTTTTGTGAATTTCCTCGGAGGAAGCGCAGACAGAGAGCACGTTAGCGACGTGTTTTTCGTACTCGGCCGCTAAAACGGAAGCCGCGATCCTTTTCACGGAATTGTTCAATCGAGCGCCGGATTCGGAGTGCCATTTTTTTTTCGGTCGTTCGTCCAAGGACAAATCGCTCAAAGTCAAATGCGCAGCTAAGGCGCCTCTCTCTTCGTGATCTTCCTCAGAGCCTTCCTCGATTTCGTCCATAGAGAAGTGCTTCTTCGATTTCGGACTCTTCATGGCGCGTTTCTCGAGAAGCGCTAAATTTTCAGCCGTGAGTAAACCGGCGTTGAACTTCTTACCAGAAATTGTCGAGTGCCTCCCTAAATTTTCGCCGCTACTTCTCTCAAAACTGCTTCGTCCGGAACTTTGTCCACCAATGCTGCTGCTACTGTTACTGTTGTTAATATCTTCTCCTGTGAAATTATGGTCGATCGTCTTTATATTTTTTCCAACGTCTCCGGTTAAGTTTTTCGGGATTTTCAGTTTTTGCGATTGCATCGGACGATGTTTAATACCGGCGACAGACTTTGACCGTTCTAACGTTGACCAGGAGAAACGCAACCAATCGTCCGCGACGCCCAATACTTCTCCACAAGACGGTCGCTCGCTCGCGTTGACCGTGAGTAACGCTCGGATCAACTTCACGAAGTGCCTCGGCGTAGAGTCGTCCAATCTTGGGAAGATGCCGCGAAGCATGTCGTGCCAGACTTGCGCTATCGCCGGTCCGTCTGGAAAGCCAGAGAGTAACGTTAATAACACCACACCGACGCTCCAGCAATCCGTTTTCTTCGCGTACGGCATGTCGCTGCACATTTCCGGGGAGGCGAAAAATTTCGTTCCGTGCATCCCTTTCAACGTTTCACCGGCGGAGCAAAATATCGCTGAGCCAAAATCGATCAATTTCAAATGCGGGACGCTGTTCGGTTCTCTCGTCCACACATCTTTACACATGATATTGTCTGGTTTGATATCGCGGTGACACACGCCCAATGAGTGCATGAACGATACCGCACCCAGCATTTGCGCTGCTATTGCGCGCCAATCATTCTCGTCGAACCATCTGCGTCGCGCAATCGCGTCGAATAAGGAAGATCCGCCGCAAATTTCCGTGACGATATAACAGATCCCGAGATCGTTCGATTTGTCTTGGTATACGCCGCGTAAGATGGGTAAATTTGGATGTTTCCCACTGACAATTCGCAATGTATCGATTTCGTTCATGATTTGTTTTCTCGATTCGAAGGTTTTGAGCACCGATTTTACCGCGCACACGTCACCGGTTTCTCTTCGCACGGCAATTCGAACGGAACCAAACGCGCCTCTTCCTAACAACGCCCCGATTTGGTACTCGTCAAAAACCAGCCTTTGTTGTCGAGTACCTCGAAAGCCGTATACGGTAATATCATCCGCAACGTCGTCGATGAAGAAATCATCCTCTTGAAGAACGTAATCGTCTTCGCCGATGACTCGATCAAAGGAGACGTCTGTCTTGCCTTTGCCGTCGGAGGCGTTCTGATTCGCTTGTTTCTGCTCGTCCATGATTAACTGCATCAATTCCTTTTTCGTTTTCTTTTTTCTCGCGACGCTAACTTGCAATCTATCCTTAATCTCCGTGGCTTTAAACAATTTCATGTATTCCTCCGGCGGCGGTATATCCGCGATCAACAACGTAATATCGTCGTGTCTTCCTCGCAACTCCAATACCTTTTCTATAATCTTGTCCGCGCACTCCTTGGAGCTACTCAAGGTTGCGCAAATCTCGCTAATGTCGCCGTCTGAAATGGCCGCAAACACACCGTCGCTGGCGACGAGTAATCGAGCGCCCGTTTTTGGTACTTTTACCCTCGTCACTTCCGGTTCGCAAGTAATCCCGGGAACGGCGAAATCGCCGACCGCTCGGGACACCGCGAAACCTCCAGGGTACGCTCTCAGAGGACCAATCTCGCTTCCATCCGCTCTTTGCATTCTCCCGAGTCTGCATCCGGATTGCACTAATCTCACCGCTTCCAAAGGATCGTCGGCGTTGTGCTCTCGCGTCAACCGTTTATGCGCGCGCAAATTCACCTCGAGATCGTCCGGGTCGTGCTCATTCGGATGCGGCAATAAAAGCGCCCCTGAATCTCCACACGACGCGCAGACGATATAAAACGTCGCATCGCCCTCTTTGGTATCCAACCCTCTCTGAATGGAAGCACTCGTCACCGTCGTCCCGCCCGTGGGCACTTTCTGTTTCCCTCCGAAACACGTTCCGAAACATCCGCTCCTTTTCACGTGCACGCTTTCGTCCCCTTCTTCCAACCCGTGCTGTTTGAACCCTTTTTCCAGATCCCTCGTCGCTCGAATCAACGCTTTTTCCAAGTCGAAATCAATCTCTTCGCTCAAAACATCCTCTGCGTCACCAAACGCGTCCGAAGGCTCCAAAGAGGAAGTTTCCCTCAAAACGGGCTTACTCCCACCTTTTCTCTTCTTCTCCTTTGCGGTTTCCTCCTTCTCTTTCTCCGTAGCTTTGAACACGTATTCCAACCAGTGCTTCTCCGCGTACTTCGCCGCTAAATTCGTGATGTGTCCGTCGAACACCGCGAGCTGTGCGGTCACGTCCCCGATTCTTGGAACTCTCTGCGTCAATTCGTCTTCCTCGGTTTGCGTTTGCGTTTCAGTCGTCGTTTCCCGTCGTCTGCGCAAATCCAAGCAGACTTGGAACCGGTCCTCGTCTTTCAAGCGGACGATGCGAGAGTTGTACGGGAATAATTTCGTATCGTCCTCTTTGATGTTGCTCATCGTCGTCGTCGTCGTCGTTGTCGCGTGTGATGCATTCAACTAGTATTAGGTAAAAATTGTGGCGTTTTAGGATAACGGTAAAAAACTTAAAAGGGCAACAAAGCGAGAAAACGAGAGAAAGCGGAGGAACCCTTCACGCGCGACGAACGCACTCTCGAGAGAAATATTACTACTGTTTATTACGCGAACATTATACTATTTGCTACGTTACAGATGCGACGAAATGCATCACTTCTTGACAGTAAACATCCCGCTCATATCCGCGCTCATTTTCTGCATAAGATTTTTCAGATTTGAGTTTGAGCGTTGGCGTAAATCTCTTTCGCGGTCGTTTCCTGAATTTCCCGCCATCGCCGCTCCAGCGACAGATACTTCGTCGAAAGTATCGTCGCCGTCGGTGGTGCCTAGGCGGTCGAACTGTTCGACGAATCGCGCGATGTCTGCTTTGCGCATGCCTCTGGCTTCGCAGATGCGCGTGAATTCGCTTCGGGTGGCTTTCGGGTCCATGGCGCGGAGGGATTCCGCGATGGAGTCTTCCGGGTTGAGGACGCATTTGAGCACGGCGTCGATGCGGGAGAATTCGCGTTCGACGGTTCGGCGGAAAGAGCGCGCGTAATTGGTTGCGTTCGTTGAGGACGACGCAGACGAGGATCCTCCTCCTCCTCCGGAGACGACCAGAGGGATTTCGAGGAGTTGCGATTTGATCGCGTTCGCGTCCAAGAGCGCTTGTTGACAGCCAACCATAGAGAACTTTTTGACGCGAAGTAACGTGGCTCTGAGTTCTCTGGAAACCGATGCGGCGAGCTTTTCGCAGAAGAATCGGAAATGGTTCTCTGACGACGCGTTCGCGCGAACAATCTTAGACGCGTTCAAAAACGTCGTCGCGCACGTTTCGACAAACTTCGAGTGGTCGCCGACGGTTTCAATCGTCCCCCAGTTCACGCGCAAGACCTCAGTAGAAACGCCCGTTTTAAGCGTGACGGAACGAACTAACGTGTTCAAAGTTTTCGCGATGCATGATTGAAACGCGTCTTCGGAAGAGGATCCGTCAATTTTCTCGCGAAAGGACGGGTCCAAAGCGCGTCGAGTCGATTCCGCGAGCGGCAAAATCGTCTCCGCGCAATATTCCGCCGTGTTCACTATGAGAACTAAAACCTTGATTTCGTTCATTTTGACTTGTTCGGAATTGCGAGGGTTGGCGATGGCCGACGCAGCGCGTTCGGCTCTTTCGTTGAGTTTGAACGCGTACGTTTCTAAAACCGCTTGAAACGCGATGAACATATCGAATAACGTTTGACCTCTCGCCAAGTTGGCGCATCGTTTGAACACTTTCTTGATGTTCATGAACATATCGCCGGAGCTGATGAGAATTTTATCGCTCTTATTCGTAGTGCTCGTCGGTCCCGCGTTTGATGACGAAGTACTCTTGGATCCGGAAGGAGCGCCACTGTCTGATGCGCCCGTCCCCGCTTGAGCGCCATCACCTCCGCCTCCTCCGGCTTCGTAATCCGCGGACCCCCACGTCTCGGTTTTCGTCCCTCGTTCGATGCCATCGAGCATTTGTCTCTTTTCTAAATCGACGTAACTTTGCAAGTGTCCCTCAAACGCGCCGGAAATAGCGCCTCTGAACGTGATATTCATGGCCGCCGAGGCGGCGGAATCCATCGGCATCATTCGACCTCGATTGTTTGCGTTTAAATCTCTTTGTTTACGTTCGCGCTCGGCGCGTTCTCGCACGGCCGAGGCGGTTTCACCATCTAAACTCGTTTCTCCTTCCTGTAACGAGACGCCCTTAGCGTTCGTCGCGTCCGACGTGGTCGACGACGAAGACGAGGACCTTTTTTCGCCGTTCCCAAACGTCTCGTCCAATTCCGCTTCAAACTCAAGCGTCCTCCTCAACGCCATCAACAACACCTGCGCGTCGTCCGAGTTCTGTTGCGATAACGCGTTCACATCGTCTACGCTTCCGTTAGTAGTATTAATATTATTATTGCCGTATTCAGCGCGCATCATTTCCTTCTTATTATCCAAAGCTTCCGTCACGAACGCTCTGGTCATTTTACACAAACTCGCCGCGAACAATCTCGCCACCGCCCACCGCTCTGGAAACACCCCCCACGCCGTGCTCTTCTCCCTCACCCTCTTCGCGATCCAATTACACCTCCTATCTACGCTCTCCACGTTATTCCTCTCGCTCGCAAAACTCGCCGCGTATTCCGCCAATTCTTTACTCGTCAACCTCCCGACGACGTCCTCCCTCACCCTCGGCTCCAACGCGTCCACGACTAAGCACGCGTCCGATAACGTCCGAAACGCGTTCGGATCGTTCATCAAAATCGTCGGTTGCCACAACGTCGCAAAGTCCTCGAACACCGCCGTCTTCAACCCACTCGCGATTTCCTCGTACTTCGCCCTCAACCTTTGAATCTTCGGCACGTCGCCGTACTCCGCGAAGTGTTGCGATAACTGCCCAACCGCTTCTAACAAGTGCGCCGCCTCCCGATAATTCCTCCGATGACACATCGTTTCCAACTGCGACGTCGCCGACACAAACATCGATAATCTCCGTAAAGATGTGATCGCTTTCTGTAATCGTTTCTTACACGCGTCCAGTTTCCCCACGTCTCTCGAAATATCCCTCGACCTTTCGTACGCGCGTTCGCAATCGAGCGAAAGCTGCACCATTTTCACATGCAACTGTTCCGCGGCGTTTTCGGCGAGCGCGACGTCGCTCGCCACGCGTTCACCGGCAATCGATCTGTCCCGGATGGATTTTCGGACGTCTTTATCCATTTGTCGCGACGCGCGTCTC
>Ga0115554_1001743_pt1 | contig 15363 bp, 11 predicted proteins | sample COGITO_mtgs_1104_3_FD_87283 | JGI IMG/M metagenome (GOLD analysis project Ga0115554, IMG submission 87283) | Pelagic marine microbial communities from North Sea - COGITO_mtgs_110404 | ecosystem: Environmental > Aquatic > Marine > Epipelagic | place: Germany:Helgoland, sampling site Kabeltonne... | reverse complement strand
GTGCTTGTCTGGAGTCTCCGGTTCTCCCTGAGTGTCCGAAATCGAATGAGCGCCCTCGCTATGCCGAAGAACTTTGACCTCATCTTGTGTCATTTTGGGCTTTGGACTTTTTTAGAGGTAATTCTTGTCAGATTGCCCGGTCAACGTACAAAGCTCGGGTTAAATGATGAAATTAACTTCGGCTGGCTGTTGCAAAAAAAATGGCAGAGATCAGAGTTATTATGTAGTCGTAATTACAACATTAAAATATACTCTCGATCGACGATACGATGTATGATTTGGAAGTGTGTGAGAATCTGTTGAGAAAAGGCAATGGAAATGGAGTTAATCTGGTGGTCATTTTTGGTCATCTCCAAAAGTGTCCAAAATCGGCCTGGGTTTCGCTTACCGGTAAAAAACTCCAACTTCAAACTCCAACTTCAACTAACTTCACAAAAAGGTCGTCAAATAAATCGATGACGCAAGTCAGTTGAAAATATATATATATATACTCTCAATCGACGAAATGATGTATGATTTGGAAGTGTCTGATAATCTGTTGACTTAAAGTTCAAGATACTGTCGTCAATCGATGACGTGATGACGTTGAACTACGGGTAAGAAAATAATCTTTAGGTTATAAGTTATTACAACTCTTCTTCGCTATCACTGTCATCTTCACCTGCGCTTTCGTCTTCGTCGGCATTTCTAGAGTCATCTTCATCATTTAAAGGTGTTGTTTCTTCCCCTTTTTTGATATTGCCATCGCGTCCTTTTACCTCTACATTTGTAGGGTCTTTCGATTCGAAGAATGCTTCATTTGATCCATCCTCAATTAAATCGAAATTGGGAGACTTGGTTGCCCTATGCCATTTGAAGTCCTTAACATCTTTCCAAAAAGTACTTTGACATTCAGCGTCAACGGAGAGCCCCGCTGCAAAAAACATTTCTGCGGACATGAGACATTCATATGCCCCGAGAAGTGAGAAGAAAGAGGGTTAAAAAATTAAACGTTTCCCTGGTAAATATATCAGTCATAGGACACACTGACTGCACCCTGTGTCCCTCCCTCCACCCACTCACTACCCTGCCTTAAAAAAAATTGACAGACACCGTGCTGATTATATAATTGTTTCGGTCGTTATCCGTTCATTCAATACATCGATCACTTTATCGACTTACCTTTCATGTTTTTGTTTCTGAACGTGATATTGTAGCGTCCGAATTTGGTTCTGCAACAATCCTCTATTATCGGACCAGCCTTGACATTAACGAAGAAAGAAGTATCATATGTATCGTGAATTCGTAGTTGCCTGGATGCTACCACAAAAACACAATTCTTGCAGTCTTCTACGTAGCAGGGTCCAGATACGGGTCCGCTGTATACTGTACAATTTGTAAGATCTTGCAGCCGCAAGGCCCCAAAAGCATTCGGCAATGTGATGACACAGTTGGAACAGTTCCGAACCCTGAAATCACCAGTGTAGTAATCCTGAGAAACAGAAGGATTCGTTGGCCCAAACTCCTCCGACATTACAATGGTCTCACTCTCTTTGTCGTAAATTCCATTCACTTCCACCTCACTTTCTCCGACCTCACTGAGGTTGCTTGAGCCATTGTCATTCTCGTCGTTACTTCTCACAGCCACCTTTTTCACGCTATATTTGTCGCGACATTTGAAGCGAAATTTCTCTCTAGGGATTATCTTAGCCCGAATCGCTTCCACATTCCTCAGCTCGTCCTCTCCAATTTTAGTGCCTCGCCCTACGTCGTGATCAACGAGATAAGAACTCGCCAGTGCAGTGGATTGAATGAGGTCCTGCTGGATGAGGGTGATGATTTCAGCAAGCTTCTTTTCACCTGCGAGACGCTGGCTTGAGGTTACCGCTGGCTGGATTTTGCCCGCCCCCGCAATGAGAGTCTTGATAGCGTGATGTTTGGCAGAAAAGATTGCCCAAAACTCCTTTGTTAGACCCTGGGTTTTGTTGTTATCTTCCTCGCCGCCCTGTGTCCTAGCAGCCTGACGCGAAGCCTGCGATTGAAGAAAGCGTTCCTCAGCCGCATTTACTGGCATTTTTGTTGTGTTCGAGGAATACTTTTGCGCCGTTATTTCGTTATTTGAAAGAATTGTGATCCCCCTCCATTGAAATACACCTATTTTGAAACTAATCGTTTTAAGCTTTCAATCGGTATTTCTAACGGTTATAATTGACACCATCGTGCAAGGATTTGTTGAGGGGTTGCTCTTAGGTAAATTCCTCTTGAAAAACTTGCCTCCTTCGTTCGAATCCTTTTCTTTTTGCTGCACGTTCCTCGAGCAACTCTCTCTCTCCACCCTGTCCCTACAAAGAAGTCCCTCAAACAAAGAAAAGGCCGGCCTAAATGAGCGCTGTCAACACCGTCAAGTCGAAGAAGAAGAAGGGGCACGCCCCCGCGCATCAGAACAAGATAGCTTGGCAACACAACCCAAAGTCGAAAAAGACTGATAAGATTCTTAGCTCTCCAATCTCTGATTGTTGCCGACGCTGCAAGGAGAAGCTTGAATGGCGGAAGCAATACCGCAAGTATAAACCGCTTACTCAGCCGGCGACGTGCAATCTGTGCCGAAAGAAGTGCATCAAGATGGCGTACCATACAGTATGCAAGGATTGCAGAAAAGCTGATGGCAGGGACTACTGTGGCATATGTTTCAAGGAAAAGTGTGGGCGCAGCTCGGGAAAACGCGAGTTATCCATAGAAGACGAGTGCGAGCGAGCTGGGCCGATGAAGTTGAGGGAGAAAAAGGCATTCATTCGTAAGCTTGAGAGGGAGCGAGCCATAGCTGCTGGCGAGGAGGGTGGTGACGGGGATGGTGATGGTGGTGAGAGTTGTGATGAGTTTGATTCCTCCTCGGATGATGAGGAACCGCAGTTGGGGGGAGGTCCGAATATAGCGGAGCAATTTGATGCAAAAGGTCACCAATTCGATCCAACATTATTCCAAAAGGATAGCGCCTTGTCCGTTCATTCGGTCACTTTGCAGTCGTCTGACCCTACTAAGACTGTAGTACTGGAAAATGCCACTGTTGTGAGTAATGGCGCTTCGACGTTCCTCGTGACGGCTGCCGAGTCGTCACTTCCTGTGATGGGGGAGGGAAGTGATGACCACGTTTTTGACGAGGTGCGGTTCGAGAAGGTCGACGGGAGTGACAAAGTGATAACTTCTCCTGTTGTTATCCAATCGCGGTCATCCTTTCTTGTCAAAGGGGGTAACTGTGAGGTTTTTGATGCTTCAGAGGGTAATTATAAGAAGGAAGAGGTTGAGGGATTTGAGGGGGGGGAGGAGGAGGAGGAGGTGGTGGACATGGAAAAAATGAAATCAGATATGATAAAGGCGTTCTCCGCGAATTCTGTATTCAATTTTGCCCAGGGTTCAGCCCAGAAGCAAACGGTATTTTCCACAGAAGGCAATGACAATGACAATGGCAATGGCGGCCCCTTGCACAATTCCAAAAAGACGGACGATGCGTATGATGACAACGTATTTGCAAAAGGTGATCTTTTTGGTTGCTCCAGCGCGCGAAATTTCCCGAAGTTTAAATTTTAGCCAAAATGTGGTAATGCTGCTGCTGTAGTAAGTTTCCAAAATTACACGCACTTCCGTTTTCTTTGCCGAGTACCGATATTTTATATTTAGTCCAGACCTCCGTTTTCTTTTTTTTTCGTAGCAAACACTTTCTTACACATCCACAACAATCACCGCGAGTTTTATTGTTCCCTGGTTGAACCCCTTCAGCATGTCGAACATGGCAACAGCCCCGCGTATCGTCCGAGGCCCCGACTTTATCAGGCCGAAAATACTACGAAAGGATATTGATGATCTAATGACTGCCTTCCAAAATGGCGCGATAGCCCAACTCCAGTCTTCTCGCTTGATGGACTGACTTGATACTCCGGCAGCCTTGAATAAATCGACATAATCTTGCCCGCTACACCAATCAGGGAGGTAGTACGATCGATTGATCCGACGCAAGAGCCTTTTTTCCCTTCTACGGAGTCCAGCCTCGCCTTCTTCCAAGTCTCTGTGCACCCACGTGCACAATATGATCTTATTCTTCTTCTCAGGCGTCTTCTTCGCAACCCTCATCAGCTCTCCCACAAACTTCTTCTTATCTGGCATGTGTTCTCCAGACTCCAAGCTCCACACTAAATCGAACGATTCGTCCTCGAATGGCATGTCCAGAGCATCTGCCACCATTACTTTTGCTCGGTCAACGCCATTTTCAACACAGAGCTCATTGCCACGCTTCTCCTGGTATGGTGAGAGAGTTATCCCAACGGCGGAGTCAGCAGATTTGTAGCGGTTTACCAAATGACGCGTTGCGCCCCCTAGACCACAGCCCACGTCGACGATCTTCCCTATGGATCCGGGGTCCTTAATCTCGGCAAAGTCCAGAAGCTTGTCCACCATGTCAATCTGGGCCTGAACATGGTCAGTGCGGTCAGGAGGACTGTAGTAACCGTGATGCAGGTGCTCGCCCCAAATATCCTCCCACAGAGCACTTGACTTATCGTAGAAGTTAGCTATTCCACCGCGGAGCTCCTCTGCGGACCGAGGTTTCATGGTCACGGTCTCGAAAATCTTTCGGACTGGCGCTGTCAGAGAGAGGGAGTGGGTTAAAGGGAGGAGAGCATAGAGGCAAATGAACAAGGAGGTGACATCCCTTGAGAAGGAGTGATGGAATCCGCCGCGCATACTGAGGATGAAAAATGAGGTTAGAATGAAAAAATGAATTTCTCTCTGGAATTTCTGCACCAACACGATCAATCATCATTACGGTACCAAATAACAAATAACTCTGTTCTCTCTCTCTCTCCCCCTCCCATAAACCTCATCACAATCACCAGCACACGTATATATAATGCAACTTCGGCTTGTCGCCGTCAGTCTCGCCTTTGGCTCTGCGTATGGCTTTTCCCCTTTGCCCTCCTGCACCTCGTCCTCGCTGACCCTAAACGTGGAGGCTGGCCGCCGCGAGTTCTCCGCTGCCGCGGCGTCCGCTCTCGTCGGCATGTCCCTTGCTCCGCTGCCTTCCTTCGCTGCGTCCAAGATTAAGGGCTGCCTTCCGGGCACGAACCCAACCTCCGGTTATACTGTCGGGGTTTTCGAGCATTGTACGCCGAACTTCAAGGACTGGCACAAGCAACTCGACGGTTTCGGCAAGGATCTCCTCTCCGTGTACCCTCCCGAGTGCAAGGTCGTCCGCGAGGGCTTTGTGAAGACGAGCCTCGAGGGAGGCGACGGCGTGCTTGCTTTCCTGGTCTTCGAGAACTCTGGCCTCAAGGCCGTGACGAATTTCTTCGACGAAAAAACGAGCCCCATCATCGCCCAGGGGAGGAAAGAGGTGCGTATCGGCGACACCCCGACTACATAAGATTGGATTTTTGTTTCTTACACCTCCTCCTTTGCTCGTGGCACTCGTCGAAGGGCTGGATTACCGGCAAGTGGCATGCTAACTACTACACCCCTGCCCTCTTCCGTGGCAAGGAGCTCGGCCCCCCTCCTGCGCTCAAGAGGGGAAACGGTGTCATCTACGGAGGGCACGGCTACGGAGGCAAGTTCGAGGAGTGGGCCGGGGCGTTCGGATCCCCCGAGTTTGATGCTTTCCACAACTCCATGAATATATTCGCGTCAGCGGGCGGGCCTTCCATCGGTAAGATCTCCGACGACGTCACTGGCAAGAGCGGAATCGGGGTTATTCACTTTACAGACTCTTTCAAGGATGCCAAGCGCTTCGAAGAGGAGTTCACGAAGCTCTGGCCGACCCTGGACAAGAAGAAGTTCAAGGACCCCTACCGTCTCGTCGTAGGAGAGGTCATGTACGCGAGCGATGACTTCTTCGACAAGGCCTGACTGAGCTCTGGCTTCTTCGCCTAGGTCTGACTTAGCTCTGGCTTCTTTGCCAAGGCCGACTGAGCTTGTTGGTGTAATTGTTTGATGAGCTAAGCTGCTTCAAATTTGAAATCAAGGCAATTTGTTCAAAATAAACACTTTCTTTCCAACTTACTTAATCTCTCGTACACTCAAATATTCTACTCAACATTATTTCCACTTAGAAGCGGTCTTTCAAGTTCGTTATTATAATAGAGCTCGCCCTCCCCCTTCTGGCTTTCTTCCACCTTCGTCTTTGTATTCTCGTCGAGCAGGACGCAAATAATGTCCCCCAAGAAGACATTTGCCAGGCTGTAGTCCACCAAAAGCATAACCCAATAGTCCCACCTCTGGAGGCTTTCCCAGACGCTGGTCGAGAGCTGCAGATCAACAACAATTCTGCTCAGTAATATCAACAAGCTGTTGTAATAGAAACACAGCCACAGCAGATACCAATATTTCAATTCCTTCGTCTTGACTCGCGTAACGAATAGCAACACCCCGATCACCACCGAACTAAGCCAGCTCACCAAAATACACGCGAGCGTAAAGTCGTCCCCGACAGTCTGTTGTAGGACGACAAACATGGGACAGCTAATAATGGGCATCCCAAAAGTGCCCGCGGCGAAAATGAGCGCCAACGTCCCCCCTCCCCCCTTCCCTTTCTCCTTCATTTCACACAGCATCTCCGCGGTAAGCGCCACTGCCCGAATCACTGCCGGTGGCATCGTGACGAGCATCCCGAAGCAGCTGAATGATAAAACACCGGCGCAAAATATTCCCACAATATTCCCGCTTAACGTCAGCAAAGTGTAGTCGAACTGCGGCGCGCACGTGGGGCAAATAGCGTCGATATCGGTGTTCTCCAAATAATTCGGAAACGATGTGGCGAAGACGGCGATCAGCATCAGCATCAAAGATATTGACAGCAATAGCCTACTCCATCTCAACCCTGTGACCGTCTCGTTTGACAAATCGCACATGGTCGCCCCGAAGAGGAAAAATGCTCCGAAAAGTTCGACATATAGTCCCTTCATGGAATAGGCGTCGTACAAATCGAATGCTTCGTCGAAGATGGTCGGCTCTCCCGCGGGCCATGTCAGATTGTAACCAGCAAATGTCATCGCCTCGTTGAATACAGCAGCCGCGTCGTTTTCCTCGATGAGCTCGGACATGTCCTTCATCGTGTGAACGATGAACAAAATCGTCCCACAGACCAAGAACAGTCGCCTTCCGGGGATTCGGTGGCCACTGAAATGCTCGACCCCCCCGTTTCTCTTCGGGCCGTGCTGCTCTAAGATGAAGCCAAGTGTGTTCGAAGTTAGATCAGAAATCATCCTCCGGATGCCCCCCCCGCAGCCTCTCAAGGCGTACACAACCACCGGCACAGTGACAATGACGAACACAGAGATCACGAACGGTTTAAAGTTTTCATTATCGCTGTATCCAATCATGCATACCAGGAGAACCAGAAGGATTAAGACGCAAAGCGACCCCACGATCGCACCAATATACTTGTCCACAAGCTCCCAGCCCCTGGCATTCTTGTTGAGTGCAATTATTTTATCGTCGTGCGCTATCAACGTTGCCTTCTCGTCCACCTCTTCCTGTTGATCTTCCTTCGGTTGCTGTTGTAGGGGTGGTGTTGTGTGACTCCCCTCGACGTAAAATGCCTTCCAAAAAAATGTCATTACGATACAGACCACCGAGTTGCCAAACGCCGCGATGTAGTAGATTGAGTCGTAGTGCCGTCCCCAATTCACCATCCAAATTGTTACCGTTGTGGTGATGATCGACAGCGTGCAAACAATTGATGACACCGTGCTCGCCGTCACGGTCGTGATGATTATCTTTGGATTAGCCAGGAAGGCTACGGCCAGGGAAAGGTGGAGGCAGTGTTCGGGTGCAGCTACCGCCGTCGTCTTCGTCTTCGTCGTCGTCGTCGTCGTCGTCGTCGTCGTCGTCGTCGTCGTAATCGTCGTCGTCGTCGTTGGCCGAGTTGACGGTGGTTCAATAATTATGCTCTCCTTCCCGGCCAAATTAACCAAACTCTCCTTTGTCACCACCAAAATATTATCTTTTTGAAAGACGGCGATTGTGGTGATGTAGGCGACTAGGCAGCAAAACAAACAATTGAGAAACCAAGTAATTATTAAGAATCTGTTGATCGTATCATCGGCACTAATAGCGACCACTAGCCTCGAGAAGATGAACCCGCTGCATACCAAGTACACAGCCAGCAAGAAGATGAAGTTCCACCACCTCCCCTCCTCAAACTGCTTCTCCTCCCCTCTCACCTTCAGATTGTCAACCAGTCCATGAGCGTGAAAGATAAAAATCATAGGAACTATCATTAGGATCAACCAGTAAATTATATAGTCCGATTGAAGGCCCAGACTTTGATAGGTAATGACAACGGGAATTACTCCGCTCATACAGAAGGTCAACTGCAGTATCCATCCCAAGCTGCACAACGAGCACAGCCAATTCACCTTTTTGTGGCGGTCCTCTTCCGACTCTCCCACCTTCGGATTCGGGAATTGCCTCATCCAGCAGAGGAATGTCGGGACCGCTAGGCTCGACACCATAAATAGAAATAGATAGCTCATAAAAGAAAGCTGGATACCTGTCAAGGATAAACTCGCTCCACTGCCAACAATTTCCCTAACGTCATCGCTACTCAGGGCGCCGGCGCCTGCGTCACCCTCGACCAAGCGGATACTGTCTTTCGTCGAGTACATGAGGGGCGGTATCACGTAACAGCAAAGGAGGTCAATTACGACGCAAATTTGAAGAACTCCTGCAAGAATAGTCGTCCTAGCGTACTTTGCAGTCGAGTAGATGATCAAGATCAAGATCGCAATCTGGCTGAAGAAGCCCCATTTCTGCCAAATTTTAAAGATGGCCGAGGCGTCACTCGTATCGAAGATATCCGGTGTCATGCCTAATTTGTAGAATTTGTCTTGGTCGAAGAGTGTGTAAGGGTCAAAAAAGTACCAAACAAATATTTTGCAGATGGAAAGGCAAAACGCGGCTCCCATCGCATACGTGCACCTCTCGTGAGGCCCCATTTCTGGCGTTTTCCACGCGATAAAATCGAGCAAAAAAGGAAACACCCTTGCCGGGAAATTTTCCTCTTTGGTCAAAATTATCATCTTTTCCAGTCCCTTGAAGTTCTTGTGCTTGTGGAATTTCGCTTTTCCATAAGAACCTACAGAAACTAGCGTGGCACGTGCTCTACTATTCTCCCATTGAAAGGCAGCGCTTGCCCCCGCTTCCCTAATCCTGGCGTGAAAATTCAATGATTCCTCGACGGTTCGTCTTCTGCTGTCGTTGAGGCTGTCGTTCAACCACTGCCTGTTCTCTGCGCTAAATGTTTCCTCCAAACAAGATTTCGCTGACAACAACCACCCCATCGTATGCGCCATCCACAATGAGCCAGTCAACAAGACGAGGACGGAGGCAACGATGACGACTGTGTAGTCGGTAAGGGGGGGCGGAGTTGGAGGTAGAGGGCACGAAGGAAGGGAATCGAGTAGGACAATTGAAGAGTTGCTCACTCGTTCCCAGTCTCCTCTGATCTGCACTCCGAGGGCATCAACTTCGCACAGCTCGCCGATGCCGCATGTCGGGTCGCACCGGAGGTGCACATCAACGGAGGAGGGAGAGGCTGAATTCCAATTACCCCAGCTCCTCACTCCTCCGCTGCCGCCGTTGCTTACATCACAAGTTTTGGAAATGTCGCCTAAATACGTGAAGTAGGTGGGCAGATCATTGAACCCATCGTCTTCGGGAGAGCCAATTTTTTCCTCGACGTAAATGTTGTTGTTGCTTTGATGAGCTGGTCTAATTTTTAAGCAGCTCAGGGCGTCGTCCAGTCCAACGGCAAAGCTACTGGCGCCACCAGCGAGATCACGGAAGTCGGAATCTACGGAAAAGCAAGAGCCCGCGGTAAAAGACGACTCGGATACCCCACAATTGTCGCAGTTCTCGTCGCAAAACATTGAGAAGGTATGTATGGTTTGGTAAGGTGCCTCGTTGACAAGTGTAATTGAGCCGAAAAGAGGTGCGGCATTGTCGACAACCCCGCCCATCATCCACTGGCATTGAGGCGTTGTAGACGCTCGTAGGGAGATCGTGGAGACTGACTGGGCGGGCTTGTTGAAACTACATTCGCCGTCAGCACTGTCATCGGCGAATAACCAAATGTGTGCGTCAACGCTATGGTCTGGATCGGCGCGGATCTCAACGCTGGGGGATGCGAAGAAGTAGTTGACTATTGGCCGGTTTTGTATGTTTATTTCCGCGGGCTCGGCGAAAATCTCGACACTTTCAGCTTTCCTACTGCCATCCTCGTCATCACAGAACATGACGACCTCGGAGCAAACGGGCCAGCTATTTGTTTCCTCGCAGGAACAAAATGTCGATAAGTCGACATAGCCGTGGGCTGTCTCGCAGGTTGAGCAATTTTGACTGACCACCTTGAGGGTGGGGTTGGGAATCCAAAATTGGACCGAATCAGGGAGGTAAAGTGTGTGTACATCCAGTATTTTGTTCATCGTTGGTATTGAATTAGTGAGGCCTTGTCTCATAACATCTTCAAGGACATCATCCGGGACGGGGAGAGGAGGAGCTTTCAGGTGGAGGGCTACGGACTCGATGTCGAAGCTATCGACTTGCATACTCACGCCCCAAGGATCTTCATTCAATACTTTCAGGCTAGCAGCACCAGTCAAGTGGCTGAAATCAAATAGGAAAACTGGGTTTATCTGCCCCGAGTCTACATCCTTACAGGTTGAGTTGAATTGTCCGGACCTTAAGTTCAGAGAGAGTTGGTCATCGGCTGGTACCCCCAACATTGGCTTCTCCATAACGACAGTCGTATTGATGGTGGCATCTAGGACTTTGATTCCGTATTCGTTGTCGAATTCACCGCTCACATCTGCCGCCCACATGAGAGCGTCGAATACAGTGGTGGAGAGGCGAAGTCCGCTCAACAGCACATTCGATTTACCGCCAACTGTGCGCGTGCGGTCAAATTCGATAGGGGGAAACAATATGGCCTGCTCCCTTTCCTTGATGGGGTCGAGCGTGTAGTACAGAGCGGTGTCCCCATTTTCGTAATCCAGACGAAGGCTAGAATTAGCTCTAATTAGCATGCTGTTCCGCGCGTTGAAAACCGTGTCGATGAGTTGGTACGAAGCCGTTACATTGAACTTCTCCCCCCTACTGTTAGTGTCGCTGTAAACAACGAAGTCTTGAGGAACACTCAAAACTTGGTTATATCTTGAGGCGATCGCCGCAATCTCATCGTCGAGCATTTTCTCGATAATCGGAAAAAAATGATTGTATATCTTCTTCATAAACCAGCTTTTGTCGTCTACGCAATGACAATCTAGCACCGGATCGGACGTTGATCCAACCAAAGTTGCGTTTATTGATTGCTGGTTTTCCTCATCCGTGATGACGTCAAATGTACTTGTGGTAAAGTAGTCGAAGGAGAGTGCAACTTCTTGATGGTCGCAGAGTAAGTTCGAAAAACACCCAAATATTCCCCAGGAGGTTCCTGTTTTGTACCAGATAGGGACTGAGCCTATGAAGTGGTAGTTGGCCTTCACTATTATCCCATTTTCACCGATGGTTACGTCCAGGAATTGGTTTGGGTGGGAGCTGTCGACAGGGAGAAGCTCGATGCTCTGTACTGCTTCTTTCAAGTATAATTCCCAACCCACGATAGTATTGTAACTGCCACAAGAATGTTTGGACGACTCATTCTCATCAAACTTGTAGTGATTCATGTAATCCACCATCTCTTGCACGAACTTGGTGTACCTCTCAGGGGCATCATCTAGTGCAGACTGCTCCAGTATGTATGTTCCCGCCGCAAATTCAGTGATGCCGTCGTCATCGCCGTCGTTTACCAATGAGGAGTTGCCACTACCACCAGTAAAGGAGGGGAAAGCCAACAGCAGGAATAAAGCAGAAAAGAGCGGCATCTGCGTCCGCATCTGCATATCTTTGTGAGAAAGGAAAGGCAGAAGGAAGAGGAGAGCACAAGAATATTGACCTCACAATAAAGGATCCTCTTTCTCTTGCGAAGTCGAGGAGGTGACGACCTGAGACCGAAGAAAACTTTTTTCGATTTTTTTTCGAGCTTTTTTCCCCTCTTGCCTTAACTCCCCCCACACGACAAACTTAAATATAAAACCTTTACGTAACCCTTCTACAACTTCGAAGGAACTACCTCTGCAAAAATAAATACCAACATACCCCTCTCTGACTCAGTCGACGACACATTCTCGAAATCCATTTCGACATTATTGAAATTCACCATTCACCATTCGTCTCTTTCCCATCATGGCCGCGACAACGGCCGTCATCCAGCGCTTCCCCCGCAGCAACTTGTCTCTCCCAAATCCACTGCCCATGCACCAAAATGCTCCCCTCTCGCTAATGTCTTGGAATGTTTTGCTTCCTTCCTCTACTGACGGATGGTGGACTTACAAGAACTATCTTCCGCACACTCCGACTTCCTGCACGGAGTGGAGTTACAGGCAGGGCCAAATGAGAAAGACGATAGAAGCTGTTAACCCGACAGTACTGTGCGTGCAGGAGGCCAGCGAAAGAAGCATCGAAGCTGACGTTGACGACTTTGATTTCATGGGCAGTGAGTACGGGAGGAAGATCATTAAGAATGGGCGAATGCGTTGCATTACTTTTTACAAGGTAGAGGAGGTTGAGGTCATCGAGAGGGAAGAAGGTGATTCAAATGCTGACTTCTTTTCAAAAGACAGGACGCTTGTGGTGCCCTTTCTTCGAAAAAAATGTGGTTGCGTATTTTGGGTTGTGAATTGCCACCTTACTGCGGGTCCCAATGGAGACCGCCGTCTGCGCCAAGTCAGTGATGCTCTGGAGCACATTCGCAAGCAGGCAAAGATATTACAAGTAACCGTTGACAATATCGTTGTGTGCGGGGATTTTAACAGCGACGACGGAGAATTCCCAGCCGGTGAGGTTTCTGCTATTACTGCTCTTTTAAAGAAGGGTGCCACAGGGAAGAACTTTACCGAACTGGGAGAGATCGTGACTAAGAAGGGGAAGAAGCAAGGGTTCGGGCAGTTTTACGATGCTTACGAAGAAGCGTTCAATGACACCATGCCTCCCCCAACACTGATCTTGCCGAGTCTGATTCCTCGCTTCATCGCTGACGGTGGGAACTGCGGTGGCGATGAGGCGGCAATCGTCAGCTTGAGGAAAGATTCCGTCCAAATGACTCAAGGTCTTCGAAATGCTGTCGACACTTTGTTTGAGCATTATGCGGGTGGCGCAGAGAAGGGAGAGATGACAAGGGAGTCTGTGGAAAAATGGTTGGTTGATATCAACGGTGAAGTTGGCCGTGGTAGTGAGTATCGCTCTGCCATGGAATTTATGAAAAAGAATCTCTCGGAAGGACTTGGAGATGTTCTCAGTAAGGAGGACATGCAACAAGTTTACTTGAGAGAGCTTGAGGGGAGCAAATTTTGGGGTGTTGCTTATGATCTTCGGAAAGTCCTTGGGGAATCAAAAGTGCTGAGAGGGGTGCTTCCCGACTACTACATTGAATCGAGAAGGCCCAATAGTGATGAGACGGGGGCGCAACAGTTTTCAGCCAATTTTTTCACGGCTCGCTTCGACAAAATTCTCTTTTGTGGCTTGCGCCTTGTAGCAGTGATGGAGACAGTAGGGGGAGGAGGGGATTGCTTGCCGAACGGTATTGAGCCGAGCGATCATTTGCCAGTAGCAGGGTGGTTTAATATTGAGTAGCGAGCGCACAGATAAAATAATTATATATACTGGCAATAACAAGGCGACGACTTTTTCCACACAAAACGGAACCTACGCACTTATTTGCTCATTCATGTACCTTGCTCTTCCGTAGACGTTGGTTCGTACCCTCTCACACCGATGCGAGGTGTTGAACCAGTTTGACGTAAACTTCACACCCTTCTAAGTAGACTTCCTCCTTGATGTTTTCGTCATTTTCGTGCAATAATATTTCAGAATTTCGCATGGGGCTGAATCCGAGCGCTCTCACTCCAATCGCTCGTAAAAAGCGGCTGTCCGTGGCCGCTGGGAATACTTCGGGGACGACCTTGACACCGCTCAACCCCACACCATCGACAAAATGCTGATACCACGGATTGCTGGAGTCGGTCGCGGTAGTGGAGTGCTCCGCTGCTCTGTTTCCTTTCCCAATATAGTCCCAGCTTATTCCACCGCCGTCGTCGTCTTTGCTGCACTCCTTACACCATCCGTCAAGCAGGTCACTCATGAACGAGGGCTTAGCCAGCGGCGAGATCCTGATGTCAAGCGTAAGCGACGCCTTTGGCGGCACCACATTTTTGCAGTAGGTCCCGTCGCCGTTGTCGACCCCGGCATGGAGCGTAGTGATGTTGAGGGAGGTAACGTCCCCAAGAGTCTTCTTCTTCTTGGCAGCCACTGCATGCGAGCAGTTGACATGGTCACATTGCACAGTGCCGTGTAAAAGCGCCTTCTGGCCAGCACGGAATTCAAGGGCTTTGTTCGCCAAATCAACAAGTTGCTCGACTGCAGTGTTTTCGATAAATCGACTCCCGTGGCCTGTGTTTCCATTTGCGGTTACAGTAATCCACCACGGCAATCGCTCCCCGTAAAACACGCTGTAATTTTCGTTCTCGCTCGCCAAACCCTCGTCAAGCGCCAGCGCTACACCTTCAACCCCGCCAATTTCTTCCTTGAAAAGAGAGCTCTCCAAAAAACATGCCATACCAGCGCCACCAATCTCCTCATCGGGAACAAATGTCAGGTAAATCGTCCTCTTCGGAACAAATCCCCCCTTGATTAAGCGACTGATTGCCACAATATATTGCGCACATACACACTTCATATCCTGGCTTCCCCTCCCGTAAATGCGGCCATCTTTCAAAGTTCCAGAGAAAGGCTCTGCAGCGCTCCAGTCCTTCGGATCAGCAGGAACAACATCATAATGGCTATTCAATATGAGGACCGGTTCCTTCGGGTCAGACCCAACCCACTTTCCCACAACAACGGGAGAGTGATCAGGGGCCTCAGGAAGAAGATAGCATTCAAAGGTTGGAAGGTTTTCTTTGAGAACCGCTAGTTGCGCTAAGATAAATTTCGAGCAACGAACATACTCGCCAGACCTTGGTGAAAGCGCTGATACGGTGGGAAACGATATGAGCTCCTGCAGGAGTGACACTGCTGGATCAGACATCGCTTTCTCAATACGGTCCAGTGAAGATTGGGGGGTGATGGAGTAATCGAAGACCCAATTTTTGTGTCTGTCTCAATACGGTCCAGTGAAGATTGGGGGGTGATGGAGTAATCGAAGACCCAATTTCTGTGTCTGTGTGGTAAAGATAGTGGGTGGTAAATGAAATTCACGACGTCGATCGATATCGTCGTCGCCTCACACAGCCCTAACCCTTTTATTTG
>Ga0115554_1001740_pt1 | contig 15394 bp, 7 predicted proteins | sample COGITO_mtgs_1104_3_FD_87283 | JGI IMG/M metagenome (GOLD analysis project Ga0115554, IMG submission 87283) | Pelagic marine microbial communities from North Sea - COGITO_mtgs_110404 | ecosystem: Environmental > Aquatic > Marine > Epipelagic | place: Germany:Helgoland, sampling site Kabeltonne... | reverse complement strand
GATGTCTTTATTGGGCGTTTCCGATCAAATCGATGTCATGAAAAGTTTGATCGTGGACACGTGCGGGAAATCCGCCCTGAGTGACTACGAGAAGACGTATTCCTTGTTACCGGGAGAAAAAGCAGCGTCGGAAATGGGCGAGAGAGAAGAAGGAGACGATAAGAAATACGCCAAAGCGGACGCGTTTTTATCCAAATTAAAGAACGCGAACGGAGGAAAGAAGGAGGATCAAGAGGACGACGACGAAGATTTAGAAATCGATTCCTCGAAAAACACGGATACGTTTTTGCGAGAGTTCAACGACATGCAAAAACGGATGAAGGAGACGAAGAAATTCGCGAACGAAGAAGAGGATGATTTGGAGGAGGCAAAGGAGGATTCTTCTTCGGACGGGGAGCGAACGGTGGAAGAGCGAGAGGACGCGAGGTTCGAGAAGAAGTTGACGAAGACTTTGGCCAAAGACGATATCGACGAAGAGGACGAAGAAGAGGAAAAGCACCGACCCCAATCATCGAGGAAGAAGCAATCGTCGTCTTCGGATCAGAAAAGCAGCAGCCGCAGCAGCGCTTCTGAGGACGAGGACCATCGACGTCCAAGCAAGAATTTTTCCGGGTACAGGGAAAAGTTTCGCTCGGACGCCGACGACGAGGAGTTCGTGGAGAGAGAGACGGAAAGAGACGAGCGACGATCCGTCTCTTCCTCCTCTTCTTCTTCTTCTTCTTCTTCTTCTAGAGACAACAACAACAACAACAACCAGAGAGAACGTTTGTACGAACGCAAGAGCAGCAGCGGCGATAAAGACGACGACAAGTCTACTTACGCCTCCAAAGGCGCTCGACGCATGTTGTTGGAAGAAGCGTTGCCAAACGCATCCGAAGAGAAAGAGTTGGTTGAAGTCGCCGAGGAAGAGATCAAGCACACCGGGGTGTTCGCTTTGTTGCAAAAAATGGTTGGCGGCGAACAATCGAGTCAAGATCCGGTCAAGCCGGGACAAATGCCGCAGTTGGGTTTACCGCAGCAAACGAAGATGTTGTCGAAGAAGAATAAGAAGAAGTCGACGACGAAGAAGGGAGACTTAAACGTTGCCGCCGGATTGGGCAAATCCATGGGCGTTCACGTCGATGAAGAAGTCGACGACGAAAACGAAGGCGACGAAGGAGAAGAAGAACAAATGAAAGAAGAAGAAGAAGAACATGAACAACAAACCGAAGAACAAACTCGAACCGATAAGGTGTTAAAGCTCGCGCAAGACGGCGAAAAAGCGTTGGAACGCGAAGCGATTGAGAAAGTCTACAAAGGCGACGGCTCCAAATCCAAGAAGAAATCCGCGTTGGAGATCCAACGAGGCGAGACTTCTTCTGATATGAGCGAAACGGACGAAGAAGCTTTGGAGATTGAGAACGGCGCCGCGGATAAGTACTACGACGTCACGAAAGTCGAACACTTGGCGCAAGAAACGCTCAAGAGAAATATGGGTGGTTCCAAAGGTGAAGCGTCCATGGGCGAGCAGCAGCAAACCATCAACACGAAAGCGTTGGAGGAAGCCATCGGGAGAGCGGCGAACCAATCGCCGGACATCACCAGAAAAGAGTTGTTTTCCACCTTGGGACGCAAATCCAAGGAAGAGTTTGTCAACGCCGCGCGATTGAAGAAACTCGTCGAGTTGAAACACATCGCGACGACGTGCAAACCGACGCTCGGCGACGGCGGTAAAGCCATGGAACGTGCGAAAGAAGCGGCGCAACAAGCCGCCATGAAAGTCAAGCAAGCCGCGGCGAGAAGAGCGGAAGCGGAAGCGAACTACGAGCACTCGCAAGAAGTTGCGAAAATCGCCGCCCAAAAAGTCGACGACATCACCGAACTCGCGCAAAAGAAGATCCAAGAAGTTCAAGAAGTTGCCAAGAGAAAAGTGCAAAACGCAAAAGACATTTCTCGATTAGCCGGACGTAAAGTCGAAGACGAGTTTGACATGCTTGGGAAAACCAAGGAAGATTTCAACTTGCACGTGCAACACGCGATGAAATCAGTCGAAGCCGCGAAAGAAGCCGCTTCGTCGGCGTTGGAAGAGACGAAGAAGAAGTCCCACACGGCCAAGCAACGCGCCGCGGCGCTGGAAGTTTCATTGGCGAAGGAATACGAAGAGGCGAGAACCGAGCGCGAAATCGAAGAGAAGAAGTTGGCAAAGGCGGAAGCGCAAGCGGAAGCGGCGGAGACGGAGAGAGAACAGAAAGTGTTGGAAGCGCACCAAAGACAGATGGAAATCGAAAAGGTTGCCAAGGAGAGACAGTACAAGTTGGAGGAGGAGCAAAGACAAATGGAAGAGGCGAAGAAGCGCTCGATGGCGAAGAGCACGCAATACCGCACCTCCGCGGAGGACGCGTTGGAAAAGTTGTCCGTGATTGATTTTAATAACAACAAGGATAGCGACGACGTGGCGCGAATCGGGTTTGGCGAGGAAGACATCGCTTCTGGGTACCCCGACGACGACGAAACGCAAATGGCCATGGGCGGCGCGTCATCCTCGGATGGTGATGGATTCGATCCGTGGACCCGCAAGTAATAATAAAAAATCTGACTAACCGCGCGTCAAAGTCGGCAAACAAAGTTGTACTAAAACCGAGGAGGAGGAAGGAACAACCTCCTCGGAAAAGAAGAAGGAAAAGAGAAGAGTTACACACATCTACACGTTTTAATTATTTATATATATATATATTATCTACTGATAAACACGACACACGTATGTGGTATCACTACGCTTTCGAACTGAACCCAATGCTGCAAAAATTCAAAAACCCTAAATATTGGTGTCTAAGTTCCCCCTCAAAATTCAAATTTCTCGTCAGTATAATTGAGTAAAAACCGCACGAAATACTCTACCACATCTCTTCGTTTTGCGCGTTAAAAGACTGAGTTCAACATGGAGAGGAACGATGATACCGTCGTCCCTTTCCCTCCTCCAAATCCTCCTCTGGGCGTCGTTTCAAGGTAAACATAGGAACAATTCACATTCTTTTCAATCGATCCGTTTCAAAATTTGAATTTTTCCATTCGTTCCTTTCCTCTCTGTCGCTTCTCTCTGTATTATTACTCACGCCGCTTTGGGGAAACTATCGCATCTTCTCTCTCTCGTTCTCTTTAAACGCATCATCAGGGTACCTCTGGGCGCACAACCGATGAACAATAACATCAACAATAATGGACAAACGACGCAAATCAAATCCGCGTTAAAATCCACCTCCCGGTCTCTCGTGTACAGACAAAACCAACACCAACACCAACAGATGGAAAACATGAACGAACAACAAAGACGAGTGTCTTTCCAATCCGGACGCCCACCGGTGGTGGAAGGAGGCGCGAGATTAGCGCAACTGCGAGCGGCGAGGAAACGAGCGGCGCAACAGAAAGCACAAGAAACATCGTCGAATACTAATGGCCAAGGGAATAAGTTACCCTTTGGGACCTCTTGGGGGAATCAAACGGACCAAGCGGGAGCGCAAAGAAGGCGACATCAAAATCTAACCCAACATTCGTCGATGTCATCTTCGCGAATGGAACGGTTACGGAAACGAAAAGGCACCGGGCGACAAGTGAAACCGAGACCGTTCGTGTTGGTGATGAAAGCGCCCGCGGAGAGTTTGGGGAGAGCAGCGCTTCCGGATGGAGGAGCGAAGAAAAGACGAACGGCGATGGTGGTCGAGGAGTTGGACGGGACGAATTTTACTGGTGAGGGCGAACACTCGGCGGCGGCATCGAGAGACGGCGATCGAGCCGGGTCGTTCGCCGAGAACGAAGGATTTGCCGGGTACGATTTTAACGGGAACAGGACGGCGCAACCGATGTTTCGACCGAAGAGTCCGCACGCGAAAGGACAACAACAGAGAAAAGTTTCGATGGAGATGAATTCGCAGTTACGATTGCTTCGCGAGCAGCACATGCAAGAAGGCGGAGTGTTAGCCGAAGCTATCGAAGAGGAGAGACTGAAGAGAGAGCAAATGGAATTAGAGAAACGACGAGAAATGTTACGCAAGAGCAGCATGGGGAGCGGCGGGGAGGTGACCAACACGCCGATGGCTGCGGAAGCGCTGGTGAACATGTTCAACATCCCGGGACGAGAAGACGAAGCTGTTTTGCATCAAGACAGTCCGGATTGGCAAGGCGTCTCGCACATGGGGGCAGCAGGCGGTCAGTCGCAACCGCAAGTGCAACCGGTGGGAATGTTGAACGAAAACTTGAACAACGACGACGACGAGTTTGGCGGAGGATTCGAAGCCGGCGACGACGACTTTGACCAAGAAGATTTAGTAGGCGGTCAATTCGCTGACGACCGCGCGTTCGATGAGGAAGGATTCCCTATTCGCAAACCTAGAGGTGAAGCGCACAAACGCTTGCGCGAAGAAATGGCCAGAAGAAAATCTTTAGCCTTTGGCGGTTTACAAACCATCGTCGTCGAAGATTTAACAGGCGGCTCACAAAAGGTGCGCAAAAGTTCGCGCCAAAGACAAAAACCGTTGGAGTATTGGCGAGGCGAGAAGAAGGTGTACGAGCGCGTCCATGGATCGTTACCGACCATCAAAGCCACGCAACGGCAAACCCGAAACAAAATGTGGCCAAGAAAAACGCCCGGAGGCCCGTCGGAAACATTCAGGGTGCTCAAATTGAGACCGACGGAACAGTTCAACAAAATCGGCGCCGAACGACGAGACTCGTTGGATCAGTTGATGACCGCCAGAAACGGCGCTCCTTTGCACGATTCCGACGCCGAAGATGAGGAAATCTGGGACGTCGATGGCGTCGAGTTTGATCAACACGGTCGCAGGATAAAAACGTTCGCCAAGACCCCGAAAGAGTATTACGGACGAAACGGTCGCGCGACGCCGAATTACAACAACAACAACAACAACAACATGAACAACAACGGGAGCGGGAAGAAGAAGCGTGGACGACCTCGAAAGAATCCAACAGTACTCGTCGATGAAAACGACGACGACGACGGACAGCAACAACAACAACACCAAGAGGAAGAACAAAACGAACAAGTCAGAGGGAAGCACATCCGACTGGCGCCGGACACGGACGACGAAGACGAGGAAGACGAAAGAGACGACGAGCTCGAGGAAAATACGCGAAGGAACTCCGAAGCGATTCATAATACTAACCACGACGACGACGACGATCAAGAAGCCGAAAAGGAAGCGAACGAAGCCGCTCGCATGGCGGAGTTGGAGCTCGAAGAAGAGAGAGAAGAAGAGGCGAGAAAAGCGTCGAAAGCGAAGGAGGATTTGATCATGGAAGCGGAACAAAAGGCCGCGATGGAGTTGAAAATCACGCAAGAGGAGATTCCAGAGGAGGAGGAAGAAGAGGAGGAAGAAGACGACGAGGAATCGAGAGCGTTGAAGAAACGACTGGCGGATGCGGAAGCCGAGCTCGATGCGCTCGACGCGGCGAACGAAGCGGCGAGGAAGATGTTAGATCAACACGACGAACGAGACTCTTTAGAAGAAGACGGGAACGGCGATGCCCTGCCGCCTTCTACTGCACGCGAGAAAGACGGGCAGGCGAAGGTTGAAGAGGAGAAGACGAGCCGGTTTTCGATGTCTCTCGAGGCAAACAAAGGTGTATTTTACGACGAAGAGGCGGATAAGGATTTAATAGAAAACGATCCAGCGATTAAGAGCGGGTCGATTAACTTGGAGGAAGATTTGGATGACGGCGATGATGATGACGACAACGAAGACGACGACGATGAAGAGGATAGAGATGTTGCCGCCAAAAGAGATTCGCTTTCTTCAAAATCGGAAGAAGAAAACGACCGACGAGATAACGACGCCTTGGCGATTCCCATGGACCTCGACGAATAGATAATATATACACAGAATAGTATTAAACTTGATTAATAAGCATTTGTAAATTCTAATACATGAGTATTAAACTTCTCTTTAAGTTGAAATAACTACGTAGTATGTGTGTATTATGCGCTAAAAACTCTTCTATACTCTCTACTTACAAGCTGAAACTATATCGCTCGCATTTCGCGCCGAGCTCTGAAATCGTCGCCACGCACTCAGTCGTTAAAGAGAACGTCAACTCGTCGTCGTCGTCGTCGTCAAAATTTCTACCACTACTAATGCCAGCAGTGACGTGCGAAAACTTTCCGCCCGGTCGTCGACTGCCACCATTCTCTTCGTCCAATAAAGTTCTATTTCCATCCACGACGCTCCCGTCCCAGTCTAAATACTTGGAATCCACCGTTCGATGTCTCGTGACAACCTTGACCAACTCACCTTTATTACCACCTTCGGAAGGTAACTTGGACGTCGTCAACGTCACTTCGGCTAAGTTTTCAATCAGTAATTGCATCGTCCCGCGCTCTCTGTCGTCCTCGTCTAAGAATCCATCCTCGACGTCCTCCGCCGCCTGGCACCCCGTCACTAAAGCCACATTCTCCATCGCTCTCAACCGCACGAGGAACCGCACGACCGCTTTCTCGCTCGTTCTCGCCGCTAACACGTCCAACGAGTCGATAAAAATACTCGCACCACCATTTCTGCTACACTCTTCCATCGTTCTTCCGATAGTATCGTCGCCGACCGTCCCCGATACCTTCTTCGCGATCAAATCATACAAACCATCTAAACTCGACGTTGCACTCGAACGCGCGCCATTCACCGTAAACACATTCTCCTCCTTTTCGTCTTCTTCTTTATCATCGTCATCGTTGAAATTAAACGCCATTGGTGTCGACCAACAATCGATGGATTCGATCCCAAATTTTTCCTTTTTTTGGTACAAAAATTCAGCTTTTTTCCTCCTCAAGTGCGGACTGATTGAAGTTTCGAACGGTTTCATCGTTTCCACGAACACTATTGCAGCTCTTTTTCTTTTCGATGTCCTCGAGCTGCTCGTTTTTGTTGTTTTCGTCGCGTTCCTCTCGTTCTTCGTATCCTCGTCTTTGTTGTTCTCATCATCGTCAGAGTTTTCCTCGTCTTCGTTCGTGTCGTTGCGTTGGATTTTGAGGCATTCGTGCACGAAATGCGCGAAGAGAAACGCCGTCGGGCTGTCCTTTACGGACACGAGATGGACGTGCGAGGAAAAAGGCAGAGGAGAAGAAGAAAGGGAATGTAACGTTTTCGTTGCTGAAATTCGAACGTTTAAAGCTTCATTCATTATGTTCTTTGTCTTCTTCTTCTTGGAGAAGTGTTCCGTAGAATTTCTGAGGCGAAAAGCAACAGTGCAACACGTATTTACGATAATACAATAATAACAATAATGATAATAACACTAACAGGAAGGAAGGAAAGAGACGGATGAGAGAGCAGCTCGAAATGTTACTAGTCTTGTTTGCTCTTTTGGCTCAAAGTTTCGTTGATTTCGTGAAAGTCGCTTTGACCGACGAGCGCGATTATGTTCCCGGTTTTGGTATCCGACGGAGATTTTCTGCCCCCGCCTGCGGTTCTTCTCGCCGGCGAAGCGAACGTGTGATGAAGAAGAGCGGCGTTGGTATTCTCATCGTCGTGGACGCCTCCCCTGTTGTTTGAGTGTACGAAGGCTTTTTCTCTCGTCTCCGGACGCATTGGCGAGACGTACACGTTCCCGGCGCCTGCGGTTCCTTTCACCTCCCGTATGGGGGATTTGAGCAACGCTTCCGAATCGAAGTGAACTCGAGATCGGTTCGGCGTGCTTTGAATGGCAGTCATCGTCGTCCCTGCTGCTTTTGGTCGTTTCGGCGTCGACGTCATTTTTGTCGTCGTTGTTGTCGTCGTCGTCGTCTTTTGCGATTTTGTCGTGAGCGCGTCGTCAGAATTTCCTCCTCCTGCTCCTCCTCCTCCTCCTTTTCGTAACTGCAACATGAACGGCCTGACGTTCGGGACAAACTGCTTGTTGTAAAACGCGATGATATCGCCGCGACTGACGACTTCCAACCCGGGATTGGTCACCGTTAATGGGCAGCTCCAAAACACCTCTTCCACGCATTGCGGTTGTTTGTGGTATCGATACACGATGTCTTTGAATTTCACGTTTCGATCTTGTTCGCTGGATGCGATTTTGCACGCGCCGTAGATGGACGCCAAGATGATTTGATCGAGATGTCGATTGTACAGCAGAGAGGTTTTTTCAAACACGACGAATTCGCAGATTTGGAACGCGCGTCGGGTGACTTCTTGGTTGACGTGGAGCCGGGCACAAATATCAGCTAAACGCACGGCGGCTAATCGGAGGACTTTGGCGAAAAAAACGTCCAAGGAGGCTTTCGCGCGACGCTTTTCGTCGTCGATTTCGAAATCATCGTCGTCGTCGTCGTCTACGGCGTACTTGTCTGGTAACGGTAACGGTATTTTCGCACCAACGCCGGGCGAGGAAACCGCTCGATTATACTGCTGCTGTTGCGCGTGCGCAATCCCACTGATTCGCTCTACGTCTGAGGACGATGATCCCATGTTCGCGTTATCGGACGCTCGTCTCGCCGGAGTTGAAAACGCCGTAAACGCGCTTGTTTTCAAAGGGGAAAATGCGCTCATATGGCCACTACCAATAATAGTCGTCGTTCGAGGCGGCGAACGCAACGCGGTATGTGCCATTTGTGCCACATCTAACGCCTTCTTCTTCTCTTCATCAATCGGAGAGTCATCATTCGAGTCTCCTCCTCTTCCTCCTCCTCCTTTCCCGAGAACATTGCGATCGAATTGTTGCATATGCGTTAACGATCGCGCTGTGTGGTGTTTTGAGAGCGGTTTGGTGACTTTTTGCCCGGATGCTAACGTGCCACCGAGAAGTACGGCGGCGATTTGATTGGCGCTGTTTGAGTGGATGTCGTTGTTGTCGTTGTTGTTGTTGTTGTTCGTAATATTATCTTCGCTCTTTGCAGCAGCAGCAGCAGCAGCGGCAGCAATCGCAGCGGTCTCTCCGATGTTCTTCTTCTTCGCGCCGCTCTTCGTCGTCGCCACGCGCAAAAGTGGATACAAACTCGAATCTTTTTTCCAGCTTAACTTTTCTAACATAGACTCTTCGATTCGACCAAAGTACGCTCTAATTTCTCGCGGCATTTCCGGTCTCGATCTCACGAACGGCTCGATGCCGTTCAAAACATCAAACGCGTTTAAACCAATCGCGTTGGGAATAGCTGGAAAGCGCAACGTAATCGCGCGATTACCGCCATTCCCGGTGAAACTTGGACCGACGTCGTAGATTCCACTACTCGTGCTCAAATGGACTCCGTTTCGCGCGACGGAAACTACCTCGACGGATAAGGCGACGACTACTTCGACGAATCGTTTCGAGTCCACGAGCATCGATATCGCACGCTTCGTCGAATCAGAGATGGTGTTTGCGTTCGTCGTCGTCATCGTCGTCGTCGCCTCCATGCGATTGATTTCGTCTCTCAAAATCGCTCGAAAGAAGTATTTGAACACGGCCAAGGCATCCCTCGCCCTGTTGTCGACGATGTTATCGAGTGATTTCGAAACGTTGCCTCGCTTCGCAGCGGCGTTGAGATTTGTGAACGCATCTTCGCGAGTGAGCGTGTTGCACTTGGTAATCATACGCTCGGCGCGCGCGTACGCGTCTTGGAGTTTATCTTTGTCGTTGTTCTTTGTTCGGATGCATTCGCGGAGTAAACGTAAAGTCTCGTCGTTTTGCTGCGTGTTATCAACGTTGTTTGATGATGGCGAAACGATTCGATCGATCCATTCGACGCCGTACATGACGTTTGAAATCGGCGTGTTTTGAACGTTGTTATAATCAACCGCCACGCCGGCGACAGTTTTATTGAACCCGGCGTACGGCGATTGCGGCGTAGGCGGAATAAAAGTCCCCCCGATGTTGTTAGTAGTATTCGTCGCAGCAGCGGTAGTAGTAGCAGCAGTAGCTACTGCTACAGCTGCTTCCACCGCGGATCCGGTTCGAAACGTGAAACTTTTATCCTTCTTGTGCATCGGCGTTGCGGCTCGCAGTCGCGCAAAACCAATCGGTTGTTCTCGCAAATCGCCTTTGAGCACATCAAACGGCGCGGGAAGATTTTTCTCTCGTTGCTTCTCCTCATCTATTTCTTCTTCCGCTAAAAGGAACGGCACGTACAATTTCTCGTTGATTGCGCGACATCCGAATTTCTCTCTCACGGCTTCCACGTACTCGCGTTCAAAGATATCCGAAGCTAACTTGACGTTCTCCATCGCCGTCTTATTCTTCTTATTCTTCTCGAAATACTTCTTTCTCAACGTGTTCTTCTCTTTCAAAATAGATTCGTGCAACTTTTCGATGTTCTTCAACATTTTCTGACAGCTCGCGAGCTTCGTCTTGCTCGATCGACACAAAGATTCCAGCGCCAAAGGCTCGCCGGTTTCCGGATCCTTTTCCGTCATCGAGAGCATGTTTTCCAAGCTCGTTCTTAAACACGTTTCCGGGGCATTGGTTAACGCGAACGCTTGAATCGCGACGAGAAGGTGAAACTGCTCGTACAAATTCGGTACTCCTCCCGCGTGTGTGGTATGGGACAAGACTTTTTTGTTGTTGCTCTCTCTTCTTTCGGCCTCTTCTTTTTTAATCGTCTCTTTCTTTTCCGCGTACGTGCCTTTCCTCTTTTTATGTCTCGAGGACAACATCAGCTTTGGTTTCTCTTTCGCTTTCTTGTCGTCGCCGTCCTCCTCGTTATCCTCGTCTTCGAACAAGCTCGTACCTAATTTCACTTTCGTCAACGAAAACGCGTTCCACGCGAACCGACAATACGCTCGTCCCAACGTTTCGTCCACGCGAAAGTGCGTCTTACAAAACTGCTCGAACTTTGTCGCGATGACTTTGCTAAACGCGAACGACGCTCGCAAATTATCCATGCCTAAAAATTGCTCCAATCGTTTCATTTCGGCAATTTCCAAGTCCTCGGAATCATCCGCGTTGAGTTTCGGAGATTTCGTTTTTCTCGTCGGCGCTTTCTTCGTTTTTGTATCCTCGTCGTCCTTCTTGTCCTCGGTTTTCTGTCTCTTCCTCGCGTTTTCATCTCCTTCTTCGCTCTCGTCCTCGTCCTCGTCCCTTTCATCTCCTTTCAAAAGAGGATGTTTCGTTTCCTCCCTCAAAATCTTCCTCAGCGGTTTGGCGCACACGCACGCGAAGGTCCGACACGCGGTGAAGAAATCCGCCGCGTTCACGCGAAAATGAATCAAAACGTCCCCTAAATTTTTCTTCACGAAGTACTCGTTTGTGTGTGCGTGAGATGTGAGTACGACGTACGCGATGACGCAATGCCACAGGTTTTTCGTCTATATATCAGAGAGAGAGTTCGTTAGAGAGATCAATTCAGAGAGAGAGAAAAGAAATAAAAGTAGCGCTTAATGAAACGTTCTTCGAAAGAGAGAGAGAATATGTATAAATAAAAACGCACCACGCCATCGCTCGCTTCTTTTTCTTCGCCTAGAATCTCTCTCGCTCGTAAAGACGGGAAGCAGACTCGTTCGATTTTCGAGGCGAGATGTGTCAACGACGCATCGATTGGATGCAAAAATGAATCGATTTTAGATTCATCTTTTTCTTCTTCATCGTTTTCCTTCTCTGAGAGCTTCTTTTTCTTCATCTCTCTTCTGACTCTTCTCTGCCGTAAAGGTCGAGTTTTGAATAATTCGAGAAAGAGAGAGGAGGCGTTCGTCGTGAAAGGCGAGAGTTTATTATTCGCGCGCAGTAAATTACGTTTGTATCTGCTTTTAATGAGGAGAGATTTTGGCGGGAAAAAAATCTGATGCATTTTCACAAGCAGGCAGAAGAGAGTAAGAAGTACGTACTAAGAGTTTAGGGTGTAGGTCTGTATTTCTTACTCAAGTTTAGCTCGATGAGTGCGTATTTCTTACTCGTAAGTGCTTCGTTCTTACTCTTTAATAATGAGTCTGTATTTCTCCCCTTCGTAACTCCCTTTTCTCCTCAGAGAATAAGACGTTACTAAGATGTTACTGTCGTCTTCTTCTTTCCTCCTCCCGACAACAATCGCTTCTCAGAGGAAAAAAGGAAGAAACAACAGTAGTAAAAGAAACGAGGTGAAATGCTTTTCGTACGCTTCTCATTCCTCCTCCTTTTCGCCGTTCAAATGTCCCACGTGCGCAAAACCGTTGACGAAGCACTCGATGGCATTACGCTGCCCAAACGAGCACTCGATAGATATCGCGAGAGAAGGATTCGCGCACTTACTGACGACAAGAACAGTAACAGGAGATACTCGAGAGATGGTACAAAGCCGGAAACAGTTTCTCGACTCTAAAACGTTTGATTTTCTCTTCGAAGAGAAACTGAAACGAGAAGTGCTGGAGGCGGTGTCTCGATGCCTTGAAAGCGAAGAAAAGGAGGAAAACGCTGACGATGAGAAGAGCAATGGTATAAAGAGTAGCAACAGCGAGAAGAGCGAGAAAACGCAACATCATCCCGAGGATGGGAATACTAATAGTGGCTTTAAAGTTGGTCCTCGACGGAAAAAATTGGAGGCGAAGAAACGCGCGCGAGCGGAACAAGCGCTCGAGATGAAGAACAATAAGAGGAAAGAAGAAGAAGAGGCGGAAGAAGTGGTTTTTGTTACGATTGCAGACATCGGGTGCGGCGACGGGTACTGGTTGGAGAAGATTTCGAGGTGGTTGGTGTTTGGGGAAAACGATGAAGTCGTATCGCTGCGCGAAAGAGCGAGGAAACGGAACGTTCGATTTAGATTTATCGGCATCGACGCGAGTAAAGAAGCGGTGAGAGTCGCCGCGAAACGAATGATGATAACTACTACTGCTAATGAAGATGAAAGAATTTTAGAAGAAAAAGTAAACGGGGCGGAATTCTTCTTTGCCGTTGCGGACGCGAACGACGTGCCGATGGAAGACGACAGCGTCGACATTTCTTTGAGCGTCTTTGCGCCTCGAAACGGAAAAGAAATCGAAAGAACGATGAAAGAAAAAGGCACGTTCCTCGTCGTCTCTCCGTCGCCTTTGCATTTACAGGAGTTGCGCTCGAACGAGGCGAAAGAACGCGGGGTTATTTGTCTCAACATCGAAGACAACAAATCCGAACGCGTCGAAAAGCAACTCAAAGAATTGACGTCCTTAGCGCCAATTGAAAGTAGTAGTCGTAGTGATAGTAATAGTAGTAGCGAAATCATCGAACGCGCCGTTCCGATGTCTTCGCAAGACGTTCAACTCCTCCTAAAAATGGGCGCGTCCGGGTTCCACCAAACAGATGCGTCCTTAAATGCCGCGCGCAACTATTGGAACTCGAACAACACCGTGGCAAAAACAAGCGCTTCAGCGAGCGCAGAAAGAGGAGGAGGAGAAGGAGTAGGAGTACACGAAGAACCGCCGCATAGGAAGGTCACCCTGAGCTTCCACGTCCGCGCGTTTTCAAAACAGAAATAAACAGAACAAGAGGGCAATAACTAGACCTGTGATGACAGAGGAGTAAAGTAGTAGTGTTACAGCGAGAGAAAAAGAGAGAGAGCTAAAGAGATCTTCTTCTCGCCGCATCATTAATGTCGCTTTCGCGTATTTTCTCACATTTTCCAAGTGGTAGACGTCACAAAAAACGAGAATTTAAGCGCGATAAGACACCATTAACACCACCATTTTTTATACGAAACAAGGTTTACTTTCTTTCTCCGTTACGCGCACGACACGCACACCTGCGCTATACAGCCCATCTTTGCGTTCATCTTCTTTGCGGTCGTCGTTTGTGCATCTCTTATCTCGTCTTCTTCTTGCTCGGATTACTCGTTGGCGGCTCCCCCACGGGAAAGATTCCACGACGAGAAGATTATTCATGAGCACGAAACGAACAGCCTCGGAGGTTCTCAAAGACGCGAGGAAACTCGTCGTCGAACGGATGAAACGAGGAGGAGTACACAGAGGAGAAGACGTGGTTGCAAAACAACAAATTCGCTCGAATAAGAAGGATTTTTACGGAGCACAACAGACGAGTACGAGTAGTAGTAGTACTACTCCTACCAGCGCGTTTGGTCGGATCGAAAACGCGAGGAAGACTTTGAACGAGTACTGGTCGTCTTTTAGTAGCAGTAATAGTAAATTGAGCAGAAGGACCCAACAACAACGTTTGAATCAACAAAATCATCCGACGACGGAAGCGGAAGCGGGAGTAGAGGGAGGCGGTTCCTCGGCGCCGTCGTCGTATTTCTTTAACCCGTACTGGCAAAAAACCGAGCAAGTGATCGATTACGCGACCATAGATGCGGTGGCCAGAGCGTATAAGAAACCACCGAACCCGATTAGTTCTTTACGTCACGCCGGGGTGAAATTTCCGAACGTTTTGTTTCATCCGGCGACGTTGAGATGGTACAAGGAATATTGGATGTGTTTGTACGAGAAAGTGTTTTTAGAGAAGCCTTTTTTAGCCGCCTTGGCGACGAGTGTGTTTAAATGCGTCAGTTCAGACGCGTTCGTCCAAATATTCGTGGAAGGGAACACGCATTTGGATTATCAGAGGGTTGGGTGTTTCTTCGCGCTCGGCGTGGCGTACGTAGGCGCGTTTCAGTACTCTTTGTACAATCACATGTTGAAACCGCTGTACGGGGTGATGAAACCAAAGATGGGGATTCCAGGCGCGACTGGGGCAATCGTTGCCGCGGATCAACTCTTCGTCGCGCCTTTTGTATACTTCCCAACGTTCTTGGCGATTAAGATGTGGTCGGAAAACAAAACCAGCGCGGGAGAGTTTTACGGGACTTTGAAAACGTTATGGAACGATACGGTGTTTGAAACCATGCGCGCTTTGTGGATCGTCTGGGTACCCGCGCAAATGTTCAACTTCTGGGTCGTTCCGAGGCACTTGACGATTCCGTTCATGAACATCGTCGGGTTCGGGTGGAACGGGATTTTGTCCTTCGTTCACGGACAGAGGAAGATTTTAGACGCCAAGGAGAGGGAGGAGGCGAAGATATTCGTGGAAAAAATGTCGCCTTTGTTGAGCGGAAGCAGAGAGGCGCATCCTTCTATTTCTTCTTCTGAAGAAGAAGAAAAAGCAAAAGAACGAGGCGAGGAAAAGAAAGAGGACGGATTAATCGCCGGCTTGATGGATTCTCAAGTGTCGACGAAACCACTTTTACAGTCGGAGCCGGAGGAGGAAGAGCCGGCCCCCGAGAACGAACCGCGAGAACAAGACGCGCAACAATAGAGAAATATAAACATGTGCATATAGAATTAGTCCGCAAATAGAATAACGATCGATATAGATTGATTGATCGATAGCAAGCAAACGCTTTTGTATTTTTATGTGATGTAGATGAAATGTACCAGTAAGTAGTAATGAAGAAAATATAATTTTTACACAAGGCGTCGTTAAGTTGATCAAAAACGGCGAGAGCGTCAAAGGCGTTGCCGCCTCTATCTCTCTCTCTCTTTCAATCGCGTCTACAGACCGTCCATCTTCTTGCCTAAAT